>Ga0268257_1001631_pt1 | contig 18536 bp, 23 predicted proteins | sample AgamicAtPrz_FD_200249 | JGI IMG/M metagenome (GOLD analysis project Ga0268257, IMG submission 200249) | Agave microbial communities from Guanajuato, Mexico - At.P.rz (v2) (version 3) | ecosystem: Host-associated > Plants > Phyllosphere > Phylloplane/Leaf | place: Guanajuato, Mexico | collected... | reverse complement strand
GCGCCGTTACTCGCGAACAATCAACCGTCGGCGAATATGTAGACGACGCCACCATCACGACTCAGGTCAAGGCCAAGTTTGCCGAAGACAAGACTGTCGCCGCCACATCAATCAGCGTCGAAACGCTGCGCGGCACGGTGCAGCTGTCGGGCTTTGCCAAGACGGCCGCCGAGCGCAGCCAGGCTGAAGCCATTGCCAGCCGCGTCAAGGGCGTCAAGGCCGTTAAGAACGACATTGTCATTCGTCCGTAATCAAGAATAAAAAGTGGCCGGATATCCGGCCACTCATCTCTAAGAGGAGAAAAAGAATGAGCAAAATTCTGTCCACCCTGATCGCTTCCACCGTCTTGACTGGCGCACTGTTCAGCACAGCCGCCAAGGCCGAGGACTCGGAGTACTACAAGAGCGAGATCAGCAAGGCTTCGAACCAATATGAAGCCGACAAGAAGCGCTGCGACACGCTCAAGGGCAATGATCGTGATGTGTGTCTTGAACGTGCCTCGGCGAATCTGAAGATCACGGAATCCGATCTCAAGGCCTACGAGAAGAACACCACCGCTGCCGGCATCAAGGCTGAGAAGGAGCGCATCAAGCAGCTCTACAAGGTCGACGATGAAAAGTGTGACAGCTACAAGGGCAACGCCAAGGACGTCTGCGAAGCCCAAGCTGAAGCCGTCAAAAAGCGTCGCGAAGGTAATTTGAAGGCCCTTGAAACGCGTCTGGAAGGCGACTACAAGGTTGCCGTTGAGAAGTGCGAGAGCTTCTCGGGCGACCAACGCTCAGCCTGTAAGGACGAAGCCAAGCGCAAGTACAAGCCTTAACGTCTAGTCATACTCTAGTCATACCTCACCGGCCGGATCTTCCGGCCGGTGCGTCTGAAGGGAGGATTATCATGCCCCACGCAGCCGAAACACCCGTCTTGCTCACACCCAATGCCAAACCGCAGCTGAACAGCAGCGAGGAATTTCTTTCCGACATTGAAACCCTGCGCGCTCGGGCCCGCAAGCAGATTGCCGATGGCGCCGTCACCAGCGACTACGGGATCAACCCGAGTCTCGCGGTTGAAGTTCTGAACGCCGCGCTGGCGACAGAGCTCATCTGTGTGCTGCGCTATCGTCACCACTACTTCGTGGCCCGTGGGCTCAACTCGGAACCGATCGCCAAGGAATTTCTTGCGCACTCTAACGAAGAGCTTGGTCACGCCGATCAACTGGCCCAACGCATCGTTCAGCTGGGCGGCAAGCCCGAGCTCGATCCTTCCGGCCTGGCGGCGCGCAGCCATGCCGAGTATGTAACACCGGAGACGCTGACCGACATGATTCGGGAGAACCTGGTGGCGGAACGCATTGCCATCGAAAGTTATCGCGAAATGATCGCCTTCTTCGGTGATCGTGATCCGACAACGCGAGCGCTGTTGGAAAACATATTGGCAGTGGAAGAAGAGCACGCCGACGAGCTGGCTGACCTGCTCGCCTGATCACCTAACGTTCTTAAAGGGAGAACGCCATGGAAATCGTTTGGTTGATACTTGTAGGCCTGATTGCCGGTTGGCTGGCTGGCGTATTGGTCGGTGCGGGTGGCTTCGGAGTGGTCGGTGACATCGTCATCGGCATCCTCGGCGCCCTCATCGGCGGTTGGCTGTTTGGCGGCATGATAGGTGGCGGCTTGCTCGGCTCCATCGCCATTGCCACCTTGGGCGCCATCATCCTGCTGGTCCTCTTGCGCCTGATACGAAGAGTCTGATGGGCAGGCTAGGCCGGAATCACGGCCGTCACCCGAGTGCCGGGGCCATCGGTTCGGTTCATGATGGAAAACACGCCTCTGAAATGGGCCGCACGTTGCTGCATGCCGGCGATGCCGTGAGCGGTCGCCCGCTGCCGATAGTCCTCGGGCAGACCGCGGCCGTTATCGGCGATTTCCAGCACGACGCTGCCGTCCTTATGTTCCAGGCGAATGAAGACCTCGGTCGCCGCTGCGTACTTGGCCACATTGGTCAGCGACTCCTGGGCGATGCGATAAAGCACAATGCTGAGGTCGTGGCTCAGCCCTGGCAGGTCCTCAGGTATCTGCGTCTTAAAGGCAGTCAGGCTGGACGCTTTCGCATGCTGATCGATCAGGGCACGTATCGACTCGGCCAGCCCCAATGATTCGAGCAGCGCCGGCCGCAAACCTTCGACCACGCGACGCTTGAGCATGGTCGTTTCCTGTATGGTTTCGCGCGCCCGCGTCAGCTGCTTGTAGAGCTCGGAGTCCTTGTCGGGCAGACGCCGCAGGGAACCGGCAACCTCCATGTGGGCCACCGTCAGCAAGGCCCCCAGTTCGTCATGCAGTTCGCGTGCGAGTTCTGCCTTTTCCTTTTCGGCCAACTCGATCAGCGACTGGGACAGCAATTGCAGCTCCGCCGTGCGTGCCTCGACCAGCTCGGACAATTTGTCATTGAGGCTCAGCAAGGCCTTGCTCTTGGTCTCCAGCAAGGACTCGCCTTCCTTGAGCTCAGTGACATCCACCATGGCCCCCATGAAATAGGCGGGTTCACCATGCATGTCGGCGAGGACGCGGCCACGCGCATCGACCCAGCGCATCGTGCCGTCAGCAAGCAAGACGCGGAAGGAGGCACGGTAGGTCCCGTGGCTGGCAAGCGCATCCTGCATCGCCTGCTGCATGGCAGGCTTGTCGTCCGGATGAACGAGGTCGCTGAAGATGTCGTAATCGACCGGCTCGCTGCCGGTAAAACCGAAGATGCCACGGCAACGCTCGGTCCACTCCAGCACATTAGTACGCAAATCCCAATACCAGAGTCCCACATTGGCAGCCTCGCAGGCCAATGTCAGGCGCTCTTCAGCCAAGCGCAAATCGCGCTCACGCCGGCGCCAGTCCGATATCTCGGTCAGCACCATGCCGGCACCCTCAACTTTGCCGTCGCGCGCAATGGGGTGGATGTTCACGTTAATGAAACGTTCAGCCTCGCCTTTGGGTGTGGGAATGCGCATTTCCAGGCTTTGCGGCTTGGCACCCTGCAGCACTTCGGCAACCGCCATGTCTATCGTCGCCTGTTGCTGCATGGGCTCGAACAATTCGCCCATCGTACGCGACACCATATCCGGCAAAGAGCTACCCAGCATACGGGCGCAATGCGTATTGGCCCACAGACAACGGCCCTGGACATCCACCACGGCCAGCCCCAATGTCGAATTATCGGCAAACCAGGCCGGGAGGCCACTGATGGCATTCGACTCATCGCTGCCACGGCTCACCTCCGTCGCGGCACGCGGCACATGGGGATGCATGGACTCTGCCGCAATCAACGCGAAGTCTTGCAGGCTCTCGATTTCCTGGCTGGCCCATTGCCGTGGTCGGTTGTCGATCACACACAGGCTGCCGCATAGGTTGCCTTCGGCATCCAGCACGGGCACATTGGCATAAGCCACCACGTCAATACTGCAACCGGTCGCCGCATCGTGAAAACGCTGCTCCAAACGAGCATCATCCACTGCTACCGTGTTTTGCAGCAAGCCGTTCCCGATCGCAGCGGCCATCGCGAAGCCGCCTTCCCTATCCACACCGAAACTGCTGACCAATTCGAAATCAGTGCCGTCATTACGCGCCTGAAACAGCAGAGCGATCGGGGTAATAAGTGCTGCCGCAGCAAGACGCGTCAGACGGTCATGACGATCGGCCAGGGCTGTTTGCACAGCCTCGGCATTGGGAGCATTCATGCTGCGCCTTTCAAACAAGCGATTAATGAGGTGCAATCATACTGCCGTCACGGGCAGCCGCACCTTGAAGATAATCCAGCAAGTCGTCCATTTGGAAGGTCTTATCGAAGAATGCATCAGCTCCCAGCATGCGGCAGCGCTCGCGCACGCTCGCATGGGCATGGTTGGAAAACACGACCGCATGCAGGCCGGGATAGCGCTCAGGCTGAGCACAGATCTCACGCAGCACGTTAAGGCCGCTGCCCTGGGTCAGTTCCAGGTCGATGATGGCCAGATCGGGGCGATACTGTTGCAGCACCGCGAGCGCCTGATCTTCGGCGTCGACAGCACCGATGACCTCGACGCCGCCGATATCCCTGATCATGCCGCTCAGCAGCTCGCGCAACGCGGGCGAGTCTTCGATCAGAACAATTTTCAATGTCGACACATTCGACACGATATTCCTTAGCTAATGTATTCGGCAACCAACCCATTGCGGATGGCGTAGGCAGCGAGTTCTGCATTGCTGCTTACGCCAAGCTTCTCCAGCAGTCGGGTTCGGTAGGTGCTGACGGTCTTCACGCTCAAATGCAGCGACTTGCCAATCTCGGTCACGCTTTCGCCCTTAGCGAGACGCAGGAAGACCTGCATCTCACGTTCGGACAATGCCTCGTGCGGCGCACCGCTGGCGTGGCCAGACAATTCGTCGGCCAGGAGTTCCGCGGTCTTGCGTGACACATAGCGGCGGCCCTGTGCCACCGTACGCACGGCACGCAGTAGGTCGAGTCGGTCGCAATCCTTGCAGAGGTAACCCTCGGCACCGCTCTTAATCATCGACAAGGCATAGCGGTCCTCGGGATAGCCGCTAAGGATCAATACGCGCAAATCAGGGTAGCGCTGGCGAACCGTGCGCAGCACGTCCACCCCGCCCTGCCCCGGCAGCGACAGGTCTAGCAGCAGCACATCGCAACTATTCTCGCGCAGCTGCTGCAGCGCCTCTTCGCCGGAAGCGGCCTCGAACTCGACTTTGATATCGAGCTCGCCTTCGAGCATCTCGCGAAAGCCGCGTCGCACGATCTGATGGTCATCAACGATTGCAAGTTTCAGCATGACAAACACCTCGGTATCCAGAACTAAGCCTGGTTGTTATTTCATGGGCCCCGGCGCAAATGCATGACGAATGTGATTAATGCCAGTATGACAAAAATCAGGAACAGAAACTGGGCAATACTCGAAGCTGCAGCGGCAATTCCGGTAAAACCGAACACCGCTGCAACCAGTGCAATGACAAAGAAAACCACGGCGTAATGCAGCATGATCGACTCCTTGGCGTGCCCGGCATGCTTCGAAGCAGCCGGGCATTAGCAATTTAGATTCGTGGCGTTTGCCTTAGTGGCGGCTCTGCCAGTCGTCAAAACTCTTCTCTGCCTCATCGCGGCTCATGCCATAACGCTCCTGGATCTTTCCCACCAGCACGTCACGCTTGCCCTGGATGACATCCAGATCATCATCGGTGAGCTTACCCCACTGTTGCTTGACCTGGCCCACCAGCTGTTTCCAGTTCCCTTCAATGATGTCGCGGTTCATGTTCATCTCCTCGTATCGATCGTAGCGGCGGAATTGCCTGCGGCAGCATGTTCTGCGCTACCTGCTCTTACGATCTATACGCACTTTAAGCAGCCTTCCCTGCCTGCCCCATCGGTCAAGTCCGAAAGGCGTGTGAGGAGATTCCGACATCCAATCCGTTCATACGTTCACCCCTCTATTGAGGCATGGACGCCAATATTTATCTGTCAGGCGTGTCCTACAAGCCTATCCGTTCGGACTTACAGCCATCTTTGAGGTCTAAGCTAGACTGAGCCGTACGCGAAAAGGCAGACAGAGACAGCCTTAGGAGGCCTTATATGGTGGAACAATGGGAACCCACGCTGGCAGCCCAGCGCACGCTCGAATCAGCTGATGATGCCCCGCTCGAGGTCGTCTTTTTGCCCGGTCTGCTCTGCAACGAAAAGCTCTGGTCGGCCCAGCTTGATGGACTCAGCGACATTGCCAGAACCACGGTGGCCCGTCTTGATCAGGCCAACTCGGCGTCGGGACTGGCAAGCTCCGTACTCGAGCAGTCGCCCCGCGGAGAGTTTGTGCTGGTCGGCATGTCCATGGGCGGTTATGTCGCCTTCGAGATCTTGCGCCAGCAACCAGAGCGCGTACGCAGCCTGGTCCTGATCAGCACATCGGCACGCCCCGACACGCCGGAAGCCACGGAAGCTCGGCGCGAGCAGATGCGCCTGTCCGACCGCGATCTCGATCTTGTCATCGAGCAGTTGCTGCCCAAACTATTGCACGAATCGCACCTCGCGGATGCAGACAGCGCCGGCGTCATGCGCGACATGGCAAAGGAAATGGGGGCCGACGTATTCAAACGTCAGCAGGAAGCCATCATTGGTCGGCCGGACAGTCGCCCCCACTTGGCCGAGATCGCCTGCCCCACCCTGATTGTCTGTGGTCGCGACGACAAGGTCACGCCGGTGGGAGTGCACAGCGAAATGGCAGATCTTATCCCTGGCGCTCAGCTTTCCATTCTCGAAGATTGCGGCCACCTGGCGCCATTGGAACAAGCCACCGCGGTGACGCGCGAGCTACGCAACTGGTTGCAGGGCAAGGGCAATAATCAGGCACAGCGAGAAGCCTGATCAGGATACGGCTGCGCAATCCGTACTACCCACACACACACGATTGCGCCCCGTTCGCTTGGCCTGATACAGGCCCTTGTCAGCGAGACCGAGCAGGGTGTCGATATTGCTTTCTTCTAGGCTCAAAGAAGTGACACCGATAGATACCGTGTAGCGGACCGGTGGTCCGTCCTCTGGCACCACGGCAGAGGCGGCGATGGTGGAACGCAAGCGTTCGGCGGTATCGAAAGCAGCGGCAGCATCAGTTTCCGGCAGGAGCACGGCAAACTCTTCGCCGCCCAATCGGCCACACAAGTCTATGGTACGCAGGGACTCGACCAGCACGCGGCTGAGATGCCGCAATGCCAGGTCGCCGGTACGATGGCCGCGGGTATCGTTGATCTTCTTGAACTCATCGATATCGAGCATCAGCAAGGACAGCGGCTTGTCATGTCGCTTTGCTCGCGCCAGCTCCTGGCCGCCGCGTTCGAGGAAGTAGCGACGATTGCTGAGGCCGGTCAGGTAATCCAGATTGGCCTGATCGCGCAGCTTGTCTATCATCCGCCGGCGCTCGCTGATGTCCTGAATCTGCGAGATAAAGTAGCGCACGCTCTTGTCGCTATTGCGTACGGCAGCCACACTGAGCAATGCCCAGATCACTTCGCCGTCCTTGCGGAAATAGCGCTTCTCCATCTGGTAATTGTTGCGTGTGCCGGCAATCACCTCATCGAGCAAGGCAAGGTCTTTCTCCAGATCGTCAGGATATGTGACGGTCTGGAAAGTCAGGTGCTGCAACTCATAGGCACTGTAGCCAAGCAGGCGACACAACGCCAAATTCACCTGGCCGAAGCTGCCATCCTTGCCCACCAAGGCCATGCCGATGGCGGCACCGTCGAAGGTGGCGCGGAATTTTTCTTCAGATTCTTCCAGCCTCGCCTCGCGATGTTGGCGCTCGGTGATCTCGGTTGAGATGCCACACAAGCCCCAGACTTTGCTTGGATCCTTGTTGTCGAAGATCGGCGTCTTGATTTCGAGATAGACACGGCGCTCACCACTTGCCGTTTCGACCACGACTTCCTCTGAGGAGCTTTCCGCCATATCGATCACATGGCTATCGATCGCATTCAGACGAGTCACGGTCTCGGGTGGAAAGAACTCCGTATCGAGAGCACCTTTCAGCGTTTTCTCCGTTCGTCCGAACAGTTCGAGCGTCGGACGATTGCCATAGACGTAACGCCGCTCCTTGTCCTTCATGTAGATATAGGCGGGGAGGTGATCGAGCGTCTCCTCAAAGCGTCTTGCCCTGGCCAAGGTCTCCGACAAACGCCCTTGCGTACGCTTCATGATTTCACCAACCACCGAAATCATGAAGCCATTGGCCAGGAAAGTGATCAAGCCAAGCGCATCAACATGATCGCGCATCAAATCATGCCCCGACGGTTGCCAGAAGCAGATCAGGAGTGAGATGAGGGCGGTAGCCAAGGCACCGCCAAAAGCACCGCCATACAAGGCAGCGCCCATGGCAGCCGGGTAATAGGTGACGTAAGTGAGACGGCTACCCAGGGCATCAAGCGGCCAGATTCGTAAAGCAGCGCACAAGGCGACCAAGGCTGCCGCCACGCCGGCACGCCGCAAATACACCTTGTAGTCCATGCTCAAACCTGCCCCGCCCCGAAGATTCACACGCTAACTGCGTGTTTTATCTGACTTTAACGGATTCGGTAAATATATACCTTACAAACCATGCAAGACAAAAGGCTTTGTAGGATAAAAAACACAAAACAGTTAACTTTCAGCCTCTTAACCCAGCCAAAAACTGCAAAATCATTTCTGATTTGCCAAAACTGGACAGCCAGAGGCACCATTTACCTGTTGCAGCGCTTTATCGGTTCGCAATAAGAAAGAGTCGCGGGAAAGGAAGCAATACCGACCCGTCTGGCAACGCCGGATATGCAGCGGCAATGGCTACGCTGTAATGCGCCAGGTAAAGCTCACGTTCGCTCTCATCAAGCGGAGCCAGGTAGGGGCGCAAGCCTGCCCCCTTAAACCATTCCACGACGGCTGCATGGTTCGGCAAGGAATGAAAGTAGGTGGTCCGCCAAACATCGATGTGCCGACACAGGGGCCGAAGCAAGGCGTAGTACCAGGCGGCATCGTGACGATCCGGGTGGGCAACCTGCGCCAGACGTTCCGCCCATGGGCCGCTGGCTGCAATCTCCCTAGCCAGGCGATGCGCAGGCTCTTGCAGATTGTCGGGCGTTTGAACGGCCAGACAACCACCCGTCGCAAGCTGCTGCAGCAATCTGGGGTACAGCGTCGCATGGTCAGGCAACCACTGCAGCGAAGCATTCGCCAGGATTACATCCACCGGCTGTGGTGCCCGCCACTGTCCGATATCGGCAAGCTCGAAACGCAACTGAGGCAAGCGTTCACGCGCTGCGCGAACCATGTCCGCATCGCTGTCCAATCCGCTCACTTGAGCATCGGGGTAACGCTCATGCAAGACCTGAGTCGAGTTACCCGGACCGCAACCCAGATCAATGGCACGGCTCACCTTGTCCTTGGGAATGGCTGCAACGAGGTCACGGACGGGACGCGTCCGTTCAGCTTCAAAGCGGCTGTATTGCGTTGATGACCACATCATCGCTACTCCTGAATGTAGAACGCTTCAGACCGGCTGCGCATCAAGGCACCAAGGTGACGCCGAGGATGATGCTAGCATCTGGCCCCATCAATAATTTGCGGGCTGGCCGTTTCGGTTCGCCCAGTTGCCATAGGGGATAAGGGATGACGTTGCGCTGTGCTGTCTTGGCTTTTACCTTAATCACGCCCTTAGTCGCACCCATAGTCGCTCATGCCGAGATGGAGAAGAACGCCGCTTGCACTGCCGACATGTGCCCTTATGGATGGCCCAAATTGCCTGAGGTAAGCGGCTGGCATCACGATGCAGAGAACAGCATTCATTTCGGCATGAACGCTCAAACGCCAGACGTCGCGACTTTTGCCAATGCCGAGACCATCATCTATGCCAAGTCTTCGTACAAGCAGAGAACCCCGGAGATAAAAAGTCTTCAACAATTCATTGAGAGCGAGCAACAGGACAGCCTCGAGCTCGATCCAGACCTGAAGATCGAAGAAGTCCGCTCGCTTGTCACGGCCGATGGACAGAAACTGAAGTCTTACCTTTTCTCGCCCAGCGAAGACGGCAACTGGGAGCAGGTTTCCTACGGGGAGGAAGGCGAGTTTTATCTGGTGTTCACGCTCAGCTCAAAAACCAAATCCGGGCTGCAAAAAGCACGCGCTGACTACGAGAAATTCATTACCCGCTACAAGTCAAAACCCTAGCGCGTGGCACAAATGTGCGGCGAGGTGCGTAGGCATAAATATCGTACCCAGCCTCTACGCAGATAAAGCGCGCTTCATCACACGCATCAAAAGTCCCAAACCCGGCAGTTTGGCGTAAAGCTCTTCGGAAACATCCCAGTAATCTCGGTGATAGCTGACTCGGCCATCGGCAGCGAAGCGCAAATGGCTGACACCCCGCACGACTTGTTCGCCACCGAGCAGCCTGGATCGGAACCATAGCTCCCACACCAACATCACATCGCCTCGACTATCAACAACACGTTCGACGATCCGAAAACGCGGCGCATCAATCTGCTTGAACATATGCGCAAAGATGTGCTGGATCGCCTCGATGCCGCGCACCTCGTTGAACGGGTCTTTGAAATAGGCGTCAGCGGTGTAGAACTCGCCGAAACGGTTGGCATCGGCCAGAGTGAGCTTCTCGTAGAAGTCGATTAGATTGTCGAGTGTGACCATATTCATTCTCCGGCCGTGCGCGCTGCAAGCCTAAAGTAAAGGCTGTAGGGCAGCAGACGCAATAGTTTCATGAAGCGGGTAAAGCGCTTGGGAAAGTGGATGTCGAAGCCGCCGCCGGCCAAGCCTTGCATGACAGACGCCGCTGCGACCTCCGGCGTAATCAGTGCCGGCATGCGGAAGTCGTTCTGCGCCGTGAGGCGCGTTGCCACAAAGCCGGGATTCACCACCCATACGCCCATGCCGCGCGGGCGCAGGTCGAAGAACAGGGCCTCGGCGAAATGGATCAACGCCGCCTTGGCGGGGCCATAGCCAAGCGCCTTGGGTAGTCCGCGATATCCGGCCACACTGGAGACCAAGACCAATCCGCCGCTATCGTCGCGTGATAGCAGAGGAAGGACGGCATGACTGAAATTCACGGCCCCGAGGTAGTTCACCTCGCATAGACGCCGCACCTCGGCGGGCGTGAAGTCGTAGGCGCGTAAAGGAACATAGTCGCCGGCAAGGTAGATCGCCACGTCGATGCCAGTCCACTGCGCAAACAGCGCTGCGGAGGCGGCCTCCAGTTGCGCCGGGCTGGTGGCATCACAAGGGAGGGCCAGATGAGTTTTTCCTGGCAGTTCCGCGCGCATGCGTTCGACTGACTCTACATGGCGCGACGATAATGCCAGTTGTGCGCCTTGTGCTGCCAAGGCCTGCGCCAGCGCCGCACCGATACCGCTGGACGCCCCCAGCAACCAGACGCGCTTGCCACGCCAGTCGGTGATTTTTGGATTCAGCCCCATGCGTGAGACTGCCTTAGCGCTTGCGGAAACTCAGCGTCACTTCGCCAAGATGGAAGCCGAATTTGCTCATGGCTGAACGATTGAGCATGGTCCTGTCGTCCATCAGAAACATCCAGTCGTCGAAGTCGACGTGATAGGTCTTGCCGTCCACCGGCAGAGCCAGCACATAGCGCCAGCGCAGCGCATTACCGGCCACTTCGCCCACTGCTTCGCCGATCACATCATCGGCTCTACCGATATAGCGGCCGTCGGGCTGGCGCGTCAGCGTCCATACACGACGCTGGGTGCTGCCGTCGCTATAGGTGAAACGCTCATCCAGGGTGCCGACATCGCCTTGCCAGCTCGCGTCGATGACGACGTGGAAACGCTTGACCACCTCTCCCGAACGGTCCTGAAACATGCCCCAGGCATCCAGCGTCCCGTTGAAATAGGTGGGCAGATCCAGCGCCGGTTGCTCGGCGCGGTACTTGGCGATATCGACGTTGGCGCAACCGGCCAGCCCTAGCCAACCGAAAAATAGGCAACACAGACGTTTAATCATGCGGGGACTCCTTCATCTAGGGATTGCAAATCCTTGTGCGCACGCAACAGAAAGCACAGTGCCAATCCCTTCAATAGCAGAGGCAAGCCGCCGTAGACCCAGGCGAGAGTGCCGAAGCCTGCCTGCCCGGGAACGTAGCCGAGGAAGGACACAAGCGGCAGCGCAAGGCCAGCGGCCAGTGCCAGCGTAAGCTTGGTCACCGCCGCCCACCAGCCGTAGTAAGTCGCCGCTTGGCCCTGTTGCGCGACATGCTCGGCCAGAAGGGCCGGCGGCATAGCGAGGTCGGCCCCCAATGCAATACCCGACGCAATACAGACGACAACAAAGGGCGCCGCATCGCCAGACCCCAGGAAGGGCGTGGCGGCGAAGCTCAGCATCGCCAGCAGCATGGCGTAACGCCAGGCAGCCAGCCGGCCGATACGACCGGCGAGCGTTACCCAGAAAGGCAGAGCCAGTGCGCCCGCCAGAAAATAGAGCAGCAGGAAGACCCCGCTCCATGCACCGGCCTTCAGCACATCGGCGACGTAGAAGAGCACCAAGGTCGCAGGCACGGCCGCGGCAACGCCGTTCAAGCCATAAATCAGAATTAACTTACGGAAGCGCAGCAGACGCCATACCTGCGCGACCACGTCGGTCGCTACCGGCATTGAACTGGACTGGGGCACGCAGCACACGGCCAGCAGCACCGCCACGCACAAGGCAGGGGCACAGAGGAAAAACAGGCTGGCCAAGCCTGTCGCAAGTTCGTTCGACAGAACACTCGGAAGACCCGCCGCCAGCAATACACCGAGCAAAGCAGCACCTTCGCGCCAGGCTGTCGCCCGCAACCGTCCTCCGTCGTCGATCGGGAACTCCGCGCCTAAGGCATGGTGATTGATCATCGCCAAGGAATAACCGGCATAAGCGAGCAGCAAGCCACAGAGCAACCAAGCAGGGCCAGCGGCCGGCGGCGGCATGAAAAGCATGGAGCCGCCGGCTAACAACATAGGGAGCGCGAGCAGCAGCATCGCTTTGCGGCGGCGATGCTTGTCACACCAGCGCCCAATGAGCGGATCGCAGACCGCATCAAGCAGGCGAGCGCCCAACAGCACGGCGCCAATCAAGGCCAAAGAAAGCCCTGCATATTCGCTGTAGAGCTTGGGTAAATGCACGTAGAGCGGCAAGGCGAACAAAGCCAGCGGCAAGGCCGGCAAGGCGTAGGCAAAATAGGGCTCGCTTCGCATGCCAACTATCTACCGTCGACGGCAAGCAGGCGCGCGCGCAGCTCCGGCGCGCGAGTACGCGGATCCAGCCAGATGGCAAAGAAAGCTGCTGCCAAATCGGCATCGTTGAGAGACCCGCTGGGTTTGCCGTTATAGAAGAAGCGCGCACCACGGCCGGGCTCGTGCAGGCCAACGATAGTGTCGCCCTCCCTAACGGAGGGGAAAACCTTCTCAAGCTCGCTGCGCCATTGGCGCAGCCGTTGCTCGTCCTTTTCTCCGAGACGAGCTATCTCATCGATGCTGGTATCCACCAGAAGGCTGGCGCTGATACTGCGGCGATAGGTAAGCTCCAGGGCATACGGTGTATTGCTTTGCCACTGATCACCACTGCGCCATAACTTGGCGCCGTAAATGGCGAAGCCGAACCAGCGCATCTCGCCGCTGCCCTGTACCGCCCAACGTTCTGCATCCTGAACCGGCGCAGGCAGACGTGCCAGAGACGCGGCAGAAGCGATCAGCAGAAGGCAGGCAATCAGGACGCGCATCAGCGTTCAGCATGCGAGAGCACGTAATGGAAAACGCTGGTCGAGCCCGCGCGGAAACCTGCCTCGCAGTAGCAAAGATAGAAGCGCCACATGCGAATGAAACGTTCGTCGAAACCCAGCGCGTGCACCTGCGACAACTTGGTTTCGAAGGCTTCGCGCCAAAGCACAAGGGTTCGCGCATAGTCGAGGCCAAAGGCTCGCTGATCGACTATGCGCAAGCCCGCGCGCGTGGCCTGCCGACGGATGGCGTTCGGCGCAGGCAGCATGCCGCCGGGGAAGATGTAGCGCTGAATGAAATCCGTACCGCGACGGTACTTAGAGAACAAGTCGTCGGCGATGGTAATGGCCTGGATGCCGACACGCCCACCCGGCTTGAGGCAGTTCGAAAGCTGCCCGAAATAGGTGGGCCAGTAGCGCTCGCCGACCGCCTCTATCATCTCTATCGAGACGATATGGTCATACACGCCGCGCTCGTCGCGGTAATCGCGGAGGTGAAATTCGGCCCGGTCAGCAAACCCTCCGTCCAGCGCACGCTGCCTTGCCCAAACCAGTTGCGCCGGAGACAAACTCAGGCCGGTGACCCGACAACCGAACTCAGTTGTCGCAACTTCAGCCAGACCGCCCCACCCGCAACCGATTTCCAGAAGATGCTGGCCGGGCTGCACATCGAGGGCTTTGAGCAGACTGCGGTACTTGTTGAGTTGAGCCTCCTGCAGACCTTGCTCAGGGGATGAAAAGAGCGCGCTCGAGTAGGTCATGCTGGGGTCCAGCCATTCCCTGTAGAAAGCATTGCCGAGGTCGTAGTGCGCCTCGATATTGCGACGACTGCCCTTGCGTGTATTGCTGCGCAGCAAGTGCCGCACACGATGGCTCAGGACACGCAAAGCCGAGCCGTGCAGTGCACGCGCCAAAGTATTGCGATTGTTTGCCAACAGCGTAAGCAGCTCGCCAAGATGGTCGCTATCCCATTCGCCCGCCATATAGCCCTCGGCAAAGCCGATATCGCCGTGCGCCAGCACACGTTCGAAAACATTCTCGTTGTGCACGATGCAATGCAGGCGTGGCTCGCCGCCACCGCACTCGACAGCCCCACCGTCAGGCAGACTGAACACGACAGTACCGCCATGCAAACCACGCGCCATGCCGAGCACCAACTCGGCAGCGGCGGAACGGCGCTTCGTTGCAGGCGACAGCGTCAGGGAATCACAGGTATCAGCATGTGTGTTCATGTCGTACGCTCCACTGGAGGAGATGGTTTGGTATGGAAAACGGCGCCCTTATGCCAGAGATGCAGGGCATGCCAATGAATGCGGACCATGACACCCAGCGTCATCAGCGGAAAGCGCACTAGGGCACTGAGTAGTCGCCGGGCCGACAGCGCTTGGGTATGCCCGCCCACATGGGCCAATAAGGCCAGCTGGTCCGATTGGAGGTATTCGATATTCACGCCGACGCATCCTGGACGCGCCAGAAAGCGGAAACGGTAAGCACCGGCCACCGGAAAGAAAGGCGAGACATGAAAGACCTTCTGCGCCTCCAGCACTTCTCCGGATTGAATGGGCCGCAGGTCGGCATGGCGCACGAGGTAGTTATGGGTCTCGCCGAAGGTGTTATTAACTTCGCACAGTACGGCGCGCAGCTTGCCCTCGTTGTCGTGGCAGAACCAGAAGCTAACCGGATTGAAGACATATCCAAACAGGCGCGGAAAGGTCTGCAGTACGACTTCGCCGAGCGGGAAATCGGCTCCCTGCTCTACCAGCAAACGCTGTAGCCACGGCAGCAGCGGACTGCCATCACGGACACCATGATCGCGCTCATGGAAAGCAATGACCGCACTACGATTGATGCCGAACAGCCCTCCCCAGCGCCGACCAGTCTTCAGTTTTGACAGCGGGATGCGCAGGAAGGCGATGGGATACACGAAGCGATGCGCGGCCACAGCGCTACGGGCATGCATGACCCGTCCTTCGCACCAGAAAATGTCTTCAGCGCTCTGAGAAAGAGCGCGACTCATGCTTGTGCAACTTCGCTTGAGAACTGCCAAGGGATGAGGCCGCCCATGCCTCGGACGACGGCCAGAGCGGAGCGCAAACCGTCCTCATGGAAACCGTAACGTCCCCAGGCACCGCAGAACCATATGCGGTCGCGGCCCTGTATCGCTGGCAGCATGCCTTGTGCCGTGATCGCAGCTTGATCGAACACAGGATGCGCGTAATCGAGCTCTGCGATGACTTTGTCGGCCGCAGGTGCACGGAAAGGATTGAGGGAGACGATCACCGGCGTTTGCACCGGTAGCGGCTGCAGCATATTGATCAAATAGGACACGGCCACCGGCGTATTGCCCTGCGTCGCAGGACCGGCCGCATAGTTCCACGCTGACCAGAGCGTCGACCGCTGCGGCAGCAGGCTCGCATCGGTGTGCACTACAGCCCGATTGTCCTGATAGCGCACGGCACCGAGCACCGCACGTTCGGCAGGGTTCGCCCCCTTACCTAGGATCTGCAGTGCCTGGTCGCTGTGACAAGCGAGGACGACCTCGTCGTAGCGTTCGCTACCCAGTGCGGTGCGCACATACACACCCTCTTTGCTACGCTCGACCGATATCACCGGCATATCGAGTCGGACATCATTCAGGTCAGCCGCCATACGCCGCACATATTCGCGACCGCCGCCCTTGACCGTCAGCCACTGCGGGCGGTTCATGATCTGCAGCAGGCCGTGGTTATGGCAAAAGCGAACAAAGGTCGCCAACGGATAGGCAAGCATGGTTTCAGTCGGGCATGACCAGATAGCGGCCGCCATTGGCAGCAGATACCAGTCCCGAAACGCCTTGCCATAGCGACGCCGCTCGAGGAAGTCACCGAGCGACTCCGTCCCGGCGGGGATGCGTGTCGCCAGCTCGGAGGTCTCGCGATTGAAGCGCAGGATATCCCTGACCATTCCGATAAACGCCGGGCGCAAGAGATTGCGGCGCTGCCCGAACACCGTGCTTAGATTACTGCCAGCCCACTCAAGATCGAGATGCTCGATGCGCGCCGAAAAGCTCATGTCGCTCGGCACCGCTTCGATGCCGAGCTGTTCGAACAATGCGCACAAGTTTGGATAGGTGCGCCGGTTGAAGACGAGAAAGCCGGTATCGATCGGAAAGCAATGGTCGTCTACGGTCACGTCTATCGTATTGGTGTGGCCGCCCAGGCGCGGTGCCGCTTCGTAGAGCGTGACCTGATGCGTTTCGCGGAGCAGCCAAGCGGTAGCCAGGCCGCTGATGCCGCTGCCGATCACTGCGACGCGCGCGCGCTCTCTCTCCACCAAACCTTTGCGTTCCAGTTCGCCCGGCTTCATGAACGGTTACTGCCTTCAATCACAGCGTAGGCGGAGTGGTTGTGGATGGACTCGAAGTTCTCCGAACTGACCCGCCACTGCCCGATGCACCGTTCGCCCTGCAAACGTAGCGCGATATCGCGCACCAGATCCTCGACAAACTTGGGGTTGTCGTAGGCACGCTCTGTGACCCACTTCTCGTCCGGCCGCTTAAGCAGACCAAACACCTCGCAAGAGGCCTCTTCCTCGGCCATGCGGACCAAGGACTCGAGGTCGAGACCGTCGTCCAGGACTTCGGCACGAATCGCAATCAATGAGCGCTGGTTGTGCGCGCCATAGGCCGAGATCTGCTTGGAGCACGGGCACAGGCTGGTCACCGGCGCTATTACTTCGATATCAACGCGAGCCGCGCCTTTCTCATCACTGCTGACACAAAGCCTGACGTCATAGTCGAGCAGGCTTTCGACTCCGGACACCGGCGCGGTCTTGCGCATGAACCAGGGAAAGGCAAATTCTATTCTTCCGCTTTCCGCCTCCAGTCGCCGCAACATCTGCGCCAGCAAGGCCGGCAGATCAGCTATCGACAAGGGGGTCTGCTGAGCTTCCAGGATCTCGACGAAGCGCGACATATGCGTCCCCTTGAGTTCGGGCGGCAGACCAACTGTCATTTCCACCGCCGCCACCGTCGCTTGAATATCGCCGCCCTTGCCCCGCAGTTGCAGTGGATAGCGGATGCCGCGCACGCCGACCTGCTGGATGGCCAGGCGGCGCACATCAGGGCTGGCCTGCACATCAGGCAAATGGAGTTTCTCGGGGGCATTCATGCACTTCTCCAGCAAAAGCAGAGGGAACAGGGAACGGGCCGACGCACAGCGGCCCCACGGAAAGGGCTCCCTGCGGGAACGCAGGCTGCTGAAGCAGGACCGCCAGGGAAGGGGAGAGAGCGATTCACTGCAGCGGCGCCTGCGTTGCCGAGGGAGTAGATGACGGTGCCAACAAGGCACCGGACAGCGGATGGGCGTAACCCAGATGCAAGACCAGCAGGTATTTGTCATGCCCGTCGAAACTGTCTGCAGCCCTACCGCCGGCGGCCGACAGGCACAGCAATACCGCTATAACAAGAACCTGTTTGCCCATGATTTTGTCCTAGACAAAAGCAATACACAGGCCTAAGATAGGCTCACAAAATCGTTATGTCAAGCTTTTGTTCAGGACAAACTTTGAACACGTCAGGCTTTAATATTGCTGCGGTCGAACGCGATACCGGTCTTTCCAAGGACCTGTTGCGCATGTGGGAAAGGCGCTACGGTTTTCCCACGCCGGCCCGCGACCAACATGGGGAACGCGTCTATACCCCCAAGGATCTGTCTCAGAATCATCAAACGACTGATTGATAAGGGATTTAGGCCAGGGAAAATTCTGCCGCTGGCAGTTGATGCGCTTGAGCAGCTATTGCAGGACGCCACTTCCACCCCGCCTGAGCACACCCTTTTGAATTGGGAGCCTTATCTCGATCAGCTGCGCACCGGCGATCTGGAAGGCTTGCGAAACAGCATGCAGAAGCAACTCTTGCTACAGGGGCTGCAGGCTTTTGTCCTGGACACGGCTGCGCCCCTAACCATTGCCGTGGGGGAGGCCTGGATGCGCGGCAGCATTCGGGTACATGAAGAACATGCCTACAGCGAAATTCTCAAATCCCTGCTCCGCCAGGCAATCGCTCAGTTCGGCGAACGGGGTAGCCCCACCCTGCTGCTGACCACACTCCCCGACGAAGAGCATGGTCTGGGCCTGCTCATGGCCGAGACTTTGTTCATCATCGCGGGGGCGCGTTGCATCTCACTTGGCACCCGCACTCCTCTGCTGGAGATCGTCGATGCCGCAGCTCGCCACGAAGTGGATTGCGTTGCCCTGTCCTTCTCCTCTGCCTTCCCTGCACGCCAAGGCAGCCAGCAAGTGCGCG
>Ga0268257_1001622_pt1 | contig 18582 bp, 13 predicted proteins | sample AgamicAtPrz_FD_200249 | JGI IMG/M metagenome (GOLD analysis project Ga0268257, IMG submission 200249) | Agave microbial communities from Guanajuato, Mexico - At.P.rz (v2) (version 3) | ecosystem: Host-associated > Plants > Phyllosphere > Phylloplane/Leaf | place: Guanajuato, Mexico | collected... | reverse complement strand
CTGGCGAGACCATCCAGCGCAGCTACTGGATCTGCACCCGTCGCGAGCTGCACAAGTCGGTGCGCCTGCGGGTCGTATGGGACTACCTGCTGGCGCTGTGTGCGGCTGAACAGAGCGAACTGCTAGCTCAGTAGCGCCTTGCCGGCAAGCAGCGCCGCCGCCACCCACCCCGCCACAGCGAACATCTGCTGCAGACGCGGCCCGGCCAGCCTGGCCGCCAAAGGCCGCGCCAGCAGCAGGCCGAGCACCGCACCAACGGCAAACGGCGCACCGACCTGCCAGTGCATGACCCCGGCCAGGCTGGCGCTGACCACACTGCCGGTAGACACCAGGGCAATCACCGCCAACGAGGTGGAGACGATGCTGGCCATGCGCAGGTTGGTATAGCGGTTCAGCGCCGGGATGATGACAAAGCCACCGCCCACACCGAGCAGCCCGGACAGCAGGCCGGACAATGCCCCGGTGAACGCCAGGGCGCGCGCGCAGGGTAGGGTCCAGCGCAAACGGCCCTGCAGCGGGTTGAGCACACAGGGTTCGATGTAGCGATGGGCATCATTGGCTTCGCCACGCAATTCCTTGGTCGCCTTGCGCCAGATGCGCACGCAGGCGTAAACCAGCACCCCGGCGAAGACCAACTGCAAGGGTGAATCCGGCACGCGGTGCGCCAGCATCAGCCCGAACGGCGCCGCGGCCACACCCACCAAGGCGATGAACAATGCCGCCCGGTAGCGCACCAGCCCCTGGCGCAAGCCCAGCACAGCCCCCACTGCCGCCGCCAGGCCGACGGCCAGCAGGCCAACCGGTGCCGCCTCGACCATCGACAACCCCAGGCCGAAGACCAGCAACGGCACAGCCAGGATGCCACCGCCGGCACCCGTCAACGCCAGCACCGCGCCAATGAGTGCGCCCAGGCCTGCGCCCAACAGTTGATGTTCGATCACTGGCCACCTTCGGCTACCAGCGGCTGCGGCCGCGCCAACCACTCGCGTCCCTTGAGCATGCCTTGCCAGTACAAGGGGGGCAGCACTTGCGCCTTGAGCAACCAGGCCAGGCGCGTCGGCTTGCGACCATCCAGCAGCCAGCTGGGGAAACTCGGCGCCAGCTTGCCGCCATAAGTGAACTCGGCCAGGACGATCTTGCCGCGCTCAACTGTCAGCGGGCAGGAGCCATACCCGTCGTAGCGGGCCAGGGTCGGCAGCCTGCCCAGTGTCACCAGCACGTTGTTGGCCACTACCGGCGCCTGCTTGCGAGCAGCCGCAGCGGTCTTGGCATTGCTGGTGTTGGCCACGTCACCCAGGGCATGGACATTGGCGAACTGCCGGTGGCGCAGCGTGTGCGGGTCGACATCAACCCAACCGGCAGCGTCGGCCAAGGGGCTTTCGCGGATGAAATCCGGCGCCACTTGTGGCGGTACCACATGCAGCATGTCGAAAGCCTCGGTGCGGGTTTCGCTGCTGCCATCAGCCAAGGTCCGTACAAAGGTGGCGCGCTTGCTGGCGCCGTCCACGGCGACCAGGCGGCAAGCAAAGTTGAGGTCCACTGCGTACTTTTCGATGTACTTCATCAGCGCGGGTACGTAGTCCGGCACGCCGAACAACACCGCACCGGCATTGAAAAAACTGGCTTTCACTGCACCCAGCCGGCCATGGCGCAGCCAGTGGTCGCAAGACAGGTAAAGCGCCTTCTGCGGAGCCCCCGCGCATTTGATCGGCATGGGCGGCTGGCAGAACAGGGCGCGGCCTTGCTTGAGCTTCTGCACCAGCTCCCAGGTATAGGGGGCCAGGTCATAGCGATAGTTGGAAGTGACGCCATTGCGCCCCAGGGTCTCGCTGAGCCCCTCGATGGCAGCCCAGTCCAGCTTGAGCCCAGGGCAAACCACCAGCTGTTGGTAACCGATGGTGCGCCCATCGTCGAGGATGACCTGTTGGCCGTGCGGGTCGAACCCTTCCACCCGTGCCTTTATCCAGCGCACACCGCGCGGAATGGTCGAGGCCATGGTGCGGGCCGTGCTCGGTGCGGTGAACACGCCGGCACCGACCATGGTCCAGCCGGGCTGGTAGTAATGCACCTCGGCAGGGTCGATCAACGCCACGTCCAGCGACGGGTCACGGCTGATCAGGCTGGAGGCGGTGGCAATACCGGCGGCACCGGCACCGACGATGACCACTTGGTGATGGTCGCTATTGGCAGGGGACAACAAGGCAGGCATGGCGGTAAATCCTGGAAATCTGGTTTTGGGGCAGGGCGCTCACAGCGTGTTCAGCGGAATCTTCAGGTAGCTGACACCGTTCTCTTCTGGCGCGGGCAACTGGCCGCTGCGCATGTTCACCTGCACCGACGGCAAGATCAGCAGGGGCATGTCGAGGGTCTTGTCGCGGGCTTCGCGCATGGCGACAAAGCTGTCCTCGTCGATGCCCTGGTGGATGTGGATGTTGCTGGCGCGCTGCTCGGCCACGGTGGTGACGTATTGCATGTCGCGGCCACCGGGCAGGTAGTCGTGGCACATGAACAGCAGCGTCTGGTCGGGGAAGGCCAGCAGGCGGCGGATCGAGCGGTACAGGGTGCGGGCGTCGGCGCCAGGGAAGTCACAACGCGCGGTGCCGTAGTCGGGCATGAACAGCGTATCGCCGACAAACACGGCGGTCTCGCCTGCGTCCTCGATCATGAAGCTCATGCACGCGGGTGTATGCCCTGGGGTGTGCAAGGCACGGGCATGCAGGTTGCCGATGCGAAACCCTTCTTCGTCCTCGAACAACACATCGAACTGGCTGCCATCGCGAGCGAAGCCGGGCTCGGCGTTGAACAATGCCCCAAACACTTTCTGCACCTGGGTGATGCGTGCACCGATGGCAGTGTGGCCACCCAGTTTCGCCTTCAGGTAGGCCGCTGCCGAAAGGTGGTCGGCGTGGACATGGGTTTCCAGTATCCATTGCACACTGGCTTCAAGCTCGGCCACGCGCTGGGCCAGGCGGTCTGCCGAAGCCGTGCAGGTGCGTCCGGACTTCGGGTCGTAATCCAGCACACTGTCGATCAATGCGCACTGGCGGGTTTCACGGTCCATGACCAGGTAGCTGATGGTCGAGGTCGCCTGGTCATAGAAGGCGTCCACGTGCAGGTTGTTGCCGATGATCATCACGTTCTCCAAATTTTCCGCCCAGTCTTGTACAGGCGTAGGCAGCGACAGGAGCTTTATCAAGATGCATGCCAGGCATTTTCCTACGAGCGGACCAAGGAAATCGGCCTGTTGCAGCGAGCCATCAGCGATATTGGCAGCACGGGCTGGCAGTCGACTGGCAGCCGATGGCAGTGTTTGGCAGTCCTTGCTACCCTGCGTCGGTAACCCTATCGGTGTCCTCATGCCTGAAGCCCATCCTCTCATCCTAGCCCTGGTTTCCTACCTTGAGCACGATGCCCTGCCAACCATCGTGCTGGACACCGACTACAACATCCTCGCTGCCAATGCCGCCTATCGCCGCCAGTTCGGCCATCACGACCAGGCGCCGTTGGGGGAAAAATGCCACAAAGTCTCGCATCACTATGCCGTGCCTTGTGACCAGGCCGGCGAGCACTGTCCGATGCGCAAGGCATGGCACAGCAAGGTGCCAGAGCGGGTATTGCACATTCATCACACGCCACGCGGCCCCGAGCATGTGGATGTCGAGCTGCGTCCAATCGTGGATAAACAGGGCAGGGTGGTGGCCTTCGTCGAACGCCTGACCAGCATTACCCTGGCATCGGCACAGCCTCAGGAACAAGGGTTGGTAGGCCGCGCACCTGCGTTCAAAGCTGCCCTGGCCAGCCTGCAACGTGCGGCGCCGGCGCAAATCCCGGTGTTGCTGCAGGGTGAGTCGGGGACCGGCAAGGAATTGTTCGCCCGCGCTGTGCACATGGGCAGCCCCAGGGCCAACGGCCCGCTGGTAGTGGTCGACTGTACCGGCCTGACCGAATCACTGTTCGAGAGCGAGTTGTTCGGCTACGAGAAGGGGGCATTCACCGGAGCCAACCAACGCAAGATCGGCCTTGCTGAAGCGGCCCATGGCGGGACCCTGTTCCTCGATGAAATTGGTGAAGTGCCGCTGGCGATGCAGGTGAAGCTGCTGCGCCTGATCGAGTCTGGCAGCTTCCGACCGGTAGGTAGCCTGCGCACGGTACATTCGGACTTCCGCCTGGTGTCGGCCACCCACAAACCGCTCAGGCAAATGGTTGCAAATGGCAGCTTTCGCGAAGACCTGTACTACCGCATCAGCGGCTTCCCGATCCGCCTGCCAGCCCTGCGCGAGCGAGTGGAAGATCTGCCCTTGCTTGCGCAGAGCCTGCTTCAGCGCATGGCAGGCAAGCCGACACCCAGGTTGAGCGACGATGCCTTGCAGCAGCTTCGGCTGCATCCTTTCCCGGGCAATATCCGCGAACTGCGCAACATCCTTGAAAGGGCACGGCTGTTCGCCGATGACGGGCTGATTCGGCCGGAGCATCTGCCGGAGGATATCGGGCCGGCTGCAGCGGTTCCAAGCGGCGGTCGGCGTAGTCACCTGGGTGAGCTGGCGCAGGCGCTGGAACAGTTCAAGGGGTCGCGCACTGAACTGGCCCGTCACCTTGGCTTGAGCGAGCGCACGCTGTACCGGCGCTTGAAGGAGCTGGGCCTGAATTGACCGAGCATTCGGGATGGGACGTCGACAAAGAAAAGGCCCGCTGATGCGGGCCTTTTCTTCGAACCTACACCTGATCAGAAGTCCAGGTTCGATACCGACAATGCGTTGCTTTCGATGAAGTCACGACGTGGTTCGACCGCATCACCCATCAGGGTGTTGAAGATCTGGTCGGCGGCAATCGCGTCTTCAATGGTGACCTTGAGCATGCGTCGAACGGCTGGATCCATGGTGGTTTCCCACAGCTGATCCGGGTTCATTTCACCCAGCCCTTTGTATCGCTGGATGGTATGACGCTTGGTAGTCTCATTCATCAGCCAGTCCAGGCCTTCCTTGAACTCGACGATCGCTTTGCGGCGCTCACCACGCTGCACGTAGGCGCCTTCACCCAACAGACTCGACAGCTTGGCACCGATGTTGACCACGGTCCGGTAGTCATTGCTGCCAAAGAAGTCGCGGTTGAAGGTGACATAGCTGGCCAAGCCGTGAGAAGTGATTTCCACTTCTGGCAGCCATACGTTGCGTTCCTTGTCCTCGCGCAGGCTGGCTTTGTAGGCCAGGCCAGACTTCTGGCTGTTGCTCAGGCGCTCCTGGAACTTGGCCAGCCAGGCTTGCATCACCGCGTGGTCACCCAACTGCTCCAGGGTCACCTCTGGCAGGTAGATGAAGTGCTCGGTCAGCTCTTCCGGGTACAAGCGCGACAGACGCTTGAGGGTCTTCATGACGCTACGGAACTCATTGACCAACGCTTCCAGCTGCACACCGGAAACGGCTGGCGCCGACTCGTCCAGGTGCAGGCTGGCATCTTCCAGGGCCGACTGGGTCATGTATTCTTCCATGGCCTCGTCGTCCTTGATGTACTGCTCCTGCTTGCCCTTCTTCACTTTGTACAGCGGCGGCTGGGCAATGTAGATATAGCCACGCTCGACCAGCTCCGGCAACTGACGGAAGAAGAAGGTCAGCAACAGGGTACGGATGTGCGAACCGTCGACGTCAGCATCGGTCATGATGATGATGTTGTGATAACGCAGCTTGTCGATGTTGTACTCTTCGCGGCCGATACCACAGCCCAGCGCAGTGATCAGCGTGCCCACTTCCTGGGACGAGATCATCTTGTCGAAGCGTGCTTTCTCGACGTTGAGGATCTTGCCCTTCAACGGCAGGATCGCCTGAGTACGACGGTTGCGGCCCTGCTTGGCCGAGCCACCCGCAGAGTCACCCTCCACCAGGTACAGTTCGGAAAGGGCAGGATCCTTCTCCTGGCAGTCCGCCAATTTGCCCGGCAAGCCGGCGATATCCAGCGCACCTTTGCGACGAGTCATTTCGCGGGCTTTACGGGCGGCTTCACGGGCACGCGCCGCGTCGATCATCTTGCCGACGACAGCCTTGGCCTCGTTCGGGTTCTCCAGGAGGAAGTCGGCGAAGTACTTGTTCATCTCCTGCTCCACGGCGGTTTTAACCTCCGAGGAGACCAACTTGTCCTTGGTCTGCGAACTGAACTTCGGGTCTGGCACCTTCACCGAGATGATCGCGGTCAAACCCTCACGAGCGTCATCGCCAGTGGTTGCCACCTTGTTCTTCTTGGCCAGGCCTTCCTGCTCGATGTAGCTGTTAAGGCTACGGGTCAGAGAGGAACGGAAGCCCACCAGATGCGTACCACCGTCACGCTGCGGAATGTTGTTGGTGAAGCACAGCAGGTTTTCGTTGAAGCTGTCATTCCACTGCAGGGCAACTTCCACGCCTACGCCATCATCGCGCTGGACATTGAAGTGGAACACCTGGGAGTTCACCGGGGTCTTGTTGGTGTTCAGGTACTCGACGAATGCACGCAGGCCGCCTTCGTACTTGAAGAACTCTTCCTTGCCGCTGCGCTCATCCTTCAGCAGGATGCCCACACCCGAGTTGAGGAAAGACAACTCACGGATACGCTTGGCCAGGATGTCCCAGCTGAAGTGAATGTTCTTGAAGGTTTCGGCTGACGGCTTGAAGTGGATGTGGGTACCCGTGGTTTCGCTGTCACCAACCACCGCCATCGGCGCCTGGGGAACCCCATGGACATAGGTCTGCTCCCAGATCTTGCCGCTACGGCGAACAGTCAGTACCAGTTTCTCGGACAGGGCATTCACCACGGAAACACCTACGCCGTGCAGACCGCCGGATACCTTGTAGGAGTTGTCGTCAAACTTACCGCCGGCGTGCAGTACGGTCATGATGACTTCAGCTGCGGATACGCCTTCTTCTTTGTGCACGTCGACCGGAATGCCGCGACCGTTGTCGCGCACACTGATGGATTCGTCCGGGTGGATAATGACGGTGATGTCATCGCAGTGACCGGCGAGGGCTTCGTCGATGGAGTTGTCGACCACCTCGAAGACCATGTGGTGCAGGCCACTACCATCATCGGTGTCGCCAATGTACATGCCGGGACGCTTGCGTACGGCATCCAAACCTTTCAGCACCTTGATGCTGGAGGAGTCGTACGTTTGATTTTCGCTCATGCCTTCACTCCCGATGGTCGTGGGTCTGGGTGATACGGCCTTGTTCCACGTGGAACAAAGCAACTGGCGTTTCCGTCTGCCAGCCTTCCCTCAGTAATTCGTGATCTACACAAGTGATGAACACTTGGCAGCGTAATTCTTCCAGCAAGCGGCACAGCGCGCGGCGATGCTGATCGTCCAGTTCGGACGGCAAGTCATCAACAAGATAAATACAGTGACCGCGGCGAGCCTGACTGACGAGATGGCCTTGGGCAATGCGCAAGGCACACACCACCAGCTTTTGCTGACCACGCGACAGAATGTCCGCTGCATTGTTGGCAGCCAGACGAAGACGCAGATCAGCGCGCTGCGGACCGGCCTGGGTATGGCCCATCTGCTGATCGCGAAGGAGAGAGGAGGCGAGTACTTCTTGCAGTTCCCGGTCCTTATCCCAGCCTCGGTAGTAGCTCAGGGTCAACCCGTCCAGCTCGACCAGTTCGCTCAGGGTTCGCTCGAAGACGGGCTTCAAGGCCTTGATGTAGTTGCGACGGTATTCATCTATTTCCGCGCTGGCCAGGCACAATTCCCGGTCCCAGGCGGCTTGCGAAGCTGGGTCAAGTGTACCATGACGCAACCATGAGTTCCGCTGCCGCAGCGCCTTCTGCAACCGCTGCCAAGCCGGCAGGAAACGAGGTTCCACGTGGAACACTCCCCAATCCAGAAACTGGCGACGAATCTTCGGGGCACCTTCCAGGAGGCGGAAGCTGTCCGGGTTGATGAGCTGTAGCGGCAGTAATTCTGCCAGCTGCGCTGCGCTACGCGCATTTTGCCCATCGATGCGAATAGTGAACTCCCCTTGCCGTTCCCGGGATACACCCAGGTTGCTGCTGCCACCCTCGGCCAACTGCACTTCACCAAACACGGTGCATGCAGCTTGTTCGTACTGGATGACCGGGTTCAAGCGCGTGCTGCGGAAAGACCGCGCCAGCCCGAGCAGGTGCACAGCTTCAAGCACGCTGGTCTTGCCGCTGCCGTTGGCGCCGTAAAGGATGTTGATGCGGGGGGAGGGTAAGAGTGTCACCGGGTGCAAGTTGCGCACCGCGGTGACCATGATACGTCGAAGGGACATTTCGCCTGCTACGGGTTACAGGCGCATCGGCATGACAACGTAGGAAGAATCGTCGTTACCCGCTTCCTGCAGCAGTGCACTGCTGTTGGAGTCGGACAGGATCAGACGAACTTGCTCGGTAGTCATGACGCCCAGCACGTCCAGCAAGTAGCTGACGTTAAAGCCTATTTCCAGCGAGCTACCGTCGTAGTCCACGCTGATTTCTTCTTCAGCTTCTTCCTGCTCAGGGTTGTTGGCCTGGATCTTCAGCTGACCAGCCGCCAACTGCAGGCGAATACCGCGATACTTTTCGTTGGAGAGAATTGCAGTACGGCTGAACGCTTCACGCAGCGACTGGCGATCGCCAACCACAAGCTTGTCACCACCTTTTGGCAGAACCCGCTCGTAGTCCGGGAACTTGCCGTCCACCAGCTTGGAGGTGAAGGTGAATTCGCCGGTGGTGGCGCGGATGTGGTGTTGGCCCAGGACGATACTGACCATGCCTTCCGGGTCGGTGAGCAGGCGCGCCAGTTCGAGAATACCTTTACGCGGCACGATCACCTGATGACGTTCATCCTGCTCGATCGGCGCGCTCATGGAGCACAGCGCCAGGCGGTGGCCGTCGGTCGAAACCGCGCGCAGGGTATTGCGAGACACCTCCAGCAGCATGCCGTTGAGGTAGTAGCGCACATCCTGCTGGGCCATGGCGAAGCTGGTGCGCTCGATCAGGCGGCGCAGCTTGCTTTGTTCCAGGTTGCAGGTCAGCGAGCCCGGGCCTTCTTCAACGGTCGGGAAGTCGTTGGCTGGCAGAGTCGACAGGGTAAAGCGGCTGCGGCCGGCCTTGACCAACAGTTTCTGCTCATCAACCTTGATATCGATCAGGGCGTCGTTCGGCAGGCTTTTGCAGATGTCCATCAGCTTGCGAGCCGGAACAGTGATTTCGCCAGGCTCGGCTGGCTCCTCCAGTTGCACGCGGCCTACCAGTTCGACTTCCAGGTCGGTACCGGTCAACGACAGTTGCTGGCCTTGCACGACCAGCAAAACGTTGGACAGCACCGGCAAGGTCTGACGGCGCTCGACGACACCGGCGACCAGTTGCAGGGGTTTCAACAGGGCTTCGCGTTGAATGGTGAAATGCATGGTCTAGTCCCTTGCCTTCAATTAGCTGCGCAGACGGCCATCAGGTCGTCAGCGTCCGCAGCAGGTTCTTGTAGTCCTCGCGGATGTCCGCGTCGGATTCCTTCAGTTCGTTGATCTTGCGACATGCGTGCAGTACGGTCGTATGGTCGCGACCACCGAACATGTCGCCGATTTCCGGCAGACTGTGGTTGGTCAGTTCCTTGGACAGGGCCATGGCCACCTGACGTGGACGCGCTACGGAACGCGAACGACGCTTGGACAACAGATCGGAGATCTTGATCTTGTAGTACTCGGCGACAGTACGCTGAATGTTATCCACACTGACCAGCTTGTCCTGCAGCGCCAGCAGATCCTTGAGCGACTCACGAATCAGTTCGATGGTGATGTCGCGGCCCATGAAGTGGGAGTGAGCGATCACCCGCTTCAATGCGCCTTCCAGTTCACGGACGTTGGAACGGATACGCTGGGCAATGAAGAAGGCCGCGTCATGCGGTAGTTCGACCTTGGCCTGGTCGGCTTTCTTCATCAGGATCGCGACGCGTGTTTCCAGCTCTGGAGGCTCGACGGCCACCGTCAGGCCCCAACCAAAGCGCGACTTCAGGCGCTCTTCCAGGCCTTCGATCTCCTTGGGGTAGCGGTCAGAGGTAAGGATTACCTGCTGGCCACCCTCGAGCAGGGCGTTGAAGGTGTGGAAAAACTCTTCCTGCGAGCGCTCTTTACGGGCAAAGAACTGGATATCGTCGATCAGCAACGCATCCACCGAGCGGTAGAAACGCTTGAATTCATTGATGGCGTTCAGCTGCAGCGCCTTGACCATGTCCGCGACGAAGCGCTCCGAATGCAGGTACACGACCTTGGCGTTCGGGTTCTTCTTCAGCAGGTGGTTACCCACAGCATGCATGAGGTGGGTTTTACCCAGGCCCACGCCCCCATAAAGGAAGAGCGGGTTGTAGCCGTGCTTGGGATTGTCTGCCACCTGCCAGGCAGCTGCGCGCGCCAGCTGGTTCGACTTGCCTTCGACGAAGGTGTCGAACGTGAAGGTGCGGTTCAGATAACTGGTGTGCTTGAGCGCACCTTCGACCTGCACGGTCCGTTGTTCGGTCCGGGCATTGCCGGCCGACACAGTAGCCGGTTCGGCCATGGCATCGAAGCTATCACGCGAGGATGGCTCGGCCAGTTCATCGACCAGTACAGGCTCGGCCGCCGCCATGGCGACGGGCTCAACCGCGGCCGGCACGGCCTTCTGTGTCTGGCTCTGCGTCTGGGTCTGGGCCAGCGAGGCGGCCACCGCAGCACTTACTGGTGCGTTGGGTGCGGCACGAGGCGCGGAGCTGCGACGGCTGCCTATCAACAAGGAAAGGGCAGGCGCAATGCCGCTGCCGTTTTCGCCCAACAGCTCGAGCAAACGACCCAGGTACTTTTCATTGACCCAATCGAGAACGAAACGGTTAGGCGCATAGACGCGCAACTCGTCGCCTTCGGCTTCGACCTGTAGCGGACGGATCCAGGTGTTGAATTGCTGGGCAGGCAGTTCATCGCGCAGAAGCTCCACGCACTGCTGCCAAAGTTCCACTGACACGGATTTCCCCTGAGTTTGAAAGCCGGATGAGGCAAAAACAAACCGCCATTGTACCGGTCGAGCGCCCAGTTATCCACATGTGGACACGTTAGGAGCCATGACAAAACAGCCATTTATCGACCAAAACGGCTTTTCCTCAATGTGAATAAGCCCTGTGGATAAATACCCTTGAGGGCTATGCACAACCCTGGGCGTCGCCCTGTTGATAACCCACCTGTGGATAACGAGAGTTTTAATCCACAGCTTTCGACCACGAACAAAACAGGCGCAGCACCGGTTGAAAACACGGTTGTGAAATCCTGCATGCCTTGATTTTACTGGGCCAGACCATGTTATCCACAGACGGCTGCCCACCTAAGATCTATAAGTTCTTCAGAAAAGCTTTTTATATGTCTCTTCTTTTTTTCATGTTGTCCCCAATGTCCCTGCCCGATCAAGCACCTTGGCGGTGCCGGATTGAGCCACCGTCCATCACACGCTCTATATGGAAAGGCTGGTTGGAAATTGACCTATGGGCTTGCTTTCTCTAGAATCGCCGGTCTCTTAAAAAGGGGGCCATCCCGGCCCGTCGTCGACAAACCAGGTAATACGCCATGAAACGTACTTTCCAACCAAGCACCATCAAGCGCGCGCGCACCCACGGCTTCCGTGCCCGTATGGCTACCAAGAACGGCCGCGCTGTTCTGTCGCGTCGTCGTGCCAAAGGCCGTAAGCGTCTGGCCATTTGATTTTTCGGCACAGGTGGTGAGTCAGGACTTCAGTCGGGAAAAGCGACTGCTTACACCCCGACATTTCAAAGCGGTCTTCGACTCCCCAACCGGCAAGGTTCCAGGGAAAAACCTGCTGATCCTTGCTCGCGAGAACGGCCTCGATCACCCACGCCTTGGCCTGGTGATCGGCAAGAAGAGCGTCAAGCTCGCCGTTCAACGCAACCGCCTCAAGCGCTTGATGCGCGATTCCTTTCGCCTGAACCAGCAATTGCTTGCCGGGTTGGACATTGTGATCGTCGCGCGCAAGGGATTGGGTGAGATAGAAAACCCGGAATTGCACCAACACTTTGGCAAACTCTGGAAACGCCTGGCGCGCAGCCGGCCCACTCCAGCAGTTACCGCCAATTCCGCAGGGGTAGACAGCCAAGATGCGTAAACTGGCGCTCGTTCCGATCCAGTTTTACCGTTATGCCATTAGTCCTCTGATGGCCAGCCACTGTCGTTTCTTCCCCAGTTGCTCCTGTTACGCTTATGAAGCCATCGAAAACCACGGCCTCTGGCGTGGTGGGTGGCTAGCCGTTCGTCGCCTGGGGCGTTGTCATCCGTGGAACGACGGCGGTTTCGATCCCGTTCCTCCCGCTCCTTCCTCCCGAACTTCTTCGATAGCCGAGTAATCATGGATATTAAACGCACGATCCTGATCGTCGCCCTGGCAATCGTGTCCTACGTCATGGTCCTCAAGTGGAACCAGGACTACGGCCAGGCTGCCCTGCCGACTCAGAATACTGCTGCCAGCACCGTTGCCCCGGGTTTGCCGGATGGCGTACCGGCCGGTAACGCCGGCGCCAGCGCCGATGTGCCAAGCGCCAACGCCGATACCAGCGCAGCCGAACTGGCACCGGTTGCGGTCAGCAAGGACCTGATCCGGGTCAAGACCGATGTCCTGGAGCTGGCTATCGATCCGGTCGGTGGTGACATCGTCCAGCTGAACCTGCCGCAGTACCCACGTCGCCAGGACCACCCGGACATTCCGTTTCAGCTGTTCGACAACGGTGGCGAGCGTGTCTACCTGGCACAAAGCGGCCTGACCGGCGTCAACGGTCCGGATGCCCGTCCTGCCGGTCGCCCTCTGTACGCTACCGACAAGAAGGGTTACCAGCTGGCCGATGGCCAGGAACAACTGGTGGTCGACCTGAAGTTCAGCGACAACGGCGTCAACTACATCAAGCGCTTCAGCTTCAAGCGCGGCGAGTACGACCTGACCGTCAGCTACCTGATCGACAACCAGAGCGGCCAGGCCTGGAGCGGCAACATGTTTGCCCAGCTCAAGCGCGACGCCAGCTCCGATCCGTCGTCGAGCACTGCCACCGGCACCGCTACCTACCTGGGTGCTGCCCTGTGGACAGCTTCCGAGCCCTACAAAAAGGTCTCGATGAAGGACATCGACAAAGGTAGTTTGAAAGAAAATGTGTCCGGCGGCTGGGTTGCCTGGCTGCAGCACTACTTCGTCACCGCGTGGATTCCGGCCAAGTCGGACAACAATGTTGTCCAGACCCGCAAGGACAGCCAGGGCAACTACATCATCGGCTACACCGGCCCGGCCATCAGCGTGCCTGCTGGCGGCAAGGTCGAAACCAGCGCCATGCTGTATGCCGGCCCGAAAATCCAGTCCAAGCTGAAAGAGTTGTCCCCAGGCCTGGAACTGACCGTTGACTACGGCTTCCTGTGGTTCATCGCCCAGCCGATCTTCTGGCTGCTGCAACATATCCACAGCCTGCTGGGTAACTGGGGCTGGTCGATCATCGTGCTGACCATGCTGATCAAAGGCCTGTTCTTCCCTCTGTCGGCTGCCAGCTACCGTTCGATGGCGCGCATGCGTGCCGTTGCGCCGAAGCTCGCTGCACTGAAGGAACGCTTCGGTGATGATCGCCAGAAGATGTCCCAGGCGATGATGGAGCTGTACAAGAAAGAGAAGATCAACCCGCTGGGCGGCTGCCTGCCGATCCTGGTGCAGATGCCAGTGTTCCTGGCCCTGTACTGGGTACTGCTGGAAAGCGTGGAAATGCGCCAGGCCCCATGGATGCTGTGGATTACCGACCTGTCGATCAAGGATCCGTTCTTCATCCTGCCGATCATCATGGGCGCCACCATGTTCATCCAGCAGCGCTTGAACCCTACGCCGCCGGATCCGATGCAGGCCAAGGTGATGAAAATGATGCCGATCATCTTCACCTTCTTCTTCCTGTGGTTCCCGGCTGGTCTGGTGCTGTACTGGGTTGTGAACAACTGCCTGTCGATCGCACAGCAGTGGTACATCACCCGCAGCATCGAAGCAGCCAGCAAAAAAGCTGCTGCTTGACAGGCTACTGCGCTAGCCTGTGAATAAAAAACGCCCCCTAGTGGGGCGTTTTTGCTATCTGTCGTTTTTGTCGTAGAGGCTTTCGAGCATGAACACTGTGCGTGAAACCATCGCCGCCATCGCCACTGCCCAGGGCCGCGGCGGTGTGGGTATTGTCAGGTTGTCCGGCCCTCTGGCGGCCAAGGCCGGCCAGTTGATTACCGGCCGTACGCTTACTCCGCGCCATGCCCATTACGGCCCGTTCCGCGACGAGGAAGGGCTGGTGCTGGACGAAGGTATCGCGCTGTTTTTCCCCGGGCCGAATTCGTTCACCGGCGAGGATGTGCTGGAACTGCAAGGCCACGGTGGCCCGGTAGTGCTGGATATGCTGCTGCAGCGCTGTGTACAAGTGGGTTGCCGGCTGGCTCGCCCAGGCGAGTTCAGCGAGCGTGCATTCCTCAACGACAAGCTCGACCTGGCCCAGGCCGAAGCCATCGCCGACCTGATCGAGGCCAGTTCCAGCCAGGCCGCGCGCAATGCACTCCGTTCGCTGCAGGGGGAATTCTCCAAGCGCGTGCATTTCCTGACCGAGGCGTTGATTGCCCTGCGCATCTACGTCGAGGCGGCGATCGACTTCCCGGAGGAAGAAATCGACTTCCTCGCCGACGGTCACGTACTGTCGATGCTCGATGTGGTGCGCGATGAGCTGTCCAAGGTGCAGCGTGAAGCCGGGCAGGGTGCCTTGCTGCGTGACGGCATGACCGTGGTCATCGCCGGTCGGCCGAATGCCGGCAAGTCGAGCCTGTTGAACCAGCTTGCCGGGCGCGAAGCAGCGATAGTCACCGATATCGCCGGCACCACCCGGGACATCCTGCGCGAACATATCCACATCGACGGCATGCCGCTGCACGTGGTCGATACTGCCGGCTTGCGCAACACCGATGACCATGTGGAAAAGATCGGCGTGGAACGTGCGCTGAAGGCCATTGGCGAGGCAGACCGGGTACTGTTGGTGGTGGACTCCACCGCGCCCGAGGCCAGCGACCCATTCGCTCTGTGGCCGGAATTTCTCGACCAGCGGCCAGACCCAGGCAAGGTCACGCTGATCCGCAACAAGGCCGACCTGAGTGGTGAGCGGGTCGCGCTGGAACAGTGCGATGACGGCCATGTGACGATCACCCTCAGTGCCAAAGGGGACGACGCAGGCCTGCAGCTGCTGCGTGATCACCTGAAGGCGTGCATGGGTTATGAACAGACGGCCGAGAGTGGTTTCAGCGCCCGCCGGCGCCATCTGGATGCCCTGCGCCAGGCCAGTGAGCACCTGGAGCACGGCCGCAAACAATTGACCCTGGCAGGCGCGGGTGAGCTGCTGGCAGAAGACTTGCGACAGGCGCAGCAGGCTCTGGGGGAAATTACCGGGGCATTCAGCTCAGACGACCTGTTGGGGAGGATCTTCTCCAGCTTCTGCATCGGCAAGTAATCCACAGCCAGGCAAGCCCAAGAGCCGCTCCTTCGGGAGCGGCTTTTTTTTGCCTGTAATTCGTTACAGGGGATAACCGGGTACCTGTGGGAGCGGGCGTGCCCGCGAAGAGGCCCTTACAAGCCCTGAATCTTTGTGGCTGTACCGACGCTTTCGCGGGCTCGCCCGCTCCCACCTTGTCCGTATCCAGCCCTACCTCCATGTTTTTTTCCATTCACAGGCTCGAATCCGTGCTCAGGAGACCTGTGGAAAACTCGCCTTCAGGTCCGTTGATAAGCAGGCTTTTTTTCTGAGGACAAACCCGCCTGTGGGTAAACAGTCATTTAATCCACAGGCTAAATCGTGTTATCCATAGCCCTCATGGCACTCCAGCCACAGGGTTTAATTTTTCTCTATCCAGCGTGAACAAAGGCCTATGTAACCTTATCCACAGAAGAGCTTGTGCATAAGAATAAACATAAAAACAAAGCTTTTTTAAATTTCTCCTCTTTGATTTCTGTTACCTGCCACTCATCCACAGGCTGGTCAAATTTTGCTCAGAAGGTTTCTTTAAAGGGGGTGAAGTCCCTATACTTGTCCGCTTACCTTCTCTATTCGCAAAAACAGGCACGAGGTGCGTGGTGGATTTCCCTTCCCGTTTTGAAGTGATCGTCATCGGCGGCGGCCATGCCGGTACCGAGGCTGCGCTTGCGTCCGCACGCATGGGGGTGAAGACCCTGCTGCTGACCCATAACGTGGAAACCCTCGGTCACATGAGCTGCAACCCCGCCATTGGCGGCATTGGCAAAAGCCATCTGGTCAAAGAGATCGATGCCCTCGGTGGCGCCATGGCGTTGGCCACCGACAAGAGCGGCATCCAGTTCCGCGTTCTGAACAACCGCAAGGGCCCGGCCGTACGCGCTACCCGTGCACAGGCCGACCGCGCCATCTACAAGGCAGTGGTGCGTGAAATCCTGGAAAACCAGCCAAACCTGTGGATATTCCAGCAGTCCTGCGACGACCTGATCGTCGAACAGGACCAGGTCAAAGGCGTGGTGACCCAGATGGGCCTGCGTTTCTTCGCCGAATCGGTGGTACTGACCACCGGTACCTTCCTCGGCGGTCTTATCCACATTGGTCTGCAGAACCATTCCGGTGGTCGCGCAGGTGATCCGCCTTCGATCGCCCTCGCCCACCGCATGCGTGAACTGCCGCTGCGCGTCGGGCGCCTGAAAACCGGTACGCCGCCACGCATCGATGGCCGTTCGGTGGACTTCTCGGTCATGACCGAACAGCCAGGCGATACGCCGATCCCGGTAATGTCGTTCATGGGCAATGCCGAGATGCATCCGCGCCAGGTGAGCTGCTGGATTACCCACACCAACGCCCGCACCCACGAAATCATTGCCTCGAACCTCGACCGTTCGCCGATGTACTCGGGTGTGATCGAAGGGGTCGGCCCGCGCTACTGCCCGTCGATCGAAGACAAGATCCACCGCTTCGCCGACAAGGAAAGCCACCAGGTGTTCATCGAGCCGGAAGGCCTGAACACCCATGAGCTGTACCCCAACGGTATTTCCACTTCGCTGCCGTTCGACGTACAGCTGGAACTGGTGCGTTCGATTCGCGGTATGGAAAACGCCCACATCGTGCGCCCGGGCTATGCCATCGAGTACGACTACTTCGACCCGCGCGACCTCAAGTACAGCCTCGAAACCAAAGTCATCGGCGGTCTGTTCTTCGCTGGCCAGATCAACGGCACCACCGGTTACGAAGAAGCCGGCGCCCAGGGCCTGCTGGCCGGTACCAACGCCGCCCTGCGGGCGCAGGGCCGTGACAGCTGGTGCCCGCGTCGTGACGAGGCCTACATCGGTGTGCTGGTGGACGACCTGATTACCCTGGGTACCCAGGAGCCGTACCGCATGTTCACGTCACGTGCCGAGTACCGCCTGATCCTGCGCGAAGACAACGCCGATCTGCGCCTGACCGAAAAGGGCCGTGAACTTGGCCTGATCGACGACCAGCGCTGGGCCGCCTTCTGCGCCAAGCGCGAAGGCATCGAGCGTGAGGAACAACGCCTGAAATCGACCTGGGTACGGCCGAACACCGAGCAAGGCCAGGCCATTGTGGATAAGTTCGGTACCCCGCTCAGCCACGAGTACAGCCTGCTCAACCTGCTGGCCCGTCCGGAAATCGACTACGCCGGTCTGATCGAGGCGACCGGTGGTGAAGCGATCGATCCACAGGTCGCCGAACAGGTCGAGATCCGCACCAAGTACGCCGGTTACATCGACCGGCAGCAGGATGAAATCGCTCGCCTGCGTGCCAGCGAAGACACCCGCCTGCCTGTGGATATCGATTACTCGAGCATTTCCGGGCTGTCCAAGGAAATCCAGGGCAAGCTGGGCCAGACCCGTCCGGAAACCCTCGGCCAGGCTTCGCGCATTCCTGGCGTCACTCCGGCGGCGATTTCCCTGTTGCTGATTCACTTGAAGAAACGCGGCGCTGGCCGCGAATTGGAGCAAAGCGCTTGAGTTCCCTGGTCACCCCGCAACACGCTGAAGAGTTGTCCACAGGTGCGCGCCAGCTCGGTGTCGAGCTGAGCGCCGAGCAGCACGAAAAGCTGCTCGGCTACCTGGCCCTGTTGATCAAATGGAACAAAGCCTACAACCTGACTGCCGTGCGCGACCCCGACGAGATGGTGTCGCGTCATCTGCTGGACAGCCTCAGCGTCATGCCGTTTATCCACAGCGAACGTGACGACTGGCTGGATGTCGGCAGTGGCGGCGGCATGCCTGGCATCCCGTTGGCTATCCTGCATCCGCACAAGCGGGTGACGGTGCTGGATGCCAACGGCAAGAAGACGCGCTTCCTGACCCAGGTGAAAATGGAACTCAAGCTGGACAACCTCACGGTTATCCACAGCCGGGTCGAAGCCTTCCAGCCGGCACAACCGTTCGACGGGATCATCTCCCGCGCTTTCAGCAGCATGGAAAATTTCACCAACTGGACCCGCCACCTGGGCGACACCGGGACGCAATGGCTTGCAATGAAGGGGCTGCATCCTGCCGATGAACTGGTAGCATTGCCCGCAGACTTCACAGTGGAAAGCGAGCAGGCCCTGA
>Ga0268257_1001616_pt1 | contig 18628 bp, 17 predicted proteins | sample AgamicAtPrz_FD_200249 | JGI IMG/M metagenome (GOLD analysis project Ga0268257, IMG submission 200249) | Agave microbial communities from Guanajuato, Mexico - At.P.rz (v2) (version 3) | ecosystem: Host-associated > Plants > Phyllosphere > Phylloplane/Leaf | place: Guanajuato, Mexico | collected... | reverse complement strand
ATTAAAAAAAAAAAAAACTTATCACACAGAAAAGTTTATCACAAAAAAAACTCCATTCAAGAACGAATGGAGTTGTATATTTTGAAAAGTACTTTTATTATTTTACGAATTCAATTTTTTGAGCTTCTTCTTCATTAACGCTATCAAAGAAGCCTTGCTCGTTCATCCAGTCATCACTGAATACTTTACTCATGTAACGAGAACCATGATCTGGGAATATGGCAATAATATTGCTGTCTTTTGTAAATTCTCCTTCTTCAGCATATTGCTTAATAGCTTGCATTACTGCTCCTGAAGTATATCCAACAAATAAACCTTCTTTTCTAGTGATTTCTCTTGCTGAGTGAGCACTTTCTTCGTCGGTTACTTTCATGAATTTATCAATGATATCAAAATCTGTAGCAGATGGGATTAAGTTTTTACCAAGACCTTCTATACGATATGGGTAAATTTCTTTGCTGTCAAACTCTTTTGTCTCGTGGTATTTTTTCAATACAGATCCAAAAGCATCAACTCCTAAGATTCTAATATTCGGATTTTTTTCTTTTAAGAATTTTGCAGTTCCAGAGATAGTCCCTCCTGTTCCGCTGCAAGCAACTAAGTGCGTAATTTGTCCTTTTGTTTGTTCCCAAATCTCTGGACCTGTAGTGTTGTAGTGGGCATCAATATTTAACTGGTTGAAATATTGATTAATGTAGACTGACCCTTTTGTCTCTTCGTGCAAACGTTTGGCTACATTATAATAAGATCTTTCATCATCTGCAGAAACATGAGCCGGACAGACATACACTTTGGCGCCTAAACTTCTCAACATGTCAATTTTGTCTTTAGATGATTTTGAGCTTACTGCCAAAATACAATTGTAACCTTTAATAATGCTTACCATTGCTAAACTAAATCCTGTATTACCAGAGGTAGTTTCGATAATGGTATCTCCCGGAGATAGAATTCCTTTTCTCTCGGCTTCTTCAATAATATATAACGCTATTCTATCTTTTGAGGAATGACCTGGGTTGAAAGCTTCTACCTTTGCGTAGAAATTTCCTTCTAACTCTTCGGTAATTTTATTTAGCTTAATAAGGGGGGTGTTTCCTATTAACTCTAAAACATTATTATAAGCAGTTATTTCTTCTTTCATAAAAAAATAGTTAATCAAAGGCCTTTTTAAATTAACCTTGATAGGTTGCAAATTTAACAAAAAATTTCTAATTAGCTTTTAATTTTTTCTAAATCTAATAAAAAACTAAATTCCTTTGCTAAGTCTTTTAAAGCCTCAAAACGTCCCGAAGCCCCGCCATGACCTGCATCCATGTTGGTATCTAAAAACAAAAGTTTGTTATTTGTTTTTAAATCTCTCAGTTTTGCAACCCATTTAGCTGGCTCCCAATATTGTACCTGCGAATCATGTAATCCAGTAGAAACATACATATTAGGATATTCCTGCGCTTTTACATTATCGTAAGGTGAATACGATAACATATAATCGTAATATTTTTTATTGTTTGGGTTACCCCACTCGTCATACTCTCCAGTTGTAAGCGGAATACTGTCGTCTAACATCGTAGTAATTACGTCTACAAAAGGCACCTGAGCGATAACGCCATTATACAATTCAGGAGCTTCATTTACGATTACTCCCATTAAAAGTCCGCCAGCAGATCCTCCTTCTGCATAGAGATGTTCGGGAGAAGTGTACTTTTGGTCTATTACAAATTTAGAGCAATCGATGAAATCTGTAAAGGTATTTTTCTTTTTTAACAGTTTTCCGTCCTCATACCATTGTCTTCCTAAGTCCTCACCTCCTCTAATATGCGCAATAGCGTAAACAAATCCGCGGTCTAAGAGCGATAACCTTGTGGAAGAGAAATAGGTATCCATTGTAATTCCGTAAGAACCATACGCATAAAGCAGTAATGGATTTTTACCGTTTTTCTCCAATCCCTTTCGGTAAACCATAGAAATTGGCACTTTTACACCATCTCTGGCAGTTGCCCAGACTCTCTCTTCTATGTAATTTTCTTTATCAAACTTTCCTCCTAAAACCTGTTGCTCTTTCAAGATTTCCTTGGTTTTGGTCTTCATATTAAAATCAATTACCGAAGACGGAGTTGACAATGACTGATAGCTGTAACGCAAAATATCGGTATCAAAATCAACATTGGTTGTAGTGTAAGCATTATAGGTTTCACTGCCAAAAGGAAGATAATAATCTGGCTCGCCATTCCAAGGCATGATTCGAATATGATTTAATCCGTTAGAGCGCTCTTCAACAACCAAATAGTTTTTAAAGATCTCAATATCTTCCAATAAAACATCTTCTCTATGCGGAATAAGATCGACCCAGTTTTTCTTTCCTGTTTTGCTTTCAGGCGTTTTCATCAATTTAAAATTGGTCGCCTTATCTTTATTAGTCAAAACATAAAATGAATCCTCGTAATGAGAAATGCTATATTCTAATCCGCGCACACGGGGCTGAAAAACCGTAAATTCCCCATCCGGATTATCTGAATTCAAAATTCTATATTCAGTTGTCAAAGTGCTTCCAGAGCCAATAACAATGTATTTTTTTGATTTTTCTTTGCTAATAGAAACATTAAAAGTATCGTCAACTTCATCATAAACCAAAACATCATTTTCTGAACTAGTGTTTAATTTATGTCTAAAAACTTTATCAGCCCTTAATGTCACCTGATCTTGTCTCACATAAAAAATAGTATTGTTATCGTTTGCCCAAACAGAAGCTCCGGTAACATTTTCTATTTTATCTGCTAAGATTTCGCCTGTTTCTAGGTTTTTAATCTGGATAGTATATATTCTTCTGCCCACAATATCCACTCCAAAACTGGCAAATTTATTATCTGGGCTAATGCTCAAACCGCCTAATTTGAAATAAGCATGTCCTTTTGCCATTTCGTTACAGTCAAAAAGAATTTCTTCATCTGCAGAAAGGCTTCCCTTTTTTCGAGCGAAAATTGGATAATCTTGACCTGTTTCAAAACGCGTAATGTAAAAATACCCATTGTAGAAATAAGGAACCGAAGAGTCATCTTCTTTAATTCTACTTTTCATTTCCTCAAAGAGACTTTCTTTCAAATTTTGAGTGTGGGCAGTCATGCTTTCATAATAAGCATTCTCCTGATTCAGATAATCTATTACCTCTGGGTTTTCTCTGTCATTAAGCCAGAAATAGTTGTCAATTCTAGTTTCTTTATGTTTTTTTAATGTCTTTGGAATTATTTTAGCCTTTGGGGCCGATATATCATTTTGCATTGATTGAGCATTAATTTTTAAATATGAAGACGCAAAAATAGCACAAACCCAACAGAACAAAATTAATTTTTTCATAAAATATTCTATTGAATTAACACAGCAATATACTAATTTTGTCTGAAATAATTTAAAAAATCAACAAAAATGGATTTAATGGGAATGATGGGTAAACTTAAAGAAACCCAACAAAAAATTGAAGATACAAAAAAGCGTTTAGATACTGTTTTGATTGATGAACAAAGCGCTGACGGATTATTAAAAGTCACTATTACCGCAAGCCGAAAAATAAAATCTCTTTCTATTGACGATTCTCTTCTAGAAGATAAAGAACAACTAGAAGACTATCTAATTGTTACCTTAAATAAAGCGATAGAAAAAGCAACAAGTGTAAACGAAAGGGAATTAGATGCTGTTGCCAGAATGGATATGCCTTCTATTCCTGGAATGGATAATCTTTTTAAATAAGATTGTTAGAAACTAAGGTTCTAAGTTTCTGAGCTTTTCTTTTATTGTGAAGACTTAGAATCTTAGAACCTTAGCAACTTTCTCTAAAACTTCGAAAGCGTTTCCAACACATATGTATGCATTACTTCTTTGTAATCTAAATGTGTTACGATTCTAAGTTTGTTGTGTCCAAGCGAACTTATTAATATATTTTTCTGTTTTAATTTCTCAATTAATAATTGATCGCTGTAGCCTTCTGCAAGCGAAAAAATCAAGATATTAGTTTCTACAGGTTCAATTGATGCAATCCAAGGTTTTGTGCTTAAGATTTTTGCTATTTCTTTTGCTCTGCGATGGTCCTCTGCCAATCTTTCGATATTATGAGCCAAAGCATATAATCCAGCTGCAGCTAAATAACCAACTTGACGCATTCCTCCACCCAATATCTTTCTGATTCTCAACGCTCTGTGAATATCAGCTTTGCTTCCAAGCAATACAGAACCAATTGGAGCGCCTAAACCTTTAGACAAACAAACCGAAATAGTATCAAAAATAGCTCCGAATTCTCTAGGATTCTGTCTTTTAGCTACCAATGCATTCCAAATTCTTGCTCCATCTAAGTGAAACTTCAAATTATGAGCGTCGCAAACCTTTTTTATTTCTCTTAAATCTTCCAATTCGTAACACGCGCCGCCGCCTTTATTGGTTGTATTTTCAACACAAACCAAACTGGTTAATGGACTATGATAAAATTCTGGATCATTTATCGCCGCTTTGACTTGCGCCGCCGTAATCATACCACGATTTCCATCCAGCAGACAGCAAGAAACACCACTGTTAAAAGAAACACCTCCTCCTTCATAATGATAAACGTGAGCATATTTGTCAGCTATTAGCTGTTCGCCAGGCTGCGTATGCAGTTTTATTGCAGTCTGGTTTGCCATAGTTCCAGACGGAAAGAAAAGTCCAGCTTCCATACCAAAAAACTCTGCTGTTCTATTTTCCAATTCAATCACCGTTGGGTCCTGTTTGTATACGTCATCGCCAACGTGGGCGTTAAACATATACTGCAGCATTTCATAAGTAGGCTTTGTTATGGTATCGCTGATTAAATTTATTTCCATATTCTAAAAACTATATCTTATTTTTGTATGCAAAATTACGTATTACTTATAGTTATTCTCAGCAAGTTTTGGTAAAATTTAACTCGCTGGTTTCTCTAGACCAAATTAACGTAATAATTCTAAAAAACATATAAAACCTAGTAATTAATTTATGACAACAGCCGAACAAGTAAAAGGTATTGTGGAGCGCCTTGGTGCGTTGAGGAGGTATCTTTGACGTTGATGCCAAGCTAATCGAAATTGCAAACGAAGAAGAAAAAACGTTTGCTCCTGATTTTTGGAACAATCCAAAAGAAGCAGAAAACATTGTAAAAAATCTTCGAAACAAGAAAAAATGGATTGAAGATTATGATAAAGCAGTCTCTCTTACAGAAGAATTACAGCTTGCTTATGATTTCTACAAAGAAGGAGAACTTTCTGTAGATGAATTGGATGAACAATATAATGTTGCTCAAGCACACATTGAAAACATCGAATTCAAAAACATGCTTTCTGATGAAGGAGACAGTTTAAGCGCTGTGGTTCAGATTACTGCGGGAGCTGGAGGAACAGAAAGCTGTGACTGGGCAGGAATGCTGATGCGTATGTACATGATGTGGGGAGAAAGTTATGGCTATAAAATAAAAGAACTTAACTTTCAGGAAGGTGACGTGGCTGGAATTAAAACCGTAACTTTAGAATTCGAAGGAGATTATTCTTTTGGATATTTAAAAGGAGAAAACGGAGTTCACCGTTTGGTTCGTATTTCGCCATTTGACAGTAACGCTAAACGTCATACATCATTTGTTTCTGTGTATGTTTATCCGCTTGTAGATGATAGTATCGAGATTGACATTAACCCTGCCGATATCGAAATTACGACTTCTCGTTCGAGTGGTGCTGGAGGACAAAATGTAAATAAAGTTGAAACGAAAGTACAGCTTGTTCACAAACCAACCGGAATCCAGATTCAATGTTCTGAGACAAGATCACAGCAAGATAACAGACAGCGCGCTATGCAAATGCTTCGTTCTCAATTGTATGAAATCGAATTAAAAAAACAGCAAGCACAACGTGCTGACATTGAAGCAAGCAAAATGAAAATCGAATGGGGATCGCAGATTCGTAACTACGTAATGCAACCTTATAAATTGGTAAAAGATGTTCGTACAGGTTACGAGACCAGCGATGTTGACGGCGTTATGAACGGAAATATCGATCCTTTCTTGAAAGCCTATCTGATGATGATGGGACAAAAAGAGGAAGAGTAAACAGTCACAGTTTACGGTCACAGTAAAATTGAAAACTGAAACTTGAAACTTTAAAACAAAAAGTTATGATAAAATGGGCAGATGTAATTCATTTTACAAATAAAGGAAATCCAACTCCAGACAAAAAAGTGGAGAAAACGGAGGAAGAATGGAAACAGATTCTAACGCCAGAAGAATTTCAGGTAACTCGTTTAAAAGGAACTGAAAGATCTTTTAGTTCCGAATTATGCAGCTTGTTTGATCCTGGAATTTATGAATGTAAATGTTGCGGAACAGTTCTTTTTGATGCAAGCGAAAAGTTTGAATCTGGCACAGGATGGCCCTCATTTACCCAACCTGTAAAAGAAAATGCTATTGCTTATCATGCTGACAAGTCATACGGAATGATCCGTGTTGAGGTAGTCTGCAATGTTTGCGACTCTCATTTAGGGCATGTTTTCCCTGACGGGCCTCCTCCGAGTGGTCTGCGTTATTGCATCAATGCAGTTTCATTATCAAAAATCAAAGAATAATTTATAAAAAGCGATTCACTAAAAAAGTGAATCGCTTTTTTTATTAATCATCACTTATAAAAATGATTTAACAAAACAAATGTAAGCCATCACTTAACAATTATTTTTTTTAGCTTTTAGTCCTCAATTTTAGCTTTTAAAATTAGAAATCTAAACAATCGCCCCATTAGTACATTGAAAAACTTTTATTTAATTAATATTTTAAATGTTAATTTTACAAAAAACAGATATATATTTTAAATAATTATTAAGAAACAAGAATAATTAATTAGGTAATTAAAATGTATTTCATTTTATTTGGCAAAAAAATAACCTAAGTCGATTAAAATTTGTCAATGAGATCCTATTCAATTCAAGAAATTAATGAAGTTATAAATGGCGTAATTTACGGCAGCACTTCGCAAGGCATTACTGCCACAGAACAACTAGAAAAAGCAACAACTTCAGAAATTTCATTTATTGGAAACAAGAAATACGAAAAATACTGGTCGACTTCTAATGCTTCAATCGCGATTGTGAACGAAGACATTTCGATTGAGCCGGGAGAAAATCGAGCTTTTATAAAAGTCAAAAATGCCGATTTGGCAATGTCACAAATCCTTGCTCTTTTTGCTCCCCCTGCCCCAATCTTTCATTACAATATTCATAAAACCGCAACTGTAGACGAAACAGCCATAATTGGCGAAGGTGCTAAAATTGGCGCTGGCTGTTACATTGGCCCAAAAGTTGAAATTGGAGCTAATGCCATAATTTATCCAAATGTTACCATTTTAGACGAATGCACAATCGGAAGAAACACAACCATCTGGTCTGGAACCGTTGTTCGTGAGCGCTGTCATATTGGCAACGAATGCATTATTCATCCAAACGCAACAATTGGTGCAGACGGTTTCGGTTTTCGTCCTTGCGAAGAAAATGGACTTGTAAAAATTCCGCAGATTGGTAATGTAATAATTGGAAACAGGGTTGAAATCGGAGCTAATACTTGCGTAGATCGCGGAAAATTTAGTTCAACTATTGTTGGAGACGGATGCAAAATTGATAATTTGGTGCAGATTGGACATAATAGCAAACTCGGAAAGTTCTGTATCATGGCTGGAAACAGCGGTTTAGCAGGTTCTGTAACTTTAGGAAACGGAGTTATTATTGGCGGAAGCGCTTCAATAAAAGATCACACCACTATTGGAGATGGCGCGGTAATTGGTGCTGGATCTGGTGTTACTGGAGATGTTCCTGCTGGAAAAACTATGTTAGGATATCCTGCTGTTGAAGCTCGTGATGCTTTAAAACAATGGGCTTTGCTGAAACAAATGGTTTGTGGCCTTAAAAAATAATATCATTTAAAATCTAAAAAAGAACATCCGCTAAAACGGGTGTTTTTTTTATTAATGCTATTTCTTAATTCATAAAGCAACTCTTTTATTTCAATTGATTTTGTAAATTAGCCAACACTATTTTATCAAATCAATACTATATCATGGATTTAAACTTCAATAAAAACGAAGATCACAATAAATTACTTCTTTCTGAATTAAAACAAAAATTTGCCAAAGTTAAATTGGGTGGTGGCGAAAAAAGAATCGAAAAACTGCATGCCGAAGGTAAAATGACCGCGCGCGAAAGAATTGCTTATTTATTGGACGAAAATTCTAAAAGTATTGAAATTGGAGGTTTTGCTGGTGAAGGAATGTATGCAGAACATGGCGGTTGTCCTTCAGGAGGTGTTGTGGTAAAAATTGGCTACATCAGAGGAAAACAATGTATTGTCGTTGCTAATGACGCTACTGTAAAAGCAGGAGCATGGTTCCCAATAACAGGAAAGAAAAACCTTCGCGCGCAAGAAATCGCAATGGAAAACCGACTCCCAATTATTTATCTTGTAGATAGCGCAGGAGTTTATTTACCAATGCAGGATGAAATTTTCCCTGATAAAGAACATTTCGGACGCATCTTTAGAAACAACGCCCAAATGAGCAGTATGGGAATCACGCAAATAGCTGCCGTTATGGGAAGCTGTGTTGCTGGTGGCGCCTATCTCCCAATCATGAGCGATGAAGCTTTAATCGTTGACAAAACCGGGAGTATTTTCCTTGCGGGAAGTTATTTAGTAAAAGCTGCAATTGGCGAAACTATCGACAATGAAACTCTTGGCGGAGCAACAACTCATTGCGAAATTTCGGGTGTTACCGATTATAAAGCCAAAGACGATAAAGATGCTTTAGACAAAATCAAAAACATTGTAGATAAAATTGGTGATTTTGACAAAGCTGGGTACAGCAGAATCAAAGCCGAAAAACCTGCTTTAGATCCAAATGAAATTTACGGAATTCTTCCAAAAGCAAGAACTGAACAATATGATATGATGGAAATCATCAAACGTTTGGTCGATAATTCTGAATTTGAAGCGTATAAAGATGGTTACGGACAATCTCTAATAACAGGATATGCCAGAATTGATGGTTGGGCTGTCGGAATTGTTGCCAATCAAAGGAAAGTCGTAAAAACCAAAAAAGGCGAAATGCAGTTTGGTGGTGTAATTTATTCTGACAGTGCTGACAAGGCTACTCGTTTTATTGCCAACTGCAACCAGAAAAAGATTCCGCTAGTGTTTTTACAAGACGTTACAGGTTTTATGGTGGGTTCAAAATCAGAACACGGCGGTATTATTAAAGACGGTGCCAAAATGGTAAATGCTGTTAGTAATTCGGTTGTTCCTAAATTTACAGTTATTGTTGGAAACTCCTACGGAGCAGGAAATTACGCAATGTGCGGAAAAGCTTATGATCCTAGATTGATATTTGCATGGCCAAGTGCAGAACTTGCTGTTATGGGCGGAACTCAAGCGGCGAAAGTTTTGGCGCAAATAGAGGCTTCTTCGCTTAAAGCAAAAGGGGAAACTGTCGACGAAGCAAAAGAAGCTGAATTATTCGATAAAATAAAAGCCCGTTACGACGAGCAGACTTCGCCTTACTATGCTGCTTCAAGACTTTGGACAGATGCCATTATTGATCCATTAGAAACCCGCAATTGGATTTCGATAGGAATTGAAGCTGCAAACCATGCTCCGATTCAAAAACCATTTAATTTAGGAGTCATTCAGGTATAACGATTTAAGAATTCTCAACAAGACGTTAAATAAAAAGTAAAAAACTTATTTTCAAGGTGTTAAAAATAAATATCTGATTAAAAATTAGTAACTTAGTGCATAATTTTTAATCACACAACATCATGGAAAATGTAAAAAGTTTGAATAAATGGGCGAACTCGCACACTTATTTACCAGTTGATTTAGTACGTATTGTTTTGGGTGGATTTTTATTTATGAAAGGTGTCTCTTTCGTCACCAATGTTCAATACCTGCATGATTTGATTTCCCCGATTGATAAGTTTGGAGGAGGTATGTTTATGCTGCATTACATTGCTCCAGCCCACATGATTGGTGGTATAATGATTATTTTTGGGCTTTTGACCAGATGGGCAATCGCTGCTCAATTACCCATTTTATTTGGTGCTGTTCTTGTCAACTCTATGGGAAGAATGCATTCTGAAAGTTTAATTTTAGCTATAGTCGTTTTATTAGTCTGCATATTCTTCCTGTTTTATGGAAGCGGCAAACATTCAGCAGATTATTATTTTAAAATGCAACAATAACTTCATAAGTCCTCAGTTCCACTGAGGACTTTTTTGAGTGTTAATTAATTCTATAAAATTTCTTTAATTGCGTTTTATGACTTAAATTCGCCGACATGAATTGGATTCGTAAAACCGTTATTCTTATAACACTTATACTTGCAGGACTGTTTGCTTATCAGGCAAACCAATCTGCTGTACACGTAATTGAAACGGAAAAATCCGATACCAACTTCTGCAAAGACATTCCTGATTCGTCTGCATTTATACAGCCTCAGGGAAGTTATCAGCTTGCGGCAAACGTCAAAACAAATCCTACTGGAATAATTAAATGTTTTGAGAACCTTTTACCGCTTATCCCGCAGCATCAAACCGTTACACACACTACAGCATATACTAAACTCTTTACAACACAAAGTAAAAAGGTTTTAGTCATACTCTATGCTTTCCATTTTTTCTGGTAAATAAATACTTGATTTTTCATTAGAAGATCTATTCTTCATCACGTACTTAACCGTTTTCAAATCGAGAACTGTTTTGCATATCATTTATTTATTACATTAAAACATTATGGAAACTACTACCACAATAATGGGAATTGTGATTTTAATCATTGTTGCTATCCCAATATATTTCTCTGCACGTTCATCTGCAGCAAGTAAATCGAGAATTTTAAACATCAAAAAAAGATTCAATCCCAATCATCCAGAAGATTTTGATTTGACAGAATCAATCAACAATAAGACTTTAACAATTGATCAAAAAAACAATAAGTTTATTTTGATGAATTTCAATCCAAATCAGCAAGAGTCAATTTATGTCGATTTGAATACAATTTCTTCATGCAAATTAGTTCCAACAACAGATGCTGGTTCTGATACTATTGTTAAAATTGATTTTGATTTTCAAGAAAAAGAAACTGGTAAAAAAATAATAATTCCATTCTATGATTTTGACGATGACCGCATCAAACAGATTAGCGTCTATCAAGATCATCAGTTTGCGAAAAAATGGCTTAAAATCATCCAAGATTCTATATCACGTTAGTTATTTAATTCAGAAAAGAGGCTCCAATTTAGGCCTCTTTTTTTTTTGCGTTTTACATGATATTTGTCATTTTATGTCTTAGTTTGAAGTTTTAATTTTGAGGTAAACTAAATCCGTCATTATGAAAATTTCTTTGACTCAAAAGTACAACGTCCCAGGTCCAAGATATACTAGTTATCCGACTGTTCCTTATTGGAATGAAGCAGACTTTACATCCGAAAAATGGATTACTACTTTAAGGCAATCATTTTCTGAAAGCAATTCAAAAAACGGAATAAGTTTATACATTCACCTGCCTTTCTGCGAAAGCATGTGCACTTTCTGCGGATGCAATAAACGCATTACAAAAAATCACTCAGTAGAAGAAAAATACATTCAGGCAGTTCTGAAAGAATGGAAAATGTATTGTAATTTACTTCCTGAAAAGCCTGTTATCAAAGAAATTCATTTGGGTGGAGGAACACCAACCTTCTTTTCAAAAGAAAATTTAGAATGTCTTATTAACGGAATTTTTGATTATGCTGTAAAAGCAGAAAATCACGAATTTAGTTTTGAAGGGCATCCAAACAATACTACTCACGAACAACTCAAAAAACTATATGATTTAGGCTTTCGCCGAGTGAGTTTTGGCGTTCAAGATTATTCTCCTACAGTTCAAAAAGCAATTAATAGAATTCAGCCTTTTCATAATGTTGCCAAAGTAACTTTTTGGGCAAAAGAAATTGGCTATACTTCAATTGGGCACGATATTATTTTTGGGCTTCCATTTCAAACTATCGAAGATGTCGTAGATACAGTCGAGAAAACCAATTCTTTAAAACCAGATCGATTGGCATTTTATAGCTATGCGCATGTGCCGTGGATAAAAGGAAACGGACAGCGAGGCTTCAATGACGAAAACCTGCCAAAGGATGCCGAAAAAAGAAAACTATATGAAATTGGTAAAAAGCTTCTGATTCAAAACGGATATCACGAAATTGGCATGGATCATTTTGCTTTAAAAGGCGATAGTTTATACAAGGCTGCTCACAACGGAAATCTGCATAGAAATTTCATGGGATACAGCGCTTCCAAAACTCAAGTTATGATTGGTTTAGGCGTTTCTTCAATAAGTGATAGCTGGTACAGTTTTGCTCAAAACACCAAAAGTCTAGAAGAATATTATGAAATTTTAGAATCGAATAAACTTCCTGTTGTAAAGGGTCATATTTTAAACGATGAAGATCTTATCATTAGAAAACACATTCTGAATCTAACCTGCGAATTGGAAACTTCCTGGACTGCAGAATCTTTAAATTTTGCTGAACTTCCTGAAGTTTTAATTGCTTTAAAAGAAATAGAAAACGATAATTTGATTATTATTGAAAACAATAAAATCACAATTACCGAAGAAGGGAGACCTTTTGTCCGTAATATCTGTATGGCATTTGACTTACATCTAAAAAGAAAGTCACCGGAAACAAACCTGTTTTCGATGACTGTATAATAACTTAAAATATATCTTCTAGTGGCAGTTTGGAGTCTGCTGTACAAACAAACTCATGTTTGAGGGAGAGATATATGGAATTCCTAATCCCAATCCACGAAGGATGAATAAAACACCAATTATAACAGCTACATACGGAATTGCCTTTTGGATTTTATTTCTGAAAGGCAATTTTAATAATGAGTTGACATAAACCACAACCGTCATTAGCGGTATAGTCCCAATCCCGAATAAAAGCATGTAGAGAACACCAAGACTTGCACTCTGCATGGCAATTGCTCCAAATAAAGCAACATAAACCATTCCGCATGGCAGAAATCCGTTTAGAAGGCCAATAGTAAAAAGAGATTTGTAACTCTTGTTTTTAAACTGACTACCTAAATTCGATTTAATTTTAGAAATGATTTTATAAACAGGTTTAGAAAAATTGTATTGAGCAAATTTTTTCTCGGGAATCAAAACCACAACAATCATAATTACACCAATAATTATTGACATTTTCTGCTGCAAGCCCGCTAGAAAAAAACCTCTTCCCAATAATCCAAAAATCAATCCAATTGTTGAATAAGCAGTTAATCGTCCAAAGTGATAAGTCATAATCTGCATTGCCTTTTTAGCTTCATTTTGTCTATCTACAGGAAGCATCATAGCAATTGGTCCACACATTCCAACACAGTGCAGACTGCTGATTAAACCTAAAAAGAAAGCAGAGAATAACATTTTATTTTTAGTTTACGTAAATAACCTCTTTAGTGAGATATTTTTTGCCTTCGTACTGCCATTCCATATTAACATCCCAGCGTCCTTTTATTAATTTTTTCTGCGGAATAATGATTTCTGAATTGGTTAAAGCAATTTGAGTATTAAAGTCAAATTTTTTGTTTGAAGGTCTGTATAATTGAATATTTCCTTTTACTTTATCACTTTCAAATCCTGCAGGAAAAATTACCGCAACACCTTCTCCAGTATATTTGATTGATGGTTTGTGCTGCAAATCGTGTGCATTCTGAATTCTAGCCATTTCTTCTTGAAAGTGCGTATCGTGTTTATAATATTCTTCTACAACCAAATCATTATCGTATTTAGAGTTTGACTGTACTTCAAAAACAAAATATAAAATAAAGGTCATAAACAATCCGAATGCAATGACAATACCTGTGCCCCAATTAAATTTCATATTTGTAGATTTTATTTGTTATTTGTCAAATATGTTATCGCCTTTATTCTTTTGTTTTGATTTTAAAAAGTTTATTTTGTGGCGATTTCATAATAATATATTTTTAATTAAAACTTCGTGGTCCTAAGAAATTTGTAGTTGTTGTTTGCAAAAGTTCAGAACCATTATAAACTCCAATTTTTACTTTTGTTTTATCGCTTTCAAGCAGAACTTCATCAATTTCTATAAACAATGTTCCTTGAGAAATTCCTTCTTTAGCAATTTTAAAGTGTTTTTTACCAACATTTTTAATTTCTCCTTTCTGATCAATTAATTCGAAATGTATATCATTGTAATCTTTCATTGTCTTGTTTACAATTTTATAAGTGTAAACATTGCTGATTTTTTCTCCATTATGCTGGAACAGCTGGCCAGGCAATCTTAAAATTACTGCCTGTACATCTGTTCTTAAAAACAGCATTCCAACAAAAATACTCAATAAAATGAAGAGAACGGCTGTATATCCTTTCATTCTCGTGGTAAACTTGAAAGGTTCTTTTTTGGCAATTTCATCTTCAGATGCATAACGAATAAGTCCTTTTGGCAATCCAACAGATTCCATAATATGATCACATTCGTCGATACAAGCTGTACAGTTTGTACATTCCAGCTGTGTTCCGTTTCTGATATCAATTCCCATTGGACAGACGTGAACACATTGAAGACAATCAATACAATCTCCTTTTCCCGTTAATGCTCTATCTTCATTTTTTTTGAATTTTGCACGTCCTTCTTCTTTTTCACCTCGAACAAAATCATAAGCAACATTTATAGATTTATTATCCAAAAGTACGCCTTGCAATCTTCCGTATGGACAGGCGATAATACAAACCTGTTCACGAAACCATACAAAAACAAAATAGAAAATACTTGTAAATATTAATAGAGCAATAAAATTGCTTGCTTGTTTAACAGGACCTTGCTCAATCATTAAGAATAAAGCATCACTTCCTACCAAATAGGCCAAAAAAACATTAGCTATAAGGAAAGAGATTAAGAAGAATATAGTCCATTTCAAAACTCGTTTTCTAATTTTTTCAGCATTCCATTCCTGTCTTGCCAAACGAGTTTGAGAACCTCTGTCTCCATCGATCCAATATTCGATACGACGGAAAACCATTTCAAGGAAAATAGTCTGCGGACAAATCCAACCGCAAAATATTCTTCCGAAAACAACAGTAAATAAAATTATAAATACAACGCCGACAAGCATTGAAATTACGAAGAGATAAAAATCCTGAGGCCAAAAAGGGAATCCAAAAATATTAAAACGACGTTCCAAGATATTGAACATCATAAACTGATTTCCATTAATCTTGATAAAAGGATTTATGAATAAAATTGCTAGCAAAACATAGCTGACAATTTTCCTATAATCATAAAATTTACCAGACGGTTTTTTAGGAAATATAAATTTTCGTTTACCACCTTCATCTATTGTTCCAATGGTATTTCTAAAAGCTTCGTCTGGTAAATTTGACATGATATTCTAATTATTTTTTAACTTCTGTGGTATCTTTTGTAGTTGCTGCGGCATCGGTTTTAGGAGCGCTATCGTCTACCCAAACTTCTCCTTCTGCTTCTTTTGGATCTTTTGGATTACTTCCTTGTAAAGACAGAATATAACTAGCCACTTTTTGTATTTCTTTTGGTTTAAGAGTTCCTTTCCAGGCAATCATCCCTTTACCGTCTCTTCCTCCATTTGTAATGGTGTGGAATAGATTTTTGATTCCTCCTCCTAAAATCCATCTATCATCTGTAAGGTTTGGTCCAATCTGTCCTCCCGCATCGGCACGGTGGCACGCAGCACAATTCGTAGTAAAGATTGTTTTCCCTTCAGCTAGACTTGGTGCATCAGTTAACAAAACAACCGTTTTTTCATCCATTAAATCTGGTGCTGTTTTCATGTATTCCGCAACATCAATCTTGGCTTGAGCCAATTCTTTTTTCAATTCCATTTCCTGATCATCAGCTCCTAAAACATCGTAACGAACTACATAAATTACTCCGAAAATGATACAGATGTAGAATAAATATACCCACCATGGCGGTAAATTATTATCTAGCTCTTTGATTCCGTCATAATCATGATCCATCAATAATTCACCTTCTTTTTCAATTGGCTCTGTTTTAGTCAATTTATGCATTAGGTTTTTAAACCAAGTGCTTTCTTTAAAGCTTAAACTTTCTTCAAGTTCTTTTTGTGCTTTTTCTTCAGGCGATAATAATTGGTACATTACTCTATTGACAGCACTAAGCGTAATCTCGATGGCAATTAGAATAAACAAAAAGACAAATAAAAAGAGTGATACCATTGGATATTTTACAAAAGCCGGCTTATCACCTGAATCTATAAAATATTCCATCAAAGCAAATACGATGAAGAAAATCAACGGTACTCTAACATATACTGGGAAAAACTTTTTCATTTTTATCTATCTTTTGTAGTTACACTAAGTCCTTCATCTAAAGGTATATTACTCATTTCTTGAATTTTTTCTTTTCTATAAGAGAACACCCAAATGCCTAATCCTACAAAGAAGAAGAAAAAAATTAAGAGGGAAATAATCGGGTAAATTTCTATACCCGATATTGTTTCCATATTGTGTTTTATCTGTTCAAACATAATGCTGTTATTTTGAAGTTTCTTTTACTTTAATATCAGTACCAAGTCTTTGAATATAAGCGATTAAAGCAACTATTTCTCTTTCGTTCATTGGAGTGAATTTCTCGCCTTTTGCTTCAGCTTTTTTGCGGCTGTCTTCATAACTCTTAACGAAATCAGGATCGCTTTCTAAGCTTTTTTCAATCTTAACAGCCTGCTCTCTTAAAGTTTTCTGTGCATTTGCAACATCTTCTGGAGAATATGGCACACCTAATGAAATCATTGCCTGCATTTTCTTTTGTGTCAATGAAATGTCCATTGGTTTGTTATCGAACAACCATTTGTAACCTGGCATAATTGAGCCTGCAGATGTGCTTTGCGGATTCCACATGTGGTTAAAGTGCCAGTTGTCATTGTACTTACCACCTACTCTTAACAAGTCTGGCCCTGTACGTTTTGACCCCCATAAGAATGGGTGGTCGTAAACAAATTCTCCCGCTTTTGACTGAACTCCATAACGCTCTACTTCACTTCTAAAAGGACGAACTGATTGCGAGTGACATCCAACACAACCTTCTCTAATGTATAGGTCACGACCTTCAAGTTCTAATGGTGTATATGGTTTTACACTTGAAATTGTTGGAATATTTGATTTTACCATAATTGTTGGCACAATCTGAATAATACCTCCAATTAAAATTGCGATTGTAGCTAGAATAGTTAATTGAATTGGTTTTCTTTCTAACCAAGAGTGGAATTTCTCTCCGCTTAATCTACCACTTTTTATTGTTTGTAATGCAGGAGCTTGAGCCAATTCATCTTCTACTGGATTTCCAGCTTTAATTGTCATCACAATATTATAAACCAATGTAAGCATACCTACCAGATACAAAGTACCACCAATAGCTCTCATCCAATACATTGGCATAATAGCCGTTACGGTTTCAAGGAAATTCCCATAAGTTAAAGTGCCATCTGGATTAAACTGTTTCCACATTGATGCTTGCTGGAAACCAGCGACATATAATGGAATCGTATAAGCTATTATCCCCAAAGTACCAATCCAAAAATGGAAGTTGGCTAATTTCTTAGAGAATAACTCTGATTTTGTCATTCTTGGAATCAGCCAGTAGATAATACCAAATGACATGAAACCATTCCAAGCTAAAGCTCCTACGTGTACATGCGCTACGATCCAATCAGTATAGTGCGCAATAGCATTTACATTTTTTAAAGACAACATCGGACCTTCGAAAGTTGCCATACCATAACCAGTAATGGCTACGACGAAGAATTTCAAAACCGGTTCTTCACGAACTTTATCCCAAGCCCCTCTTAATGTTAAAAGACCATTGATCATACCTCCCCAAGATGGAGCAATTAACATTACTGAGAATGCAACTCCTAAATTCTGAGCCCAGTTTGGCAGTGCAGAATATAATAAGTGGTGCGGTCCAGCCCAGATATAAATAAAGATTAAAGACCAAAAGTGAATAATAGATAACCTATAGGAGTAAACTGGTCTATTTGCAATTTTTGGAACGAAGTAATACATTAACCCCAAGAACGGAGTTGTAAGGAAGAATGCCACCGCATTATGTCCGTACCACCATTGCACCAATGCATCTTGAACACCAGCATATACAGAGTAACTTTTTAAACCCGAAACTGGAATTTCAATGTTATTAAAGATATGCAGTACAGCTACCGTTACAAATGTCGCGATATAAAACCAAATCGCTACATATAAGTGACGCTCCCTGCGTTTTATCATTGTACCAATCATATTGATTCCCATTACAACCCAAATCAAAGCGATTGCAATATCAATTGGCCACTCTAACTCTGCATATTCCTTCGAAGAAGTATAACCTAGAGGAAGCGTAATTGCCGCAGCCACAATAATCAGCTGCCATCCCCAGAAGTGAAGATTACTAAGAAAATCACTAAACATTCTGGCTTTTAGTAATCTTTGCAGCGAGTAATACATACCAGCAAAAAAAGCATTACCCACAAAGGCAAAAATAACTGCATTAGTGTGTAA
>Ga0268257_1001613_pt1 | contig 18643 bp, 15 predicted proteins | sample AgamicAtPrz_FD_200249 | JGI IMG/M metagenome (GOLD analysis project Ga0268257, IMG submission 200249) | Agave microbial communities from Guanajuato, Mexico - At.P.rz (v2) (version 3) | ecosystem: Host-associated > Plants > Phyllosphere > Phylloplane/Leaf | place: Guanajuato, Mexico | collected... | reverse complement strand
ACGTCGGATTCCATAAGAGATCGCTTGAAATTAATTAATCGCATAATTAATATTTGTGGAAGTGATGAATAAGATCAAGAGGCACCGTGGTCATGCCAGCATTAAAAGACAATTCTGAACCGCGCCGCCCCGGCCGCCCTCGCGGGGGTAAACGCGTCACCGCCAGCCGCGAACAGCTGCTGGATATCGCCCTGAACCTCTTTTCCCGTCAGGGGATCGCCAATACCTCACTCAACGCCATTGCCAAAGAGGCGGGCGTCACGCCCGCGATGCTGCACTATTACTTCAACTCCCGAGAGCAACTGCTGGATGCGATGATTGAGGAGCGTTTCCTGCCGTTACGCGAGCGGATCGGGACAATTTTCGCCGATAACCGGGATTCGCCGGTGAACGCCCTGACGGAAATGGTTAAAGTGCTGGCCGAACTGGCGGAACAGTATCCCTGGTTTGCACCGCTGTGGATGCAGGAGGTGATTGGCGAAATGCCGGTACTGCGCACCCATCTTCAGGCGCGGTTTGGTGACGAGAAGTATCAGGCGACGCTTGCCACCCTCAAAGGCTGGCAGCAGGAAGGGAAGCTGAATCAGGCGCTGGCACCGGAGCTGCTGTTTACCACCTTGCTGAGCCTGGTGCTGGTGCCGTTCTCACGCATGCGCAATGACGAGAGGCTAAAATCCCTCTCGCCGGAAATCATTGTCCGTCATGCGCTTGCCGTAATCGGCACCGGGATCGGCGGTTAAAGCGCCTTTGCCAGATAGTGGCGCTGCATGCCCGCATAGGGGTAATCCTGCAGCGACATCTGCAGCTGGTAGCCCTGCTTTTCATAGAACGGGCGTGCCTGGAAGCTGACCGTATCCACCAGCGCGTGCTTGCAGCCCTGGCGTCGGGCTTCATCTTCTGCCGTTTTGATGAGCTCGCTGCCGACGCCGGAACCGCGCACGCTATCGCTGACCCACAGAAAATCAATATTTAACCAGTCGCCTTTACGCACCCCAATTAGCCCGCCGAGCATGATCCCTTTTTCGTCCCGCACGTAAACGCCAATATCCCCGCTGAAGTTCGCCAGATCTAAAAACTGCCCGTTATAGGCTCTCAGCCCCGTTAATAACTCTTCTTTCTCTTCGGGTGTGACTTTTTTAGTAATGCTCAACTGCATATTGTTCTCCTTATTTTCAGCGCAATCTGAATATCTCACAGCTTAACCTTCATAAAAACTCCTTATTTCCTCCATTGTTTAATCCAGGAAATATTCATTCAATATGTAAATAAAAAAAGCCTTTCCAATACGCACCTAAAACGTATAATGAGAACGATCATTCTCACTTTTACACGGTAGCAGACGATGAGCACAAAGCTGGAAGAACGACAAAAATTGCGCCAGGACGAGATCATCACCGCCGCGCGCCGCTGCTTTCGCGCCAGCGGGTTTCACGCCGCCAGCATGTCGCAGATTGCCAGCGAGGCAAAGCTCAGCGTCGGACAAATTTACCGTTATTTCAGCAACAAAGACGCGATTATCGAAGAGATGATCCGCCGCATCATCGACTCGCGCATCGAGGAGATGCAGGGCAAAACGCTGGTTGAAGGGATGCCGCAGGCCCTCGCCTGGCGGCAAACGCTCAACGAGGATGACGATGCGCTGATGCTGGAAATGTCCGCCGAGGCCACGCGTAATCCTCAGGTTGCTGCCATGCTGATCGAAGCCGAATCGCGCATGTTCACCAACGCCTGCGCGCACCTGAAAAAGCAGTTCCCCCACCTGAGCGATGAGCATATTCGCTGCTGCGTGGAGATTACCGCCGTGATGATCGAAGGAACGATTTACCGTCGACTCGCGCCGTTAAAAGTACCGTCAGAACAATTAGAACCTCTTTATCAGGATATTTTAAATATGCTTTTCTCTGCGAAGTAATCGCATATGAATAATTAGCGGGAATAAGTAATTCCCCTTTTTTACATTTCTGGCTCAGCCAGAGATGCGGTATCGCTGTGCCTTTAAATAGCCCTCCTCCCTGTTAAGCGATTAACAGGGCAGGCATCGTTCACCCTGGAAAAAGATTATGAAAACCATAACAACCTCCATCGCGGCATTACTCCTCCTGACAGGGTGCGATAATGCGCAAACATCTGCTCCCCAGCGTCCTCTTCCGGATGTGGGGATTGTCACGCTCATGAGCCAGCCTGTTTCCGTCGTCAGCGAGCTGACGGGCCGTACCACCGCCGCCATGAGCGCCGAAGTGCGCCCGCAGGTAGGCGGCATTATCCAGAAGCGGCTGTTCACCGAAGGCGATACGGTCAAGGCCGGACAGGCGTTGTATCAAATTGACCCTTCCAGCTACCGCGCCGCCTACGATGAAGCCGCCGCGGCGCTAAAGCAGGCGCAGGCGCTGGTGCAGGCCGACTGCCAGAAGGCCCAGCGCTATGCGCAGCTGGTGAAAGATGACGGCGTGTCACGTCAGGATGCAGAGGACGCGAAGTCCACCTGCGCACAGGACAAGGCCAGCGTCGAGTCAAAGAAGGCCGCGCAGGAAAGCGCGCGCATTAACCTCAACTGGACCACCGTGACCGCACCGATTGCCGGACGTATCGGCATCTCCTCCGTCACCCCCGGCGCGCTGGTGACCGCTCAGCAGGATACCGCCCTCGCCACCATTCGCGGGCTCGACAGCATGTACGTCGATCTCACACGTTCCAGCGCCGATCTGCTGCGTTTACGCAAGCAAACCCTTGCCACCAATAGCGATACGCTAAGCGTGTCGTTAATCCTCGAAGACGGCAGCACCTATGGTGAAAAAGGCCGCCTGGCGTTAACCGAAGTGGCGGTGGATGAATCAACCGGCTCCGTCACGCTGCGCGCCGTCTTCCCGAACCCGCAGCATCAGCTCCTGCCGGGGATGTTTGTCCGCGCCAGAGTGGATGAAGGCATCATGAACGACGCGATCCTGGCACCGCAGCAGGGCATCACCCGCGACGCCAAAGGCACCGCTACCGCGCTGGTGGTGAATGCCAGCAACAAGGTCGAGCAGCGTCAGCTGGAAACGGGCGACACCTACGGCGACAAATGGCTGGTGCTGAGCGGCCTGAAGGCGGGCGATAAGCTGATTGTGGAAGGCACCGACAAGGTGACCGCCGGGCAGGAAGTGAAAGCCGAAGAGATGAAAGCCAGTGGAGGAAACGCCTGATGTTTTCCCGTTTCTTCGTGCGTCGCCCGGTCTTTGCCTGGGTTATCGCCATTCTTATCATGCTCGCCGGGATGCTGGCTATCCGCTCGCTGCCGGTCGCGCAGTACCCGGACGTCGCCCCGCCGTCGATCAAGATCTCCGCCACCTACACCGGTGCCTCCGCGCAGACGCTGGAAAACAGCGTGACGCAGGTGATCGAGCAGCAGCTCACCGGGCTGGATAACCTGCTCTACTTCACCTCCACCAGCAGCTCGGACGGGTCAGTAAGCATCAACGTCACCTTCGAGCAGGGAACCGACCCTGACACCGCGCAGGTACAGGTGCAGAACAAGGTTCAGCAGGCGGAATCTCGCCTGCCGACCGAGGTGCAGCAATCCGGCATTACCGTCGAGAAATCGCAGAGCAACTTCCTGCTGATCATGGGCGTGTACGATAAAACCGACACCGCCAGCAGCTCGGATATCGCCGACTGGCTGGTGAGCAATATGCAGGATCCGCTGGCGCGCGTGGAGGGCGTTGGCAGCCTGCAGGTGTTCGGTGCGGAATACGCCATGCGCATCTGGCTCGACCCGGCGAAGCTGGCGTCCTACTCGCTGATGCCGTCCGACGTGCAGAGCGCGATTGAAGCCCAGAACGTGCAGGTTTCCGCCGGTAAAATCGGCGCACTGCCTTCGTCAAACGCCCAGCAGTTGACCGCCACCGTCCGCGCCCAGTCGCGCCTGCAGACGGTGGATCAGTTTAAAAACATCATTGTGAAGAGCCAGTCCAACGGCGCGGTCGTGCGCATCAGCGACGTCGCCCGCGTGGAGATGGGCAGCGAAGATTATACCGCCACCGCGAAGCTCAACGGCCACCCGGCGGCGGGTATGGCGGTCATGCTTTCACCGGGTGCGAACGCGCTCAACACTGCGACGGCGGTAAAAGACAAGATTACTGAGTTCAAAAAGTCGATGCCGGAAGGCTACGACGTGGCCTACCCGAAAGACAGCACAGAGTTCATTAAGATCTCCGTTGAGGACGTGATTCAGACCCTGTTCGAAGCCATTATCCTCGTGGTGGTTGTGATGTACCTGTTCCTGCAAAACATCCGCGCGACGCTGATCCCGGCGCTGGCGGTACCTGTTGTTCTGCTGGGCACCTTCGGCGTGCTGGCGCTGTTCGGCTACTCCATCAATACCCTGACGCTGTTTGCGATGGTGCTGGCGATTGGGCTTTTGGTGGATGACGCCATCGTGGTGGTGGAAAACGTCGAGCGTATTATGCGCGACGAAGGCCTGCCCGCCCGCGAAGCCACCGAAAAATCGATGGGCGAAATCTCCGGCGCGCTGATCGCCATTGCGCTGGTGCTCTCTGCGGTATTCCTGCCGATGGCCTTCTTCGGCGGCTCCACCGGGGTGATTTACCGTCAGTTCTCGGTCACCATCATTTCGGCGATGTTCCTCTCCGTGGTGGTGGCGTTGACCCTGACGCCCGCGCTCTGCGGCTCAATTCTGAGCCACACGGCTCCGCACAAGAAAGGTTTCTTCGGCGCGTTTAACCGCTTCTACAGCAGGACCGAGCATGGCTATCAGAACAAGGTGCTGCGGGCCCTGCGCCGCTCCGGCGGCATGCTGGTCATCTACGCCCTACTCTGTGGTGCGATGGGCTTCGCCATGCTTAAGCTGCCGGGCAGCTTCCTGCCAACGGAAGACCAGGGTGAAATCATGGTGCAGTACACCCTGCCAGCCGGCGCGACGACGGTACGTACCGCCGACGTCAGCCGCCAGGTGCGCGAGTGGTTCCTCACCAAAGAGAAAGCCAACACCAACGTGATCTTCACCATTGAAGGCTTCAGCTTCAGCGGCAGCGGCCAGAACGCCGGGATGGCGTTTGTCTCCCTGAAAAACTGGTCAGAGCGTAAAGGCGATGAGAATACCGCTCAGGCCATCGCCCTGCGCGCCACGCAGGAGCTGAGCACCATCCGCGATGCGACCATCTTTGCCATGACGCCGCCTGCGGTGGACGGTCTGGGCCAGAGCAACGGCTTTACCTTTGAGCTGATGGCCAGCGGCGGCACCGACCGTGACGCGCTGTTGAAACTGCGTAACCAGCTGATTGGTCAAGCCAACCAGGACAGCTCGCTGCACGCCGTGCGCGCCAACGATCTGCCGCAGATGCCGCAGCTTCAGGTCGATATCGACAACAACAAGGCCGTGTCGCTGGGGCTGTCCCTGAGCGACGTCACCGACACCCTCTCCAGCGCCTGGGGCGGGACCTACGTGAACGACTTTATCGATCGCGGCCGCGTGAAAAAGGTCTACATCCAGGGCGACAGCGACTATCGCGCCGTGCCGTCGGATCTCAACAAATGGTATGTGCGCGGCAGCGACAGCACCATGACCCCGTTCTCCGCCTTCGCCACAACCCGCTGGGAATACGGCCCGGAAAGCCTGGTGCGCTACAACGGCTCGGCGGCGTATGAGATTCAGGGCGAAAACGCCAGCGGCGCCAGCTCCGGTACGGCGATGAGCAAAATGGAGCAGCTGGCAAACAGCCTGCCGTCCGGCAGCACCTGGGCGTGGAGCGGTTTGTCGTTGCAGGAAAAACTGGCGAGCGGTCAGGCGATGAGCCTTTATGCCCTTTCCATTCTCGTGGTGTTCCTGTGCCTGGCAGCGTTGTATGAGAGCTGGTCAGTACCGATTTCGGTCATCATGGTGATCCCGCTTGGCGTGCTGGGCGCAGCCGTCGCCGCCTCCCTGCGCGGCCTGAACAACGATGTCTACTTCCAGGTGGCGCTGCTGACCACCATCGGCCTGTCGTCGAAGAACGCCATCCTGATTGTGGAATTTGCCGAAGCCAAAGTCGCGGAAGGATACTCCCTGACGCGCGCCGCGCTGCGTGCCGCTCAGACGCGTCTGCGTCCGATCATCATGACCTCGCTGGCGTTTATCGCAGGGGTTACGCCGCTGGCCGTGGCAACCGGGGCAGGTGCCAACAGCCGCGTGGCAATTGGTACCGGCATTATCGGTGGGACGCTGGCCGCAACGCTGCTGGCGATCTTCTTCGTCCCCTTATTCTTTGTACTGGTGAAACGTCTGTTCTCCGGTAAGCACGCAAACCGGAGGTCATAATGTTTCGTGTATCTATTTTAGCGTTAGCCCTGCTGAGCGCAGGCTGTGTGTCGTTAGACCCAACGTATCAACGCCCGGACGCCCCCGTCCCGGCAACCTTACCCGGCGCGCACGGCGAAGCCACCGCCGTGGTGAGCCAGTGGCAGCAGGTGATGAACGACGCGCGGCTGAAAAGCGTGGTGACGATGGCGCTTAACAGCAACCGCGACGTGCAAAAAGCGATTGCGGATATCGACGCCGCCCGCGCCCAGTACGGTGAAACGCGCTCGTCCCTGTTCCCGACGGTAGACGCCGAGCTGAGCCACACCCGCAGCCGCACGCTGGCAAGCGGAGTGACCACCAGCGACGAAGCCAACGGCGCGGTCTCCAGCTTCGAGCTGGATCTGTTTGGCCGCAACCAGAGCCTCTCCCGCGCCGCGCGTGAAACCTGGCTTGCCAGCGAATTCACCGCGCAGAATACGCGCCTGACGATGGTTAGCGAGCTGACCACGGCCTGGGTGACGCTGGCGGCGGATAACAGCAACCTGGCGCTGGCGAAATCCACAATGGAGAGCGCGGCGAACTCGCTCAAGATTGTGAAGCGCCAGCGTGAGGTGGGCGTGGCGGCGGCAACGGACGTCAGTGAAGCGATGGCGGTTTACCAGCAGGCGCGCGCCAGCGTGGCGAGCTACCAGACGCTGGTGATGCAGGACAAAAACGCCCTTAATCTGCTGGCGGGCGATACGGTGCCGGAGAACCTGCTGCCCGGCACGCTGGAGAGCCTGAGCGATAATGCCATCACGCTGATCCCGGCGGGCGTCAGCTCCAGCGCGCTGCTGCGTCGCCCGGATATTCAGGAGGCCGAGCATAACCTGCTGAGCGCCAACGCCAACATCGGCGCGGCGCGCGCCAACTTCTTCCCGACCATCTCGCTCACCGCCAGCGCGGGCGTCGGCAGCGATTCGCTCTCCTCCCTGTTCAGCCACGGGATGAAGGTCTGGTCGTTTGCACCGTCCATCACCCTGCCGCTGTTTAGCGGCGGGAACAACCTGGCACAGCTGCGCTACGCGGAAGCGGAGAAGAAGGGACTGATCGCCACCTACGAGAAAGCCATCCAGAGCGCGTTTAAGGACGTGGCCGACGCGCTGGCGCGCCGTGAAACGCTCAGCGAGCAGCTGGATGCCCAGCGAGAATACGTGGCGGCGGAGCAAGAAACGCTGGATGTGGCAACGCGCAGCTATAAGGCAGGCGCGGGGGATTATCTGACGGTGCTTACCGCGCAGCGGTCGCTGTGGTCGGCACAGGAATCACTGATTGCGCTGCAGCAAACCGACCTGGAAAACCGCATCACGCTGTGGCAGTCGCTGGGCGGCGGGATCCAGTAACCTCATCGGTGGGCGATTCTCATGCGCAGAAAAGAGAAAATCATACTTTCGGCTGGAATCGCTACACTGAATGTAACGATATATTTCATGGGAAGCATGTGACTTCTAAACTGGGATGGTTTTTATCCCCATCTCAGGATAAAAAAATAAAATTCCGCTTAGTGCTACAGTCAAGTAGACGTATGAACCGGCAGGTAAACGCCGGGTAAGACTGATTTATATCAGAACAGGCCCAAATAATCCGTCAACCACAGATATTAAATATTTATGGATGTGTTTACCCCAATCTGCAAAGATTTCTTGCCGCCCCGAAGTGCTTAATTGAATATCCTGTATTGTTATATTTCCGTGGGTTCTCCTCAGCATTTAATTTGATTCGTGAATACTTGTCATATATTTATTTATTCAGTGAATAAATAATGTTTTTTAATATTTTTATTCTGCCTTGTGGAATGGTATTTTAATAACCAGCCTGAGAGCGTATTATTTTTATGAACCTTATTGCTTTATCAAAAGGATATTTGACGATGGCAGTACAATCAGACACGGTTCAACAACAGGATACCCTGAATCGTTATTTACTGTATTTCCCACGAAGTAAAACCGTTTCAGCGGATGTTCATTCGTTTTGCGGGGAAGAAGAACTCAGTAAGCCCTACCGTTATACCATTCGCTTCACCAGTCCGAATCCGAACATTGCAGTCAAAGACGTTCTGAACAAGATGGCTGAATTTATTCTGCGCGCGCCTAACCCGAAAGCGAAATCGACCTGGCACAATCAGGAATCCTGGTTGCCGGTGCGCCAGATTAATGGCGTGATCACGTCATTTTCCCGTCTGAAGTCGTCCGCTGATGAAGCCCTGTATGAGTGTATGCTGGAGCATGAACTGGCGCTGCTGGATCGGAACTACCGTTCGGCCGTTTACATGGACATGACAGTGCCTGAGCTCGTCACGAAGCTGATGAAGGAGAGCGGGCATTTTCAGGGTTACAACATCGATTTTGACCAACTAAGCCACAACTACCCCAGCCGCGAAATGATTATCCAGTGGAAGGAAACCGATCTCCAGTTTATCCGCCGTCTGCTGGCCGAAGTCGGGATCTGGTTCCGCTTTGAAAATCACGACAAGGTACAAGGTGAAACGGTAGTGATTTTCGGTGACGGTAGTCGCCGCTATGTTTTCAGCAATAAGAAGCTGCCATACGTCCGCCATTCTGGCATGACCAGTCATGAAGAGTACGTAACCGAACTCGAAGAGCGGTACCAGCTCATCCCCGAAAATGTACTGGTCCGTACCTATAACTACCGAGATCCGTTTTCCCCGCAGGCGGATAAAACCATTACCGGGAATGACATTCCTGACGGGATAACCAGCGGAAAACAGTACCACTACGCCGATCACTTTCTGGCTGCGGGTGACTTTTACGGCCAGGAGGCAGAAACAGCCTCGTTCTACGCACGCCTGCGTTATGAACGCCTGCTGAACAAACAGAGCGTACTGGGGGTGACAACCAGTGATCCGAAACTGCTGCCGGGCGTGATGTTTCACCCGACAGGGGATATTCCTGACGGGTTCAAGCCCGGATATCTTGTGACCACAATGACGCTATCCGGCAGTCGCGCACAGCACTACCGCGCCATCCTGAAGGGTATCCCTTATCTGAACGGCTACAGCTACCGTCCGGACTATCTGCCGCGGCCGTTAATAGCCGGTACGGTGCCCGGCCGCGTGGCGGCCATCAATCGCGATCATACGTATGCCGGACTCGATGCGAAGGGCCGCTACCGCGTGAAGTTTGATTTTGATCTGGTTGAAAAACGGGATGGTTTTGAAAGCGCACTGATGCGTCTGGGCAGGCCCTACGGCGGGGATGTGTTCGGTTTTCACTTCCCGCTGCTGGACGAGACGGAGGTGGCAGTGGCCTTTGAAGGCGGCGATCCGGACAGGCCGTATATCGCGCATGTCATGCATGACGGCAGCCATCCGGATTTGGTCACAAACCGCAACGACACCCGCAACGTGATCCGTACGGCTGCGTCGAACAAGATTCGTCTTGAGGACCGGCGCGGGCAGGAACACATCAAAATTTCCACGGAGCACGGTAAGGGGCAGGTCAGCGTCGGCCACCTGGTGGACGCCGAAGGGAAAAAGCGCGGGGAAGGCGTGGAGGCCCGTACCGATGACTGGATGGCGCTGCGTGCCGCTAAAGGGGTATTACTCACGACAGAGGCCCAGCCGCGCGCGGCAGGCAAACAGCTGGATATGACGGCCGCCATTGCACAACTGGAAAAAGCGCTGTCACTGGCGATGACGCTGCAACAATCAGCGGCGACGGCCGGGGCTGGGAATGTGGAAACCAATCAGCAAAACCAGCTGAGCCAGATGCTGAACAACCTCACTGGTGCGGGCCTGCTGACCTATGCCGAAAAAGGGCAGGCGCATGTCACGCCAGACAGCCTGCAGCTGTCAGCCGGAAAAGACCTGATTGCCACGGCAGGCAGTGATGCCAGCGTGAACGTGGTAAAAAAATTCTCTCTGGCCGTGGGGGAAAAACTCTCGCTGTTCGCCCGCAAGCTCGGCATTCAAATGATTGCCGGGGCCGGTGACATAACGACGCAGGCCCAGCGCGGCGAAATGCACCTGCTTTCGCAGAAGGATTTCACGATGGCGAGTACCGCCGGGAAGATGAACGGCAGCGCTAAAGAGGGGATGCAGTTTGTCTGCGGTGGCGGCGGGATCCGTATCAGCCCTAATGGTCTGGTCACACTCTTCTCACCGACGGGAATCGAACTGAAAGCGCCAAACCTCAAGTACGACGGCCCGGAAAGTGCGCAGGTCACGGTCCCGCCGTTCAATAAAGGTGCATTTAAACTCCGCTACCAGCTGCACGCCGGAGACGATCCGGAGCAAATTCTCGCGAACAAAAAATTCAGGCTGACCAGCTCAGCCGGGAAAGTAGTGGAAGGCGTGACGGACAGCAACGGCCATTCATCGTTGCTCGATGCCGATGACCTGGACACCTACAAAATGGAGTTAATGGAATGACGGAAGCCAAACAAAGCCCGTACACGCCACGGGTGATTTCTGAAGGGGATATCCCGGTACATAAAAGTCTGGGTGAGGTTGCCCAGACGCGCCGCGTAGGTGTACCGCGCCCGATGCCGGGGATTGTGATTCTGGTTCACGGCGTGAACGACGTGGGCGAAGCGTACCAGAATCAGGAGAAGGGCATTCTTGCCGGTCTGAGTAAACGTCTTAATCGTCAGGACTTTTACGCGCATGAGTGGGGAGAGTACCGCATTACCCATCCTGGCCGTTCGCCTGTTATCCCATTCTACTGGGGGTATAAGCCTGTTACGCATGAAGACTACCGGGCAGACCAGAAGCGGTACCGGGATGAAGTCGGAAAACTTTCTTCCGGTGCCCATCTGCCTTATGACGCCTATCAGGAAGATAACGAGACGAACAAGGCCGCGCTGGGTAATGACGGTAAGAGTTCGTTTAAGTATCAGAATGACAACCTCAAGAATGGTCTTGATTCAAATTTTGCAAAAGGTGGCGGAACGTTCGCGAATGCGACTACCAACATTCCCGATATGCTGGGGCCAGGAGCTGGCGGTGTTGGCGTGGCAGCGGTGGGATTTGCATCACTGCATATGAACGACGGGGATTACACTCACCCCATTTATGAAAACCCGCACCGTATTTACCAGTTTTTTGCTGCGCAGCGTCTGGCTGATTTGATTATTCAGATTCGTCAGGAACCTGTAACCAAAGACGACGCGATTAACATCGTGGCCCACAGCCAAGGCACCATCATTACCATGCTGGCGAATATGTTGGTTAAACAGGCAGGGTATCCCCCCTCAAACTGCGTGATCCTGAATCATTCCCCTTATTCACTGGAGTCCCGCGTGGCTGAAAATATTCAGCCCGGATACCAACAGACGGATGCCGCCAGGCAGAAGACATTCAAAAAGTTTTGTAGCCTGATGCATACGCAGTGGAAAGGTGGAGGAAAATTATCTGAAGACGAATTACTGGCCCTGGAATTCTCCTGCACGCTGCGTAAACCATCCGATAACCCTCTTAGGACTGATGAGCGGTACTGTCGAAGCAACAACGGCAAAGTGTATAACTACTTTTGTCCGAACGATGGGGTTGTGTCGCTGGAAAATGTACAGGGATTTGGCTGGCGTGGGATCCCTCAGAAAATTGCAGATGGCATTCCTAACCTGTTCCAGCGAGTTTTTTATCAGCACGGCGAAGTAGGAAAAGCACCTGACACTAAGCCCTTTGAGTTGCCACAACGAAAAGAGGGGGATGCAAAATATTCGTTTCTCCCGAATGCCAGCTACCGCGCCCATGACGTAGTGGTAAACGGTGAAGAATTGCCAGAACCCTTTATTTTCAAACTACAGGGTCAGGATAACCATCCGGATAATGACCCTAAAACGAGTGACAAGCCGTATACGTATTATATCGACCCGGATAGCCCGGATGCCTATATATCGTATTCAGCTAAAGCCAGTGCTATTAAGCGCACGGATTCTGCGATGTATATGCTTAACAGTTATCAGCGTATTAGCTGGAAGCCTGGGCACGTTTTAACACCAGATGAGCTGAATGTAGAAAGTCATGACCGGGAGCATACCGTTATTCACGGGGAAGTTACTGGTTCTAAAGATTATCCTGTTTTGTCCATTACCTGGATGAAAACCCGTGAAGAACTTGAAAAAGAATGGAAAAAAGCTGACCCGGTAAGCTACAGCCAGCATTCGTCAATTGTTATGAGCGAGTTCGCGCCATCGCACGCGATGGCGTTCGACCTTGCAATTGGTCAGTGTAAGTCGTTTGACTACAAAGCCGGTAAATTCTGGGAAAGCCTGTTGCATCGTGCCGACTGGCGCGACCCGCAGAATGGTTATCCTTTCGCCAAAGAATATTACCGAACCGGTAAGTTAGATAACGTGACAACAAAATTTTTCATGAACAAGCCGGATGACATTCTACCAAAAGGTGATTTCGGGGTGGAAAACGATTATGCAGGTATCCGGCCTCGTCCGCGTAATCTTATGGATATTGAGACGGGAACTGTCAGGCCGGGAGATTTCCAGGAAATAAAGCTGCTGCAATGGGAAATGCCAAAGCCTATGAGTGACAGCCAGTTAGCTAAAGGATAAACATGAAAGGGATATGTGTAGGGATTATTACTACTGCTTTTTTATTTGCGGCAGCTTGTAAGGCTTCAGAACCGCCAACACAGGTGGTTTACCGTTTTGATGATCATCGCTATCTGGAACTGAAGGGTTGGAACTGCGAGGGCGAACTCTGGTATACGGATACAAAACGGGGCATTCATACCGAGCCTGTGAGTCAATTTTATCGGATATTTACCCGAAAATTTATTCATCCCTCAGAGCGTTATATTGCAATTCCCACCTGGGATTCTCCCGGCTCTATGATTTCGAAAGATTATGGGCAAACCTGGTTTCCTTCAGCATTCTCTCCTGGAGAAAATGAGCCTAACGGTGATTCTTCGCCTCCGTACGATGATGTTCTTTCCTTCTCAGTCATCAACGACCAGGGTTTTTTACAGACCAAACACCGGCTGTATATGTCGTCAAAACCGTTCGATGATCCGCGTTTGGCTGCTAGTGGTCCTGGGATCGAATATAGCGTAGATGATGGCATGGGCAACAAAGTCAACGGGAAACTGGAACCCCGTTTTCCTGGGTGGGCCTGGGGAATGGTCTATATGACAAAACAGGCACTAAAGCACAGCACAGAGCAGTTCAAAGACAACTGGCAGGGTCAGCCAGACAAGATCCCCGAAGTAAAAGGCTACACCGGTTGGGACCATATGCGTTGTGACATGGACGTGGGGAAATAACTCATGAAAGGATTATGTGTAGGGATTATTACTACCGCTGTTTTATTTGCGGCAGCTTGTAAGGCTTCAGAACCGCCAACACAGGTGGTTTACCGATTTGATGACCATCGTTATCTGGAGTTGAAGGGTTGGGACTGTGAAGGTGAACTCTGGTATACGGACACAGAACGAGGGATTCATTCTCAGCCATTTTTTCAATTTTACCGGATATTCACTAAAAAGTTTGAACATCCATCCCAGCGCTATATTGCTGTTCCAAACTGGGAAGTAGATGGATTTATGGTTTCCAAAGATTATGGGCAAACCTGGAAGGCTGTAGGTTTTTCTCCTTCGGGGAATGAACCGAATGGTGATAACCGAGCGCCAGCGGAAGACGCAGTATCCTTCACCGTCGTTAATGATCAGGGTTTTTTACAGACCAAACACCGGCTGTATATGTCGTCAAAACCGTTTGATGATCCGCGAATTTTGCCGGGCGGACCGGGGATTCAATATCGTTTAGACACTGGTGAAATGGATGAAATTACGCCAGACGCGCCAGGATGGTCCTGGGGAATGGTTTATTTTACACAGGAAGGTTTACAGGGAAAAACCATGCGCCGTGAGGCTAACTATCAGGGCTTGCCGGACAAGGTGCCTGAAGTGAAGGGGTACACCGGTTGGGACCATATGCGTTGTGACATGGACGTGGGGAAATAACTCATGAAAGGATTATGTGTAGGGATTATTACTACTGCTGTTTTATTTGCGGCGGCTTGTAAGGCTTCAGAACCGCCAACACAGGTGGTTTACCGTTTTGATGATCATCGCTATCTGGAGCTGAAGGGTTGGGACTGCGAAGGTGAACTCTGGTATACGGATACAAAACGGGGCATGCATACCAAGCCTGTGAGTCAATTTTATCAAATTTTTTCTAAAACATATATTCACCCATCAGAAAAATATATTGCCGTGCCGACAAAAAACGTATCGGAATTTATCATTTCAAAAGACTATGGGAAAAACTGGCAAATAGCTGTGTTTGCGCCAGAAAGTTTAGAAATTAGATTGAGAGCGTGGTCTAATCAGTCTGTTCACCCTGATCAGCAAAACGCTATTTCATTTACAGTTATTAATAATCAAGGTTATTTGGTCATTAAGCCGTATGATGGAGGAAACAAAAATCAGCGTAACTTCATTTATATGTCATCTAAGCCATTCGATGATTCCGGCTTTAAAAGCAAAGATTATATCGATATTGGTTTAGATAAAAATTATAAGCCTTTACAAATGCCTAAATCATTCAGCGATTGGTCATGGGGAACGCTCTATATAACGAATGGTGAGTTAGACCAAACAGGCTTAAAAGAAATGAAAAAATATCAGGGTCTGCCCGATAAAGTTCCGGAAGTAAAAGGCTATACCGGCTGGGATCACATGCGCTGCGATATGGACGCAGGAAGGAAGGGAAACTGATGAATGGCGTAATTCGACTCAATGACCCGCTGGTGAGCGGTGGAAAAGTGATTAAAGCGTCCGGCGCGGACTTTATGGGAAAACCTGTGGCCCTAAAAAACGATCTGGTTATGTGCCCTGAGCATAAAGGAACGTTCCCTATCAACGAATGTCATCCGACCTGGACGATGAACGGCCGCGGCGTGGTCGTGGATGGCTGTAAAGCGGCGTGCGGCTGTGCCATTCGCACCACGCTCCCCACTGCGGGGGCTGTTTGATGAACTGGTGGTTATTCTCAAAACAGAATGAATTTGACGAGAAATATCCCTATTTGTGGATATGTCTCTTATATGTGGTCGTCGTGGTTATCTGCCTGGCCGTCCGGGCTGTCACCTGGCCGGGTAATAAACATGTCGATCTCGATTTTCTTGCCCAGTCTGTGGTGATTCCGGTTGTTTTCCTGACGGGGTTCGTACAAGTATTCTCTGCCGCGTATCACGGGCTCAGGCACTACATGGAAACGCGGTTGCTGATTGCGGCCGAACAGGAATACAAGGTTGTCAGCTACGCCAGGGGCAACATTACCCTGGCAGGCTGGTCCGTGCTGACTCCTCCAAAGGCAACGAAAGAACTGGCGCTGAGTATGCTGAAACTGGAGGGAGAGTTTCCGCTGGCCGCTAAAATGCCGTTGAAAATCGAACTGGAAGCATCGTTCGATTTCACGAGAGCCGGGCAGGCAATGATCCACGTTCTGGAGCCGATGGTAGGAAAACTTTCTCAGTACCAGCAAATTGAAGCGCTTGTGTGGGTTCGCGGTGGGGACGGATCCTGTAGCGATGAACTCCGTCGTGTGCTCGAACGGTTAGCGATCTCTACTAAAAAAATCACCTTTTTGCCTGAATGTCCGGACTATACGCAAGTCACGGAATGGATAAAGCAGACTAACGGGTATGTTGTTGAACGGCTGCTTATCTGTGTCGACCTTCATTCTGACGAAGAAGAGTCTAAACAGATGGAAAATGTTACTGCGCTTCTCTTCACGAATTACTACGTCAAAACAGAAGGAGAAAAACGGGTTTATCTTTATCAGCCGATGACGGGGGTTACAGACGTTGAAACAACAGTACCTGTTTATCTGCGAGCGGAAGCTGTCAGTAAACCAAAACAACTCTGGTATACCGGACTCTCTCGCACGGAGAAGTACCCGCTGCTGGAAGTGCTGGATGAGAAAAAGGCCGTACCGGACAGGCTGGATCTTGAAATGTCACTCGGTGAGCATTCTGCCGGGTACGTCTGGCTGATGCTGGCATTGGCATCAGATGCAGTAGTGTATGCGCAGGGTGATCAGCTGGTGGCAGCTTCCGAACAGAACAGGTTTTCAATGACGGCTCTGTCGTCCCGATTAACTCGCCAACCTGATTATCCCCAGCAGAAACGATACACGACACCGTGGGAAGTTTGTGGGATCGCCGGGCTGATGTTCTTTTTTGGAATTATGATAACCATTGGCACTTTTGGTGAGGGCGGTAAATCTATATCCGGCTGGTTTTTAATTATAGTGGCTGTTCTATGCATAGTTATATTTTGTGGTATGGGGGCATTTTTTACCTGGTTTTATGGTGATAAAGCTCGTGAGCATATGGGAATGTAACAATGAATTTATTGCTCTGATTTTACCTTATAAAGCTGTTTTTTATTATAATGGTTTAGCTGTAGGCGTAATACTTGCGTTAATGGCAGTGTATGTTGATTTATCATTTGATTACAGAAGCAGAAAATACTGGTGTGTGCGCAATAAATTAAAGACATTGAAGGATTCTCCGAAAACCTACCTGTTGTAACTGTTGAGCTACTGTATTGCGCTGGCAGTCGGGTCTTAGACGCAGAAAGCGTAAATTCATACTTTCGGCTGGAATCGCTACACTGAATGTAACGATATATTTCATGGGAAGCATGTGACGTTAACTGGAGGTTTCGATGAAAGCTGCGCACCTGGTTTGCCTGCTCGTTTGCCTGTTGTTCGCCGCGTTTGTCCACGCTCAGGAGAAGGACGCTCCGGCGAAAGATGCCCAGATAAAACAGCAGGTTCTGAAAGATGTGAAGAAAACCTGCACGCCACAGAAAAAGCAGAGCGATAAGGCCTGGCAGGCAATGATTTTGTCGTCGGAGGCCAACCAGCTGCTGATCAAAAACGCCATCACCGCCGTGAAGCGCGACAATCTGGACGCCTACTGGGATGCCGTCAGTCAGGTGGATTGTATGGAAGACTATTGAATGCTGCTCGCCGGGTGGTGCTGCGCTTACCCGGCCTACATCACACGTTTAACGCTTCCGCATATCCGGAATAATTAAATCCCCGCGCAGCACGTACGACCCCAGCATCTGCGTTTTCTCCGTCAGCCAGCTCACAATCCGCGCCGCCATAGCGTCCATGGAATATTCAATCGCCGGGATCACCGGAATACCCGGCAGGTGCAGCGATCCGGCCAGGCTGAAGACCATAATGTCGTCCGGCACGGATTTATTAAATGCCTGCAGCTGCGGGATCACCCGCTGGGCTTCCTGCTCGTCCGCCACCAGCAGCGCGTTGAAATTCAGGGTGCTGGCGTTGTTCAGCAGCTCCTGCAGCGCAACGGATGAGGAGGTGGCATCCATAAAAACCAGGTTGCGATTAAAGGGCAGGAAATTTTTCTCCAGCGCGTGCTTGTAGCCGAGCAGCACCTGGTCGGCAAAACCGCTACCGTGCGGGTGGATCAGCGCAATCTGGCGACGCCCCTGGCTGGTGAGGTAGTTACAGGCGGTTTCGGCGGCAAACGCGTGATCGAACTGGATGCTGTTGGCGTTATCAGACTCCATACAGTCGACCAGAATGACGTTTTCCATATCCACGTCCAGCGGAAAACGGGCGCCAATCACCAGGATATCATCACAGAGCCCGCAGGAGAGTTCTTCAAGGGCGTGCATCACTTCCGCTTTGCTATGCGCGAAGCGCAGCAGCAGATGTTTTTGATGCTGGCTGAGCTGTTTTTCCAGCGCGTACAGATAACCGGTGGTCTGGTTAATGTTTTCCTGCGCGCAAATCACGCCAATACAGCCCGTCGACTGGCTTAGCAGTGATTGTGCAATCACGTTAGGACGATAGTTCAGCTCATCCACCGCTTTCAGAACGGCCTGACGGCTGGCTTCCTTCACGCCGCGTGACCCGCTCAACACCCGTGATACCGTGGCTTTGGACACCCCGGCCAGACGTGATACATCGTTGATTGTAGACATCTCTCTCCCCTGGCAGGCCAACTTCACGCCTGCAAATTCCATTACCGCTACGGCTCACATTATAGCCAGAACGGAGTATATCCGTTTCCGTTTTTCATGGAAACCGATTTTCCGTTTCCACTCAAAATGACGTCATAACAGCCAAATTTCGTGATGCAGATCGTGGTAATAAGCCCCATAAGCACAGCTTCTTGATGGTTGTCACACTTCTGTCTTTTATAAATGGAAACCGGTTTCCGTATGATGTCCAATCATCTCCGCAATAACTTTTTACATTTAGAGGATGGTTGTCGATGTTCAAGATTATGCTGTGCTGCTCTGCCGGGATGTCCACCAGCCTGTTGGTCAGCAAAATGGTCGATGTCGCGAAAGAACGTGGTTTGCC
>Ga0268257_1001600_pt1 | contig 18722 bp, 13 predicted proteins | sample AgamicAtPrz_FD_200249 | JGI IMG/M metagenome (GOLD analysis project Ga0268257, IMG submission 200249) | Agave microbial communities from Guanajuato, Mexico - At.P.rz (v2) (version 3) | ecosystem: Host-associated > Plants > Phyllosphere > Phylloplane/Leaf | place: Guanajuato, Mexico | collected... | reverse complement strand
ATGTCATGGCCATCAGCCAGATGGCCGGCCGCCAGCTGCCGTTCATGACCATCATCGTGCTGTTCTGGCTCATGGCCATCATGGACGGCTGGCGCGGCGTGAAGGAAACCTGGCCTGCGGTGCTGGTCGGCGGCGGCAGCTTTGCACTCGGACAGTTTCTGACGGCCAACTACATCGGCCCCGAACTCCCGGACATCACTTCGGCCATCTTCGCCCTGGTGACACTGACCACCTTTCTCAAGTTCTGGCAACCCAAGCGCATCTTCCGCTTCGACACCGAGCCGGGCGCAGCCAAGATCCAGACGACCGCCCCCGTCAAGCTGACGACCGGCATGGTGATCAAGGCCTGGTCGCCCTTCATCATCCTCACCGCCATGGTGACCATCTGGAGCCTCAAGCCCTTCAAGGCGCTGTTCGCCTCGGGTGGCGCGCTGTCCGGCACGGTCTTCAGCATTCCCGTGCCCATGCTGCACAATCTGGTGCAGAAAATGGCGCCCGTCGTTGCCACGCCCACGCCTTATGGCGCGGTCTACTCCTTCAACTGGCTGTCGGCCACGGGGACCGCGATCCTGATCGCCGCCGTGCTCGCCATTCTTTTGCTGCGCCTCAAGCCAGCCGTGGCAGTCCGGACCCTGGGCGAGACCTTCAGGGAACTGGCCCTGCCCATCTACTCCATCGGCATGGTGCTGGCCTTCGCCTTCATCGCCAACTATTCCGGCCTCTCCACCACGCTGGCCATGGCACTGGCCCATACAGGCAAGGCCTTTGCATTCTTCTCGCCCTTCCTGGGCTGGGTCGGCGTGTTCCTCACGGGCTCCGACACCTCGGCCAATGCGCTGTTCGGCGCCCTGCAGGCCACGACGGCAGCACAGCTGGGGCTGCCCGAGGTTCTGGCCGTGACGGCCAACACCACCGGCGGCGTGACCGGCAAGATGATCTCGCCCCAGTCCATCGCCATTGCCTGCGCGGCCGTAGGCCTGGCCGGCAAGGAATCGGACCTGTTCCGCTTTACCGTCAAGCACAGTCTGGCCTTCCTGGTGCTGATCGGCATCATCTGCACGCTGCAGGCTTATGTGTTTCCGTGGATGATTCCCACCACCTGAAACTCCCGCCAGACCCCATGCCCGCCATCCGCCTGTCCGACCGCGTTGCCCAGCAGTTGCTGGAGCTGATCCAGAGCACCCAGCTCCAGAGCGGCGCCAAGCTGCCGACCGAGCGGGCACTGGCCGAGCAGCTGGGGGTCTCGCGCACGGCGCTGCGCGAGGCCATACAGAAGCTTGCCAGCCGCGGCGTGCTCGAAAGCCGCGTGGGGGCCGGCACCTTTGTCGGCTCGCGCGTGCCCCTGTGGCACGAGCAGGCCGTCGCACCGCTGGAGTCCTTGCTGCGCGACGACCCCCAATACCGCTACGATGTGCTGGAAGCACGCCAGGCACTGGAACTCAGCACCGCCTGGTATGCGGCCCAGCGTGCCACCGACAAGGACAGGGACCGCATCCGCCACTGCTTCGACGACATGCTTCACCACCAGCAGGCGCGCGATGCCGCCAGCGCGGCCCGCTCCGATGCGCAGTTCCATCTGGCGATTGCCGAAGCCTCGCACAATGCCGTGCTGGTACAGCTCATGGGCAGCCTGTTCGAGCTGGTGCTGGGTACCGTGGCCCAGAATCGGCGCCTGATGTTCGTGCATGATGATCCCTCGACGCTGGAGCACCTGACTGCGCAGCACCGCAATCTCATGCAGGCCATTGTCGACGGCGAGCCAGAGCAGGCCAGAAGCGCTATCGGCCAGCACCTGGCCTATGTTCACGAAAAGCTGTCCGAGTCGGATGCCGAGGCGGCCCGACGCAAGCGGCTGGATCGTTTCTCCTCTTCCTCCGCCATTTTTTCATGATCATCTCCTCCACCACCGACTACCGCGCGGCTGCGCAAAAGCGCCTGCCGCCCTTTCTGTTCCACTACCTTGACGGCGGCGCCTATGCCGAGAAGACGCTGGCCCGCAATGTCGACGACCTGGCCGACGTGGCCCTGCGCCAGCGCGTGCTCAAGGACATGAGCCAGCTGGACACCAGCATCGAGCTGTTCGGCGAGAAGTTCTCGATTCCCGTGGCTCTGGCTCCCGTGGGGCTGACCGGCATGTTCGCCCGCCGCGGCGAAGTGCAAGCCGCCATGGCTGCCGACAAGAAGGGGATTCCCTTCACCATGTCCAGCGTCTCGGTCTGTCCCATCGAGGAAGTTGCGCCCAGGCTGGGCCGCCCGATGTGGTTCCAGCTCTATGTGCTCAAGGACCGGGGCTTCATGAAGAACGCGCTGGAACGTGCCCAGGCTGCAGGCGTCTCCACCCTGGTCTTCACCGTGGACATGCCCGTACCTGGCGCCCGCTACCGCGATGCGCACTCGGGCATGAGCGGCCCCAACGCCGCCATGCGCCGCTACCTGCAGGCCGTGACCCATCCGCACTGGGCCCTAGACGTAGGCCTGATGGGCCGCCCGCACACGCTGGGCAATATCTCCACCTACAAGGGTCAGAACGTCTCGCTCGAAGACTATATGGGCTATCTGGGCGCGAACTTCGATCCCTCGATCTCGTGGTCGGACCTGGAGTGGATCCGTGACTTCTGGAAGGGTCCCATGCTGATCAAGGGCATTCTCGATCCCGAGGACGCCAGGGATGCCGTGCGTTTCGGGGCCGACGGCATCATCGTCTCCAACCACGGCGGGCGCCAGCTCGACGGCGTGCTCTCGTCGGCACGCGCCCTGCCTGCCATTGCCGATGCCGTCAAGGGCCAGATCAAGATCCTGGCCGACTCGGGCGTGCGCAACGGCCTGGACATCGTGCGCCTGCTGGCCCTTGGCGCAGACTGCACCATGATAGGCCGCGCCTTCGTCTATGCGCTGGCTGCAGAAGGCGAAGCCGGTGTGACCAACCTGCTGAACCTGCTCGAAAAGGAAATGCGCGTGGCCATGACGCTGACCAGCGTCAAGAACGTCTCTGAGATCACTGGCGATCTGCTGGTTCGGGACTGATCCCGCACAGGCTCCGGCCCTGGGCCGGGCCTTGCGGGGATCAGCGCGCCGCGCCCCGCTGCCCCAGCCAGATGCCGCCCAGGACCAGGGCCACGCCAGCCATCTGCACGGCCGTCAGCGTCTGGTCCAGAAATGCCCAACCCAGCAAAATAGCCGTCAGCGGACTCAGAAAGCCCAGCGGCGCCACCATGTTCGGCTCCAGCCGGGCAATGCCGCGAAACCACAGCACATAGGTCAACGCCGCGCCCACCAGACCCAGCCAGGCCAGTCCGATCAGATGGCCCGGTGTGGGCGCCGGAAAATTCGGTCCGGCCCACAGCGCCACCGGCAGCAGCAACACTCCTCCGGCCGTGAGCTGCCAGGCGGTGAAGGTCAGCAGCGGCACGGGAGGACGCCACTTGCGCGTGAGCACCGTGCCGCAGGCCATGGAAACCGCTCCGGCCAGGCCCGCCGCAATCCCCGTCACATCCAGCCTCACACCAGGCGTGAGCACCAGCAAGGCCACACCCGCCAGACCGGCCAGGGCTCCCAGCACCGAGGCCGGCCGCAGCGCGCTGCCCAGCACCCAGGCCGCAAGAAACACCACCACCAGCGGCTGCACAGCCCCGACGGTGGCGGCCGCCCCTCCCGGCAGGCGGTAGGCCGAGACGAACAGCATGCTCCAGAACACCGAGAAATTGAGCGCTCCCAGAATGAACACCCGCAGCCACCACACGCCCTGCGGCAGGCGCCGTGCAAATGCCAGCAACAACAGGCCTGCGGGCAGCGCGCGCAGCAAGGCCACAGTCATCGCGGGCGCCTGCGGCAGCAGCTGCGTGGTGACGATGTAGCTGCTGCCCCAGATGGCGGGTGCCAGCGCCGTCAGCAGCAGATCGCGTGCCTGGGTCCGCCTGGAACCAGGCGCAGATTGGCCGGCGCTCATGCGAACTCCAGCACCTGATCCAGCGGCCGGCGTGGCTTCTGCGGCCAGTTGCCGGGCGCAGCACGGCCCACGGTGACGAGCATGACCGGCACCTCCTCGCTCGCCAGACCGAAGCTGGCCGCCACGCCTTCGGCGTCGAAGCCGGTCATCGCACAGGATGCCAGACCCAGCGCCTGCGCCGCGTGCATCAGCGTCATGGCGCCGAAGCTGGCCGAACGCAGGGCCTCGTCGCGCACCGCCTGCGCGCTGGCGTACTGCTGCTGCGCGGCCTGCAGCCATCCCTGCGCCATGGCGGCAGGCATGAAGCCCGCGTCCACAGAGGGCTGCAGCCGTTCGGCAAGCGCCTCGGGGTCGGCCAGCACGCCGCAGACGATGAAGCAGACGGCCGCCTCCTGCACCTTGGCCTGGTCCTGCGCCACGGCGCGCAGCCTGGCCTTGGCCCCAGGCGTGCGCACGGCGATGAAGCGCCAGTTCTGAAGGTTGTAGGCCGTGGGTGCGCGCGTAGCCAGCTGCACCAGCCTTGATATGTCGGCATCCGCCAGATGGTGGGAGGTATCGAAGCGGTTGGCCGAGATGCGCTGCTCGATGAGGGTGAGCGTGGGATGAAGTGTCGTCATGGCACGACTGTAGATAATTCACCCCAAATTGATAATTGGCGTTTATCAAAATAAACCATTCACCAGTAGAGAAGAATCACATGGACCGACTGACCGCCTTGCAAGTCTTTCATCGCATCGCGCAGTGCGGCAGCTTTGCCGAGGCTGGCCGCAGCCTGGGCCTGTCGCCGGCTGCGATCAGCAAGAACATCGCCGAGCTCGAGGCCCATGTGGGCACACGCCTCATTCAGCGCACCACGCGGCGCATGGCGCTGACGGAAGAAGGCCGCCTGTATCTCGAGCATGTCACGCGGGCGCTCGATGCGCTGGCCGATGCAGACTCGGCACTATGCCCGTTCAAGGCTGCGCCCAGCGGCCTGCTCAAGGTCAGCGCGCCCATGACATTCACACTGACGCAGATCTCTTGCGCCCTACCCGCCTTCCTGGAGCGCCACCCCGGGCTGCAGCTGGACCTGCACCTGGACGACAGGCGCGTCGATATCGTGCGCGAAGGCTTCGATCTGGCCATACGCGGCAGTGACCGACTCGAGGATTCCTCGCTGATTGCGCGACCACTGACCTCGATGTCGCATGTACTGTGCGCCGCGCCCGGCTATTTCGAGAAGCGCGGCCGCCCGCACACGCCTGCCGACCTCAACGGCCTCGAGCACATACGCTTCAGCCTCTCGGGCCATGCAGATGTCTGGGAATTTGAGCAAGGCGGGCGCATGGAGCGCGTGGCGGTCAATGCGCGCTACTCGGTGTCCTCAAGCCTTGCAGTGCGCGATGCATTGCGCGCGGGCTTTGGCGTCAGCCTGATCCCGCTGCCCTATGTCGAGGAAGACCTGCGCACGGGCCGGTTGCAGGCCGCCCTGGAAGACTGGAGCACGGTAAAGACCGCGCTCTATGCCATTTATCCGTCGCGCCAGCATATGACGCCCAAGCTGCGGGCGCTGCTGGACTTTCTGGTAGCGCAGTTCGATTCTGGCAACTGAGCGCCTGGCCGGTTGACCGGCCGGCATTCAGCGCCGGCGCTGGCCCGGGATCTGCTCCGGCCCGGCCACCAGGGCACCGGCGCCGCGCACTTCCAGCGCGATGCTGTCCAGCACCTTGCCGGAGGCATCGAGCAGCTCCAGCTTGTGGCGGCCCGGCCAGGGCAGCCAGCCCAGCTGACTGCCACGCCCCAGCTCGCGCTGCACTTCCCGCATCACGGGTTGCGCATTCTTGTCGGCAGCCGCAGGCGGGCCGTACTGCCGGGTTACCAGCCGCCAGCGCAAGCTGCCGTCACGCCAGTCCTGCTCGGCCGCCATACCGGCCTGACGCGCCACCAGCTGCACGCGCTGGCTGTCGGGTGGAATATCGGGGTCTAGCGCCAGAATCGTGCCATTGGCCGGACGCGAGATACGCACAGCGGCCGCAGCCGCAGCGCTGCCGGACTTGCTGCCTTTTTGCCTGGCCAGGCTTTTCTGCTCTGCACTGCCCGCCACGTGATCCATGGCAAACAGCGACTGCTGCGTGCCCTCCACAAACCATTCGCCACGCGCGCTTTCGATGGGCGTGCCGCCACCGGCCAGCGCACCAAACTGCACTTGTTGCTGCAGCACGCCTGCGGGTGGCCGGGGTGCATGACTGGACACATTGCGATGCAGGAAGCCCATGATCTCGGCCCAGATGGGCGCTGCACCGCTGGTGCCGCTCACGGAATGCATGGCTTCGCCACCGGCATTGCCAACCCAGACGCCCACGGTGTAACGCTCGGACCAGCCTACGGCCCAGTTGTCGCGCATATCCTTGCTGGTGCCGGTTTTCACGGCCGTCCAGAAGCGCGTGGCCAGCACGCTGTCGGTGCCGAAGGTCGGGGCCCGCGCCATATTGTCGGAAAGAATGTCGCCGACGATGAAAGCGGCGCGCGCATCCAGTGCCTGCAGCGGCGCCTCGTTGCCCGGCGCTGCATCGCCGGATCTGCGGCCGTCTGTCCGGGGCAGGGCCCAGCTCACGGGGCGGTATTGACCGCCATTGCCCAGTGCCCTGTAGGCATTGGTCAGATTGAGCAGCGCGACCTCGCTGCTGCCCAGCGCCAGGCTGAAGCCGTAGTAGCCGCCGCTTTCACGCAGCGGCAGGCCCAGCTTCTTGAGTTGCTCGAAAAACGCATCGGGCGTGACCATGACCAGCGTGCGCACTGCCGGCACATTGAGTGAGGATGCCAGCGCCGTGCGCGCCGACACCCAGCCCTTGAAGCGCCGGTCGTAGTTCTGCGGAATGTAGAGGCCGTTCTGCGTGGGGATATGGGCCGACGAATCCTCGATCAGCGAGGCGGCGGTGATGCGCTTTTCGGCCATCGCCTGGGCATAGAGAAAGGGTTTAAGCGTGGAGCCGGGCTGGCGCAAAGCGGTGACGCCATCGACCTCGGATGCCTGGCTCAGCGTGCCCGAGGAGCCCACCCAGGCCAGAATCTCGCCGCTGCGGTTGTCCAGCACCACAGCCGCACCATCTTCCACATTGCGGCCCTGCAGCTCGCGCAGATGCTGCTGCAGGCTGGCCACGGCAAAGCGCTGCAATGCAGCGTTCAAGGTCGAGCGCACCTGCTCTTGCCCCCGGTTCTGCGGCAGCGCCAGCCAGCGCCGCGCAAAATGCGGAGCCACACCCTCGCTGGCCAGCCATTGGCGCCGCTGCAGCACGCTGGAGGTATAGAGCTGCATGGCCGAGCAATCCTTGGCCGCCACATCGTCGGGCACCATCACCTGCAGCACGCCGCAGGCACGCTGTGCGACGCGCTCCACCGACGCATTAGGCGCACGCACCAGGGCCGCTGCAATGGCCGCCTCGCGCGCATCCAACCCATGGGCTGCCTTGCCGTACAGGCTTTGCGACAGCGCGTCGATGCCCACGATCTCGCCGCGGAACGGCACCATGTTCAGATAGGCCTCGAGAATCTGGTCCTTGCGCCAGCGCCTGTCCAGCACCTGGGCCGCCACGGCCTGCCCCACCTTCTGCACCACGCTGCGCCCACCCGGTCCCTGACGCCAGTCGCCGTCGAGCAGACCTGCGAGCTGCATGGTGATGGTGCTCGCGCCGCGCGTGCGCGTGTTCCAGAGATTGCCCCAGGCGGCGGCGGTGACGGCAGCCCAGTCCACGCCGCTGTGCTCGTAGAAACGCCTGTCCTCGCTGAGCACCAGGGCCGTGCGCAGCGCCGGCGAGACATCGGCCAATGCCACCCAGGGACCGCGGCGCACCGTGCTGTCGGTGCGCAGGCGCTGCAGCAACTCACCCTCGCGCGACAGCAGCAGGGTCTCCGAGGAGCGATGCTCGCTGCGCACCTCGTCGTAGCTGGGCACGGCATGGCTGCTGGAGGCAAGACCCAGCCACAAGGCGGCCGTCATGCCGACGGCCCGCCAGGACTGTTTCACTCTCGGGAGCTGGAAATACCGCTGCATGCCTTGTTCCATGTCGTTGTGCGCTGTTGGAAGTCAGCAGGCATTGTCCCAAAGATGGCCCGGCAAACAGACTGCTCAGACAAGCGGCAACAAAAAAGCGGCTTCTGCGAGCCGCTTTTTCCCGAAGTCACTGCCTCTCGGAACAAGCTTAAGTTCTCAGGCCGTGAACTTCTTGATCTTGAACGCCAGTATCACCATCAGCACACCGAAGATCACGGCATAGGTCGCCAGCACCCACAGCATGGCCATCATGCCCGCGCCGGGCTGCATCAGCACGAAGATGCCGAAGAGTACCGACAGCAGCCCGCCGAGCACCAGCAGCCATTCACCCTCAATTTCCTTGCGCAAGCGCAGCGCCGCGACGATCTGCAGCACACCGGTCATCAGAGCCCAGACACCGATATAGATGGTCAACACCAATGCGGTGATCGCCGGGTTGACGACCGTGAGCACCCCCACCACCACACCCGTCAGCCCCCACAGCAGAACCACCCACCAGTGACGCGACTGATGGCGGCTCTTGATGGCGGTGTAGATGCCCAGCAAGCCATCGACAAACACATAGGCGCCGAACACCAGCACCAGTGCGGCCGCGGATGCTGCGGGCTGCATCCAGGTCAGCACGCCGAAGATGATGGCGGCGGCTCCGCGCAGCAACAGCACCCACCAGCTACGGTGCAACATGATGGACATGGACGGAATTTCTACAGGCATGAAGACTCCTCTCTTTCAGGGTTCCACATCACTGCGACTGGCGCAGCAGCAGGTCTCTCGAATCCAGCTCCGACCCTAACAATAAGTTCAACCCAGCGTCAACATCACCGGCTGGTGATCGGACGCCTCTGTGGTGCTGTCCACACGCCAGGCCTGCACATGCTGGCACAGGCTGTCGCTCACCCACAGCAGATCGCAGGCTCCGGGCTCGGCGCCCCAGGTCCGGTCCACCAGCCTGAAGGTGGGCGGCTGCGGCTGGCCGGGGTGCAGCAGATCCCAGCTATTGCGCCACTGGCCGGCCTGCAGACAGCCCTGTTCACCGGCCGCCCACGGGGCAGACAGGACAGCATATTCGGGCTCGTGCGGCTCGAAGTTGAAGTCCCCGCAAAGCACGGCATGGCGGGTATGCGGCTTGGTCTGGTAGGGCGAGCCGTCGCTGGCCGGCTGCGGCGGGGCATCGGCCAGTGCACAGGCCTGCATCTGCAGGTCGCGCAGGGCGCCGGCCTGGGCCATGCGCTGACGCTTCGAAAAATACTCGAGGTGCGTGGTCATGATGCGTACCGGCCCCAATGCCGCGTCAGCGACCGTGACCACCGAGCACATGCGCTGCATGCAGCGCACATCGGCATCGGCCGGCATGGGCAGCGGATGGTGCTGCAGCTGCAGCAGCGGCAGGCGCGTGGCGACCAGATTGCCAAAGCGCTGATGTCCCCGGGGCGTGAACTCGTCGACCGAGGCACCAAAGACAATCTGCCAGCCCGGCAGCAGCGCCTTCAACTCGGCCGGCTGATCGCCGGGTCGGCCCTGCAGATCGGGGTAGTTGACGGCGATCTCCTGCAGGCACAGCACATCCAGTCCGCCGGACTGCTCGCCCATTTGCAGCGCGTGGCGCACGATGCGCTCCACACTGACCTGCCCATCCATGCCACAGCACCATTGCACATTCCAGCTCAGGATATTCATCTTGTCGCTTCTTTCCACATCGAAAAAGACTGCAGCGCCTGCCTCCGCAGCGCTGGCAGCGGCTATTTTCAGAGCAGCCGATCAGGCAAGGGTCTCGCGCAGCTGAAACACATTGCCTTCGCTGTCCATGGCATTGCAGACCGCAAAGCCGGGGCCTTGCCAGCGCTCGTCGAACACCTGACCGCCCAGCGCCTGCGCGACGCTTGCGGCCTCGGCGATCGCGGGCACGGTGACGAAAAACTTGAGCGCCACATCGGCACGGCGCTGCGGCGGCTTGCCGACCTGGACCCGCGCCGCGATCTCGGCAGGCAGGGCGTGAATCAGCAGCTGCAGGGCGGCGGACTCCAGCACGATGATGTGCTCATCCTCATGCAGCCGCTGCATGTCCAGCACCTGTTCGTAAAAGCGCGCCAGGGCCTGGAAGTCCTTGGCATAGATCAGCACACCAGCAGCAGCGGGACCGGGCATCGTCAGCTCCTCAAAGAGTCTGACTGTATCCCGTTCACTTGATTCCCGCGCGCATGAAGCTCTGCACGAACTGGCGCTGGAAGATCAGGAAGGCAAGCAGCAGCGGCCCTGAAGTCATCAGCGTGGCAGCGCAGATGGTCGACCATTCCACGCCCGACTCCACGCTGGAGAAAACCTGCAGGCCCACGGTGAGCGGACGCGCCTGCACGCTGTTGGTGATGATCAGCGGCCAGAGGAAATTGTTCCAGTGAAAGCTCACCGAAACCAGCGCAAACGCGGTGTAGACCGGCCTGGCCAACGGGACGTAGACGCGCCAGAGAATCTGCAGCGTGCTCGCACCTTCCACGCGCGCGGCCTCGTCCAGTTCGCGGGGTATGCCCATAAAGGTCTGGCGCAGCAGGAAGATGGCAAAGGCCGAGGCGAAATACGGCAGCCCCATGCCCACCAGGGTATCGACCGCGCCCAGCCTGGACATGGTCTGATAGCTCGCCACCAGCAAAATGTCCGGCATGATCATCAGCTGTACCAGCACCAGCGCAAACGCCACATTGCTGCCGCGAAAGCGCAAGCGCGCAAAGGCAAACGCAGCCAGCGTGGACAGCAGCAGCTGCACCGCCAGAATCATGGCCACCAGCAAGATGGTGTTGAGGAAATAACGCGCAAACGGCGCGGCTTCCCAGGCATGGCGGAAGTTCTGCAGCGTCCACGGTGCGGACAGATCCAGGCGCGTGGACGCATCGGACGGGTGAAACGCCGTCCAGACCGCATAGGCAAGCGGCAGCAGCCACAGCAGGGCCAGCGTCCAGGCGGCCAGGGTGTCCAGCCATGAAGTGCCATAAAAGCTCAGGCCCCGGTCCGTCCCGGCGCTGCTGCGCGTTGATGGAAAGGCAGCAGCGGTCATTGATAGTGCACCTTTTTGTCCAGCACGAAGAACTGGAACAGCGCCACGGCAGCCAGCACCACGACCAGCACCACGGTGATGGCCGCGGCATAGCCGGTATCCCAGAATTTGAAGCCCACTTCGTAGAGGTGATACAGCAGCAGCGTGGAGGCATTGTCCGGCCCGCCGCGCGTGAGAATGAACACATGATCCACCAGCCGGAAGGCATTGATCACGGCGTTGACCAGAATGAAAAGCGTGGTCGGCATGAGCAGTGGCCACTGCACGCGGCGCAGGAAATACCAGCGCGATGCGCCTTCGATGGCCGCCGCCTCCTTGAGGCTGGGATTGAGCGTCTGCAGCGCGGCCAGATAGAAGATCATGAAAAAGCCGGCCTCCTTCCACACGGCCACCAGCGTGATGCAGGCCAGTGCCGTGGAAGGATCGCCCAGCCAGTTGTGCGCGTCCAGGCCCAGTGCGCCGCGCACCTGCTCCAGCAGTCCGTACTGGGGGGTGTAGAAGAACAGCCAGATATTGGCCACGGCAATCATGGGCAGCACCGTGGGCGTGAAATACGCCATGCGCAGCCAGGCCCGCCCCGCGATCTTCTCGTTGACCCACAGCGCCATCAGCAAGGCCAGCCCCATGGACAGCGGAATGGTGACTGCGGCAAACCAGAGATTGTTGCGCACAGCCTGCCAGAACACGGGGTCGTCGACCATGAGCGCATAGTTTTCCAGTCCCACCCATGCGCCAGACTGGCCGCCACGCGCCGTGGCGTGCAGGCTGTCGATCAGCGTGGACAAGGCCGGCCAGTGCGTAAAGCCCAGCAGCAGCACCAGCGCCGGCATGAGCAGCAGCCAGGCATGCACGGCCTGCCGGCGTGCCGCGGCCTGCGCCAGCCTGCGGGCGGCCCTGGATGACAGGGGCGCCGCCATGGCGCCATTGCCGGTGTCAAGCGCCGGACTGCTCATTACTGGTAGCGACGCAGAATGCGGTCGGATTCCTTCTGCGCATCGTCCATGGCCTGGGCTGCGGTCTTGGTGCCGTTCAGGGCCGCCTGGATCGCATCGTTGAGCACCTTGGTCACGCGCTGGTTCTCATGGGTGGAATACTCGGCCACCGACACGGGCAGCTGATCGCGCGCCACCAGGGCCTGGGGAAATTCCTGGCCGTACTTCTTGAGCGCAGGCGTCTCGTAAGCCGCGGGCGAGACGGCCACATAGCCGCTGTCCATGCTCCACTGCGCGGCATGCTCGGGCTGGGTCACCCATTTGGCAAACTCGAATGCAGCCTGCTGCTGCTCCTTGGGCGCGTTCTTGAAGATGTAGAAATTACCCCCGCCCGTGGGCGAGCCCTTGCGGACATTGCCGGCGATCTGGCCGACGCCGAAGTCGAACTTGGCATTGGCGCGGATATTGGTGAGATTGCCCGTGGTCGTCACGATGATGGCGGCCTTCTTTTCCATGAAGTCCCTGGGCGTCGTGCCCCACTCCACCACGCCGGCCGGATGCACGCCGTCCTTGACCAGACTCACCCAGAAGTTCAGCGCTTCCACCACCTTGGGGTTGTTGAGGGTGACGCTGGTGCCGGACTCGTTGGCCAGCAGCACATCATTGGGCGTGGTCAGGGTCTGCAGCATCCAGTAGCCAAAGCCCGTGGACGGAATCTGGATGCCGTATTGCACAACCTTGCCGCTGGCGTCCTTCCTGGTCAGCTTGTGGGCCGCCTCCCTGAGCTCCTTCCAGTTCTGGGGAGCCTTGTCGGGGTTCAGGCCGGCCTCCTTGAAGGCCTGCTTGTTGTAGTACATCACCACGGTGGAGCGCTGAAAGGGCACGCCCCAAGTCTTGCCCCCGGTCTGGCTGTTGGCCATGAAGGCCGGGTAGAAGCCCTTGAGCCAGGCCTTGTCGGCATCGGTCTTCACGAAGTCGTCGATGGGCACGATGGCGCCCTCGTCCATCAGCGTGAACATATCGGTGGACAGCAGCACCGAGGTCGCAGGCGCCTTGCCCGCCTTGTGCGCCGTCAGCGCCTTGACGATGGTTTCCTGATACGTGCCCGCATAGATGGGCGTGAGCTTGTACTGCGGATGCGCCTTGTTGAAGTCCGCCGCATAGCCATCGATCACCTTCGTGATGGGGCCGCCCACGGCCACGGGGTAATAGAAAGGCACTTCCAGCGGGGACTGCGCAAGAGCAGTGCCCGCCAGGCCAAGGCCGGCGGCAGCGGCGAACAGGCCGTGAACAAAGGTTTGACGACGCATGGGAATCTCTCCTCGGGATTTGCAGACAATGGAAAACGCTGGCGGCTCAGGCTGCGGCCAGCAAGGAGCGGGCGGATTCCACCGCCTGCCCGCACACATGAATGCGCCCGCCCTGCGCATCGAACCAGTGCGCAGCCTGCTGCGGCCAGCACAGGAACACGGCCTGCCCGGGCTGCAGTTCGGAATGGGCATGGCCGGGCACACGCGCCGTCAGCAGCTCGCTGCCCACCCGGCAGCGCAGCACCAGATCGGCGCCCAGATATTCAAAGCTCTGCACGGTGGCCGGAATGCGCTTGCCATCGCCCTCAGCGGCGCCATCGGCATCGCGTGCCACGGCAATCACCTCGGGCCGCACGCCCAGTGCCTGCGGATAAGCGCCACCCGCCACCAGATCCGGGGCCACAACCACATCGCTGCCGGCAATCCGGTTGCCTTGCAGGGCCACGATGTTCATAGCGGGTGTGCCGATAAAGCGCGCGGCAAACGTGGTTGCGGGCCGGGCATAGATTTCACGCGGCCCGGCGGCCTGTTCCACCAGGCCCTTGTTAAGCAGCACCACCTGATCGGCCATGCTCATGGCCTCGGCCTGATCGTGGGTCACATAGACCACTGTCAGCCCCAGACGCTGCTGCAGCTCGCGCAGCTCGGCGCGCATTTCCTGGCGCAACTGGGCATCGAGATTGGACAGCGGCTCGTCCATCAGGCAGACCCTGGCTTGCGCCACCAGCGCACGGCCCAGTGCCACGCGCTGCTGCTGGCCGCCCGAGAGCTGGGCTGGCCGACGGTCCAGCAATGGCGTCAGCCCCAGCAGCTCGGCCGTTTGCTCAAGACGCTGTCTGCGCTCGGCCTTGCCAACCTTGCGCACCTGTAGACCGAACTGGATGTTGTCGGCCACGCTCAGATGCGGGAACAGCGCATAGTTCTGGAACACCATGGCAATGCCGCGCTGCGCAGGCGGCAGATGGGTGACGTCGCGACCATCGATGCGCACCGTCCCCGAGGTGGGAATGTCCAGCCCGGCAATCATGCGCAAGGTGGTGGATTTGCCGCAGCCCGAAGGGCCGAGCAGGACGCAGAACGAGCCTGGTTCAATACGCAGATTCACGGCATGCAGGGCCGTGGCGTCACCCCAGGATTTGGCGACGTTCTCCAGCTCGATCAAAGACATCGCGCCAGTCTAGAAAGACTGGATGACAGCCGCGTGTCATTCCGACTACTGTCAAGAACAGGAGCTGCTATCGCTTTCCATTCATTGATTTCAGATAGAAATGCCTTTGAATCATCCTTTTCAAAGGCGATAGCAGCTTCTGTATCCATAGCACCAGTGCATGAAAAAGCCCCGGCTGCTGGCGCAGACCGGGGCTTGGCGTAGAGCCGAGAAACCGCTGAGGGCTTACTTGGGCATCACCACCTTGAGCTTGGCATTGGGAATCTCGCCAAACATCTCGGGCGCATACAGTGCTTCGGCACGCGTGGGTGGCAGTGCAAACTCACCGGCATTGTTCAGGCGCACGGTGTATTCGACCTTGGTCGTCCCTGCGGGCAGGTACTGGTAGTAGGCACGGTAGGACTCGAAGCTTCGCTCTTCGTAGGCCAGCCAGCCGGCACCCTCCTGCTTTTCGCCCTTGGACGCGATCTCCGAATCACGGCCCAGGCCGCCGCCCAGAATGGTCGCCCCCGTGGGTACGGGATCGGTAATCGCCACCCAGGTCATATCGGTCTTGGCCTGCACTTCCAGCGTCACGCGCAGCACATCGCCGCGCGTGTACTGGCCGCCACCAAACAGACCCTTATCGGCCTGCTCCACCGGCGTGACGGTCTTCTTGATGGTGTAGCCGGCGCTGAACGGCGCCTTCAGGGCCACGGCCGCCACGGACTGCACGGTCAGCCAGGGCTTGCCCGTGCCTTGCTGCGTCACGCTGAGCTGACCCTTGCCGGCCTTGGCCCAGGGCATGAACATGGTGTTGTTCATCAGACCGCCGGCGCGCACGGGTTCACCGAAGACGCTGTTGGCATGGGCAGTGCCCTGCGCATCCTCGGCAGTGGCGCGCCTGACATCGGCCCAGTTCACCTTGGCCTCGTTGCCGTTCATGCTGGCCACGGTGCTGCCGGCCACGGGCTCGGACTCGAACTTCTGCGAGAAGCGGCGCAGCGCCAGAGCACCCCAGAGGTTGGCCGTGGTCGTGTTCCAGGCACCGGACTGCTGGCGCGCGATAAAGCCGCTGACCAGACGCGGCATGTCTTCGGTCCAGGTCGGATCGTTGATGGTCGCCAGAATCAGGCGTGCCAGATTCACGTCCGGGCCCTGCATCAGCCACCACCAGCTATCGTCCTGGTCGGTCGAGAAGCCGGCACGCGTGCCGTTGTAGGTCAGGCGGGCGCGCAGAATCTGCATGGCCTGGGCCAGGCGCTCATCGCGCTGCGGCGCATCGCTCATGCGTTGCAGCAGCATCACCCAGTCGATGACCGTGTGCGTAGGCCACTGGTTGGGTGTGGCATTGATGCTGTCGAGCATGCGCGGCGTGGCCTTGCCCGACAGTGCCAGCGCGCTGATGGCGGCCAGCTTGCGCATTTCCAGATCCTTGCGCGGGCTCCAGAAGTTGCGCTGGATGCGGCCTTCCACGAACGCGATCAGACCGTCCTCCATGCGTGCGCGCTCTGCGGCCGGGATCACGAAGCGCTTGTCAACGCCCTGTGCCAGGGCCGACATATTGAGCAGATGCGCAGTCAGCGTGTCGCTGCCGCGGCTGGCAGAGCCGTCCTGCGGCGGGAAGTAGTTGGCCAGGCCGTCACCGTCCAGATAGTTGGGCAGCTGGGCCATGGTGCTACCCCACAGCTCGGCGTTGTTCATACCAACGGCCTTGCTGGTGGTCTGCTCCAGGCAGGAGTAGGGGTAGCGGGCCCACCAGTCGCGCACGCCTGGCAGACCTTCGGTCAGCTTGGGCACCAGCGACATCTGCAGACCGCCACGGCCGGGCAGCGCATCTGCGGGCGGATTCACGGGCACGCTGTAGCTGCCGTTGACCTGCACCAGCGTGGCCTGCTGCACCGACAGCGGCACGGCGGGCACGATGCGCTGGCTGATCTTGAGCGCATCCTGCGCCGCGTCGGCACCGCCAGCGGTATCGCGCGCGGAAATCTCCCAGATCAGCGCTTCGGCACGCGTGCCGGAGAGCTGGGCCGGAGCCTTCACATCCCAGGCCACTTCACGCGCCTCGCCGGCGGGAATTTCCACGGTCTGGGCCTTGAGCTCCAGCATGGTGGCGCGCGGCGTGACCTCCACCTTCATGGCCTTGGCCGAGGTGTTGCGCAGCGTGACCTGGGCGCGGAACTGGTCGTCCTCGCGCACCAGCGGCGGCAGGCCGCTGATGATCTGCAGATCCTGCGTGGTGCGGATCGCCGCCTGGCCGGTGCCGAACAGGCTCACGCCCGCATCGGCCACGGCCACCACCTGGAAGGTGGTCAGGGCATCGTTGAGCGGCACCTCGATCAGCGCCATGCCGTTGCCGTCCAGCACCACATCGGGCTTCCACAGCAGCAGGGTGTCGAGCAGCTCGCGCGTGGGGCTGCGGCCACCGCCACCGCCCGCAGGCACGGCCTTCTTGCCATAGTGGCGTCGGCCAATCACCTCCATCTGGGCGGTGGCCGTCTGCACGCCCCATTCGCGGCGTGTCAGCATGGCATCGAGCAGATTCCAGCTGCTGTTGGGCATCAGCTCCAGCAATGCCTGGTCCACGGCCGCCAGTGCCACATGGGCACCTGCAGCGGGCTTGCCATCGGGCAGCGTGGCCTTGATGGTGACCTTGGCCGTGCCGCGCACCTTGTAGCTGGACTTGTCCGAGGACACCTTGACGTCCAGCGTATTGCTCTTCAGGCCCACGCGAATTTCGGACATGCCGAAACGGAAGGCAGGCTTGGAGAGATCCACCATGGAGGTCGGTGCGATGAATTCCTTGCCGTCATTCCAGAAGGCACGCCACCATTCCAGCGGCGACTTGAAGCCCCAGGTGAAGAAGCTGTACCAGGGCACTTCCATCAAGCGGCCGCGCAGCGCCAGCACGCTGACGTAGGCGTTGGGACCCCAGTTGTCTTCGACCTTGACGTCCACCGTGGGGTTCTCGCCCGTCAGCTCCACCACCTGGGTGCTGACGACGCCCTCGCGCTCCACGGCCACCAACGCGGTGGCGCGGCGGAAAGGCATGCGCACCTGGAAGCGCGCGGTCTCGCCGGGCTCATAGCTCTTGCGCTCGGACAGCACGTCCATGCGGTCATGGTCTTCGCCACCGAACCAGAGCTCGCCCTGGCCCGTGACCCACACCGAGGTCGCGGCCTGGCTGCTGCGGCCGTCCTTGTCGGCAGCCTTGACGATCAGCTCCACCTCGCCGGGCTGGGACAGCTGGGCCTCGCATTGCACCAGGCCATGGCTGTCGCTGGTGCCCGAGCACACGGTGCCCAGATTCTTGAGCGTGGTCTGGTTGTCGTAGCTGTAGAAGCCGCCCACCAGTCGCTTGCGGCTGGAGGTGGTGATGCGCGCCACGGCCTCGACCTTGACCGGCACGCCGGCCTGGGCCTTGCCCGCCGTATCCAGTGTCAGCGCCTGAAAGCGCAGCTTGCGATCCACCGAGATCCAGTTCTCGGAACGCACGCCCGCCACCACGGCGGCAGGCCAGATGGTGCGCGTGCTGCGCAGGGTCTGCACCTCGCCGTTCGGGTCGGCGTAGGTCGCTTCCATCAGCAACTCGCGCGGCTCGCCGGACTTGGGCAGCTTGTCGATGCTGACCTTGCCCAGACCGTTCTTGTCCAGCGTCACGGGCAGCTTGTCGGCCACCACCTTGGTCTCATCGGCCGCCGTGCTTTCCTCGTCGTCGCTGCTGCCCATGTCCTGGGCGCTGCGCGGCGGGTTGAAGCTGAAGCCGTCCCAGTCCGCGAAATTGAGTGACTTGGAACGCAGCAGCGCCGAAACCTTGACCGGCAGATTGGCGGCGGCACCGCCGGAGACATAGTTGATCTGCACCTCGGCAGGCACGCTGCTGACCGCATAGAGCTGATCCTTGCCGGCCGGCCCCACGCGACCTTTCATCACGGGCAGTCGGAACTCCTCGACACGGAAGATGCCGGTGCTGAAGCTGGAGCGGCGACCGCCGCCATTGGTATAGCCCAGCTCCACCGCATATTCGCCCAGCTTGGCGGCCTTGGAGATGGGAAACTCGCTGGTCGCGCTGCCGTTGGCATTCCAGCTCAGGGCCTGCGTAAAGCGCTGGCCGCTGCCCAGATGGGTGATGGTCAGGCGGTCGGGCTTGTCCTGGGTCTGTTCAAAGCCCGTGGAGTTCTTGCCGGGCCCGGTCAGGGCACGCAGAAAGTGCTTCATGGACACGGTTTCGCCGGCACGGAACAGCATGCGGTCAAACACCGTATGCGCGACTTCGTCGCGCTTGTTGCTGGAGCTGGTCGGCACATT
>Ga0268257_1001599_pt1 | contig 18723 bp, 12 predicted proteins | sample AgamicAtPrz_FD_200249 | JGI IMG/M metagenome (GOLD analysis project Ga0268257, IMG submission 200249) | Agave microbial communities from Guanajuato, Mexico - At.P.rz (v2) (version 3) | ecosystem: Host-associated > Plants > Phyllosphere > Phylloplane/Leaf | place: Guanajuato, Mexico | collected... | reverse complement strand
CAAGCTGTTCAGTGCCCGTCGCCGTTCGTCCGTGGCCAACGCCCACGACGCCGACCACTACATCTGCAGCTTCTCGCACAAGACCATCATCTACAAAGGCCTGATGATGCCGCGCGATCTCGCGGCGTTCTATCCGGACCTGGGTGACGAGCGCCTGAAGACCGCAATCTGCGTGTTCCACCAGCGCTTCTCCACCAACACCCTGCCGAAGTGGCCGTTGGCGCAGCCCTTCCGCTTCCTCGCCCACAACGGCGAGATCAACACCATCACCGGCAACCGCAACTGGGCCATGGCCCGTCGCACCAAGTTTGCCAACGACCTGATCCCCGACCTCGAAGAGCTCGGCCCGCTGGTCAACCGCGTCGGTTCCGACTCATCCAGCATGGACAACATGCTCGAGCTGATGGTCACTGGCGGCATCGACCTGTTCCGCGGCGTGCGCATGCTGGTACCGCCAGCCTGGCAGAACGTCGAGACCATGGACGCCGACCTGCGTGCGTTCTACGAATACAACTCCATGCACATGGAACCGTGGGATGGCCCGGCCGGTATCGTCATGACCGAAGGCCGCCACGCGGTGTGCCTGCTCGACCGCAACGGCCTGCGCCCGGCGCGCTGGGTGACCACCACCAACGGCTACATCACCATCGCCTCGGAAATCGGCGTGTGGGGCTATCAGCCCGAGGAAGTCCTGGCCAAGGGCCGTGTTGGCCCAGGTCAGATCCTGGCTGTCGATACCGAGACCGGTCAGATCCTCGACACCGACGCCATCGACAACCGCCTGAAGTCGCGCCACCCTTACAAGCGCTGGTTGCGCCAGCACGCCACGCGCATCCAGGCGACCCTGAGCGACGACCAAGGCGTGGCCAGCTACGACGCTGACCAGCTCAAGCAATACATGAAGATGTTCCAGGTCACCTTCGAGGAGCGTGACCAGGTGCTGCGCCCGCTCGGCGAGCAGGGCCAGGAAGCGGTTGGCTCGATGGGCGACGACACGCCGATGGCCGTGCTGTCCCAGCGTGTGCGCTCGCCGTACGACTTCTTCCGCCAGCAGTTCGCCCAGGTGACCAACCCACCGATCGACCCGCTGCGCGAAGCGATCGTGATGTCCCTGGAAATCTGCCTGGGCGCCGAGCGCAACATCTTCCAGGAGTCCCCCGAGCATGCCTCGCGGGTGATCCTCAGCTCGCCGGTCATCTCGCCCGCCAAGTGGCGTTCGCTGATGAACCTGGAGCGCGAAGGTTTCGACCGCCAGCTGATCGACCTCAACTACGAGCAGGGCGTCGGCCTGGAAGCGGCCATCCGCAACATCGCCGACCAGGCCGAGGAAGCGGTGCGCGGCGGCAAGACCCAGCTGGTGCTCAGCGACCGCTACATTGCCCCGGGCAAACTGCCGGTACACGCCTCCCTGGCCGTCGGTGCGGTGCACCATCGCCTGACCGAACAGGGCTTGCGCTGCGACAGCAACATCCTGGTCGAGACCGCCACTGCCCGCGACCCGCACCACTTCGCCGTGCTGCTGGGCTTCGGTGCCTCGGCTGTCTATCCGTACCTGGCCTACGAAGTGCTGGCCGACCTGATCCGCACCGGCGAAGTGCTGGGCGATCTGGACGAAGTATTCAAGTACTACCGCAAGGGCATCTCCAAGGGCCTGCTGAAGATCCTGTCGAAGATGGGCATCTCCACCATCACCTCGTACCGTGGCGCGCAGCTGTTCGAAGCCATCGGCCTGTCCGAGGAAGTGGTTGGCCTGAGCTTCAAGGGTGTGTCGAGCCGCATCAAGGGCGCGCGTTTCGAAGACCTGGAGAGCGACCAGAAGCTGCTCGCCGCCGAAGCCTGGAGCGCGCGCAAGCCGATCCAGCAAGGTGGCCTGCTCAAGTTCGTCCATGGTGGCGAGTACCACGCTTACAACCCGGATGTGGTCAATACCCTGCAGGCCGCCGTGCAGCAGGGCGACTACGCCAAGTTCAAGGAATACACCACGCTGGTCGACCAACGTCCGGTGTCGATGATCCGCGACCTGCTGAAAGTGAAGGTGGCCGATCAGGCCCTGCCGTTGGATGAAATCGAGCCGCTGGACGCGATCCTCAAGCGCTTCGACTCCGCTGGTATCTCCTTGGGTGCACTGTCGCCAGAGGCGCACGAAGCCTTGGCCGAGGCCATGAACCGCCTGGGTGCGCGCTCCAACTCCGGCGAAGGCGGCGAAGACCCGGCCCGCTATGGCACCGTCAAAAGCTCGAAGATCAAGCAGGTGGCCACCGGCCGCTTTGGCGTGACCCCGGAATACCTGGTCAATGCCGAAGTGCTGCAGATCAAGGTCGCCCAGGGCGCCAAGCCCGGCGAAGGCGGCCAGTTGCCGGGCGGCAAGGTCAACGGCCTTATCGCCAGGCTGCGCTATGCGGTGCCGGGCGTGACCCTGATTTCGCCACCGCCGCACCACGACATCTACTCGATCGAAGACCTGGCCCAGCTGATCTACGACCTCAAGCAGGTCAATCCGCAGGCCCTGGTTTCGGTCAAGCTGGTTGCCGAAGCCGGCGTGGGCACCATCGCCGCCGGCGTGGCCAAGGCCTATGCCGACCTGATCACCATTTCCGGCTACGACGGCGGCACCGGCGCTTCGCCGCTGACCTCGATCAAGTACGCCGGCGCTCCGTGGGAACTGGGCCTGGCTGAAACCCACCAGACCCTGCGCGGCAACGACCTGCGCGGCAAGGTGCGGGTACAGACCGATGGCGGCCTGAAAACCGGCCTGGACGTGATCAAGGCCGCGATCCTCGGCGCCGAGAGCTTCGGCTTCGGCACCGCGCCGATGATCGCCCTCGGCTGCAAGTACCTGCGCATCTGCCACCTGAACAACTGCGCCACCGGCGTGGCCACCCAGAACGACAAGCTGCGCAAGGACCACTACATCGGCACCGTCGACATGGTGATCAACTTCTTCACCTTCGTCGCTGAAGAGACCCGCGAGTGGCTGGCCAAGCTGGGCGTGCGCAGCCTGGGCGAGCTGATCGGCCGTACCGACCTGCTCGACGTGCTGCCGGGCGACACCGAGCGCCAGGGCCACCTCGACCTGACGCCGCTGTTGGGCAGCTCGCACATCCCGGCCGACAAGCCGCAGTTCTGCCAAGTGGACAAGAACCCGCCGTTCGACCAGGGTGAACTGGCCGAGAAGATGGTCGCCATGGCCCTGCCGGCGATCCGCGACATGGCTGGTGGCGAATTCGCCATGGACATCTGCAACTGCGACCGTTCCATCGGTGCGCGCATCTCTGGCGAAATCGCCAGGCTGCACGGCAACCAGGGCATGGCCGCCGCGCCGATCACCTTCCGCTTCAAGGGCACCGCGGGCCAGAGCTTCGGCGTGTGGAACGCCGGCGGCTTGAACCTGCACCTGGAAGGCGACGCCAACGACTACGTCGGCAAGGGCATGACCGGGGGCAAGGTGACCATCGTGCCACCGGCCGGAAGCCCGTTCGAAACCCAGCACAGCGCCATCGTCGGCAACACCTGCCTGTACGGCGCCACCGGCGGCAAGCTGTTCGCCGCAGGCACCGCGGGCGAGCGCTTCGCTGTACGTAACTCCGGCGCCCACGCTGTGGTCGAGGGCACCGGCGATCACTGCTGTGAATACATGACCGGCGGCTTTGTCTGCGTCCTGGGCAAGACCGGTTACAACTTCGGTTCTGGCATGACTGGCGGCTTCGCCTACGTGCTCGACATGGACAACAGCTTCTTCGACAAACTCAACCACGAGCTGGTGGAAATCCAGCGTATCAGTGGTGAGGCGATGGAAGCCTACCGCAGCCACCTGGCGCGGGTCCTGGGCGAGTACGTGGAAGAGACCGGTAGCGAGTGGGGGCGTGAGCTCTCGGAGAACCTGGACGACTATGTGCGGCGCTTCTGGCTGGTCAAGCCGAAGGCGGCCAACCTCAAGCACCTGTTGTCCAGCACCCGTGCCAACCCGCAGTAAGAACAGCTGCAAGTGGCGAGCCCCGTGTGCGGGGTTCGTCGGGCTTACGTGATCGTCTTGCAGCTTGCAGCGTGTAGCTGGCAACTGCGGTAAAGAGGTTTTGAAAAATGGCTGAGCGTCTGAGCAACGACTTCCAGTTCATCGAAGTGGGGCGCAAAGACCCCAAGAAAAAGCTGCTGCGCCAGCGCAAGAAGGAGTTCGTCGAGATCTACGAACCCTTCAAGCCGCAGCAGTCCGTGGAGCAGGCGCACCGCTGCCTGGGCTGCGGTAACCCGTATTGCGAGTGGAAGTGTCCGGTACACAACTTCATTCCCAACTGGTTGAAGCTGGTTTCCGAGGGCAACATCCTGGCGGCAGCCGAACTGTCGCACCAGACCAACACCCTGCCGGAAGTCTGTGGCCGTGTGTGCCCACAGGATCGCCTGTGCGAGGGTGCCTGCACCTTGAACGACGGCTTCGGCGCGGTAACCATCGGCTCGGTGGAGAAGTACATCACCGATACCGCCTTCGCCATGGGCTGGCGCCCGGACATGTCCAAGGTCAAGCCGACCGGCAAGCGCGTCGCCATCATTGGCGCCGGCCCGGCCGGCCTGGGCTGCGCCGATGTGCTGGTACGTGCCGGCGTAACTCCGGTGGTGTTCGACCGCAACCCCGAGATTGGTGGCCTGCTGACTTTCGGCATCCCCGAGTTCAAGCTGGAAAAGACCGTGCTGAGCAATCGCCGCGAAGTCTTCACCGGCATGGGCATCGAGTTCCGCCTGAACACCGAGGTGGGCCGCGACATCACCATGGAGCAACTGCTCGCCGAGTACGACGCAGTGTTCATGGGCATGGGCACCTACACCTACATGAAGGGCGGCTTCCCCGGCGAGGACTTGCCGGGCGTGCACGACGCGCTGGACTTCCTGATCGCCAACGTCAACCGCAACCTGGGCTTTGAAAAGTCGCCGGAAGAGTTCGTCGACATGCAGGGCAAGAAGGTCGTGGTGCTTGGCGGTGGCGACACCGCGATGGACTGCAACCGCACCTCGATCCGCCAGGGCGCCAAGTCGGTGACCTGTGCCTATCGCCGTGACGAGGCCAACATGCCAGGTTCGCGCAAAGAGGTGAAGAACGCCAAGGAAGAGGGCGTGAAGTTCCTCTACAACCGCCAGCCCATCGCCATTGTCGGCGAGGACAAGGTCGAGGGCGTGAAGGTGGTCGAGACCCGTCTCGGCGAGCCGGATGCCCGTGGTCGCCGCAGCCCTGAGCCAATCCCGGGCTCCGAGGAGATCCTGCCGGCCGACGCCGTGGTGATTGCTTTCGGCTTCCGCCCGAGCCCGGCGCCGTGGTTCGAGCAGTTCGGTATCCAGATGGACAGCCAGGGCCGCGTGGTGGCGCCGGAGAAGGGCAAGTTCAAGCACCAGACCAGCAACCCGAAAGTGTTTGCCGGTGGCGACATGGTGCGTGGTTCGGATCTGGTGGTGACGGCGATCTTCGAAGGGCGTACCGCAGCTGAAGGTATCCTGGATTACCTCGAAGTCTGATGTTGCCTGAACCGGCCTCATCGCCGGCAAGCCGGCTCCCACAAAGGCAGTGCCTTACCCTGTGGGATCCGGCTTGCCGGCGATGAGGCCATCAGGTGCAACCCCAGGATCTCGTTTTGTATACAAAAATGCTTGATCCATGGCACCTGATAGACAAAACGCATGGCCATGGCCGTGCCTTTTGCGTCCGCGTCTGAGAAAATGCCCGCACTTTTTTTCCGGATGCCGACATGACTGCCCTGAAGAACGATCGTTTCCTGCGTGCACTGCTCAAGCAACCTGTAGATGTCACCCCGGTGTGGATGATGCGCCAGGCCGGCCGCTATCTCCCGGAGTACCGTGCCAGCCGCGCCAAGGCCGGCGACTTCATGAGCCTGTGCATGAACCCGCAGTTCGCCTGCGAGGTCACCCTGCAGCCGCTGGACCGCTACCCGCTGGACGCGGCGATCCTGTTCTCGGACATCCTCACCATCCCTGACGCCATGGGCCAGGGCCTTTACTTCGAGACCGGCGAAGGCCCGCGCTTCAAGAAAGTCATCAGCACCCTGGCCGACATCGAAGCGTTGCCGATGCCCGACCCGCAGAAGGATCTGGGCTACGTGATGGACGCGGTCAGCACCATCCGCCGCGAGCTCAACGGCCGAGTGCCGCTGATCGGCTTCTCCGGCAGCCCATGGACCCTCGCCACCTACATGGTCGAAGGTGGTTCATCCAAGGACTTCCGCAAGATCAAGGCCATGGCCTATGACAACCCGCAGGCCCTGCACCTGCTGCTGGACAAGCTGGCGCAGTCGGTCACCAGCTATCTCAACGGGCAGATCCAGGCGGGCGCCCAGGCGGTGCAGATCTTCGATACCTGGGGTGGCAACCTGTCGGCGGCGGCCTATCAGGAGTTCTCCCTGGCCTACATGCGCAAGATCGTCAGCGGCCTGATCCGCGAGCATGAAGGACGCAAGGTGCCCGTGATCCTGTTCACCAAGAACGGCGGCCTGTGGCTGGAAAGCATCGCCGAGGCCGGCGCCGACGCGCTGGGCCTGGACTGGACCTGCGAGATCGGCGACGCCCGCCGCCGCGTCGGTGACAAGGTCGCGTTGCAGGGCAACATGGACCCGACCGTGCTGTATGCCAACCCTGCGGCCATCCGCAAGGAAGTCGCGCGCATCCTGGCCAGCTACGGCAAGGGCAGCGGCCACGTGTTCAACCTGGGCCATGGCATCACCCCGGAAGTCGACCCGGAGCATGCCGGCGTATTCATTAACGCCGTGCACGAGCTGTCGGCGCAGTACCACCGGTAATTGGTGTGCAACGCAAAAAGCCCGGCCAGGTGCCGGGCTTTTTGTTGTATTAAGTTTCAATTCAGCGATCGTCGGTAATCTGGCCTCATCAAAACGCAAACAGGACCCGATCACCATGAAAGCCCGTTACCTGCCCCTGATCCTCGCCCCACTGTTCAGCACCGCCGCCCTGGCCGCCGGCTACACCGGCCCCGGTGCCCAGTCCGTGACTACGGTGGCTGCCGCCAACGATGCCGCCGACGACACCCCGGTGGTGCTGCAAGGCTACGTGACCAAGAAGATCAACAACGACGACAAGTACGAGTTCAAGGACAACACCGGCACTATCACCGTCGAGATCGACGACGAAGACCTGCCAGCGACGCCGTTCAACGACAAGACCAAGGTCAAGCTGACCGGCGAGGTGGAAAAGCACTTGATGAGCCGTGAGGTGGATGTGGATATCGTCGAGATCATCAACTGATCCAAAGGCCTCATCGCCAGCAAGCCGGCTTCCAAGGGTGTGGGAGCCGGCTTGTCGTGGCGACGAACCGCGGCGATTGGGCTGCAAAGCAGCCGCACTCAGGCAGTCTTCGGCGCCAACCTGCTCAAATGCAACGCCACCAGCAACGCCACCGCCAACAGGCTGCCGATGAACAGCCCGATACCGTTCCAGCCCCACTGGTGCCAGAACACCCCGCCCGCCGTCCCGGCAACACTCGACCCCGCGTAATAGCTGAACAGGTACAGCGAAGAAGCCTGCCCCTTGGCCTTCAGCGCCCGGCGGCCGATCCAGCTGCTGGCCACCGAATGCGCGCCAAAAAAGCCGAAGGTGAACACCAGCATGCCGAGAATGATCATGGCCAGCGGGTTGGCCAATGTCATGAGCAGGCCGCCGGCCATGACCACGATACTGGCCCAGAACACCTTGCGCCGCCCGAGCTTGTCGGCCAGCGCGCCGACCTGCGCAGAGCTGTAGATCCCCGACAGGTACACCACCGACAGCAGGCCGACCAGCGCCTGGTTCATATGGTAGGGCCCGGCGAGCAGGCGATAGCCAATGTAGTTGAACAGGGTGACGAAGGCGCCCATCAGCAGGAAGGCCTCAAGGAACAGCCAGGGCAGCCCGGCATCCTTGAAGTGCATGACGAAACCGTCCAGCAGGCTGCGGGGTTTCAATGATTGGGCCCGGAAGTTGCGCGATTCGGGCAGCACCTTCCAGAACACCACGGCCGCCACCAGGGCCAGGCCGCCGATCACCAGCATCGCCGTGTGCCAGCTGACGAAGTCGATCAGCACCCCGGTGATCAGGCGCCCGCTCATGCCACCGATGGCATTGCCGCCGATGTACAGCCCCATGGCCAGGCCGATGTGCTGCGGGTGGATCTCTTCGCTCAGGTAGGTCATCGCCACCGCCGCCAGGCCGCTCAGCGACAAGCCCACCAGTGCCCGCGTGGCCAGCACCAGCTCCCAGCTCGGCATCACCGCGCTGGCCAGGGTCGACAGCGCCGCGCACAACAAGGCGAAGACCATCACCGGCTTGCGGCCGATACGGTCGGAAATGGGGCCGGTGATCAGCAGGCCGATGGCGAGCATGGCGGTGGACACCGACAGCACCAGGCTGCTCTGCGCGGCGTTGATGGCGAACTCCTGCGACAGCAGCGGCATCATGGGCTGCACGCAGTACAGCAGGGCGAATGTGGCAAAGCCGCCGCTGAACAGGGCCAGCACGGTTTTCATGAAGGCGGGCGTACCTTTCTCGATCCAGATGTCGTTGAAGGCAGGTTCGGGGTCGACGGGCAGGGGAGCGACGGCGGATCTCACGGGAGCGGTACCTCGGGGCGTTGCGATGGAAAAATCATATAGCTGGCTAATAATTAGATCCAATATATTGTTCGACCTGTTTAAGACGTTTAACGACCTGTTCGGAGTCGGCCATGGAGCTGCGTCACCTGCGTTATTTCATTGCTGTGGCCGAAGAGCTGCACTTCGGCCGTGCCGCCCAGCAACTGGGCATCTCGCAACCGCCGCTGAGCCAGCAGATCCAGGCCCTGGAACAAGAGCTGGGCGCACGGCTGTTCGAGCGTACCAACCGTCGGGTCGAGCTCAGCGAGGCCGGGCGGTTGTTCCTCGACGAGGCCCGGCAAGTCCTGGCCCAGGTGGAAAAAGCCGCTGATGTTGCACGCCGGGCGCAGCTGGGCGAATTGGGTGAGATGAAGATCGGATTCACCTCGTCGGCGCCTTTCACCTCGCGGATTCCCAAGGCTATTCACGCCTTTCGCCAGCGTTTCCCCTCGGTGCATCTGAATTTGAAGGAAATGAGCAGCCGTGAAGTGGTGGAGGCGGTGTTCGACGAGTCCATCGAAGTAGGCCTGATGCGGCCGATGCCACTGCCCGAAGGGATCGCTTGTACCGAACTGTTCCGCGAACCTCTGGTGGCCGTGCTCAACGCATCGCATCCGCTGGCCAGCGGCAGCGAGCAGGGGCTGTACATGCAGGCTCTGGCCCACGAGCCCTTCGTGTTCTTCCCGCGCAGCTATGGCAGCGGCTTGCATGCCCAATTGCTGAGCCTGGCGCGCCAGGCGGGTTTCAGCCCGCATTTTGCCCAGGAGGCCGGGGAGGCGATGACCATCATCGGCCTGGTCTCGGCGGGGCTGGGTGTGTCGGTGCTGCCAGCGTCGTTCCAGCGCATGCGCATCGAGGGGGTGGTGTATCGCACACTGCTCGACGAGCAGGCCATGACCGCCGTGTGGCTGGTGCGCCGCGAAGCGTCCGGCCCGGCCATGGCCAATGCCTTCGCCGCGTTGCTGGCCGGGCTTGAGCAGCCCGAAGGTGCTGGCTAAACCGCCACGCTGGCCACATACTCGGGCATTCGTTGATACACGGAGGTCTGACATGCGGCGCGTGGTGTTCAATCAGAAAGGTGGCGTGGGCAAGTCGAGCATTGCCTGCAATCTTGCGGCGGTCAGTGCCAGTGAAGGCTACCGGACCTTGCTGATAGACCTGGATGCCCAGGCCAACTCGACCCAGTACCTCACCGGCCTGACTGGTGACGACATCCCCATGGGCATCGCCGACTTCTTCAAGCAGTCGCTGTCCAGCGGGCCGTTCGCCAAGAAGAACAAGGTCGATATCTACGAAACGCCCTTCGATAACCTCCATGTGGTGACTGCCACTGCGGAGCTGGCCGACCTGCAGCCCAAGCTCGAGGCCAAGCACAAGATCAACAAGCTGCGCAAACTGCTCGACGAGTTGGACGAGGATTACGAGCGGATCTATATCGATACCCCTCCAGCACTCAATTTTTACGCAGTTTCCGCATTGATCGCGGCAGATCGCGTGCTGATCCCCTTCGATTGCGACAGCTTCTCGCGCCAGGCCCTGTATGGCCTGCTGGCCGAGATCGATGAGCTCAAGGAAGACCACAACGACGACCTGATGGTCGAGGGCATCGTGGTCAACCAGTTCCAGTCCCGCGCCAGCCTGCCCCAGCAGATGCTCGACGAACTGCTGGCCGAGGGCCTGCCGGTGCTACCGGTTTACCTCGGCAGTTCGGTGAAGATGCGTGAGTCGCACCACGCCAGCCTGCCGCTGATCCACCTGGAGCCACGGCACAAGCTGACCCAGCAGTTCGTCGAGTTGCATGATTTGCTGGAGCGTAGCGCTTAGATCGGACGGACTGCGCTTGCGGCTCACGCAGTTCATCACTACTATCTCCCAAAACGGGAGATGGCGCCGGGATGCGGATAATTGCAAAGCGAACGCTGGTCAGGTTCTGGGAGATGCCAGGGCATGAGGACGCCAAGGCACCACTGGAGAGTTGGCATGACTTGGTGCTCAAGGCCGTCTGGTCTTCGCCTCAGGACGTGAAAGATCAGATTGGTAATGCCAGTGTCTGTGCCAACAACCGCGTGGTCTTCAACATCGGAGGCAATAAATACCGCCTCGTAGTGGAAATGCAGTACCGGTCCGGCATTGCCTGGGTCAAATTCGTCGGTACGCACAAGCGTTATGACGAGATCGACGTGGAGACGATCAATGAATATTAAGCCTATCCGCAGTGATGATGACCTGCACGCCGCGTTCAAGCGGTTAGAAGTCATTTTCCAGGCCGAGCCCGGCACGCCTGAGGCCGATGAAATGGAAGTGCTTGTTACATTGATCGAAGTCTATGAGAACAAGCACTATCCCATTCAAGCCGCCAACCCTATTGAGGCCATCAAGTTCTGCATGGATCAGCAAGGGCTTACAGCACGTGACCTTGAGCGATACATCGGCCCTAGTGGACGCGTTTCCGAAGTGTTGAATGGCAAGCGTGGTTTGAGTCTTTCGATGATTAAACGCCTTCACGATGGCTTGAGGATCCCCTACGAGTCACTTCTCTCGGGAGCTTAGTACCTCTCTCTAGACCCCTTGCCCGCGCAGCCACTCCAGCAACGACTGGAGTGGAAACGCACCGGCCTGGCGGGTCACTTCGCGGCCATTCTTGAACAGGATCAGGCTGGGGATCGAGCGGATACCCAACTGGCCGGCCAGGTTGCGGTCGGCCTCGCTGTCGAGCTTGGCCAGGCGGCAGCGGCCCGAGAGCTGGCGAGCGGCTTGTTCGAAGGTCGGGGCGAAGCTCTTGCACGGGCCGCACCAGTCGGCCCAGACATCCAGCAGCAGCGGCAGATCACCTTTGATCTGGGCGGCATAGTTGCCTTCGGTCAGCTCGAACGAGGTGCTCAGCAGCACGTTCTGTTTGCAGCGGCCGCATTTCGGGGTGTCGCCCAGGCGCTCGGCGGGGATGCGGTTGAGGCCGTTGCAGTGGGGGCAGGGAATAAGTAGTGGATCAGACATGTTCAGCTCCAATGGGCATTCAAGGGGCACTGTGGGAGCGGGCTCCACAAAAGGGCGCTATTCAGGACGAACAGCTGATCTCCAGGTGCTTGCCCCACTCCGGCGGTCGCTCGGCATACGCTTGCATCCCGGGCTGTTCCTCGAACGGTTTGCTCAACACCTGATGCAGCCGCCGCACTTCACTGTAGTCACCGGCCTCTGCTGCTTCGATGGCCTTCTGCGCCAGATAATTGCGCAGTATGTACAGCGGGTTGACCGCATGCATCCGCTCACGGCGACCTTCGGCATTACCCGGCTCACGCTCGCAGCGTGCCAGGTAGTCCGCACCCCAGGCATCGAAACCTGCCAGGTCAATAAAATCGTCGCGCACCACTTGCAGGGCCTCGGCCACCGGTTGCTCGCCCAGGCGGCGGAAGAACAGCGTGTAGTCCACACCGCCGCTCTGCATGCGTTGCAGCAGGCGTTCGACCAGAACCATGTCGTCGTCCTCGGCGGTGGTCAGGCCCAGGCGGCGGCGCATCAGGTCCAGGTAGTGGGCCTGGTACAGCGGCAGGAACAGCGCCAGCGTCTCCTTCAGCGGCTCGACCTCGATCACCGTGGTCAGGGCCTGGGCCAGGGCGCTGAGGTTCCAGTGGGCGATCGGCACCTGGTTGGCGTAGCTGTAGCGGCCGCGGTCGTCGGAGTGGTTGCAGATGAAGTTGGCGTCAAAGTCGTCGAGGAAGGCGTAGGGGCCGAAGTCGAAGGTGATGCCGAGGATCGACATGTTGTCGGTATTCATCACCCCATGACAGAAGCCGTAGGCCTGCCAGCGGGCGATCAGCTCGGCGTTGCGTTCGACGATGGTGCGGAACATGGCCAGGTAAGGCTGTTCAGCGTCGCGGCATTCGGGATAGTGCTGGTGCAGCACATGGTCGATGAGCACTCGCTGCTGTTCTGGCTGTTTCGTGTAGTAGAAGTACTCGAAATGGCCGAAGCGCACATGGCTCTGGGCCAGGCGCAGCAGCATCGCGGCGCTTTCGCGGGTTTCCCGCCACACCGTGGTGCTCGAACCGATCACGCACAGTGCCCGGCTGCTGGGGATGCCCAGCGCGCTCAGGGCCTCGGAGGCAAGGAACTCGCGAATCGACGAGCGCAGCACGGCCCGGCCATCCCCCATGCGTGAGTAAGGCGTCTGGCCGGCGCCCTTGAGGTGCAGGTCCCAGTGTTCGCCGGCCTCGTTGAGGATCTCGCCCAGCAGCAGGCCGCGGCCATCGCCCAGGCGCGGGTTGTAGGAGCCGAACTGGTGGCCCGAGTAGACCATCGCCCGCGGGTCGGCCTCCTCCCAGAGCTTGTGGCCGCTGAACAGCTCGGCGAACACCGGCAGCTCGGCCTGGGCCGGGTCGAGGTCGAGCAGGGCCATTGCCGAATCGCTGGCAACGACCAGGCGTGGGTCGGCGATCGGGTCGGGCAGGACCTGGGTGGAGAAGGCATCGCCGAGTTGGGCGAAGCGGTTGTCGAAGGTCAGGTGGTCAAGGGTTTTCACAGGCCGGCTCCGCGATTGGAATGATCGCGGGGCAAGCCCGCTCCCATACAGCTGCGTGGGAGCGGGCTTGCCCCGCGAGGCGGTAGGACATTGTCAGGGCGCATGCACCCTGGCGTCCACTCAGCTCGGCGGCGTGCTGTCTGGTTTGCTGTCCATCGGGATCAACTGCTGCTTGCCGTTCTTCGCGTCCATGAGGAATACCTCTACCTGGCGCACCGAGATCTTGATGTTGTGCGCCTTGAACTCACGGTTGATATAGCGGTTGAGCTCGTCCAGGGTCGGGTTGCGGTCGCCGAGATCGCGCACGTGCATGCGCAGCTCGTGGTCCAGCGAGCTTTCGCCGAAGTTGAGGAAGTACACCAGCGGCTCCGGGTCCTTCAGCACCCGCGGGTTCTCGTGGGCGCCCTTGAGCAGCAGGTCACGGACCAGGTCCAGGTCCGAGCCGTAGTCGATGCCCAGCTTCAGCGTCACCCGGGTGACGGTGTCGGTCAGCGACCAGTTGATCAGCTGGCCGGTGATGAAGGTCTTGTTGGGGACGATGATGTCCTTGCGGTCGAAGTCGGTGATGGTGGTGGCGCGGATGCGGATCTTGCTCACCGTGCCGGACAGGTTGCCGATGGTGATGGTGTCGCCGATGCGCACCGGGCGCTCGAACAGGATCATGATGCCGGAGATGAAGTTGGCGAAGATCTCCTGCATGCCGAAGCCAAGGCCTAGCGACAGTGCCGCCACCAGCCATTGCAGCTTGTCCCAGCTGACCCCGAGGGTGGCCAGGGTGCTGACGATGCCGACGCCGGCGATCACATAGGACAGCAGCGTGGTGATGGCGTAGGCGCTGCCCTGGGCCAGGTTCAGGCGCGACAGCACCAGCACTTCGAGCAGGCCCGGCAGGTTGCTGGCCAGGGCCACGGCGATGCCGGCGATGACCATGGCGCCGAGCAGGTCGCCGAGGCTGATCGGCACCATGCTCGCCGCCGCGCCGGTGCCGCTGCTGTACTCGTAGAGGGTGATGTTGTTGAGGTAGGCGAACACCGTGATCAGGTCCGCCCATACCCAGTACAGCCCGCCGATGAAGCCGCCGAGCAGGGCCAGGCGGATCAGGCGCAGGGACTGCTGGTTGACCTGCTCGATGTCCAGGGTCGGCTCTTCGACCACCACCTCGCCGTCGAGCCCTTCCTTGGCCGCCTGGCGCTTGCTCAGGGCGCGCTGGTAGGCCAGGCGCCGCGCCGCCACCGACAGGCCACGGACGAACGCGGCCTCGATCACCAGCCAGAACAGCAGCAGGTAGAGGGTGTAGATCAGCCGGTCGGTGAGCTTGAGGGCGGTGTAGTAGTAGCCGAAGCACACCGCCACGAACAGGGCGATGGGCAGGGCGGTGAAGGCTACCCCGACAGCCTTGCGGAACAGCGAAGTGTCCTGGTGCGCGGGGCTGCTCAGCAGCAGTCGGCTGAGCAGCCAGGCCATCAGTGCATAGCAGGTCAGCACCACGCCGATGCCCAGCACGTCGTCGGCCAGCGCCGAGGGCTGGTGCTCGGCCACCGCCACCACGCCGACCAGGGCCAGCACCACGGTACCGAGGCGACGCACCCAGCCGCGCAGGAACTCGACCTGCGGCTTGTGCCAGCGGAAGTGAATCTCGGCAACGCCACCCGGGGCAAGGATGCGGTACGCGGTGTAGAACACCAGCCAGGCCTGGGCGATCTGCCACAGGGCGGCGCCGAGGTTGGCGTTCTGCCCGCGAGCGTCGAGCTGCAGGGCGTAGCTGCCCAAGGTCAGGGCCAGGGCCACCGGCAGGGCCAGCAGGATGTTGATCAGGATCGCCTGGGGCGTGTGCCACTGACTGTCGCGCTTGAAGTGGCCGATGTCCTGGTGGACCTTGCCCAGCCGTCGGTACAGCGCCTTGCGTCGCCACAGCAGGGCGCCGATCACCAGGATCAGCGGCAGGAACAGCAGCGGCTGCTGCACCAGGCCGTCGCCCAGCTCCTTTATGCCGGCGCCCCACGGCAGGCTGGCCACCTGGTAGGTCAGGCGCTCGGGCACTTCGCGCAGCCACTGCCAGTCCAGCGGCTTGTTGCTGGGAATCCAGAACATCTGCTCTTCCAGGGTGGTGCGCAGGTTCTGGGCGGTGCTCAGCAGCTGCTTCTGGTTCAACTGCAGGGTGATGCATTCGTTGAGCAGCGCCGACAGCTCGCGGTTCAACCGCTCGAGCAGGTCGCCACGGGTGATCGCTACTTCCAGCAGGGCCTTGCGCAGTTGCGGGGTGATGTCTTCCTCGGGCTGGCTGGCCAGCAGCTTGGCCACGTAGTTGGACGGGCTGCTCATCTGTTCGCGTTGCTGGTTGACCTCGAACTGGTAGAGGCGGATGTCGGCGATCTGGTCGGCCAGGTCGCGGTCGACCTTCAGGTGCGGCAGGGCCTGTTTCTGCTTGTAGAGGATCTTCGACAGCAGCAGGCTGCCCTTGAGTACGTTGATCTGCTCGTCCAGCGCCTGGTCGGCCTGGGTGAGGCTGTCGAGCTGCTGCTTGGTGCGCAGGTTCTGCTGGGTCACCTCGTTGAGGCGGTCGGTGCTGCGCAGCAGGTAGTCGGACAGCTGCAGGTTCGCGGTGCTTTCGGTGGCCAGCAGGTTGCTGCCGCCGGCCTTCTGCGCCTCGATCGACTGGCGGGTGACGGTCTGTTGCGACTGTGCCAGGCGCTTTTCGTTGATCAGTGTCTGCAGGTCCTGGATTTCCTGTTCCAGGCGGGTGGCGCGTTCGATCAGCAGGTCGTGGCGGGCGTTGCCCAGGTCCTGCAGTACGCTGTTGCCGGCCAGCTCCTGGCGACGCAGCAGGGTCAGGGCGTTGAGCGAGGCCAGCTCCGCGTTGAGTTGGTTGCGCTGGTCGGCGTTGATCGACTTGCCGTTGTCCTTGCCGCTCTTGAGGCTGTTGTTGATCTGCTGGGCGCGCATCTGGTTGCTGCTGATCTCGGCCTGGGCGCGTTCAGGACGGGTCTGCGAATTGATGATCAGGCTGTTGGCCTCGGACAGCGCCTTCTGCAGGTCGCCCTGTTGGGTACTGCGCTCGCTGAGCATCTGCTCGAGCTGCGGTACCGTCAGGCTGGCGTAGCGCTGTGCCACCGGCACGACGCTGGAGGCCTTGAGCTTGATCAGTTCGCGCTGGCTGTCGCGGATCTCCTGGGGGGCGTTGGCCAATTGCTGCTTGAGGGCTTCGAGCTTCTTTTCGCTGTCGTCGCGGGCGTTGAGCAGCGCCAGGGTCTGCTCCAGCACCTGCTGCACGGCTTTCTGCTCGGTTTCCGGCAGCTTGCGCTCGGCGATCTTGCTCAGGCTGCTCTGGATGCCCGGAGTGGTCGGGATTTCCACCGCGCCAGCGGCGAACGAGAGGGTCAGGCACAGCCCCAGCAGGGCTGCGCGGCAATGGTCACGCAGGGACATAGGCAGAGTTCTTGTGTTACGCGGCAAATCGGAGTTTAGAGGAACAGCCCGGGGCCGGGGCGGGTACCTTCGGGGAATCTGACGCCCACTTTCTGGATCTTGTTCCCGTCCATGACCGCGACGGTCCAGATCGTGCCGTGCCATTCGATCTGGTCACCTACCACTGGAGCGCCTCCGACCTTCTGTCGGATGAACTGCGCCAGCGGCATCTTCGCGTCCAGGCCATCGAGTTTCAGGCCATAAAGTGCAGCCACCGCACCGAGCTCTGCATCGCCTTCGAGGACGAAATCGCCGAAGAATCGCAGGTCCAGGCCGCGTTGCGGCGCCTGGCTGAACAGCTTGCCCAGCGCCGGCAGGTTATGTTCGTGGCCGATCACGCAAAGCATGTCGCCGACCTCCAGCACGGTGCTGCCCGACGGGTGCAGCAGCTGTTCGCCACGGAACAAGGCGGCGATCCGCGTGCCCTCGGGCATCTTCAGCTCGCGCAGGGCGGCGCCGATGCACCATTTTTCGGCGCCCAGGCGGTAGACGAACAGCTCCCATTCGCTGGTGACGTGCACTTCGAGCGCGGAGCGGGAAATCGGTGCCGGGTCCGGCGGTACCGTGACCTTCAGCAGCTTGGCCATCCACGGCAGGCTGGTGCCTTGCACCAGCAGCGACACCAGCACGATGAAGAATGCCAGGTTGAAGAACAGCTGGGCCTGGGGCAGGCCGGCCATCAGCGGGAACACCGCCAGGATGATCGGCACCGCGCCGCGCAGGCCGACCCAGCTGATGAAGCCTTTCTCGCGACCATGGAAGGCCTTGAACGGCAGCAAGGCGGCGACCACCGACAGTGGCCGGGCGACCAGGATCATCCACAGTGCCAGGCCCAGGGCGGGCAGGGCGATGGGCAGCAGGTCGTGGGGCGTGACCAGCAGGCCGAGCACCAGGAACATGCCGATCTGGGCCAGCCAGGCCATACCGTCGAGCATGTGCAGGATGCCGTGGCGGCTGCGGATCGGCCGGTTGCCCAGCACCAGGCCGCACAGGTAGACGGCGAGGAAGCCGCTGCAGTGCAGGGCGTTGGTCAGGGAGAACACCACCAGGCCGCCGGCCACCACCAGGATCGGGTACAGGCCGCCGGCCAGGTTGATGCGGTTGACCAGTTGCAGCATCAGCCAGCCGCCGCCCAGGCCCATCAGGCCGCCGATGCCGAACTCGCGCAGCAGGTGGGTGAGCAGGCTCCAGTGCAGGCCGGTCTGGCCGCTGGCGATCATGTCGATCAGGGTCACGGTGAGGAACACCGCCATCGGGTCGTTGCTGCCCGATTCGATTTCCAGGGTGGCGGTGACCCGTTCGTTAAGCCCCTTGCCGCCCAGCAGCGAGAACACCGCTGCGGCGTCGGTGGAGCCGACGATGGCGCCGATCAGCAGGCCTTGGATCAGGCTCAGGTCGAACAGCCAGGCGGCGACCATGCCGGTCAGCCCGGTGGTGATCAACACGCCCACCGTGGCCAGCGACAGCGCCGGCCACAGCGCCACGCGGAAGCTCGCCACCCGGGTGCGCAGGCCGCCGTCGAGCAGGATGACCGCAAGCGCCAGGTTGCCCACCAGGTAGGCGGTCGGGTAATTGTTGAAGATGATGCCGCCACCGTCCACGCCCGCGACCATGCCGACGGCGAGGATGATGACCAGGATGGGGATGCCCAGGCGCGATGACAGCGAACTGACCAGGATACTTGCGCCCACCAGCAATGCGCCGATCAGGAACAGGCTGTTGATGGTGCTTGCATCCAAAGGCAGGTACTCCGGGACAGCGGGGAAAGGAACTTGCAACTGTGAACTAGCAGGTCGCGTGCCAATCGATTCTAACCTGATGAATTGGCAGGCTGTAAAGCGTTTCTGCAGATGTAGAAAAGGCACCTCGAAAGGTGCCTTTTCTTGTGTTGCCTGTTAGGGCCTCATCGCTGGCAAGTCAGCTCCCACAGGGGTGTCACAGCCCTTGAGGGCCGCGCTACCTGTGGGAGCCGGCTTGCCGGCGATGAAGCCAAGCAGGTCAGGCCTGCTTCACTTCACGCATCGGCTTGCCCTTCACCGGTGCATCGCCCGCCACGTAGTACTTGGCGGTGCTGCGCGGCAGCGGCTTGCGGCCACGGATCTTGTCCGAGATCTTCTCGGCGAT
>Ga0268257_1001589_pt1 | contig 18811 bp, 26 predicted proteins | sample AgamicAtPrz_FD_200249 | JGI IMG/M metagenome (GOLD analysis project Ga0268257, IMG submission 200249) | Agave microbial communities from Guanajuato, Mexico - At.P.rz (v2) (version 3) | ecosystem: Host-associated > Plants > Phyllosphere > Phylloplane/Leaf | place: Guanajuato, Mexico | collected... | reverse complement strand
TAGTGGCCGCTGCTGACTAAGCGCAGGGTGCCATCTCTGGTATCGTCGGTGCATATCGAAGTGTGCCGAGTCACATGTGCTCGAATAGGCCAGAGGCGAAATTTGAGGAAACAGGCAGCTTTAGACACGTACATTCGTGATCACCGATTACGATCATCCGATCTCGCCGGTCATGTTCGTCGACATACACGTACAGATATACGGTAGCGAACACCGTCGAATGAATCCACATCGGCGCGCACGGAAAAGGTACGTCACATTTTTCCGAGATGTCATCTCATGCCCAAGCCATCTTGACATCGCTAGCAACCAACCCTCGGGGCCAATTATTTGGCTTGCTATCACACTGCAAACAATCGACCGAGCGCTCGGCCAACTCTCCGGCTGCCCCGACTCGCGCTATGTTGCGAGAAGAGATAAACTAGACGCTGATAATTCTCGGTTGACACTCGATCAGCGTCGCCTCCGTGCAGCTCAGTTCCATGCCTTCGCCCCATCTCGGTCATGGAGCCAATCCAGCCGGACGACCAAGAAGTAGTTTTTGCTCGCGAGCACTCAGACCAACTCCCACCCTTTTCATCAAACCATGAGAATATTTTCATGTTTTGCCTTCCCAGCCGAGCGTCAACTCAAGCAGTTGAGCCGGCAGCTCAATACAATTCGAACCGGGCTTCGCCCACTTATCGAACCCGTACGCAATGGACCATTCGTCTTTGCCACGGCATCGTGCCAGAAATCCATTGCCGATCGGCTGGAGCAATGCGTTCATCGCGCTGAGCATGCAGCGCAACAACGAAATGCTCTGATGCTCGGAGCCGCGTTATTGCAAGTGCGCAACGAGCTGTCCATGATTTCGCTGCTGGCCCGGCATAGAGCCACATTGGGTGCCCCGACCACGCGCTGCCCTCACCAGCAACGGACCGGCGTCTTGCGCCGGCATCTGATCCACGTCGGCCGGTACGCCCGCGCGCTGCGCGAAACCATACCCATTCAACCGCGCCATCGTGTGCGAATCGCTCGCGCGGTGCTCACGATCTCCGAATCAACGCGACTGTAAGTCTCATCCCAAGGATGGTCAGGCACCTGACGCTGCCATCCACCCGTCGAGCCGCCGCTTTCCGCCAAATCATGTGCGTCACGTTGCGTCGGTCGGGGGGCGCTCACGTGGGAGCGGGAAACATGTCCGACAAACACGATGTCTGTACAAAATGCCATCTTTCGCACCTTGCGTGCACGGCCGCCCTCATACCTGCCAGCTCTCGACGCCCGTGCCACCGCACCGCCACCAGGCACCCCGCTCCTGGCAACTGGGAAAACGCGCAATGGCTGCATGGCATCGTCCGCGGCTCGCGCAGTTGCCCGGAGCGTGCTCAAGAGCAGGTCAAGTCGTTTCGTTTCCTGGCGACTCATCGCAATGCATTGTCGAACCGCAACCACGCTTTCCTTTTCCCGACTGCGATGCGACAAATGGGTCTTGAAGGACAAGTAGCCGACCACCATCGCGCCGAGCCCCAAAATGGCCACCAATAGGTGGGTGGGGGACAGCCCCGTGACGAGCGCATTGCTCAAGGCCTCGCCCATCGCTCCTAAGTTGAACGTCACCATCGAATGACACGTGGTGTAGGCGGGAACGCCGCCGTCGTTGCGACTCCCGGCGCTGCGGAATACCAAACTCATGGCGCGGCGTCCTTCGTTTCTCGTGTCGGGCATTAACCACTTTCGCGAACCAGCAGGCCCGATGTCATTCCGGGCCTCCCGTGGCACGTCGTACCGCGGGAGAGGCACGGGCACACGATCTGACCTCAACGTGCCATAAGATGCCATGGACTCCTCTGAATTTCGTCACGATGGACAAGTCCTTCACCGCACGACCTGGGCCGTTACACGGAAAAGGCAATGGGCAGAAATTGTAAGGCAAATGCAAGATTTGTCAAAGCGTTGCTGCAGCCCGCTGTCCGCCACGAGCCCGCCCACGTCAGGCACACGTTAGCCTCGATAGCCCGCGCATCTGCACCGATTCAAGCAAGCAACGTGATGTGACGCCCAAAGGAGTGATTGAACAGTGTGACACTTCCTGCGCACACTGGCCTCCAGCGCTCGTGCCATGCAAACGGCGGTGCCCTTTCCAGACCAAGTTGTCGGCAAGCACGATCGGACGTCCACCGTAGTACACGGACGCTCTCCTGCGGCCTTCGCAACGATTGAGGCGGGCGACATCGCGCACGATGTGTTGTCCCTCAGCGGGCTATGGTGCCGCCCAGGATACCTGGCTTGGATCATGCCCACATCCGCGCGGCCCGACGTCGATCGTGTATCCAAGACCAAACAGGAACCAAGGTGTCGGCGCAAGCAATGCGCATCATTTCCATGGCGGCAACACCAATCCAGAGTAACTTTGACAACTACATACTCGCTCTCCCCGGGGAAAGCGACGAATCACATGAGCATCGCAATCGCTCGGCCGATCACATCAGCAAACAATCAAGATACTCTTTCGGTCGGTGCGGCCACGCAAACAAACCCGGCCCGCCTCGTTGAACGACACATCGGCGCATCATTCCACCACGCTCAACACAAGCCAGGTGGCTCCTTCGGCAACGCTTTGGCCGACATGCCCCCCAACGCCTGAACTTGACACATGATCGAGATCGCGTAGCATGCACGCATTGGTTATCGTGACCGCCAGATTCGAAAATGTGCATTGGTCAATACTCTGCCCGATAACCATGTTCGGTGTACTACAGGCCTATGCCCCCTTGAAGCGTGCTCAAGGAGGTTTAACGAGGCTATCGGAACAACGACAAACGGTTTGCTGAAATGAAGTGAACCGTGAACTGGGGCATAAAATTTCCAGACGCGATCAGTCGAGTCGAATCTTGCGGTCGGTGATAAATTATGTGATCAGCACTGGACAGCATGCGCCATGGCTGTACCGCATCATCGCGATCGGAATATTACTGAGCATCGCATCATGCGCCCAGCCACGGCAAGACGACCCTGACTCGCTGGATACGCTGCCGATCGTCGCAGCGGGATACCATCGATGGTCTTTCCGAATCGCAGCACTTCCGCACGAGGCCGACCGAAAGCTACGGCTGGTTGCACGCAAGTACGAGCAACGCAGCTGCAACGACTCCCCTTATCGGGGCGAATGGGTACCGCTGAAAATTACTGGCTCGGCGATCCATTATCTGCAGTTGCGAATCGTGTCGCCGCCGCATCTCGGCATCATTGCTCCATGCCCCATGAATCCTCCTGCTTGGATTGAATTGGCCAATCCGCTGATCGTGCCGCTCGACAGTCACCATCGTTGGGTCATCGACGCCCCGATTGGTTGGTCACTCGACTATGCAGTGGATTAGCCGTTCCGTTGGGCTTCAGCGACGAACGAGCAGGACGGTGGCAACGCAATGAAGCCACCGGCGCCAATCGGAGCGCCTTCTCGCCGCGGTCAATCGTCCAGCACGAAGCGATGTTCGAGCGTTTCATGCAACACCTCACGGCCGCCCAGAACACGCTGGCCACCTTCGGTCCAGAACATCTCGAGTCGTTCTTCGTTGACCTCGATCGACGGTGCAGGCCTGGCACCACGACGCGTCTGCGCTACGAAAAGCTACTCGATCGGCTCGGTCGGCATCTCGTGGACGTCGGTGTGCGCAAGACCAATCCCGCCGCTGCCTACACGCTGGCACAGACGTGGCCGGAGGACGAACCTACGCCGGTGTACGTGCTCGAGGCCGACAACCATCGCCTGCAGGCTTCGATCCGAGCTATCGACGGGCTCGACGATCGCGCGTTGCGTAACCGAGCCATCGTCGGTCTCTTGCTCTCGACCGGCATCACCGCGCAAGAAATCCGGCAGGCGGCCGCCGTCGACCTCGATATGTCGCCGGCGCGGCCGCACCTGCGTATTCCGAAGCGTGGTCCACGCGAAACACGCCAAATCAACATTGACGAGTTCGCAAAACCGACACTGACCCGATGGCAGAACTCGGTGGTGGCGGCCGGCAGCTCGCTGTTGTTTCCGTCGCCCCGCGCGGTCGGACCAATGACCGACGAGATGCTTGGCCGCATCGTTCGGGACGAGCTCCTTGCGATTGACGTATGGCTCCCCGATATGAGTCCGCGCACCCTTCGTAACACGTTCGCCAGACGCCTGCTGCTCGCCGGCCGAAGTAACGACGACGTCATGCAACTGTTGGGCCTCACGAGCCAGCGAACAGTGATTCGCATTCGAGCGACGCCGCCCCCTACGCAAGCCCGGACAGAGTAGCGAGGCTGTCGGCATCAGGAGTCAAACCGAACGGCCGCGGCTCGGTTCGAAGCGCGAGGTGTCGCCGGCGAACCCTATGTCAGAACGCCAAGATGAGTGGCCGGATGTTCAACCTACGCCGAGTCAGAAGCATCATTTTCCACCGCACACTGACTCAATGTGCCGAGAAGAGAGAGCACGCCAATCTCGCATGCGATCCAACAGCAACACCCTGCAGAAAACGCTCATTTGGCAAGCACAGCTCGCAAGGTCGTGGGACTCTAATCCTTCTCGCGCTTGCCGAACGAGTAAGGATGAACGAGCACGAGGTTCGCCGCTGACGGCAGGATTGCGACCGCCGCTGTTCGGCGTTTCATTGCATCGACCTCGGCTGCCGTCTGAACGGCAGGAACGTGGCGCCCACCCCATACTTGCGCGCATACCGGGCGAGGATCGTCGGGATGCGGTGCTTTCCAGACAATCTCCAAAGTGTCGCCGCTCGGGAATTCCAGGATGAGTGACTCTGCTGCAAGGGATACCAGTTGACCTGACGCGTCCGGGATATACGCTTTGATCTGTTTCGAATCGCTCATATTTCCCTCTTGTGGGCGTGGTAGAGATAGAGATCGGCAATGCTCGTTTGGCAACTTCCACGGAAGCAGCGCGTCCTCGACGGTCGCCACCAGCGGCAGACGTTGGAGCAGCTGGGGGAAGGTATTGACAAGATCAGTACGATTGGCTTGGCACGTCCTGCCCAACGAGTATAGGTTCGCGTCTGCGTACCGTGAACGGTGTCCGCGAAAAACTGCGAACAACACGCAAACGGGCGAATCGAGTCTTCAGGGATTGTTGCTGATGAGCCAACTGCCATTCTCGACATCGCGGATCAGTCGCGGCCATTGCTCACGCAGATATGTCAGTCCCTGCTGAGCAAGCTAAATCCTCGAAATTCTTGAATTCCTGTGCAAGAACACGCATCGGACATTTCTCTCGTGACCGTTCCCAAATCCAACTATAGCTTAGCGGCAAAAAATCATCGCCCGCCGCCGAAACTGCCGGCACCTATTACCGTCCGCGCTGAGCCAAATTTCGCGATTCATCCGCGCGGGCATCAGCCCCCGAAACCGCATCCCACACATTACAGCCTCGTCTCTTCCGGCCGGCAGCGCACATCCGCAGCGCGTACCGCGCATCCGCGAGCAGAAGGACAGCATGCGCGCAGTGACGCTCGATCGCGACGAACAACACGCGTTCGCCCGCTCGGCCCTCGCGCTGCGCTACGACCCGACCGACGCTGAAGCGCCCGCCGCCATCACTGACAGCCAACTGCTTGTCCCGCGCCGCGTCGAAGATCGGCGCGACGACCTTTGGACTGTCTTTGACCGCGTGCCGGAAAACCTCATGAAGGGCGGCTTGCATGGGCGCTCGCGCTCGGGCCGCGCCATGTCCACACGTCCGATCCCCGGCACCGACCAGAACGTGAAGCTCAACCGCGCTCTGTGGATGCTCGCCCCCGCCATGCGCCAGATGAAGGCGTAGCGCCTTCGGAGCGGCGGACCCACGCCGCTCCGGCTCACGGCCTTTGCGCCAGAACGCCCGTCGGGTCACGTTCTAACGCATTCGCATCGCTGCGGCTCGCCGACGTCGCATGGCTCCCGAACATCCTCACCGATCGCGATACCCCGGCTATGCCTTCGTGGGCTATCCGCGAGGACACCGAGGATGAGAACGACGCCGGTACCGGGGAAGATAACGGCGAAGCAGAGAGCGACGACGATGCCGATGCTGAACTCTCGCGCTTTGCTGGATCGATCGCTCATAACCGGTCGACGGATATGACGGCCGGCATGCAATTTCCCGTTTGCGTCCGTACGAGCGCTGCCCATGCACCGAACTCGCGCCCCGACCTGGATGCCTTCGAGTCACCCATCATGGCCGGACTGCAGCTGTCGTTGTCAGAACACCTACGCCGGGGATTTCGCTGATCGCTTTCACAGCTTGATCGTCCTTCTTCCACTCGCGCATCCGCCGGTCGATCGAGCCGATCTGCTCATCCAGTAGCCGCAGCCCGTTCCACTGTTCACGCAAAGTGTCGATTAGAGCAGTTGGCAAACGCTCAGAGATTCGCGCCAACACCTCGGGCATTCCTTTGTCGAACGCTGCTCGGTCGGTGCTCATCACTTCACCGTATTCGGTCAGTAATCCGCGCAGGCAGTTGATCTGCATGGTCCGGAACTTCACCAGTTGCTCGCGCACTCTGTGCAGCGCCAGCATCGCCTGTTGCATCTCGGTCTTTACCGAAACTGCCTTGCTCGACTGTTGCACCGCCCGCCAGATCGCCAGAGCATCCGCTGCATCCTTCTTGTTGCGGATATTGAACCAGTTTCTTCATCGACGTGGTGCACTTGAAAGACGCTCTTTGCAATATCGATCCCAACTGGCGCGAGCTTCATGGCGGACTCTCCGGTTTGCCCGGGTGGATCTACATGATCTTCCTTCTTGGGCACGTCGATGCCGTCGGCTCCTGCGGGTCTACCTTCGCTGTCTTTCCCTTTCCTCATTCTTGCCACCTCGGCAATTCACGGGGTGGGTGGCGTCCATTCCATTGCCTCGCCGTGCGGTCGCTGCATGCAGCGTCGCAAGATCTTGAACCACGACTGTGCGCACGCGCCCGACCGACGATCAGTCGCCGGTATCGAGCAAGTTCACATCACGGTTGCACAAGGCTCGGAACGCAGCATCGTGCTGCATCCCTGAATCCGCACGTCTCTTTTTTCGTCCGTATCGGACGCAATGTCAACGATGAATCCCGGTAGGATTGAATCCGTCGGAAATCATCCGCGGGATGGCGCCGGTGCGGTTGATCCGCGCGGCTGACAATATGAACAACGCACAATATGCACCGTCGCGTACCCCGCGAACGACGAGACCGGGATTCCGGAAGGCGTTTCAACCTGCAGCGCTCAAACGGGCCGCTATGGATGCATCGATTGCCGCCGAGGCGACGCCATCGGTGGTCGGATGGTAAGTCTAGCGCGCTCGTTCCAACCTGCCACCCGCGCGTGATCGAGAATAGCGCGCTTGATGCGAGTTCAATCACGGCCCCCCCTTGCGTCCCATTGGACAGCGCGACCAACCTGTCGAGATGGATCTCGAGCATGAATGATCGCTCGCTGACCGTACAGGCTTGCGACTTGGGTGACATCAACCGGGCCGACGATTGTGATGCGTGACGAACTCATCCCGCATCAAACATCGTTGTTGTTTGCGTACACATCGTGCTCGACGATCCGCGATGCCAAGTCGGTGCGATTCGAGTTAAGCGCTGCGCTGGCGGGGCCCACAATCTTGGCGCGCGCGGCGAACGTGTATCCACGGACCTGCTTGCTAAAGCCGCTGCATGCAAAGTCGCGGTGGCCTGCGTTAGGTCGCATTACGTCACGCATGAACACGGGCACGTTCAGCATCGATGCCCGCGACATCGCGTCACCTATTGTCGGCTCGCTGATCACGCTCACGCCTCGCTCCAGTTTGATTGTCGAGTCTCAACTACGCTCGTATCATGCGGTAGATCGCGTCGCGACTGTGCGGGAGTTCGGCCATGCGAGCGTTGCGCGATCGAACTGATTTGGATCTTCATTCGGGTAGCGGCCGCGCGTGCGGCGATAGCGTGACGCGTTTTTTGTTCCGAGCAATGCGTGGGGGGTAATCGCATCGGGGGCTCTCGCCCGTCCAGATCGATGGGAACGTCAAGAATAGCAACTGCGCCCGCAAGCGTGCCGCGATTTCCGCAAGCTTCTCGGGGCACGTAATCGGGTTGCGCCACGGACAAGGCGTAGCACGTTGCATAGGTATTAGCAAAACGCCGCACAGAATTCGCGAGCGTTCTCGCGATTGTTCGACTGCGATCGCGACGCATGAACGATTGCGGCAAGCCGAAGCGCCAGTGTGATGTTGTGTCGTTTCATCTCGACGTGCTCGAACCGCGCATAAGGTGAGCAATGTTCAAGGTTCAATCTGTCGCTATGGACAGCCGCGTCGGCTCATCCGAACCGACGCGCCCGAGATTCACCGCGTGTCGCCCCACCGCGGCGCTTCGCGCAGACCGAGCGCATACGCGTCCGTTCCCTGGTTGTTTAAAGAAGTTCGTTGATTGGGAAAGCCTCCCAAGGCGTAGCTGCAACAGTTCGCCGCTACGCAAAAGTGACGGATTCCGACCCAAGGAATCGGGTCGCACTCGTCGGTGACATTTCCCGACCCGGTACTTTCATCGCAATCGCACTTCGGGCGTACCCGCTCAATCCCGGCCTCCGGATGTATGACATTTTCCGACCTGGAAGGCGGAATCACCGGTGACATATTCCGACCCTGGCATGCCGCGACATCGATGACATATTCCGACCCGTGAAGAAGCCCAAAAGTGACAAATTCCGACCTGCAAACGAAGCCCCTCGTAAGTGACATTTCCCGACCCGGAGGGTGACGTATTCCGACCCAGCGCGTGTCTGAAGTGACATATTCCGACCCGCAGGGGAATCCTGCCGAGGCACGGATGACCGTCCTCGCGCGGACGGAGGATTCAAAGGTGACGTTTTCCGACCTGATAGGAGGTTCGTAAAGGTGACGTATTCCGACCTGCCTTTTTCCGTGCGGTCTTGCGCTCTATCGGATTGCCCAAAGGTGACAATTTCCGACCCGAAAGGCAGCCAGATCGTTGCTAGGCATGGGTTGGGCCGGAAAGTGAGCGAGCACTTAGGAGTTTTCTCATGCCGAGGTCGGAACGCGTCACCTTTTCGGGTGGATCATTCCTTCCATTGACCGGCAGCGAGGATGAAGTGCCGCCGTGTGTCACTTTCGGGTCGGAAAACGTCACCTTTTGTGGGTTACTAGGACTGCGCCGGTCATGTGACGGAGGGGTTTGTTGTTTTATCGCAACTTATCAAACAAGGGGTCTTTGTAAAACAGTTTATAGAACCTTTTGTAAACCCTTTTGTAAACGCTGTGCCGCTGGCCTCTGTGCCCCGTGGGACAAGGGTTTCCGGGAGCTCACAGAGAAAGAACTGTGACCTTATCCGACCTGGGAGTGACGTAATCCGACCCCAAGTGGACAGATTGCGGGCCGGGGGTGACATATTTCGGCCATTATCCACAACGGTGACTTGCGTCTAGGCGATGTCACCTTATAATTGTGACACTTCTTCTTGAAGGTCACCTTTGTGAACAAAAAGGCCAAGCAATCGCCCGAGCATGCGCAAGTCGAGATCGTTGAGATCGAGCCTTTGCAAATCGAGCCGCTCGATGAACCGCCACTCGACGGCGACGGCCGGGTAAAGGGCACTGTTGCGATGAGCCGGGCGCTTGTCAATGCACAGCAAGGGCTGACGCTCAATGAGAAGCGCGTGATGATGGCAGCGCTCCGGTGCATCGACAGCAAAAAGTCTCCGTACTTGCATAGCAAGGGTAACGGTTATGTGAGCGTTCGCGTACGTGCAGACGAGTTTGCGGCGCTCGCTGCGCTCGCGCCGAGGTCAGGCGAGAAGCAAGCGACCGCCGCGTATGAAGGGTTGAAGGAAGGATGTGCGAGCCTTCAGAAGCGGCAGCTGACGTATATGGACGGTCCGAGAAAAGTCGTTTTGAACTGGGTCTGGAAGGCAATCTATCACGAGCGCGAGGGATGGGCCGAGATATCGTTCTCGCCCGATTTGACGCCACATATTTTTATGCTGCAGCGTCGATTCGTGTCGTACCAACTCGAGTTTGCCCGGGGCCTTCAGTCGCTCTACTCCTGGCGGCTGCTCGAGCTGCTGATGCGGGAACGCGATAGAGGGCGGCTTCTGATCACGTTGGAAGATTTCCGCACGGTGCTCGAGATTCCGCCAACGTACCGCTTCGCAGACATCAAGCGCCGCGTCATCGAGACGGCCGTGAACGAATTGAACGCGAAGGCGGATCTCGTCATCTCATGGACGCCGGTGAAGCTCGGTCGGGCTGTGAACTCCCTCGATTTCCAGTTTGTGCAGAACCCGCAGAGTCGATTGGCTTTGGACGGTGAGATGGCCGCGGCCTGAATAAACCGGGCCTCGGCTTGTCCTGCAATCGATGCGAAGGTCGCATCGTCCAGCCCTGCGCGGGGAAATGACGGGCGATTGTGTTCCAGGATGTTCGCGTGGAGTCGCCCGGACCCGTCCGGATGCGGATTGCGCTGAGCCACCCTCATAGCCCACCTGGCCCGGCCAGTACGGTCAGCGTGACGTTCGTTGACCAAAGCTCGCACTTCGACGTGTGCTAACCCCCTCTGGAGCCGTCCCAGTGCGTGTCCTCGGTGAACACAATCTTGGTCTGCAGGGCGTCGATGCTGTCACCGTGCCTTAGCCGCTTCGTCACCAGATCGACCTGTTCCGACTTCCCGTGTAGGGGTTTGGCATCGGCTAGTCGATGTACGTGGGAATCCATGGCTTGGGTCACGTCAGCCGCTGGCTATCGGGACCAGAGCCCCGCATGGAATCGGCCAAGAGCGCTTGCGCTACTTCGAAGTCGAATGGCTGCGAACGATCGGCCATTGGATCGCGCCTGCCGCAGCCTATTCCGGCTTTACAGTTCGTGCCGCTCGGCCTGTCCGGTCAGGCGATACATCCGAATCCGGATCGCCGTGATCGAAGTCGACCCCGGCGACAAAGCGCGGGCCGGCTTTGGCAGCTACTTCAGTCGATGCCCATCATCGGCCAGGAGTTTCTTGAACGCGGATACGTAAGACTCAGCCTTCTCTGCGTTTCCGAATACGAGATCTACACGGACCTTTCCGTCGCCCCATTCCTTGATCGCACCGATCTCCGTGCCATCGTCGGTGGAGACTTTGTACTGCCTCGAAAGTGACTTGCGCGGAGCCCGTCCTTTCTCGATGCTTTCGCGAATGGCCTTGACCTTCTGGAACGACAGTTCTTCATCACGGATGCGTTCCGCGAATGCCAACGTGCGCTTTTCATCAGACGCCTTCAGGTAGAGGGTCAACTCATAGCTCGTCGAAAGGCCAAACTGTTTGGGCTGCGAAGCGATCACATCGAGAACGGATTGGGGCAGATCAAGCAGTGCCAGAATCTTGCTTACCTTCGACTTGCCCTCTTCCACCAGAATCGCGAGCTCGTCGTTGGATTTCGCGTGCCCTTGATCGAGAAGCTTTTTATACCCGAGCGCGATATCGAGAACCGTCTCCTGTTCTCGTTCGTTGTTCGCAGCCCGAGCGAGGCGATAGAAATCGATCGGCTCGAGGCCCTCCAGCAATTTGACGTCAAGCGTTTCAGACCGGTTGCGGATTGCACCCAGTTTTCGGTACTGCCCGTCGATCAGAATGGCGCGCTCCGGGATGTCGGGGTGGCGACCTGCCAGCACGGGCATGAGCTGCCCATCCCGGGCCATCGAGGCGGCACGCGCGACGATGAGTTCTTCCTTGTAGATCGTACGGCTATTCAACGGATTGTCGTCAATACAGTTGATCGGCATCGTCGCATACACGGACTTGACCTTTCCGGACTGCTCCAAGTTCGCCAAATACGCTTCGGTTGCGGACGGCGCCATTGACGGGGCACCAGCTTGCGCAGGCTCGAGCAAGCTGCTGCGGCCACCCAATGCTTCTTCAACCCGATCAAACCGCGACGGTACGCTGCCTGCTCGCATGGTGTGATCACGCTTGACGCCAGCATTGAGCGCGGCAGAAAAATCTTTCTTCGTCATGCTCGCTCCTCCAGGACCTCAAGAATTTCGTTAACCAGGTCATTCAGTTCCTTATGCGCGGCCTTGGCCGAGCGCAGCTGTAGCACGGTCGCCCCGGACACCTCCGCCTCCTTATATGCGGTGCGAAAGCCGATCTTCGTTTTCAGCATGGGAAGTTCGTCGTCGCCCGCAGCGGCTTCGAAGATCTGTTTAACGATCGTGACGTTCTGGTTCATATTCGCGAAGGAACGAAGCTTGAGGTCCGGATTTCTCACCTGCGCTTCCAGTCCGAGCTTTTTCGCTTCCTGGACCGCCCACAAATTACCGCCAGATGCAGCGATGGGAATCAGTCCCAGATCGGAAATCAGCAAGGCTACTGACGGTGCGGTTGACTTGATGGCCGGAGGACAGTCAATGACAATAAAATCGTAATCATTGACGTATTTTGAAATTTCCCTATCCGGGCGAGGACTCAGGGCGAGATTGGAAATTGCCGCCGGATACGGTCGTTCGTCAGGCGCAGCACCCACCGATAGCGTCGCCGTGCCCTGCTCGTCAAGATCCACGAGCATCGTTCGGTAGCCACGCAGGCCAAGTGCACCCGCGAGATTGGTCGAGGTCGTCGTTTTTCCCGACCCCCCCTTTTGATTGAAGACCGAGATGATTTTCGCCGGCATGCCTTCTCCTTGTATGAACCCAGCCGCAAGCTGCTCTAGTTTCTACGTTGAAACTGGACCAGCCGACTCGCGAATCTTAGCCGTGTTTACTAACAATCTCAAGAATTAATCGTTTCTCTTCGGTTGCATGAAATTCAAAGTGCGCGCGTTTTCATGTGGATGTGTGGCATCGGCACTCGGTTTCTATGTAGAAACTGAAGAGTCTGATCGGTCATTTCGGCCGTCGCACTCGGAACATAGTCGGGCGGCGGCATCCGTAGCCTCCTCGTCCGGCGCGGCAGCAATGCCCAGTTTCTACGTAGAAACTGGCTCCGCCAGGCCCCGCGACGGGGGTATGTGCAGGGGAACGCGATGACAAGTTCGTGGCCCACCGGAACGAAATGCATGACAGCCTCGACGCCGCCGTCGATAAGAAAACTTTCGACCGCCGTGGGCTCGGACGCATAAGCTTTATATTGAAATTTCCTGGGATGGCGCTGGGTTGGCGGCTTGGAGCGAGGGACTGGCAAGGACGATGGGCGCGAAGTCTTCCTTAACCGAGGATGTCTATTGTATTCATGAAAAAAGCTGCGGCATATGTTGGAGCCGCCGCGATACATCGCTAAAGCGCGATTTGTCTGGCGCTTTGTCGATTTGCACCTGGACATCCAACGTGGCGGCGCTGAGGCCGGCTGCTGGCATTGCACACTGACCCCAGCGAGAGTGTTAATGCTGCTGGGGGAGGGGTACAGGTTGTCATTTTTCTGAGTTGAGCTTTTGACTGGAGACCCCGCTGATTTCTATCGGGCCGGTGTTTTGCGTTCGTAAGTAAGGCAGCCAGCCGAGGGGGCAGTTTCTACATAGAAACTACCCCCTCGGTGCCTTGGGAGAATCAACCATCGGCCGGGGCAAAAATTGTGGGCGACGCGATTCTGGAGGTTGACTACTTTGGCGTGGTGTTTGAATCGACACTCGGCATTGTGGGCATTGATGACAATACTTCCGTGCATTCAACTTATGATGAGCACTGAAGGCGCTTCTGATCAGGTCACGGGCAGTTCAGGGATTGGTTTCTACGTAGAAACTAACCGGGCCGCTCTGATGGATCCGCCCACTCGTCGCAATCGGAGGAATGGTACAGGGAGCCCGTCCATAGCCTCAGCCCGAAGCATGGCAGCGAGTTCAGTTTCTACGTAGAAACCGGCTCCGGCGGCTCTCGTCAGGCGACGGTGTGCGTGGTGGGACGGGCGATAAACTTCCAGTCGACCTGAAGCGACATGCATGACGGCCCGACGGGTCTTCGCTCGAGATGAACGTTCGGCCTCCGTGGGACGCACCGGAACGAATGACTTCCGCCTTATATACTGAGTTTGCTCCTGGCACCCGCAGAGTTGGGATGGTGATTCGAACGAAGGATCGCAGGAAAGGGGGCGAAGTCCGGGCCATCCGACACTTTTATCTTGTTGGCGCCGCAAACTCTAATCTGAATCTCACTTTATCCGGGCGTTCTGTCGATCCGCACAATGCGCATCCAGTGTAGCAATGGCGAACACACGCAGCCGCTGAAGATTGACGCTTCTTGCCGGTCGCATGGCCGAGCACCCTGCGCACAACGTCGGGCGGTAGCTCGTTCGCGACGGTTGGTCTACCAAAAGGTCTGCGTACAGCGCCTGTGACCGCCTGCGATATTGGTATGGCGAGCGAGCCTCACCGTGAGGTTGGGGTGCCTGGGTCTGCGCGAGAGCGGTCTCGATTCGCATCGTCTGCGCGGGAACCGGCTGCACGACGAACACTACTCAAGCGGTGCGAGCGCGGCTGTCGATCTCGACGAGGCTACCGTTGGGTGCCCCGAGCGGATCGCACTTGATGGCCGGCGCCGCAGGTAAGCACGGCTCGTATATTTGGGGCTTAGCGAACGATCGTCGCCGGCCACTCGTGCGGGACGCATGCAGCCGCGCCGTGAAATCGTTGCAGGTGCCCACGCGCGGGTACCAGTGTGCGCGTCCGATAGCAGGCAACGAAGCTTTGGAAAGTGGCCTGCGGATGGAGTGTGGCCTGGAAAGCTACTCGCACAGCCACCCGTTGGCAATGGGTGCAATGGCGACGAAAGGAGGGAGCGCCGCTCCTTGGGGAGACTGAATTTCTCTTCTTGAGCCGAATTCTTCGGAACGCCGATACGAGCTTGGCTAGCCACATCGGAGGAGGCAACCGGCCGCCAGCGACGGGTTTGCGCAGCTCAGGCGCGCGGCCTCCCCTCGCCGATCGTGACTGTTCGACAATGGGCCGGTCTTGCCAACGTCCAGCGTGGGGCGTCAGTGCACATTGACCGCGCGGATGGTGGTGAAAGCGACAGCCGGCCGGCTGGCCACAGTGGCTTGAGCGTGTCTTCGAGCAGCGGCCCGACGACTTTCCTGCAACATCACCGACGCAAAAGCCAGGTTTCGCCGGATCGAAACGAAACACCGGAACCCACGGTGACTCATGGTGCAATTTGCTGACGGCGTGGAACAATGTTGCGGCATCGCGCAATCCCGCGAGAGTCAGATCCCATGGGGGATTCGTGGGATTTTGGAAGGAATTTCCGCCGATGTTTCACGGCAAGAGGCGGTGATATTGCCAACCGAGCAACTCAACCCGCGCCCCTTCGGCCTATCATCGTTCGATCGACTCAAATGTACTATTTGATACGTAATTTGTAGTTCTAGGATGTGCCGGTATGGTATATAGCCGCGGTTGACCCCGGTGCGTGGCAAGCCTCGGCCTTCAGGCCGGGGAAGGATAGCGCGGACGCCGTAGGCGTCCTTTCAGCGGTCAGTGTGGCGTCTGCTGCTGCTCGATGTACTGGCGGATGATCTCGATAGGCGCACCGCCGCAGCTTCCGGCGAAGTAGGACGGCGACCACAGCGCACCGCCCCATAGCTTCTTGCGGATGCTCGGGTAATTCTTCTTGCGGATCATGCGGCTGGAAACACCTTTTAGGCTGTTCACCAGCGCCGACACGGCCACTTTCGGCGGATAGTTCACCAACAGGTGAACGTGATCGTCCTCACCGTCGAACTCCACCAGTTCCGCCTCGAAGTCGGCGCAGACGCTGGTGAAGATGCTGTGCAGGTCGTCCAAGATGTTCTTGGTGAACACCTCGCGGCGGTATTTAGTCACGAAGACCAAATGGACGTGCATCAGAAAAACGCAGTGCCGTCCGTGCCGAATATCGTTGTCGTTGCTCATAGACCAAACTATACTTTCTGCATGCAACGTCTCCAAGCCTTCAAATATGCACTGATGCCGACTGGCGACCAGCAGCGCGACATGCGCCGCTTCGCCGGGTCGTGCCGGTTCGTGTTCAACAAGGCACTGGCGGTGCAGACGGCACGCTATGAGCAAGGCGAGCAGAAGCTCGGCTATGCCGGGCTGTGCAAGCTGCTCACCGAATGGCGCAACGGCCCGGAAACGCCGTGGCTCAAGGATGCGCCGACGCATCCGCTGCAACAGACGCTCAAGGATTTGGAGCGGGCCTACACCAACTTCTTCGCCAAGCGGGCTGAGTTTCCGCGCTTCAAGAAGAAGGGCAAAGGCGACAGCTTCCGCTATCCCGACCCGAAGCAGATCAAGCTCGATCAGGCCAACAGCCGCATCTTCCTGCCCAAGCTCGGCTGGCTGCGCTATCGCAACAGCCGCGATGTGCTGGGCGAAGTGAAGCAGATCACCGTGTCCGCGAGTGGCGGCAAATGGTTCGCCAGCATCCAGACCGAACGGGAGGTCGAGCAGCCCGTCCCCAACGGGGGCGCGGCCGGCATCGACATGGGCATCGCCCGCTTCGCCACGTTGTCGGATGGCACGTTCTACGCACCACTCAACAGCTTCAAGCGACATGAGGATCGGCTGCGCAAAGCGCAGCAGGCAATGAGCCGCAAGTCAAAGTTCAGCAGCAACTGGAAGAAGGCGAAAGCCCGTGTCCAGCGTATTCATTCCCGCATCGGCAATGCCCGCCGTGACTTCCTGCACAAGGCCACGACCGCGATCAGCCAAAACCACGCGATGGTGTGTATCGAGGACTTGCAGATACGGAACATGTCCAAATCGGCGGCTGGCAACACCGAGAAACCGGGAAGAAACGTTCGAGCCAAGTCCGGCCTGAATAAGTCCATCCTCGATCAAGGCTGGTTCGAGTTCCGCCGCCAACTGGATTACAAGCTGGCGTGGAACGGCGGGTATCTCATTGCCGTGCCGCCGCAGAACACGAGCCGCACCTGTCCGTGCTGCGGCCATGTATCGGCGGATAACCGGCAGACGCAAGAGCGGTTCGCGTGCGTCGAATGTGGCTTCGAGGAAAATGCCGATCTGGTCGGCGCGATCAATGTTCTCAGGGCGGGACACGCCCGTTGCGCCTGTGAAGTGAACGGTGCAGTCATGCCGACAGCAGCAGGAACCCACCGAAGCGACTCATCCCGGCTCGATGCCGGGTTGAGCGCCATAGGAATCCCCCGACTTTAGGCGGGAGAGGGTGTCAAAGACATCATCCGGAATGGATGTCTTCGGCGAGCTGGGCGCACGAGCGTTGCGTCGCCAGTTCGTATCGGTGGCCGGGATGTTCGCGCACTTCATGTGATTGTTGATGGCCCGGCCATGGCAGCCGTGCGAACCATTCGAGGGCAGATCGGTGGAAAAGCGAGCCGCATCCTGCTCGTTTGCTTGAATACGGTGGGTGTGCTGAAGGGCGACCGGTACATGGTCATCGCGCAAATCCTCGTCCGAATCGTCAGTCCCTCGTGTGTGCCGGGACGGGCCAGCGCCGAAGTTGATCTAAGTGGCATCGGCCGGTACGAAGTCGAGGATCGGTGTTCTCGAGTGACGCAGCGGGGCGCCCTGGGGGGCCCGCGCGATGTGAGCGACTAGGATGATGCGGTCCTCGCTTGGGCCTTAACGCGCGCGAGTTGCTTGCGCAGCGGTGCTTTCTTCTCGTTCATGTCCCGCTGCACTCGCGCTGTGACACGTTGGGGCGAGGCTCGTCCTGCACCTCCTGCAGCTGCTTACGGAAGCACTTGTTGTACGCGCGTGCAGCGTGCGCTTCCTTCATGCGATCGATCGGTCAGGCCGGGATGCCGCGCTTGACCGCCTGAGGATCATAGTCGGCGGCGCCGACGTCGAATCGGCTCATATGTCTCGCAGGAAGCTCGCGCCGTTTCGAGCTTGCGAAACACGCGCACATCACCGCGCTTGGCCGACGAGAAATATTCGGTCAAGCCATCCAGCGCGGCGATCGTCCAGCCGTTTTCGTGGCCGACGACGTGGGCTGTGCCCACGGCCCCGGCTTCCACAAGTTGCGAAAGCGTTTTGTGGTCGATGGTTTCAGCTGCCATGTGCGATATCTCCGTCAGTGGCTTTCGCGAAGCTCCGGCCGCCATGTTTTCGTGACGGCCTCGAACTGTGACCCATAGCCGTGTGTGTCGGGATAGCTGTTGATACGCGTCGCGAGTCGGAACACGACGCACCTATCCTCGGCAATGTTGTCGTCCACGCCGCAGCCCGTCGTGAGATCGTAGCTGCCAAGTGCAGCGGCGCGCGCCCGACTACCGCATCGTTACTTGTATAGCGACGGTTGCGCTTGAGGTGCGGCAAGGATCGTTGTGCCCACGACATGCGTCGCGGACCGGCACGAATCTGCCCGTGAATCGCGCGACCGTGGACGCGTAGCGGCTCGGGAGGTGCGGTGTGTGAGCGAAGGCGCTCGCAATCGTCTCGCATGCCGACAAGGAAAGGACCGTGTTGGCACGCCAACGGTCCAGCCTCCGATGGGCCACGGATCTACCGTTCAAGAAGAACGGAGCGTGTGGACGCGAGCCGTGCGAACCAAGTCCCCCCGATGCTGTTGGCAAATGTGCCGGCGCTTCGCTTCTAAATGGTGATCCTGCGGGCATAGACCGGTCCGTGACAGATGTCGACGGGTAAGCAAAAGGAACAGGCGGTGTGGTCGGTTTTCGATTGTAGGGAGTTTACGTTATATACACACTGTTCTTCCCGACTGTTGCGTGGACCTACATGAACTCAACCCGCGCGGAAGCTGCTCGTCGCTTAGAGGTCAGTTCAAAAACCTTGCTCGGCTCGCCTGAAGATGTTCCAGCAGACGAGCGCGCAGCCAAGTTTCAAGAATGCTTCGTGAATGTCGGCACGTCGCTCGAAACGCGTGCGTAGACGA
>Ga0268257_1001574_pt1 | contig 18940 bp, 13 predicted proteins | sample AgamicAtPrz_FD_200249 | JGI IMG/M metagenome (GOLD analysis project Ga0268257, IMG submission 200249) | Agave microbial communities from Guanajuato, Mexico - At.P.rz (v2) (version 3) | ecosystem: Host-associated > Plants > Phyllosphere > Phylloplane/Leaf | place: Guanajuato, Mexico | collected... | reverse complement strand
CGATGCCGTCACCGAAGTACTTGGCGTCGGTGAAGGACGGGCCTACGAAGGCGAAGCCCTTGCCGGCGTCGGTCTTGAGGAAGCCGTCTTCCAGCAGGGTGGCGTCAGCCACGGTGCCATCGAGGCGACCAGCTGCCACGTCCAGGTAGATTTCGTTCTGGGTGCCGTAAGGAACCACGGTGGCACCTTTGGCGCCCAGTACTTCCTTGGCGAAGCGGTCGTGGATCGAACCGCGCTGCACACCAATCTTCTTGCCCTTGAGCTCATCCAGGCTGTCGCTGACGGCGGTACCTTCCTTCATCACCAGGCGCGCCGGGGTCAGGTAGTAGCGCTTGGTGAAGTCGACCGATTTCTTGCGGTCTTCGGTGATCGACATGGACGACAGGATGGCGTCGATCTTGCGCACTTTCAACGCCGGGATCAGGCCGTCGAACTCCTGCTCGACCCAGGTGCACTTGGCTTTCATCTCTTCGCACAGGGCGTTGCCGATGTCGTAGTCAAAACCGGCAATGCTGCCGTCTGGCTGCTTGAAGGCGAAGGGTGGGTAGGCGGCTTCGATGCCGATTTTCAGCGGTTTTTCATCGGCCTGCGACACCAGGGAAAACACAGACAGCGCCAGGGCGCCAAGCAGTGCGAGCTTCTTCATCAGGTAACTCCATCGGTACGAAGCAATACAAGGCAGGTAACGGCTGCCCGATATGCGAATGGGTACAACGCGAGCCGCGCAGGGTTCGACCAAGGTCGCAGACCACGAGCGAGTGATTGGCATTTTAACGACAGCCCGGTAGTCGATATTTCTTCAAAGCGACAACTACTTACAGAAGCGCTTGAAACGGCAGCGGGCGATGTTGACAGCCATTGCAAAATATGCAAGAGCGCAAGAAATAGAACCTATAGTACTAGCAATTCCTGGGCCTATTATTGGCAAAGCCTTGTATTACGGCAAGTGCAGCGTGCCGTCTCGCAAAAAAGGCTGCGAAAACGCACTGAAACAGGCCGGATTTGTTTCCGGGCGCCCCGATATTGTGCGGCGCCGGTGACAGAACAGTTACCGATGAATGTCGGGTAACAGTAAAGCAAAAAACCCCGCCGGTTGCCCGGACGGGGTTTTTATTGGCTGATCTCACAGGTACAGCACACGCCTTACCCTGTGGGAGCGGCTTCAGCCGCGAACACCGGCAACGCCGGTGCCATCCACCGCGCTGGGTTCTTCGCGGCTAAAGCCGCTCCCACAGGGATCGCATAAAGCCGTCAGCATGCGCCCTGCTTCGCTATCAGGCCGAAGCCAGGCTCATGGCCTTGTGGGTATCGATCAGGTGCTGCACCACACCCGGGTCGGCCAGGGTCGAGATATCGCCCAGGGCATCGTACTCACCCGTGGCAATCTTGCGCAGGATGCGGCGCATGATCTTGCCCGACCGGGTCTTCGGCAGCCCCGGCGCCCACTGGATCACATCCGGCGAGGCGATCGGGCCGATTTCCTTGCGCACCCAGTTCTTCAGCTCCAGGCGCAACTGCTCGCTGGCCTCGATACCGGCATTGAGGGTGACATACACATAGATGCCCTGCCCCTTGATGTCGTGCGGCACACCCACCACCGCGGCCTCGGCCACTTTCGCATGCGCCACCATGGCACTTTCGATCTCGGCAGTACCCATGCGGTGACCGGACACGTTCAGCACGTCATCCACGCGACCGGTGATCCAGTAGTAGCCATCCTCGTCGCGGCGCGCACCGTCACCGGTGAAGTACATGCCACGGAAGGTCTTGAAGTAGGTATCGACGAAACGGTCGTGGTCGCCGTACAGCGAACGCGACTGGCCCGGCCAGGAATCGAGGATCACCAGGTTGCCTTCGGCAGCACCCTCGATCAGGTTGCCCAGGTTGTCCACCAGCGCCGGCACCACGCCGAAGAACGGGCGGGTTGCCGAGCCCGGCTTGAGGCCGGTAGCGCCCGGCAGCGGGCTGATCAGGATGCCGCCGGTCTCGGTCTGCCACCAGGTGTCGACGATCGGGCAACGCTCCTTGCCCACGGTCTTGTAGTACCAGTTCCAGGCTTCGGGGTTGATCGGCTCACCCACCGAGCCCAGCAGGCGCAGGCTGGAGCCATCGGCACCTTCAACAGCAGCCTGCCCTTCGGCCATCATCGCGCGGATGGCGGTTGGCGCGGTGTACAGGATGTTGACCTTGTGCTTGTCGACGATCTTCGACACGCGGGTGATGTCGGGGTAGTTCGGCACGCCCTCGAACAGCAGGGTGGTGGCGCCGTTGGCCAGCGGGCCGTAGACGATGTAGCTGTGGCCGGTGACCCAACCCACGTCGGCGGTGCACCAGTACACCTCGCCCGGGCGATAGTCGAACACGCGCTCATGGGTCAGCGCGGCGTATACCAGGTAGCCGCCAGTGGTGTGCAGCACGCCCTTCGGCTTGCCGGTGGAGCCGGAGGTATAAAGGATGAACAGCGCTTCCTCGGCACCCATCTCTTTTGGCGCGCAGTGGCTGGAGGCGACTTTCATCAGGTCTTCGTACCAGATGTCGCGGTGCTGGTGCCAGGCAATGTCGCCACCGGTGCGCTTGCACACGATGATCTTCTGCACGCTGTTGGTTTCAGGGTTGGTCAGCGCCAGGTCGACGTTGGCCTTGAGCGGGGTACGCCGGCCACCGCGCACGCCTTCGTCGGCGGTGATCACGATCTTGGACTTGCAGTCGATGATACGACCGGCCAGCGCCTCGGGCGAAAAGCCGCCGAACACTACCGAATGGATCGCACCGATACGGGCACAGGCCAGCATGGCCACCACGGCCTCGGGGATCATCGGCATATAGATGGTGACCACGTCACCGCGGTGTACATCCTGGCCACGCAGGGCGTTGGCGAACTTGCAGACTTGCTCATGCAGTTCGCGGTAGGTGATGTTGCGGTGTTCGGAAGGGTCGTCGCCTTCCCAGATGATGGCCAACTGGTCGCCGCGCTCTTCGAGGTGGCGGTCCAGGCAGTTGGAGGAAACGTTCAGAGTACCGTCGGCGAACCATTTGATATCGACGTGATGGTCGTCGAAGGAGGTCTGCTTGACCTTGGTGAACGGCTTGATCCAGTCGATGCGCTGGGCCTGCTCGCGCCAGAAGCCGTCCGGGTTGATCACCGACTGCTGGTACATGGCCTTGTAGGTGGCCTCGTCGGTCAGGGTGGTGGCCGCAACCTCGGGACGAACGGGATACAGTGGAGCCGCACTCATCTGTGTTACCTCGGTGTAATAGTTGTTTTTGTATGGAACCGTTTGTAACTGTACCAGAGCGACAAAAGCCATTCGACGTTGGTAGTAATTTGGTACGCCCGTTCTGGCAAAGCGCTCTGGCACGCACCTTACAGCCCAGGCGAGAAAAAAAGGGGGCGCTTACCAGAGGATTGTTACAGATTCTGTCAAAACACTTTATCAAAAGACCCACTGTTTCGGCCTTGGCCCCAGCCATAAAATTCACCTCGCCAGCAACGGCAAGGCGATTAACAACTGGTAACAGCCCCCACGAAGGCAAGCGTTAATCCCCATCCAAACCCGATAGTTAAAACTAGCAATACTCGCGGCGCCATAAGCGCCGCGTGCCCCCTCACGACCTTAGACAGGTAAATTGAAAATGAAAGCTTTACTGGTATTGGTACTTGGCAGTCTTTGCGGCGCGGCGATGGCCGGCGAAGCCAAAGATGCCGAGCAGATTCCGGTTGAACAGTACAGTTACTCGCAGCACCTGGACATTGCCCGCGTCATTTCCATGAGCGAAGTGCCCAATGTGTGCGAAGTCGTGCCAGCCCGCATGACCTACGAGGACTCCAAGGGCCAGAAGCACATTCTCGAATACCGCGTGATGGGGAACGGCTGCTCGAACGGCTGATACCTTGTGAATTGGGGGCCCTGCGGGCCCCTTTCGCGGGCTTGCCCGCTCCCACAGCCTTGAATTTGGCGCGGTACCTGTGGGAGCGGGCAAGCCCGCGAAGAATATTGCACCTGATTAACAGGTTATTGACCAACCGCTTATTAATCTACCGACTTGCCCAACGAATAATCCCTCAACTTGTTGGCAATGGTCGTATGCGAAACACCCAGTCTTTTACCTAAAGCCCGACTACTCGGGAATTCCCCCATCAAACTTTCCAGCACCGCTTTTTCAAAGCGCCCGACAATCTGCGAAAGATCCCCGTCCAGCGAAAACTCACCCAGCGGTTGGCGCACGCCGTAATCCGGCAAACGTATATGTTCACTTTTGACCACGCCGCCTTCGCATAACGAAACCGCCTGGAACAACACGTTTTCCAACTGCCTTACATTACCCGGCCAATGATACTGGCCAAGTTTGTCCATCGCCGCCGGCGCCAGGCGCGGCATGGCGCAGCCAATCTGTCGGCTGGCCTGGTCGAGGAAGTGCTGAACCAGCCCTTCCAAGCCATCCATGCATTCGCGCAATGGCGGAATGTGCAGCGACAACACATTGAGCCGGTGATAGAGGTCCTGACGAAACTCGCCACGGGCACACAATTCGGACAAATCCACCTGGGTCGCGCAGATCACCCGCACATCCAGGTACACCTCTTCATCGCTGCCGACACGACGGAAACAGCCATCCTGCAGAAAACGCAGCAGCTTCACCTGCAGGCGCGGGCTCATCTCCCCTACCCCGTCAAGGAACAGCGTGCCACCGGCGGTCAGCTCCAGCAGCCCCAGCTTGCCCTCGGCCCGCGCCCCTTCGAATGCCCCGGGCCCGTAACCGAACAGTTCGGTCTCGGCCATCGACTCGGGCAACCCGGCGCAGTTGAGCGCCATCAACGGCGACTGGCCGCGCGGGCTGGCCAAGTGGCAGGCACGCGCCAGCAACTCCTTGCCGGTGCCGGTCTCGCCCTCGATCAGCAATGGTGCGTCCAGCGGCGCCATGCGCCGCGCCTCGCGTACCACCGCAGCCATCACCCGCGAACTCTGGAAGATGCTGTCGAAACCGCGCAGCTCCTGCTTGCGCACGTTGTAGATGCGCTCACCGATACGGTCGGCGCGGTGCAGGGTCAACACCGCGCCAGCCAGCGCCTCGCTGTCGTCGTGCTCGGACTGCAGCGGCGCGATATCAGCCAGGAACACATCACCCTTGACCTTGATGCGCAGGCCGTTGATGCGCGACTTGTTGGCCCGCACCAGCTCTGGCAGGTCGAAATCCTCCACATAACGCGCCAGCGGCATGCCCGGCACCTCGTCCACCCGCACCCCCAGCAGCTGCGCAGCGGCACGGTTGGCGGCGACGATGCTGCCACCCATGTCGATCGACAGCACCGGGAAGTCCAGCGCCCCCAGCAGCGCATTCAGCTCCATGTGCCGGCGCTCGCTGGGCATCAGCCCCACGCGCTTGACGCCGAATACCCCGGCAATCGCCTCGAACTTCGGCCGCAGCGCCTGGAACTGCAGATTGATCAGGTTCGGGCAATGCAGGTAGATGGCGTTGCCATGGTCACCGCCCACCTCGCCGCGCAGCACGTTGATGCCGTACTCCACCAGCAGGTTGAGGATGTCGCGCAGGATGCCAATACGGTTCTGGCAATGCACTTTGATACGCATGAGGGCTCTCGAAGCGCCAATGTTTTTCAACACCGCGCGGAAAAGTCGTAAAGATAAGCTGACAAAAACAGCCGAAGCTTCAGCCAGATGCCTCGGATTTTCCGACACCTGCGCCTTTTTGTAAAATTATCGTTACGAAAACGTCGCCCAAAGCCAGCCCCGCCCACTGGCCCACCCCGTGCAAAGCGGCCAGCGAAGGGATATTCCTAAGGCATGTCCTGCACATAACAAGAAAAGCCCTCACCAGGAGAGCCACATGAAACAGACGCAATACGTGGCACGCGAGCCCGATGCGCATGGTTTTATCGATTACCCGCAGCAAGAGCATGCTGTATGGAACACCCTGATCACCCGTCAGCTGAAAGTGATCGAGGGCCGCGCGTGCCAGGAATACCTGGACGGCATCGACCAGCTCAAGCTGCCCCATGACCGTATTCCGCAACTGGGCGAGATCAACAAGGTGCTGGGCGCCACTACCGGTTGGCAGGTTGCCCGGGTACCTGCGCTGATCCCCTTCCAGACCTTCTTCGAACTGCTGGCCAGCAAGCGCTTCCCGGTGGCCACCTTCATCCGTACCCCGGAAGAGCTGGACTACCTGCAAGAGCCCGATATCTTCCACGAGATCTTCGGCCACTGCCCGCTGCTGACCAACCCCTGGTTCGCCGAATTCACCCATACCTACGGCAAGCTCGGCCTGGCCGCGACCAAGGAACAACGCGTGTACCTGGCGCGCCTGTACTGGATGACCATCGAGTTCGGCCTGATGGAAACCGCGCAGGGCCGCAAGATCTATGGTGGAGGCATTCTCTCGTCGCCAAAGGAGACCGTCTACAGTCTGTCTGACGAGCCCGAGCACCAGGCCTTCGACCCGATCGAGGCCATGCGCACACCGTATCGCATCGACATCCTGCAGCCGCTGTATTTCGTGCTGCCGAACATGAAGCGCCTGTTCGACCTGGCCCACGAAGACATCATGGGCATGGTTCACAAAGCCATGCAGCTGGGCCTGCACGCACCGAAGTTTCCACCCAAGGTCGCTGCCTGAGCGACCTTGCCGATAACAACTCGAACCGGAAAACACCACATGAATGCCTTGAACCAAGCCCATTGCGAAGCCTGCCGCGCCGACGCACCAAAGGTCACCGACGAAGAGCTGGCCGAGCTGATTCGCGAAATCCCGGACTGGAACATCGAAGTACGTGACGGCCACATGGAGCTGGAACGCGTGTTCCTGTTCAAGAACTTCAAGCACGCCCTGGCGTTCACCAATGCCGTGGGCGAGATCGCCGAGGCCGAAGGCCACCACCCGGGCCTGCTGACCGAGTGGGGCAAGGTCACCGTGACCTGGTGGAGCCACTCGATCAAAGGCCTGCACCGCAATGACTTCATCATGTGCGCACGCACCGACAAGGTGGCGGAGACGGCTGAAGGCCGCAAGTAAGCACTGAGTACTGGGGCCGCTTCGCGCCCCTTCGCGGGCACGCCCGCTCCCACAGGGACTGCGTCGCCCCTGGCTTTCGCGACTTCCTGTGGGAGCGGGCGTGCCCGCGAAGGGGCGCGAAGCGGCCCCAGTTTTTTGCAGGAAACATGTCCGCTGTTCGCCCGCAAAACCGACAAGCGACCGCTAAAAAATCCAAACTGTCATCCAGACTTGTGTATCCTGCCCCAGCTTCGCGAAGCTTCAAACGCGCCTGGCGCAGACTTTTCACTCACACTTGCGAGGAACGACGAGATGCATGAAATCCCGAATCTTCCCTTCCCAAGCCTGAACCCAGAAGAGCCAACCGTGACCGTTCACGCCGAACCGGCAGCTGCCGTCGAGCAGGATGGTGACGATCAATCCAGCGCTGACCAGGAATAACCGCGCATCCCCGACTGTGTGAAAACGGCTGACCTGCGGGCTACCCCCGTCATCACGTTTTCACACCGTCCAGAACCCACGTAGGCCCTCATGCCCCACTCACCGCGCCCCCTTGCGGTCACCCTGCAAGTCGTCTCCATCGTCCTCTTCACCTTCATCGGCTACCTGAACATCGGCATCCCGCTGGCCGTATTGCCCGGCTATGTGCACAACGATCTGGGCTTCAGTGCCGTGGTCGCGGGCCTGGTGATCAGCGTGCAGTACCTGGCCACCCTGCTCAGCCGGCCCACCGCCAGCCGCATCATCGACAACCACGGCAGCAAGAAGGCAGTCATGTATGGCCTGGTCGGCTGCGGGCTCAGCGGGGTGTTCATGCTGGCCTGCGCCTTCCTCACCCACCTGCCCTGGCTGAGCCTGGCCTGCCTGCTGGTCGGCCGCCTGGTGCTCGGCAGTGCGGAAAGCCTGGTGGGCTCCGGTGCGATTGGCTGGGGCATTGGCCGCGTAGGTGCCGAAAACACGGCCAAGGTCATTTCCTGGAACGGTATCGCCAGCTATGGCGCGCTGGCCATCGGCGCTCCGCTGGGCGTGCTGATGGTCAAGAGCCTGGGCCTGTGGAGCATGGGCGTGAGCATCATCCTGCTGTGTGCGCTCGGGTTGCTGCTGGCCTGGCCCAAACAGGCCGCACCGATCGTCAGTGGCGTGCGCCTGCCGTTCCTGCGGGTGCTGGGCAAGGTGTTCCCGCACGGCTCGGGGCTTGCCTTGGGCTCGATCGGCTTTGGCACCATCGCCACCTTCATCACCTTGTATTACGCCAGCCGCGGCTGGGCCAATGCGGCACTGACCCTGAGCCTGTTCGGCGCCAGCTTCATCAGTGCGCGACTGCTGTTCGGCAACCTGATCAACCGGCTTGGCGGGTTCCGGGTGGCGATCGCCTGCCTGTCGGTGGAAACGCTCGGGCTGCTGATGCTGTGGCTGGCGCCCAGCGCCGAACTGGCGTTGGCGGGGGCCGCGCTGAGCGGGTTCGGCTTCTCACTGGTGTTCCCGGCACTGGGGGTGGAGGCGGTGAACCAGGTGTCGGCGGCCAACCGCGGGGCGGCGGTGGGGGCTTATTCGCTGTTCATCGATTTGTCGCTGGGCGTGACCGGGCCGCTGGTGGGCGCGGTGGCGGCGGGGTTCGGGTTTGCTTCGATGTTTCTGTTTGCGGCAGCGGCGGCGGCTTGCGGACTGGTGTTGAGCCTGTATCTGTATCGGCAGGCGCAGCGAAGGCGGGATCGCGCACAGGAAACCTGATTTATGTACTGCCTGCACTGGCCCATCGCCGGCAAGCCAGCTCCCACAGGGTCCGCATGAACCAAGGCTGACGCTACACCTGTGGGAGCTGGCTTGCCGGCGATGGGCTGCAAGGCAGCCCCGGGGCCCTGAAGGTCAGCGCTGAGCGTACTGCAGCACCACTTCCAGCGGGTGGCGCATCTGCCGCTCGGTCATGCGCTTGACCTGGCTGCGGCACGAGTAACCGGTCGCCAGCGGCTCGCCTTCCTTGTCCAGCTTGGTCGCCCACGACTGTTCGAAGATGGTCCGCGAGGTGTCCTGGTTACGCGCCTCATGCCCATAGGTACCGGACATACCGCAGCAGCCAGTCGCCTCGGTCACCAGCTTCAGGCCAAGGCGGGCGAACACCTGCTCCCACTGCCTGGTGCTGGCCGGCACGTTGGTCTTCTCGGTGCAGTGCGCCATCAGGCGGAAATTGCCCGGCGCGGTCGGTGCCTGCTCCGGCAGCACATCCATCAACCACTCCTGCGGCAACAGCACCTGCGGGCAGCCATCCAGGCCCGGCACCTTCTGGTATTCCTGGCGATACACCAGGGTCATCGCCGGGTCCAGGCCCACCAGCGGCACGCCGCACTCGGCCAGGGCCTTGAGCTGGGTGGCATTGCGGATCGCCGCCTTGGCGAACGCACCGAGGAAGCCCTGAACGTGCAGTGGCTTGCCGTTGGCACTGTACGGCGCCAGGAACACCCGATGGCCCAGGCGGTGCGCCAGGTCGATGAAGGCCGACAGCAGCGGCGTCTCGAAGTAACGGGTAAAGGCATCCTGCACCAGCACGATGCTGCGCTCGCGCTGGGCCGGGGTCAGTTCACGCAGGGCCGGCACGCTGGCCACGCCGACGCGGCAGCGGGTCAGGGTGGCCTGGAAGTTGAAGCGGCTGATCAGCGGGCTGTCGACCATGCCGACCTTGTCGGCCAGCAGCTTGCTCACCCACTTCGACCCCATCACCGCGTTGTACAGCCCTGGCGCGTGAGCCAGGTACGGGATGGTGAACTCCAGCGAACCGATCAGGTAGTCACGCAGCGGGCGCTGGTAGCGGCCGTGGTACAGCTCGAGGAAGCGCGAGCGGAAGTCCGGCACGTTGACCTTGATCGGGCACTGCCCGGCGCACGACTTGCACGCCAGGCAGCCGGCCATGGCGTCATACACCTCATGGGAGAAGTCTTCCTGGCCCTGGCTACGCGCACGGTTGTTGCGCAGGCGTGCCGGCAGGCCCTTGAGCCACGACACCTTGTTGCGCGCCGCCGCCAGCACGTCGATGTTGGCCTCGCCCTGCAGGCGCAGCCATTCGCGCATCAGCGAAGCACGGCCCTTGGGCGAATGCTGGCGTTCACGGGTGGCCTTCCACGACGGGCACATGGCGTCGTTGGGGTCGTAGTTGTAACAGGCGCCGTTGCCGTTGCAATGCACGGCGCTCGGGAAGTCCTGCCACACGCGTTCGTCGATGGTGCGGTCGAGGTCGCCGCGCAGGGTCACGCCATCGACCTTGGTCAGGCCCTCGGCGCTGCCTGGCGGGGTGCAGATCTTGCCGGGGTTGAGCTGGTTGTGCGGGTCGAAAGCGCCCTTCAGGCGCTGCAGCGCCGGGTACAGCTCGCCGAAGTACTCCGGCACGTACTCCGAACGCAGGCCCTTGCCGTGCTCGCCCCACAGCAAGCCGCCATAGCTTTTGGTCAGCGCCGCCACGGCGTCGCAAATCGGCTTGACCAGTGCGGCCTGGGCCGGGTCCTTCATGTCCAGTGCCGGGCGCACGTGCAGCACGCCGGCATCGACGTGGCCGAACATGCCGTAGGCCAGGCCGTAGCCATCGAGCAGTGCACGGAAGTCGGCGATGTAGTCGGCCAGTTGCTCCGGCGGTACCGCGGTGTCTTCCACGAACGGTTGCGGGCGTACTTCGCCCTCGACGTTGCCCAGCAGGCCCACCGAACGTTTACGCATGGTGTAAACGCGGGTCACCGCCTCGGCACCCTCGGCCAGGGTGTGGCCCAGGCGCTCGACGCTGGTGTCGTTCTGCAGGTGCTGGATGAACGCTTGCACCTTGGCATTGACCTCGGCCGGCTCGTCGCCGCAGAACTCCACCAGGTTGATGCCCAGGGTCGGGCGCTCGGGGTCGGCCGGGAAGTACTCGGCGACGCTGTGCCAGACGATGTCCTTCATCGCCAGCATCAGCACCTTGGAATCGACGGTCTCGATCGACAGCGGCTTGTGCGCCATCAGCGCGTTGGCGTCACGCAGGGCATCCATGAAGCTGGTGTAGCGCACGTTGACCAGCACGGCGTACTTGGGGATCGGCAGCACATTGAGCTTGGCTTCGACCACATAGCCCAGCGAGCCCTCGGCACCGCACAGCACGCTGTTGAGGTTGAAGCGGCCCTGCTCGTCGCGCAGGTGCGCCAGGTCGTAGCCGGTCAGGCAACGGTTGAGCTTGGGGAAGGTGGTTTCGATGAGGTCGGCCTGGGTTTCCTGGATCTCCCGCGCCATGCGGTACACCTCGCCGACCCGGCCGGGCGCGGCACAGGCCTGTTCCAGCGCGGCATCGTCGATCGGCAGGCTGTGCAGGCGCTCGCCACCGAGCAGCACGCTGTGCAGCTCCAGTACGTGGTCGCGGGTCTTGCCATAGGTGCAGCTGCCCTGGCCGCTGGCATCGGTGTTGATCATGCCGCCGACAGTGGCACGGTTGGAGGTGGACAGCTCGGGGGCGAAGAACAGCCCGTACGGCTTGAGCGCGGCGTTGAGCTGGTCCTTGACGGTACCGGCCTGCACCCGCACCCAGCGTTCCTCGACGTTGATTTCGAGGATCTTGTTCATGTGCCGCGACAGGTCGACGACGATACCGTCGGTCAGCGACTGCCCGTTGGTGCCGGTACCACCGCCGCGCGGGGTCAGCTTGACCTGCTGGAAGCGCTCCTCGGCCATCAGCGTGGCGACCCGCGCCACATCGTCGGCGTCCAGCGGGAACACCGCCGCCTGTGGCAAGCGCTGGTAGATCGAGTTGTCGGTGGCCAGCACCGTGCGGGTACCGTAGTCGGCACTGATCTGGCCACGGAAGCCGCTGTTGCGCAGGGCTTCGAGGAATTCGGGGTAGTTGGCGCTCGGGGCAACGGTCGACAGCTGGGCGATCATCGAAGGATGGCCTCTTGATATTGGCTAATTCACGGGATTCCTGTCGTTCCGGCATGGGTTATGGCATGCAGGGATGACGTATAGGCCAATGTTCCTGTAGTTTCGCTTCAGGGGCAAACGGATAATCCTGCCGCTATTAATGACTTTCATGAATGAATTACCGCCATCTGACCCCATCCATGTCGCTGCTACTGGCTTTCGAGGCTGCCGCCCGGCATGAAAGCTACACCCGCGCCGCCGCCGAGCTGTCGCTGACCCAGAGCGCGGTCAGCCGCCAGGTGCAGGCGCTGGAGCAGCAACTGGGCCTGACCCTGTTCCGCCGCGAGGGGCGCCAGGTGCAGCTGACCGATGTCGGCCGCCTGTACCAGCGCGAGCTCAGCGAGGCACTGGGGCGCATCCGCAGCGCCACCTTGCAGGCACTGGCCTACCAGTCGGGGGTGGGCACCTTGCGCCTGGCCACCTTGCCCACCTTCGGCTCGAAATGGCTGCTGCCACGGCTGCACGCCTTCTACAGCGCCCACCCGGGCATGCTGGTGCACATACATTCACGCATCGAAGCCATCAACTTCGACACCAGCGAGATCGATGCCGCCATCGGCGTGGCCAGCCACGACCTGCCGGGGTTGATCTGCCATCGCCTGCATGCCGAGGAACTGGTGGTGATATTGCCGCCGGAGGCTGGCGCGGACAGCCAGGGCTGGAACCCTGCACGCATCAGTGAAGAGGTGCTGCTGAATGTGGCCAACAACCCGCATGCCTGGGGCGAGTGGTTTTCGCACCATGGCCTGGCGCACCGGGCGATGCGCCTGGGGCCGAGCTTCGAGCTGACCTCGCACCTGATCCAGGCGGTACGGGCCGGGATCGGCATCGGCCTGGTGCCGCGCATACTGGTGGAGGAAGAACTGGCCAAGGGTGAGCTGTACAGCCCTGGGGTGGCATTTGCCAGCCAGCGCAGTTATTACCTGATCTACCCACCGCGCAATGAGGCGCTGCCGTCACTGCGGGCGTTTCGCAGTTGGTTGCTGGAGCAGATCTGATTTTTGCCTGTGCCGGCCTCTTCGCGGGTAAACCCGCTCCCACAGGTATAGCGCTGCTTTCAGATCAGGTGATGTCCCTGTGGGAGCGGGTTTACCCGCGAAGGGGCCGGTACAGGCAACAAAAAAACCCGAAGCCAGTTCCTGACTTCGGGTTGTTTGTACGCTACCTGCTGCGCCTTACTTGGCCACGCTACCAGCAGCCCCAAGGGCCTGCGCCCTGCGACGCGGCTTGACCATGTAGACCACGAACATGGCGAACAGCCACACCGGGATCGCATACACGGAAACCTGGATACCCGGGATCATCGCCATGATGCCCAGAATCAGCACCACGAACGCCAGGCAGATGTAGTTGCCATAGGGGTACCACAGCGCCTTGAACAGCGGCTTCTGGCCAGTGCGGTCCAGGTGCTGGCGGAACTTCAGGTGCGAGTAGCTGATCATCGCCCAGTTGATCACCAGGGTGGCCACCACCAGCGACATCAGCAGCTCCAGCGCGTTTTGCGGCATCAGGTAGTTGAGCAGCACCGCGATCAGCGTCACGCCTGCCGACACCAGGATCGAGCGCACCGGTACACCGCGACTGTCGACCTTGGCCAGCGACGCCGGGGCGTCACCTTGTTCGGCCATGCCCAGCAGCATGCGGGCGTTGCAGTAGGTGCCGCTGTTGTACACCGACAGCGCTGCAGTCAGGACCACGAAGTTCAGCAGGTGCGCAGCCACGTCACTGCCCAGCAGCGAGAACACCTGCACGAACGGGCTGCTGCCATAGCTGCCGCCGGACGCATCGATGCTGGCGACCAGGTTGTCCCATGGGGTCAGCGACAGCAGCACCACCAGGGCACCGACATAGAAGATCAGGATACGGTAGATGACCTGGTTGATCGCCTTGGGGATCACGGTCTTCGGCTTGTCGGCCTCGGCAGCGGTGAAGCCGAGCATTTCCAGGCCACCGAAGGAGAACATGATGAAGGCCAGGGCCATCACCAGCCCGCTGACACCGTTCGGGAAGAAGCCGCCGTGCGACCACAGGTTGGCCACGGTGGCTTCAGGGCCGCCGCTGCCGCTGGTCAGCAGGTAGGCACCCAGGCCGATCATGCTGACGATGGCCACCACCTTGATGATGGCAAACCAGAATTCGGCCTCACCGAAGAACTTCACGTTCATCAGGTTGATGGCGTTGATCAGCACGAAGAACGCTGCCGCCGTGACCCAGGTAGGGATCTCCGGCCACCAGTAGTGGACATACTTGCCGACCGCCGAAAGCTCCGACATGCCCACCAGGATGTACAGCACCCAGCAGTTCCAGCCCGACAGGAAGCCGGCGAAACCACCCCAGTAGGTGTGGGCGAAATGGCTGAACGAGCCGGCCACCGGCTCTTCGACGATCATTTCGCCGAGCTGGCGCATGATCATGAAGGCGATGAAGCCGCAGATGGCGTAGCCAAGGATCATCGACGGGCCAGCGGATTTCATCACGCCTGCCGAGCCGAGGAACAGGCCGGTACCAATCGCACCGCCGAGGGCGATCAACTGGATATGGCGGTTCTTCAGGCCCCGCTTGAGCTCGCCTGAATGCATGTTTTGTCCACTCATGAACGAAGTCACCTGCATTGTTTTTATCTGTGACGGAATCGGACCCACCGCGCTCGTGGCGCAGCGGAATGGGCAAGGTGGTTACCTTGGGTTTCCTGACCTCAGGTGCCGCCGGGGCGGGTCAACCAGGCGTGATCAAGAGTGCGCGGTACGCAAGGGAGTCACAGGTAAAACGCGGCGCACTGTATACCCCTGCAAACGCGCAGGCGTCAACGCGTTGCATCGTTTCCTCGGGAAAAAACGCAGCGATCCTGTGGTATGGGCCTTGAAAGGCGGAGTGATCGGCGTACATGGCGCCTCCATTTGTTGTTTTGTCAGCCTGGCTCTGTGGACAGGCTTTTGCACACGGCAATGGCGGCTATAACACCGTGGGGCGGGGCTTTGGGCAAGGGTGGGCGGGGCTTGGTCGGCTGTTTTGGCGGGGAGGCAGCGGCAAGGTTTTTTTACACGATTCGACCTAATCTGAAATCCGGGCTGAAACCGACCACATTCGTACAATTTTCTTTACATGGTGGTTCGAGAACTTGCCAGTCGTCCGAAAATTCTTTTTGTTCAATGTCTTGGGGCCGCTTTGCGGCCCATCGCCGGCAAGCCAGCTCCCACAGGATGATCACAGGTGCGGCCATTGTGGTGACCCTGTGGGAGCTGGCTTGCCGGCGATGGGCTGCAAAGCAGCCCCAAAATCTGACAGGCATAAAAAAACCAGCCCGAAGGCTGGTTTCACGATTACCACACAGGCCAATCAGCCACGCGGTTTGCCGCGGCCACGCCCTGCTGGCTTGTCACCTTCAGGCTTGGCCGGACGCTTGCGCATCTCGCTCGGGCGCTCGGCCACGGTGCTGCCACGGCCGGTCTTGCGCGGGGCCTCTTCACGCGTCTGGCGCGCCGGGCGTTCGCCAGCAGCAGCACCTTCGTGAGCCGGGCGCAGGTTGCGCACGCGCTCGCCACGGCCCAGCGGGCGGGTCGATTTGCGCTGCAGGCGCTCCATCTTGTCCTTGGCCTTGAGCTTCATGGCTGGCAGCGCCACCGGCTGCAGGCCCACTTCAGCAGCGAGGATGTCGATTTCGCCTTGGGTCATTTCCCGCCAGCGGCCCATCGGCAGGTCGGAGTTGAGGAACACCGGGCCGAAACGCACGCGCTTCAGGCGGCTGACCACCATGCCCTGGGACTCCCACAGGCGACGCACTTCACGGTTACGACCTTCCATCACCACGCAGTGGTACCAGTGGTTGAAGCCTTCGCCACCGGGTGCCTTCTGGATATCGGTGAACTTGGCCGGGCCATCTTCCAGCATCACGCCGGCCTTCAGGCGCTCGATCATCTCGTCGTCGACCTCACCACGCACACGTACCGCGTACTCACGGTCCATCTCGTAGGACGGGTGCATCAGGCGGTTGGCCAGTTCACCATCGGTGGTGAACAGCAGCAGGCCGGTGGTGTTGATGTCGAGGCGGCCGATGTTGATCCAGCGGCCTTCTTTCGGCCGTGGCAGGCGGTCGAACACGGTCGGGCGACCTTCCGGGTCGTCACGGGTGCAGATTTCGCCATCGGGCTTGTTGTACATGATCACCCGGCGGGTGGCCTCGGCGGCCTCTTCGCGCTTGATCAGCTTGCCATCCACGGCAATGGCGTCGTGCAGGTCGACGCGCTGGCCGAGGGTGGCCTCGACGCCGTTGACCTTGATGCGGCCCTGGCTGATCCAGGCCTCGACGTCACGGCGCGAGCCAACGCCAATGCGCGCCAGCACTTTCTGCAGCTTTTCGCCGGATGGAGGGGTGATTTCGGTATCTTGCAGGTCTTGCTCACTCATCTGGGCACCTCCCGGTGTAGGAATGAAATAAGGGTTCTGGCGACGAACGCGCCAAAAGGTCGCGCATCATACGCGGTTCGGCGGGGGAACGCACTGGAGGGTAGAGGGTTTTGTGGGCATTGCGAGGGGTTTCTGCCTAATGGTTATGTATTGGCATGGCCGGCCCTTTCGCGGGCACGCCCGCTCCCACAGGGATATCACAGGCCCTGAGGGCTGCGCAGTACCTGTGGGAGCGGGCGAGCCCGCGAATGGGCCGGTACAGACAACAAAGGAATCAGGGCAGTGACTTGCCCTCTTCTTCCACCGAGGCCTCAGCCTCTTCCTCGCGCAAATCATCGAAATCGGTCTTCAGCCCCTCTTCCATCGCATCCAGCTCCACCAGCAGGCTACGGAAGCTGGTCTCCTCCTTCGGCTCGGCAACCTCTTCCTCTTCCCCAAGGCTGGCATCCGCCAATGCCTGCAGGTGCGCCGGCACTGGCGCATCATCCGGGTCGAGCAGCGGCTCGGGCTCCATCTCCCGCAGCTCGGCCAAGGCTGGCAGCTCGTCCAGGCTCTTGAGGTTGAAATGGTCGAGAAACGCCTTGGTAGTGGCGAACATCGCCGGCCGCCCGGGCACTTCGCGGTAGCCGACCACGCGGATCCACTCGCGCTCCATCAGGGTCTTGATGATGTTGCTGTTCACCGCCACGCCACGCACATCCTCGATTTCGCCCCGGGTGATGGGCTGGCGGTAGGCGATCAGGGCCAGGGTTTCCAGCAGCGCGCGCGAGTAGCGCTGCGGGCGTTCTTCCCACAGGCGCCCGACCCACGGCGCAAAGTCCTCGCGAATCTGCAGGCGGTAACCGCTGGCCACCTCCTTGAGCTCGAAGGCACGGCCATTGCACGACTTGCCCAGCAGCTCCAGAGCCTGCCTGAAGACCTTGGGCTCCGGTCGCTCGGCCTCCTCGAACAGTTCGTACAGGCGCTCCAGGGATTGCGGCTTGCCCGAAGCCAGCAGGAAGGCTTCGATCAGCGACGCCAGGTCGCGGGGTTCATTCAGGTTCATCAGGTTCTTCAACAAGCGCCGGGCGAAGCCGCACGTGGATGGCGGCGAAGGGTTCATTCTGCACCAGTTCGATCAGCGATTCCTTCACCAGCTCGAGAATCGCCATGAAGGTCACCACCACGCCCAGCTTGCCCTCCTCGGCGGCGAACAGCTCGACGAACGGCACGAAACCGCCACCCTTCAGGCGTTCCAGCACCTGGCTCATGCGTTCGCGGGTGGACAAGGTCTCGCGGGTGATCTGATGGCTTTCGAACAGGTCGTTGCGGCGCATCACCTCGGCCATCGACACCAGCAGCTCCTCCAGGCTGACCTGGGGCAACAGCTTGCGCACCTTGGCCTGCGGCGCCTCCAGGCGCGGCACCACCACCTCGCGGCCAACCCGTGGCAATTCATCGATACCTTCGGCGGCGGCCTTGAAGCGCTCGTACTCCTGCAGCCGGCGGATCAGTTCGGCGCGCGGGTCGCCCTCCTCCTCCTCGACGTCGGCCGAGCGCGGCAGCAACATGCGCGACTTGATCTCGGCGAGCATGGCAGCCATCACCAGGTATTCGGCGGCCAGCTCCAGGCGCACGCTCTTCATCAGCTCCACGTAGCCCATGTACTGGCGGGTGATTTCCGCCACGGGGATGTCGAGGATGTCGATGTTCTGCTTGCGGATCAGGTACAGCAACAGGTCCAGCGGGCCTTCGAAGGCTTCGAGGATGACTTCCAGGGCGTCCGGTGGGATGTACAGGTCCAGCGGCAGCTCGGTCAGGGCTTCGCCATAGACCAGGGCCAATTGCAGTTGGCGAGGCAACTCGGCCTGTTCGGCCGGTGCCTCGGGCGTTTCCACCTGGCTCACGCGTTGACCAGGAACGGCGTGGGGTCGCCGCAGCCTTCACGGACCAGTTCCGGCTCATCACCGGACAGGTCGATGATGGTCGATGCCTTGAGGTCACCGAAACCGCCGTCGATCACCAGGTCGACATGGTGCTCCAGGCGCTCACGGATCTCGTAAGGATCGGTCATTGGCTCGGTGTCGCCCGGCAGGATCAGGCTCACACTCATCAACGGCTCGCCCAGCTCAGCCAGCAAGGCCAGGGTGATGGCATGGGCCGGCACCCGTAGCCCGATGGTGCGGCGTTTATCGTGCAACAGCAGGCGCGGCACTTCGCGCGTGCCGTTGAGGATGAACGTGTAAGGCCCCGGCACATGTGCCTTGAGCAGACGGAAGGTGCCGGTATCGACCTTGGCGTACAACCCCAGCTGCGACATGTCGCAGCACATCAGGGTGAAGTTGTGGGTCTTGTCCAGCCCGCGCAGGCGCCGCACCCGTTCGATGGCCGCCTTGTCACCCATCTGGCAACCCAGCGCATAGGCCGAATCCGTCGGGTACACCACTACACCGCCCTTGCGGATAATCTCGACGGCCTGCTTGATCAGGCGCTGCTGCGGGTTCTCCGGATGAATCTGGAAAAATTGGCTCACGTAGTCGTCCTGTTCATACCGCCAAAGGCTGTTCATGGCTGAATCGGCGCCACAGAGGTGGCAGGTCCTCGGGCAAAGGCCGGTAGG
>Ga0268257_1001571_pt1 | contig 18953 bp, 14 predicted proteins | sample AgamicAtPrz_FD_200249 | JGI IMG/M metagenome (GOLD analysis project Ga0268257, IMG submission 200249) | Agave microbial communities from Guanajuato, Mexico - At.P.rz (v2) (version 3) | ecosystem: Host-associated > Plants > Phyllosphere > Phylloplane/Leaf | place: Guanajuato, Mexico | collected... | reverse complement strand
AGCGCGCCGATCACTTCGGTGCCGGGCGACAGCAGGTAGACGGCGGTCGAGTATTCGCGCTCGAAGATCATGAAGATCAGCAGCCACGCGGCGAGCAGGCCGAAGCGCACGAGTGGCAGCGTGACGTCGAGCGACACGCGGCTGCGCGTCGCGCCGACGCTGCGGCCGGCTTCCTCGAGTTCCGGGCCGACCTGCAGCAGCGCGCTCTGGATCAGCCGCATCCCGTACGCGAGCCACACGACCGTGTACGCGATCCAGATGCTCCACATCGAGTTCTTCAGCTCGCGCAGGCCGGGCACGAACAGGAAGATCCACAGGAACGCGAGACCGGCGAGCAGGCCAGGCACCGCGCGCGGCAGCAGCACGAGATAGTCGAGCAGCTTGGTCGCCCAGTCGGGGCGGCGGTGGCCGGCGAACGCGACGAGCGAGTAGAAGCCGACCGCGAGCGCGCCGCCGATCACGCCGATGCCGAGCGTGTTGACGATCGCGCGCACCAGGTTGTCCTGCTCGAACAGCTCGACGAAATTCGCCAGCGTCAGCACTTCGGCGAGCGCGACGCCTTCGCCCCAGTTGGTCACGAATGCGCGCAGCACGATGCCCGAGATCGGCACGATCACGGTGAGCATCAGCCACAGCGCGACGATCGCGAGCGCGACCCAACGCCACACGCCGAGCGGCAGCACCGTCGCGCGGCCGGCCTTGCCCTTCACGGTGACGAAGCGGTTCGCGGTCTTCAGCAGGCGGCGCTGCAGCAGCACGAGCGGGAACGTGATCGCGACGATGCACACGGCGACCGCGGCCATCAGGTGATACGACGGCACGCCGAGCTTGTTGGTCAGCTTGTACAGGTAGGTCGCGAGCACGAGGTGGCCTTCCGGATCGCCAAGCACGAGCGGCAGCCCGAACACCTCGAAGCCGAGGAAGAACACCAGCACGCCGGCGAACAGCAGCGCGGGCATCGTCATCGGCAGGCTCACGTCGAGCGCGACGCGGAACGGGCGGGCGCCCGTCACGCGGGCGGCTTCCTCGACGTCCGAGCCGAGGTTGCGCAGCGCGGCCGACGAGTACAGGTACACGTGCGGCACGTGCGTGAGGCCGACGATCACCGTGATCGCGAAGATCGAATACACGTTCCAGGGCACGTTCTGCACCCCGAACAGTTCCTTGAACCACACCGAGTAGAAGCCGACCGGGCCGGCCGCGACCACGTAGCCGAACGCGAGCACCATCGGCGACACGAACACCGGCGTGAGCAGCAGCGGTTCGAGCCAGCGGCGGCCGGGCAGGTCGGTGCGCACCATCAGGAACGAAAGGATGCCGCCGAGCGGAATCGAGATGAACAGCATCCCGCCGGCGATGACGAACGAGTTCTTCACGGCCGACCAGAAGTCGGGATCGCTGAAGACGAAACGGAAACCTTCGACGCCGAGCGTCTTGTTCGCGTCGAAGAACGGCGCCGACAGCAGGCTCTGGAACAGGATGAAGCCGAGCGGCAGCGCGACCGCGACGGTCAGTACCGCGACGACGATCCAGCGCAGCATGCCGGCGAGCGGCTGCAGGCTGTTGGCCGGCAGCGCGGGCATTGCGTCGCGCGGGCCGGTGGCGGGCGGAACGGCGGGTGCCGCGCCGCGTGTGCTGGTTGAAAGCATGAGTTCGCCCCTGCGGCCATCCGGATGGCCGCCTCAAGGAAGTCGGTAAGGGGAAGAGTCCGCCCGCGCGACGTGCGGCGGGCGGCGGTGAGTCAGCCGAAGCCGCTCAGCGGATCAACTCTTGATCGCCTGCTGCCATTGCTTCAGGAACGCGAGCCGCTTCGACTGGTCCAGATAGACGAGCAGGCCGGTGCCGATCTGGATCGGCTTCAGCGAATCGCCGAGTTCCTTCGTGAGGCTCGCGGCCGACGTTTCGCCGGTCACGTCCGTACGGATCGCGTACAGGTTCGCCTGGTTCGCGATCAGCGTCTGGCCGCGCTTCGACAGCAGGTAGTCCACCCACAGCTTCGCGGCGTTCGGGTTCTTCGCCTTCTTCGAGATCGTCGCGAGGCGGCTCACGATCTGCGTGTAGTCCTTCGGAAACACGTAGCCGATCGACTTGTCCTTCTTCGCCTTCGCGTACGCATACGAACCGATGATGTTGTAGCCGATCAGGTTCTCGCCCGACGAGATCCGTTCCATCATCGCGCCGGTGCTCGACTGCAGCTTCGGGCCGGTCGCGCCGATCGCCTTCACGAGTTCCCATGTGACCTTCTCGTTCAGGTGCGCGTCCTGCGTCAGCGCGTTGAAGCCGACACCGGATTTCTCGACGTCGTACGTCGTGAGCTTGCCCTTGAACTTGTCCGGTTGCGACGCGAGCAGCTTGATCAGTTCGGCGCGTGTCTTCGGCACTTCGTTCTCGGGGATCAGCCGCTTGTTGTAGACGATCGCGAGCGGCTCGAACGTCGTGCCGTACGCCTGCTTCTGGTATTGCGCCCATTGCGGTACGTTCGGGCTTTCCGGCGAATCGTACGACGCCATCAGGCCGTCGTTGACGAGCTTGACCTGCAGGTCCATCGCCGAGCTCCACAGCACGTCGGCGCTGGTGCTGCTCGCCGCGTTCTCGCTGATGTAGCGGTTGTACAGCTCGGTGCTGTTCATGTCGTTGTACTCGACCTTCACGCCGTACAGGCTTTCGAAGTCCTTGATCAGCGGACGCACGAGGCCCGTGTCGGTCGTCGAGTAGACGATCAGCTTGCCTTCCTTCTTCGCGGCGTCGATCACGCCCTGGTAGTTCCCCGGGTAGCCGGCCGGAACCTGCGCGGCGGCGCTGCCGGCGGCAGCGCCCAGAACGATCGCCAGCGCGGCGGCGAGGTGCTTCGGTGCAAACGGCATGTCTTCCTCCAGTTATGCATGGGTTTTGTTCGAGTGACGCGGATGTTAATTGCGGGGCACTTTCAGCCCGCTTTCATTTCCGTTCACAATCGTGCCGTTCGTGTCATGGATTTCCCGAGGTCGAAGCGACGGCGGCCGCGGGTTTCGCGACGCGCGGCAGGGCTCGAGAGGGAGCGGTTGCCGGCTACGCGGACGCGGCCAGCAGTTGTCCGAGGAGGCGGCCGCCATGCCGCGCGTGGGCGGCGGTCAGCGCGGCATACCCGACGACGACGCCCGCTTCGCACCGGGCGCTTCGACAGAAGCCGCGGATCGGCTGCAATTCGACGCCGGCCGCTCGGGCTTGCGAGACGTACGCTGCGTCATCGATGCCGGGCGGCAGCCACAGTACGAAATGAAAGCCGGCGTGCTCGCCGGTCACCGTGTATCGGCCGCCGGCGTGCTTCGCCAACTGGTCGAGCACGATGTCGCGCCGCTGGCGGTACGCGTGGCGGGCGGCGCGCAGGTGCTTCGCGAAATCGCCGTGACCGATGAAACGGGCCAGCGCGAGCTGCGGCGCCACGCCGACCGAGCGCGCGGTCGCGTGCCACACGGCGGACAGCGCCGGGCGCAGTTCCGCCGGCACGATCATGAAGCCGATGCGCAGCCCGGAAAACAGCGTCTTGTTGAACGACCCGCAGTAGATCACGCGGTCGCTCGCGTCGAGCGATTTCAGCGCGGGCAGCGGCGCGGTCTGGTAGCTGAATTCGCCGTCGTAGTCGTCCTCGATGATCCACGTGCGGTTGCGCTGCGCCCAGTCGAGCAGTTCGAGCCGGCGCGACACCGACATCGTGACGCCGAGCGGCGCCTGATGGGCCGGCGTCACGTAGGCGGCGCGCGCATCGGGATGGCGCTCCAGTGACGCGGTGTCGATGCCTTCCCGATCGACCGGCACGTCGATCACGGTCGCGCCCGCGATCGTGAAGATCTGCCACGCCGACGCATAGCCGGGATCCTCCATCAGCACCGTCGAGCCGGGCGCGAGCAGCGTGCGTGCGACGAGGTCGATCGCGTGGCGGATGCCGGTCGTGATGACGATGTCGCCGGCCTCGCACGGGATGCCGCGGTATTCCCGCAGGTACGCGGCGATTTCCGCGCGCAGGCTTTCGACGCCTTGCGCCGGCGTCGCGCCGAGATCGTCGGCCGTCGCGGCAAGCAGGCTGGCGCCGAGCGCCTTCTTCCATTGCTGCATCGGCAGCAGGCCGGGATCGGCGAGCCGCGCGACGAACGGGACACCCGGACGCACGCCGTGCTCGGGCTCGGCCCGGGGGGCCGGCGCCGGGGATGTGGCGGCGTGAGGCGGGTTGCCGTCGCGCGGCTGCGCGGCCGCGCGCAGATAGCTGTCCGGCACCACCGCGCAGACCCGCGTGCCGGACCCTTGCGTGCGGGCAATGTAGCCCTCGGCGCACAGGATGTCGTACGCCGCTTCGACAGTGCCGCGCGCGACGTCCCAGCGTGCGGCCAGCGTCCGGCTCGACGGCAGCGGGCTGTCGCCGGGCAGCAGGCGCTTCAGGATCGCGTCGCGAATCGTGTCGGCGATGCATGCCTGCTTCGACTGCGGGCTGCCGGCCGACAGCCCCGCAGGGCGCGGCAGGTCCAGCGGAATCGCGGCTTTGCCTCTCGGCATAGTGGTCCAGTCAATAGTCGATTTAATGGTCCTTCAGCTTATATCACTTTCGCCTTAGATTGCTGTCGACCCCACTCATCCGACCGACCCGGACTTACCGCATGAAGACGCGCTCATTACCCCGCTGGGGCTGGCTGTTCCTGTTGATGCTCGTGGTGTGCCTGCCGCGCGTCACGATCGATGCGTACCTGCCGTCGCTGCCCGCGATGGCGGACGCGCTGCACGGCACCGACGCGCAGTTGCAGCTCACGCTGACCCTGTACATGGTCGGCTATGCGCTGTCGATGCTGGTGTCGGGGCCGCTGTCCGACCGCTACGGCCGACGTCCGGTGCTGCTCGGCGGCCTGTGCGTGTACGTCGTCGCGAGTGTCGCGTGCGCATGGTCGACGAGCATCCCCACACTGATCGCCGCGCGCGTGTTCCAGGCGCTGGGCGGCTGCAGCGGCACCGTGATCGGCCGCGTGATCGTGCGCGAGCGCTTTCCGGCCGCGACGCAGGCCACGATGCTCGGCCATATTTCGGCCGGCATGGCGCTGTCGCCGGTGGTCGCGCCGCTGGCCGGCAGCGCGATTGCCGAGTGGCTCGGCTGGCGCGGCGTGTTCGGCTGGCTGGCCGCCGGCGGGCTGGTCGCGACCGCGATGGTGCTGCGCTATCTGCCCGAGACCCGCGAACGCGATGCGCGGCCGCCAGCCGGCGCCGGGCTGCTGGGCACCTACGCCGGCCTGCTGCGCGAGCGGCGTTTCCTGCGCTACTCGCTCGCGATCAGCTTTGCTTACTGCACGTACTATCCGTTCATCGCGGAATCGTCGACGCTGTTCCAGCGGCGAATCGGCGTGTCCGGGCCGGTCTATGCGGCGATCTTCGGCGTGACCGTGCTCGGCTACCTGATCGGCTCGACTGTGTTCGCGCGGACCAGCGCGCGCTGGAAGGCCGATTCGGTGATCGCGGCGGCGGCGGCCGCCAACCTGGTCGGCGCCGCCGTGCTGTGGGCCGGCGGCGTGATCGCCCCGACGTCGGTGACGGCCCTCGTCGCGCCGATGTTCGTCGTGATGATCGCGGTCGGGATCGCGATTCCGGCGTGCCAGTTCGCGGTGATGCAGCCGTACACGAAGATCGCCGGCACGGCGTCGGGGCTGTTCTTCTTTATCCAGATGGCGATCGCGGCCGCGTGCGGCGGCGTGCTGGCGTGGCTGTCGGACGGCACCGCGCATCCGATGATCGTCGTCACGGCCGGCGCGAGCGTCGCCTTCGTCGCGGTGGTGGCCGGTTTTCGCGAGCGGGGCGTGACCGGCCACGTGCACGTCATGGCGCGCAACCGGCACGCGGCCGAGCGCTGAGCGGCAGCCGCCGGCGCGGCCCCGCGGCGGGTTCGCGGCGCCCGCGCAACCCGTGTTTGCGCGAGGCGTGGAGACGGAAAGGATCATGTAATGTAGCGGGCTGTCGCTGACCTTACCGGAATCCCCATGCGCGTGCTGCTCGTCGAAGACAACCCGAACCTGGCCCAGTCGCTGAACGACGCGCTGAGCGCGGCGCGCTTCGCGGTCGATCACATGGCCGACGGCGAGGCGGCGGACCACGTCCTGCGCACGCAGGATTACGCGCTGGTGATCCTCGATCTCGGGCTGCCGAAGCTCGACGGGCTGGAGGTGTTGCGGCGGCTGCGCGCGCGCCGCAACCCGGTGCCGGTGCTGATCCTCACCGCGCACGGCTCGGTCGAGGACCGCGTGAAGGGGCTCGATCTCGGCGCCGACGACTATCTCGCGAAGCCGTTCGAGCTGACTGAACTGGAGGCGCGCGCCCGCGCGCTGATCCGGCGCAGCCTCGGTCACGAGCATGCGCGCGTCGAATGCGGGCCGCTTTCGTACGACAGTATCGACCGCGCCTTCCATCTCGCGGGCGAGCCGCTGTCGCTCACGCCGCGCGAGCGCTCGGTGCTCGAGGTGCTGATCCTGCGCAACGGTCGCGCGATCAACAAGGACACGCTGTCGGAGAAGATCTTCGGGCTCGACGAGTCCGTCAACGCCGATGCGATCGAGATCTACGTGTACCGGCTGCGCAAGAAACTGGAGAATACGGGCGTCGCGATCGTGACGCTGCGCGGCCTGGGTTACTTGCTCGAAGCGAAGGCGCAAGCGTGATCCACCGCCACGCTCATCGTGGTTCGCTGCCGCCCGAGGGGACGCATGTCGTCCCCGGCCGGCTTCGCGACGTCGGCCTCCTGCGCGGGCGCAGGGCGATGCTCCGCGAATGCCCCGCCATGCCCGTCGGGGCGGCCCGGCGAACGGCATGATGACCCGCCCGAACCTGCGCGCGCAGGTCGCGCTGTGGCTGCTGCTGCCGCTGCTCGGCCTGCTCGCGCTCGACTCGTGGCTCACGTACCAGCGCGCGATGAGCGCCGCGCACGTCGCGTTCGACCGCACGCTGTCGTCGTCGCTGAAGTCGATCCGCGAAGGCGTGCGACTCAACGACGGCGAGATCGAGGTCGACCTGCCGTATCTCGCGCTCGAAATGCTCGAATCGAGCGACGGCGGCAAGATCTACTACCTGATCCGCGAGGACAACGGCCACACGATCACCGGCTATCCGGACCTGCCGCTGCCGCAGGGGCGCGACGCGGGCGACGGCGCGCTGTTCGTCACGCGTCACTACGACGTCGTGTATCGCGACGAGCAATTGCGCATGGCGGCACTGCGCATCCCGGTACACGACGTGCCGACCGCGCAGTCGCGCATCGTGTGGGTGATGGTCGGCGAGACGATCGAGGCGCGTCAGGCGCTGGCGCGCGAGATCCTGATCGGCTCGCTGCTGCAGGAAGGGCTGCTCGTCGTGCTGGCGCTCGGGATCGTGTGGCTCGGCGTCGGGCGCGGGTTGCGGCCGCTGAACCGGCTGTCGGCCACCGTCGCGGCGCGCAGCGAGGACGACACGACGCCGCTCGATACGGGCGCGATGCCGAGCGAACTCGCGCCGCTCGTCGATTCGATCAACCAGTACATCGGCCGCACGCAGCGGATGCAGGTCGCGCGGCGGCGCTTCTTCGCCGATGCGGCCCACCAGCTGAAGACGCCGCTCGCGGCCGTGCAGGCGGGCGTCGAACTCGCGCTGCGGCCCGACGAGCAGCCGCGCGCGAACGGGCACCTGCGGCGCGCCAACGGCGCGGTGCGGCAGGCCGCGAAGATCGTCCAGCAACTGCTGTCGCTGTCGCGGCTCGATTCGGACAGCGGTCATGCGGTCGCGCACAAGCCGGTCGCGCTGCACCGGCTCGCGCGCAGCGTGACGCTCGACTGGTCGCCCGTCGCACGCGCGCGCGACATCGATCTCGGCTTCGAGCACGAGGCCGATGTCGACGTGCTCGGGCAATCCGACTTGCTCGGCGAGATGGTCGGCAACCTGATCGACAACGCGATCCGTTATGCGGGCGACCATGCGGTGATCACGGTGCGCGTCTCGCGCGACGGGGGAGACGCGCGGCTCGACGTGATCGACAACGGGCCGGGCATTCCGGCCGACGAACGCGACGCGGTGTTCGAGCGCTTCCATCGCGGCAGCAAGACGCAGACGGTCGAAGGCACGGGCCTCGGGCTGTCGATCGTGCGGGAGATCGCGCGCGTGCATCAGGGCAGCGTGACGCTGACCGATGCGGCCGGCGGCGGGCTGGTCGTGACGATCCGGCTGCCGGCGGCGCTGAGCGACGCGATGCCGCGCGCTGCGTGATCGCGTGTGACGAGACGGCGCGTGAAGGGAACGGGCGGCGTTGTCCGGCTCAGTCGCCGAACCCGATCTCCGCTTCGACCGGCTGCCCGACTTCGAGCCACGCGCCCGCGCCTTCGACGACGATCGCATTGATGCCGAACGTCAGCGCGCCGTCGTAGTTCGGGTTCGCGCGATAGGTCTGCATCGTGTCGGTCGGCTCGTGCGGCCATGCCGGATCGGGCGCGCCGGTGGCCTGATCGATCGTCGGCATCGGGCAGCGCGTGCACAGCTTCACGAGCCGCAGCCGCACCGGGGTGTCGCCGTCGGCGTCGAGGTGCTCGACGAAATCTTCTTCATACGTATCGAGATCCGACACGACGATGTTCGGCCGGAAGCGGTTCATCGGGATCGCCGGCGCGCCTTTCGCGGCAAGCCGCGCATTCAGGTCGTCGAGCGACGACTGGCCGATCACGAGCAGCGGATAGGCGTCCGAGAATTGCGTATGCGTATCGATGTCGCCGGTCCACTTGCGGTTGCAGCCGCGGCGCGCGTCGGGGCCGAAGCGCGCGAGCTTCGTCGGCATGCCGAGGAATTCGGTGAGCCACGCGGCCGTGTCGGCACCGGTGTCGATCGCGTCGACCGTGTCGCGCCACACGGTGGCGGCCATCTTCGGTGTGGCGGGCGTTGCGTCACCGTCGAGCGGCGTGCGAATTTCCGGCATGCCCGGCGCGTTCAGCACGAGCGCATCGCTGTCGAGCGTCGGGCAAATCAGCGCGAGGCGCGGGTGCGTGCGTTGCGTGAGCATCTGCCCGTGCGGATCGGTGATCAGCCAGTGGCGGTCGTACGCGAGGCCCGTTTCGAGCAGTTGCGCGCGCGACAGCGCGATGCCGGCGCAGGATTTGATCGGGTAGACGAAGAGTTCGGTGATGGCTGGCATGACGCTGGCTGAACACGGGATGGTCGAAGCGCGATTGTGCCAGATCGTACCGAAGCCGTTTGGGCGGCTGCATGCCGCCCCGGGCTCGTCACGCGAGCGGGAAACCCGTATCGAAGGTCGTGCGCACGTCGAGCGACTGGCGCAGCAGCCCGGCCTTCAGGTAGAAGTCGGCCGTGCGCTGCTGTTCGGCGATCACCGCTGCGTCGATTGGCTGCCAGCGCGTGCCGCGGCGCTCGAACTGCAGCTTCGCGGCGGCCGGCGGAATGCCGATGATGCGCGCGAGCGCCGACGAATACGCGTCGACGTGCCGGTACGACCAGGCCTGCGCGCGCACGACGCGCCGCAGGAAATCGTGCAGCACGTCGCGCTTCGAGGCGATCGCCGCGTCGGTCGCCGCGAGATAGCTGAGGCCCGACCACAGCCCGCGGCCATTGACCAGCACGCGCGCACGGCCGCTCGTTTCGGCGAGTGCCGTATAGGGCTCCCAGGTGGCCCACGCGTCGATCGAACCGGTGGCGAGCGCCAGCATCGTGTCGGCAGGCGGCAGGAAGCGGAACGACACGGCGTCGGGCGGCAGGCCGGCCGCGTCGAGCGCCTTCAGCGTGACGAAATGGCCGATCGAGCCGCGCGTGGTGCCGATGCGCTTGCCCTTCAGGTCGGTCGCGCCTTTCAGCGCGGCGTCGGGCTGCACGAGCACGGCCGTGCCGTACGGATCGGAACGGTTCGCGCCGATCACCTTGATGCGGGCGCCCGATGCGAGCGCGAAGATCACCGGCGCGTCGCCGATCGGCCCGCAGTCGACGGCGGCCGCGTTCAGCGCTTCCGCGAGCGGCGCGGCGGCCGGGAATTCGGTCCACGCGATGTCGTACGCGAGGCCGTTCAGTTCGCCGGCCGCTTCGAGCAGCGCGCGCAGCCCGCCTTTCTGGTCGCCGGCGCGCAGCAGCGGGCGGGTGCCCGATTGCGCGCGCACGGCGGCCGGCGCGGCGGCGATCGTGGCAAGGGCGCTCGCCTGCGCGAGGAAGTGGCGTCGGGTCGGATTCATCGTGAAGTTCGGTTGAAGGAAGGGTTCAGGGATTCAGTGCGGGAGCCCGGCCTGCACGTCGCGTACGGGTTCCTGGTCGACGCGCAGCAGCAGCGCGGTCAGTGCGTCGCCGCTCGTGGTGGCCGCGGCCGGCCGGGCCACACCATCCGAGCGGCACAGCAGGTCGGCGTCCGACCAGCCGGCGCTACCCGGCAACGCACGCGCCCGCAGCCAGCCGCGTCGATCCGCAAGCAGTTGCGTGCCGCCGAGCGCATCGGGCGCGACGCCGGCAATCGTCGCGAACGCGAGCCACGCATCGGCGGTCGTCGCCACGCAGTTCGCACGCGCGCCGGCTGACGGTGGCACGAACGTGCCGCGTTCGGTGACGAGCAGGGTCTGCCAGCGCGGGTCTTCCTGCGGTGGCGTCGCGTCGGCCGCAAGCGCGACGACGCGCACGCGCTGGCCTTCGCGCCAGCGCTCGAGCGCTTGGGGCGCGGCGTCGCCGCAGCGCACGTCGAGGGCCGGCAGCGGTACCGGCACCGGCCACGCGCCTTCCGCCCGCGCGCCGCTACCGGCGGCCAGCGCTTTCAGGTAGTCGAGCACGGCCCATGTGTCCTGCGGGCCGAGTGTCGCCGCGAAGCCGGGCATCGTCGATGCGCCGTGCTCGTCCTGCGTGCCGTGGCGCACGCGCCAGAACAGCTCGCCGTCGAGGCGGCGCGCGAGCAGCGTGCCGGCGAAGGTCGGCGGCCAGTGCGCGAGCGTGGCCGCGAGCGGCCCTTCGCCGCGCCCGTCCGCGCCATGGCAGGCCGCGCAATGTTGCGTATACACGTGCGCGCCGCGCATCACGTTCGATACGGAAAACGGCGCGGGATCGCGCTGGAAGCTCGTCGGCACGGCAGGTGCGAGCCACAGCGAAGCGGGCGGCCACGGCGCGAACCACGCGACGGCGAGCGCGGCGATGGCCAACGCGACACGCCGCTTGCGCGAAGCGAGCGCGGTGCCGGCGAGCACGACGGCCAGCGCCGTCACGCCACAGGCGAATGCGAGCTGCCGCGTGAGCCCCGCGTCGATGCGCAGCGTTTCGAGCGCGATGCGGTGTGTCCACGGCCACGCGGCCTGGCCGTCGGCGTCGCCGGTCAAGCCGATCGCGTGCAGCCCACGCGCCAACGCGATTTGCGCGCGATACAGCAGTTGCAGGAACGCGATGGCCCAGTCGGCGAACGGCGGCGCGTTCATCGCGCGCGTCTCCGGCGTACCGCGGTCAAACGTCGAACGGCATCCGGCATCTACCAGCTCGCGTCGAGCCCGAGATGCCGCAGCGCGTCGTGGCGCAATTCGGCCAAGCGCGGGTCGCCGCGATGGCGCGGGTAGGGCAGGTCGACGCGCAGTTCGGCGACGATCCGGGCCGGGCGCGGCCCGAACACGATCACGCGCTGCGCGAGGAACAGCGCTTCTTCCACGTCGTGCGTGACGAGCAGCGCGGAGAAACCGTCGCGTTGCCACAGCGCGGTCAGTTCGGCCTGCATCGTGAGCCGTGTCAGCGAATCGAGCTTGCCGAGCGGTTCGTCGAGGATCAGCAGGCGCGGATCGTTGACGAGCGCGCGGGCGAGCGCGACGCGCTGCGCCATCCCGCCGGACAACTGATGCGGAAACACGTTCGCGAAGTCCTCCAGCCCGACGCGCGCGAGCGCATCGTCGACGCGATGCTGCGCGGTACGCGCCACGCCGCGCGCTTCGAGGCCGAGCGCGACGTTCGCGCGCACGCGCCGCCACGGGTACAGCGTCGGGTCCTGGAACACGACGATGCGCGACGGATCGGGGCGCTCGATCGGCACGCCGTCCTGCGCGATTCCGCCTTGCTTGGCGGCGTCGAGCCCCGCGACGAGGCGCAGCAGCGTCGATTTCCCGCAGCCGCTCGGGCCGAGCAGCGCGACGAATTCGCCGGCCGCGACCGACAGCGACACGTCGTCGAGCACCGGCAGCGCGCCGCCGGGGCCGTCGAACGCATGGCTCACGCGGCGGATGTCGATGCGCGCGCCGCGCGGGGGCGCGACGGCGGGCGCCGCGACAGTGGCGGCGGACGGGTCGAGTACGGCGGCGCTTACCATTTGACGGTTCCTTTCTGCCAGGCGAGCACGCGGTCGCGCACCGCGAACAGCAGCGCGATCAGCCCGGAAAACAGCAGCGCCATCACGATCAGCGCCGCATACATGTTCACGTACGACGCCCAGCCCTGCGCCCAGCTCAGGTACCAGCCGAGTCCCGACTTGACGCCCATCATCTCGGCGACGACCAGCACCGTGAACGATGCGCTCAGCCCCATGAAGATGCCGACGAACACGTGCGGCAGCGCGGCTGGAATCGCGACGCGCAGCACGAGGAAGCGCGCGTTCGCGCCGAGCGTGCGAGCGACGTCGTAGTACTGCCGGTTGACGCTCGCGACGCCCGACCACGTCAGCACGGCGACCGGGAAGCCGGTCGACAGCGCGATCAGGAACGCGGCCGCTGAATAGCTCGACGGGAAGAAGTAGAACGTCAGCGGCAGCAGCGCGGTGGCCGGCACGGGCCCAAGCACGCGCAGCACCGGATGCACCCAGTAGCCGATGCGGCGCGACCAGCCGATCGACACGCCGACCGCGAAGCCCACCGTGACGCCGTACGCGAAGCCGAGCGCGAGCAGCTTCAGCGTGTTGCCGGCGCTGCCGGCGAGGCGCGGCCAGTCGTCGACGTAGACCTCGATCAGCGCCTGCGGCGGCGCGAAGAACGGCGTCGGCAGCCAGCCGGTCTTGGCGGTGACGATTTCCCACGCGGCGAGCACGAGCGGCAGCGCGACGAGCCATGGGCCGGCCGGGCGTACGCGCGCGAGCCGCGTGCGGGCCGCCGCAGCGAGATGGCCGAGCGTCGCGGCGACGAGCAACAGCGCGGCGATCGTCCACGCGGCCGTACCGAACGTGTCGGTGTACGCCCAGTCGCTGAAGCCGACGATCCGGTTCGGCCACAGCTGCGTCAGCGCGCCGAGCGCGGCCCACGCGAGCGCGGCGGCGATGCCGGTCGGCCAGGTGCGCGCGCGCCGGGCTTCCGCGGCCAGCGTGGCTTCGCAGGCCGTGCAGGCTGCGCGCGCGGATGCTGCAGCGTTGGCGTCGCCGGCCGGGGCCGATGCGGTGCGGGCGGCGGAAGCGTGTTCGATCGTCGACATCGCGTTACCCCAGTACGTTCGCATAGACCTGCTGCGCGAAGCGCTGCGGGTCCGTGCTCTTCTTCAGCACGCTGATGCGGCGGAAATCGTCCGCATAGAACGCGATTTCCTGCTGCAGGTCGACGTTGGTCGGGTGGTGCGTGTAGGTGAGCGTCGCGTACAGCTTGCGCAGATCGTCGGGGCTGATCTTCGGCGAATACTTCGCGAACACCTTCGCGGCTTCGTTCGGGTTGTCGTGCGTGTACTCGGTGGCCTGCACGATCGAGCGCGCGAGCGCGGCGGCCGACGGCCGGTCGTTGCGCACGAGGTCGCCGCGCGCGCCGATCACGCAGCACACCTTGCGCGCGTATTCGCCGGACAGGTTGGTCGCGAGTTCGGTATACGCGCCGTTGCTGCGCTTTTCGAGCAGATAGAGATTCGGGTCGCCGTCGGCGATCGCGTGGATCTCGCCCTTGTCGACGGCGACGCCGAGCAGGTCGGCCGGATACTGCCGCCACGTGATGTCGCGCTCCGGGTCGACACCGTTCTTCGCGAGCAGGATCGAGAAGAAGTGCTTGCCGGGCGCGGCCAGATCGCTGACGCCGACCGTCTTGCCCTTCAGCGCCTGCAGCGTCGTGACGCCGGCCGCCTTCGCGCCGAGCAGCCGCACGCAGCCGCCGTGCGAGCTGCCGATGATCTTCACGTCGAAGCCGGCTTCGAGCGGCTTGAGCCAGCGGTGGATCATCCCGACCGCCGCATCGGCCTTGCCGGTCGCGATCGATTCGAGCAGCTGGTCGGTCGATCCGCTGTAGTTGACCAGCTCGACCTGCAGCCCGTTCTTCTCGAAGAAGCCGCGCTCCTGCGCGACGACGATCGGCGTCAGGCAGAACGCGTTCTGGTTCCACGCGAACGTGAGCTTCTTCAGCGGCGGCGCGGACCACGCCTTGCGGCCGAGCGTGATCGCCGGCACGGCGAGCGCGGCGGCGCCGGCCGCGCGCAGCAGGCGGCGGCGTTGGTCGTCGGGCGCGTCGTGGGGCGCGGGTGCGGTGGTTTGGGTCATGGTCTGGTCTCCGGTGTGGCGCAAGGGCGGCTTAGGCACGTTCGCAAGCCCGTCAATAGCGTGAACGGGCCCTAATCGAGCAGGTCGGGTTCGTCGGCGACGACGCGCGCGAACAGGCTGTCGAACGCATGCAGCGCACCGTCGGGACCGCCGATCTGGCCGTGCGTATGGCGCGCGGTCGCGTGATCGATCGGTTGCGGCGTGCCGGCCGCTTCGGCCAGCAACTGCGTGTGCGCGACGTTGTCGAGCGCGATGTACCACCACGCGGCGGCCTCGACCGTCGGGCCGGCCGTCAGGATCCCGTGGTTCTTCAGGATCACGCCCTTGTGCGTGGCGCCGTCCGGCTTCGCGAGCGCATCGGCGATCCGTGCGCCTTCGCTGGTGTCGACGACCATCCCCGTGAAGTCGTCGAACAGCGCATGATCCTCGTAGAACACGCACGCGTCCTGCGTGAGCGGATCGAGCGGGCGGCCGAGCGTCGACCATGCCTTGCCGTACGTCGAATGCGTGTGCGCGGCGGCGACCACGTGCGGATGGGCTTCGTGGATCGCCGCATGGATCGCGAACGCGGCCTTGTTCAACGGCCGCTTGCCAATCGCGGTTTCGCCCCGTGCGTTGACGAGCAGCAGGTCGGAAACCTTGATCTGCGAGAAATGCACGCCGAGCGGGTTCACCCAGAAATGATCCGGCAGCTCCGGATCGCGTGCTGTGATGTGGCCGGCGAGGCCCGCCGCGAAGCCGAAGCGCGCGAACAGGCGGAACGCGGCCGCGAGCCGCTCCTGCCGGTGGCGGCGCTCGGCGGCGACGTCGAGGCGCGGCGCGGGCGGATCGAACCAGAAGTGCTGGCGCGGCGTGTCGGCGAGCACGAGGCCCGATGCGGTACGGTTGGGCGAGGACAGGACGGCGGACATGATCGCGTAGGGCTCCGTATGGCTCCGTTGGGCTCAGGCCGCGCGGCGCGCGGCGTCGCGTGCGGCGACGGCGCTGCGCACGCGCGGAATCAGTTCGCGGCCGTAGTCGATCGCGTCTTCCAGCGGATCGAAGCCGCGGATCAGGAACGTCGTCACGCCGAGGTCGTAATAGTCGAGCAGCGCGTCGGCGACCTGTTCGGGCGTACCGACGAGCGCCGTCGAATTCGAGCGCGCGCCGGTGAGCTTCGCGATCTCGGTCCACAGCCGCTTGTCGACGCGCGAGCCGCGCTCGGCCGCGGCGAGCAGGCGGCGCGCGCCTTCGCTCTGCTGCGGGCCGCCGGCGCCGAGTCCGGCCGCTTCGCGCAGCCGGCGCGTTTCGTCGAGGATGCGGTGCGCACGCGCCCACGCTTCGTCCTCGGTCGCCGCGAGGATCGGGCGGAACGACACGGAGAAGCGCACCTGGCGGCCGTGCTTCGCGGCTTCGGCGCGTACGCGCGTCGTCAGGTCGCGCACCTGGTCGAGCGATTCGCCCCACAGCGCGTAGACGTCGGCGTGCTTGCCGGCCACCGCGAGCGCGGCTTCCGACGCGCCGCCGAAGTAGATCGGCACGTGCGGCTGCTGGACCGGCTTCACTTCCGAAAAACCCTGCTTGAACCGGTAGTGCGTGCCGTCGTGATCGAACGGCTGCGTTTCGGTCCAGATGCGCCGCAGAATGCCGAGGTATTCGTCGGTGCGTGCATAGCGCGCGTCGTGATCGAGGAAATCGCCGTCGCGCTGCTGCTCGCTGTCCGAGCCGCCGGAGATGAAGTGCACGGCGAGCCTGCCGCGGCTGAACTGGTCGAGCGTCGCGATCTGCCGGGCGGCGAGCGTCGGCGCGGTGAAGCCGGGGCGATGCGCGAGCATGAAATGGATGCGCTCGGTCGCGGCCGCCGCGAACGCGATCGTCAGCGTCGCCGACGGGCCGGTCGAGTGATGCGGCACGAGAATCCGGTCGAAGCCGGCCGTTTCGTGGGCGCGGGCAAAGTCGCGCACATAGTCGGGATCGACCACGGGGCCGGACGCCGGATGGATTTCCGACTGTTTCTGGCTCTGGATCATGCCGATGAATTCGACGCTCATCTGGGTCTCCGGTGCAGGGACGTCCCGGCGCATGGCCGGGCAGGAATGGAGCGCAGGTTAACGCCGACATCATGCGGAATGGAAATAATCAATCCCGATTTGAATATCAGATTTGCATGGTTTGGGGCTGTATGCGTTGCGCATACGCTATGGGCTCGTGAATGATCGGGCGCGCGTTGGCGTTGTATTTGCCGTCGCGCATTCGCCGCCGTGTTCGACCTACCCAGGGAATCCGTTTCGATGTCCGCCAGCCTTGCCGCTTCCTCGCCGCCACCGCAACCTTCGCTGCGTCTTTTGCCTGTCGATGCGGCTGACGTCGCCGCCGATGCCGATGCCGATGCCGACGCCGACGCCGACGAGACGGGCGACGCGCGCGTCGCCGCGCGGCTCGAGCGCCTCGCGCCCGAACTCGCCGCCGATGCGGCCCGCAACGACGTCGACGGCCGCTTTCCGCACGAGAATTTCGCGCGGCTGCATCGTGCCGGGCTGATCGCGCAGGTCGTGCCGCGCGAGCACGGCGGCGCCGGCGCGACGCTGGCGCGGGCGAGCCGGATCGTCGCCGCCGTCGCGCGGGCCGACCCGGCGACCGCGCTGGTGCTGACGATGACGTATCTGCAGCATCGCGCGCTCGGCCGCGCGGACAACCGCTGGCCGGCGCAGGTGCGGCGCGCGGTGTTCGACAGCGCGGTCGCGCACGGCGCGCTGATCAACGCGCTGCGCGTCGAGCCCGCGCTCGGTTCGCCGTCGCGCGGCGGGCTGCCTGACACGATCGCGCGCCGCGATGGCGACGGCTGGCGGCTGTCGGGCCACAAGCTCTACAGCACCGGGATTCCGGCGCTGCGCTGGCTGGCCGTGTGGGCGCGCACCGACGAACCGGCGCCGCGCGTCGGCGTGTTTCTCGTGCCGCGCGACCCCGAGGCTGACGGCGAGCGCATCCGCGTGATCGAAAGCTGGAATCACCTCGGCCTGCGCGCGTCGGGCAGCCACGAAGTCGTGTTCGACGACGTGCCGCTGCCGGCCGATCACGCGGTCGACGTGCGCGCGCCGGACGCATGGGCCGTGTCGGCCGCTTCCCACGCGGATGCCGACGCGCAGGCGGACCAGCAGGCGTGGATGGTCGCGCTGCTCGGCAGCCTGTACGACGCGGTGGCGCGTGCGTCGCGCGACTGGCTGGTCGAATTCGCGACGACGCGGGCGCCGAGCGGGCTCGGCGCGCCGCTCGCGACGCTGCCGCGCGTGCAGGAGGCGGTCGGCGAAATCGAGGGCTGGCTGCACACGAATCGCGTGCTGCTCGACGATCACATCGCGCGCACCGACGCCGGCAACGCGCCGTCGCTGACGACCAGCGGCCTCGTCAAGCGCATCGTGACCGAGCACGCGATCCGGACGGTCGAGCAGGCGCTGAAGCTGTCGGGCAATCACGGGTTGAGCCGCGCCAATCCGCTCGAACGCCACTATCGCGACGTGCTGTGCAGCCGCGTGCATACGCCGCAGGATGACGCGATCGCGGTGGCGGCGGGGCGGGCGGTGCTCGATGCGGCGACGCGCAGGCAGACGAACGCGGCGGCGGACACGACGTCACGCAACGGGGGCGAACGCGGTCCACATGATGCGTGAGCCGGGCCGGGTTGCCGCGCACGGAAACGGCGCGGCGCGACGCAGACGCCGCGCGGGCACCGCGGCCACCGCAGCCGCGTTATGCGGCCTTGTCGTGCGATTGCTCGGGCAGCGCGAACGCCGTGCGCGCATGCGCGGCGACGGCCGCGAGCGGCGCGTCGAGGCGGGCCGCATCATGCCGGCGCAGCAGCCACAGGTCGATCTGCGGCTTGAAATCGGCGAGCGGCACGATGTCGAGCGCGTCGCGCAGCGGGCTGCCTTCGACGAGCGGCAGCGGCATCAGCCCGAGGCCGAAGCCGTTCGCAACGCTCTGCAGTTGCAGGTCGCGGCCGTACGCGTCGAGCGTGACCGGCATCGGCAGGCCCTGCGCGTCGAGCGCGCGCCGCAAGCCCGCACGAAAGCCGCAGCCGTCCGGGTTGAGCACCCAGCCGCGCGCGTGGCAATCGGCGAGCCGGTAGCTGCGGCGCGGCCAGTCGCCCTTGCGGCCGACCGCGACGAGCCGTGTGGCCAGCAAGCGTTCACCCTCGACCTGCGCCGGCAGCACCATCTCGCGCGCGAGGAAGACGAGCGCCGCATCGAGTTCGCGGCGGGCGATGCGGTCGACGAGCAGGCCGCCCCATGCGGTCGTGACCTGCGTCGCGAGCGCGGGCCACTGCGCGGCGAGATCCGCGATGAGCGCCGGCAGCATCAGCTCGCCGAGCCCCTGCGTGAGCCCGATCCGGAATTCACCGGCGGGCGGCTGCTGGCCGGCCGTCAGTTCGCGCAGCGCATCGACCTCGCGCAGGATCGCGCGACATTGCTCGAACACCTGCCGGCCGATGTCGGTCGGGCGCGGCGGCTTCGTGTTGCGGTCGAGCAGCGTCACGCCGAGCGCTTCCTCGAGATTCTGGACGCGC
>Ga0268257_1001557_pt1 | contig 19028 bp, 16 predicted proteins | sample AgamicAtPrz_FD_200249 | JGI IMG/M metagenome (GOLD analysis project Ga0268257, IMG submission 200249) | Agave microbial communities from Guanajuato, Mexico - At.P.rz (v2) (version 3) | ecosystem: Host-associated > Plants > Phyllosphere > Phylloplane/Leaf | place: Guanajuato, Mexico | collected... | reverse complement strand
GCCGTGGGCTTCTTCCTGACCGCCGGCTTCCTGGGCATGATGTATTACTTCATCCCCAAGCAGGCGGGCCGTCCCGTGTATTCGTATCGCCTGTCGATCGTGCACTTCTGGGCGCTGATCTTCACGTACATGTGGGCGGGTCCTCACCACCTGCACTACACCGCTTTGCCTGACTGGACTCAGTCCGTGGGCATGGTGTTCTCGCTGATCCTGCTGGCTCCCAGCTGGGGCGGCATGATCAACGGCATCATGACGCTGTCGGGTGCCTGGCACAAGCTGCGCGACGATCCCATCCTGCGCTTCCTGATCGTGTCCCTGTCGTTCTACGGCATGTCCACCTTCGAAGGCCCGATGATGGCCATCAAGACCGTGAACGCGCTGAGCCACTACACCGATTGGACCGTGGGCCACGTGCACTCCGGTGCTCTGGGCTGGGTGGGTCTGATCACCATGGGCTCTCTGTACTACCTGATCCCCCGTCTGTTCGGCCGCGAGAAGATGCACTCCGTGCCCGCGATCGAGCTGCACTTCTGGATGGCGACCATCGGCATCGTGCTGTACATCGCCGCAATGTGGATTGCCGGTGTGATGCAGGGCCTGATGTGGCGCGCTGTCAACCCCGACGGCACGCTGACCTACACCTTCGTGGAAAGCGTGAAGGCGACCTATCCCTTCTATGTGATTCGCGTGACTGGCGGTCTGCTGTATCTGGGCGGCATGCTGGTGATGGCATGGAACACCTGGAAGACCGCAATGGCCGGCCGTTCCGTCAAGGTGGCAGTGCCTGCCGTGGTGGCTCACGCCTGAGCATTGAGGAGCAAAAGCAATGTCTGATCAAAATAACGCAGCTCCCAAGAGCTTTTCGCACGAGAAGATCGAGACCAGCAACTTTCTGCTGATCGCGCTGACGCTGTTCGTGTTGACCATTGGCGGCCTGGTGGAAATCGTGCCGCTGTTCTTCCAGAAGTCCACGACCGAAGCCGTGGCGGGTCTCAAGCCCTATACGCCGTTGCAGCTGATGGGGCGCGACGTCTATCTGCGCGAGGGTTGCTACAACTGCCACTCGCAGATGATCCGCCCCTTCCGCGCCGAGACCATGCGCTACGGCCACTACTCGGTGGCTGGCGAGTTTGTCTACGACCACCCCTTCCAGTGGGGCTCCAAGCGTACCGGCCCCGACCTGCATCGCGTGGGCGGCAAGTACAGCGACGAATGGCATCGCATCCACCTGAACAACCCGCGTGACGTGGTGCCCGAGTCCAACATGCCTGCTTACCCCTGGCTGGAAGCCAACAAGGTGGATGACACGGCCGTGGCAACGCGCATGAGCGCGCTGCGCAAGGTGGGTGTGCCGTACACCGATGCGGAAATCGCCGGTGCTCAGGCCGAGGTCAAGGACAAGACGGAGATGGAGGCAGTGATTGCCTATCTGCAGGTCCTTGGTCGCGCCGTCAAGTAAGAGAGAAAGGGCTGGAAATGGATATCACCACCATGCGTATCGTGGCCACGCTGGCATCGCTGGCGTGTTTCGTGGGCATCTGGTGGTGGGCGTATGCCCGCCGCAACCAGGCCCGTTTTGACGAGGCAGCTCAGGTTCCATTCCTGGAAGACTGAGTCTGATCACCACAACGAGAACATCCCATGAGCGATTTCATTAACAATTTCTGGTCGGTGTATGTCGCGGCGATCACGCTGATCGGCATCTTTGGCTGCTTGCTGCTGCTGATTCTGGTGGCCCGCAAGAAGGTCGTTCCCTCTGGCGACAACACCACAGGCCATGTCTGGGACGAAGACCTGCGTGAACTCAACAACCCCATGCCCAAGTGGTGGATGGGTCTGTTCGTGATCACCGTGGTTTTCAGCCTGGGCTATCTTGTGGTCTACCCAGGTCTGGGCGGCTTCGGCGGCAAGCTGGACTGGAGCCAGACCGGCGCCTACGACAAGGAAATGGCCAAGGCCAAGGCGGACCTGGAGCCTCTGTATGCCAAGTTCACCAGCATGCCCACCGAAGAAATGGCCAAGGATCCTCAGGCCATGGCCATTGGCGAGCGTCTGTTCATGAACAACTGTGCGCAATGCCACGGCTCTGACGCTCGCGGCAGCAAGTCCTTCCCGAATCTGGCGGACGGTGACTGGTTGCATGGTGGATCTCCCGAGAAGATCAGGGAGACCATCACCAACGGCCGTATCGGCATGATGCCGCCCATGGCGGCAGCCGTGGGCTCGGCGGAAGATGTGCGCAATGTGGCGCACTATGTGCTGAGCCTGTCGGGCAGCCCTCACGATGCCGTCAAGGCTTCGCAAGGCAAGTCCAAATTCGTGGCCTGTGCGGCTTGTCACGGCATGGACGGCAAGGGCAACCCCGCGCTGGGTGCTCCTAACCTGACCGACGACATCTGGCTGCATGGCTGGGGCGAGGCGGCAATCGTCAACATCGTCAACAACGGCAAGCACAATGAGATGCCTGCCCAGAAAGAGAAGCTGACGGAGGCGCAAATTGCCGTGCTGGCTTCCTATGTCTGGAGTCTTTCGAATACGCAAAACCAGAAGTAATGCGTTTTGAAAAGGCGGTGCCCTGGCACCGCCTTTTTCGCGTTTCAATTTTCAGTAATTACAAAAATATTAAGGAACTGCGATGCCGTGCGATCAGGGGAAGCCCCGAAAAGTCATACCGATCACGCCTGAGCCTCATGAGGGCGGGCCTGAGCTGGTGCCTATGTTCGCTTCCGAGCAAAAAGTGTACTCACGCTCTATTAGCGGCGTGTTCTCACGGTGGCGCTGGGCCATGGTGTTTCTGACCCAGATCGTCTTCTACGGCCTGCCCTGGCTGCAGTGGGGCGAGCGCCAGATGGTGCTGTTCGATCTGGGGGCCCGGCGCTTCTATCTGTTCGGACTGGTGCTGTACCCGCAGGACTTCATCTATCTGACGGGGCTGCTGATCATCAGCGCACTGGGGCTGTTCCTGTTTACCGCCGTGGCCGGGCGTCTGTGGTGCGGCTTCTCCTGTCCGCAGACGGTCTACACCGAGATCTTCATGTGGATCGAAAGCAAGGTCGAAGGCGATCGCAGTGCCCGCATGCGTATCGACAAGAGCGGCTGGACTTTGGAGAAGATCTGGAAAAAGTCGCTCAAGCAGTTTCTCTGGATCGCTCTGTCTCTTTGGACAGGTTTCACCTTTGTCGGCTACTTCGTGCCCATCCGTGAGTTGGGTGTGGAGTTGATGGCCTTCCAGGGCAGCTGGCAGATCTTCTGGGTGGCGTTCTACGGCTTCGCCACCTACGGCAACGCTGGCTATATGCGCGAGCAGGTCTGCAAGTACATGTGTCCCTATGCACGCTTTCAGAGTGCCATGTTCGACAAGGACACCATGATCGTCAGTTATGACGCCGAACGTGGTGAAGCTCGCGGCCCGCGCAAGAAAGACGTTGACTACAAGGCACAGGGCCTGGGGGACTGCATAGATTGCAAGCTTTGCGTTCAGGTCTGCCCCGTGGGTATCGATATCCGCAAAGGACTGCAGTACGAGTGCATTGGCTGCGGTCTGTGCATCGATGCCTGCAACTCCGTGATGGACAAGATGGAGTATCCGCGTGGCCTGATCCGATTGACCACTCAGAATGCCGTAGCCAAGGCCTGGAAGCAGGTGCAAGTGATTCGCCGCATTTTCCGCCCGCGTGTGCTGATCTACTCGGCCGTGCTGGTGGCCCTCAGCGCCGCCATGATCGCCAGTCTGGTGCTGCGCGAGCCGCTCAAGGTCGATGTGATTCGCGACCGTGCTGCGCTTTCGCGCATCGTGGCGGGCGGCAAGCTGGAGAACGTCTACCGTCTGCAGATCATGAACGCCACCGAGTCCGAGCAGCGCTACCGTATCAGCGCCGTGGGCCTGGAGAATCTGGAAGTCGCATCCGAGCAGGAAGTGAGCGTTGGCCCGGCAGAGACACGCGGCATTGCGGTGCGGCTGCAGATTCCGTATGGCTCGGCAACTCCCGGCTCGCACCCCGTACACTTCAATGTGGATGCAGTGACTGCCGGATCAGGGCGTATTTCCGAGAAGACGGTGTTCCTGGTGCCGCGTTAATGCCGGGTCTTGCCGGTCTTCGTGAGCCATCACGGAGGCCGGACAAGGGCACCGCCAATCGGCAACAATTTATGCCACCCTGCCGTGTGTGCCTGGGTGGTCAGAATTTTGGAAAGAGGTTTCATCATGTCGGCAGCACAAGCCAAGGTCTCGCAAACGGCCAAGATCATCCACCCCGAGGACGGCAAGCCCTGGTGGAAGTTTGCCCATGTCTGGCTCATCATCGCCGGCCCGGTGATCGTGGTGATTGCCGGCTTTGTCACCGCATACATCGCACTGAGCAGGCCCGATCCCGTGATTGACCCCGACTACTACCGCCATGGCATGGAAATCAACCAGCGCCTGAGCGAAAGTGAAAAAAGCCTGGCCCCAGCAGTCACCGGCCGCAATCATGCGGCCACGCCAGCCAAGGATCATCCGCTGGATCGTTGAGCGTTCCGGCGCTTGCTCCGCCAAGGTCGCTTTTGCGGCCTTTTTTGTTGCCGATATCAAAATCAGAGCGTGTTGCGCATGCACCGTCTAACGTTGATGTAGAAGTAAATGGTTTTTTGATATTCGGATTGCGCAAGGTGCTACTGAAAAGAGAGTAATTCAGGGTTTCCCGCCACGGTGCATGCCCGCAGTCCTGCATGAACGGTCACCACTGTTGTGCAAAATATGATCAAGCCCACAGCCCAAGGAGAATCAGGATGGATGCTCGACGCTGGATGTGGATTGTCTGGCCGGCCTTTCTGGCGGCGGCAATCATGGAGATGGTGGTTTTCGCTTTTGTGGACCCGCTGGATGTGCACTGGCTGGGCTCCCCACTGGACTGGTCGCGCCAGGCCATCTATACGGTCGCTTTTTTTGCCTTCTGGGTCGTGACGCTGATTGGAGGTGCGATGACGGTGATGCTGGGGCGCTCCGTCAGCGATCTCAATGGCGGCATCGTTTCCGAGCCTCTGCCCGAGTAACTCGCCCAGATAAAAAAGCCCGCTGTCCGCGGGCTTTGTCTTGAGAGTGTCTGTCGAATCGGTTCAGCTCTGGCATTGCTGGCTGTTGACGATGCGTTTGAGCGCCTCGGTATCCAGGATGCGCAGGTGGCGCTGCTTGACTTCCACGATGCCTTCCTCTGCAAATTTGGAGAAGGTGCGGCTCACGGTCTCGAGCTTGAGGCCCAGGTAACTGCCGATTTCTTCGCGCGTCATGCGCAGCACCAGTTCCGACTTGGAAAAGCCGCGTGCCGACAGGCGCTGGACCAGGTTCAACACAAAGGCCGCCAGGCGCTCTTCGGCACGCATGCTGCCCAGCAGCAGCATCACGCCATGCTCACGCACGATTTCGCGGCTCATGACCTTGTGCACATGGTTTTGCAGGGCCGTGACCTCGCGCGAGAGCTGCTCCAGTTTGTCAAACGGCATGACGCAGACCTCGGCGTCTTCCAGGGCCACGGCATCACAAGTGTGGTGGTCGTTGACGATGCCGTCCAGACCAATGATTTCGCCAGCCATCTGAAAGCCTGTGACCTGATCGCGTCCGTCTTCGGTGGCCACGCTGGTCTTGAAGAAGCCGGTTCGAATGGCATACAGCGAGGTGAACTCTTCGCCATTGCGAAACAGCAGCCCGCCGCGCTTGACCTTGCGGCGCGTGGCCACAATCTCGTCAATGCGCTCCATTTGTTCATCGTCCAGGCCCATGGGCATGCACAGTTCACGCAGATTGCAGTTGGAGCAGGATGCTTTGATGGTCTGAAGATTCATGGGCTTTTTGCAACGGCGCAGACAGACACAGAGTGGAGAGTCGCGCTGGTCATTGACCTCGTGGTTGAAGATGAGATGGATCAAATTGTCGCAGCACTTGCCTTGAGGTCTCTTGATTTTCATCAAGGACAGGGTGATTGCCTTGGGGCACATTGCCTGTATTCGTTCAAAAACATGCGCTTTTGCCTATTTTGGGCATGATTTTCAGGATCTGATTTCCATTGAAATCTGCTCTATACAGAGTGTGGGCGCACCCTAACTCCCAGTTATGACCGCAGTCACGCCTGAGTTGCTGAGCCGCTTTGATATCCCCGGCCCACGCTACACATCGTTCCCAACAGCCGACCGTTTTGTTGAGGCTTTTGGTGCAGACGACTACATACTGGCACTCAAGCAGCGCAAGACGCATTCTGGCTCGCGCGCTTTGCCCCTGTCCGTTTATGTGCATGTGCCGTTCTGTGAGTCGCTTTGCTATTACTGCGCCTGCAACAAGATCGTGACCAAGCATCACGAGAAGGCTGCCGAGTATCTGGACTACCTGAGCCGCGAGCTGGCCATGCATACCGAGCATTGCGGCAAAGGTCAGCTCGTAAGCCAGCTGCATCTGGGTGGAGGCACACCGACCTTCTTCAGCGATGCCGAGTTGCAGCAGCTGATGGTTTTGATGCGTGAGCATTTCAAGCTGGATCCCGCGGGCGAGTACTCCATCGAGGTCGATCCGCGCACCGTCAGCAACGAGCGGCTGAGAGCTCTCAAGGACATGGGGTTCAATCGCCTGAGCTTTGGCGTGCAGGACTTTGATCCCGCGGTGCAGAAAGCGGTGCACCGCGAGCAGCCCGCCGAGCAAGTCTTTTCGTTGGTGGCCGAGGCGCGCCGCCTGGGCTTTGTCTCCATCAATGTGGACCTGATCTACGGGCTGCCCAGGCAGACGCCCGAGTCTTTTGCGCGCACGCTGGCACAGGTCAATGAGCTGCGCCCCGATCGCATTGCACTGTATGCCTATGCGCATCTGCCCGAGCGTTTCAAGCCGCAAAGGCGCATCGAATCGGCAGACCTGCCTATGGGACAGGACAAGCTGAACATGCTCTCCGGCGCAATTGATGCATTCATGGATGGCGGCTATGTCTATGTAGGCATGGACCACTTTGCGCTGCCTGACGACTCTCTGGCCATTGCCAAGCGCCAGGGGCGCCTGCATCGCAATTTTCAGGGCTACAGCACCCAGCCTGATTGCGACCTGATTGCACTGGGCGTATCGGCTATCGGCAAGGTGGGTGCGACCTACAGCCAGAACGTCAAGACTCTTGAAGAGTATTACGATGCCGTCGATGGAGGCATGTTGCCCGTGCAGCGCGGACTGGCGCTTTCGCGTGACGATCTGGTGCGCAGAGCCGTCATCATGTCCATCATGTGCCAGGGCTCCGTCCTGTATGAGCCCATGGAGCAGGCCTGGCTTATCAATTTCCGCGAGTACTTCGCTGCGGAGCTGGATGCGCTGGCAGAGATGCAGCGCAATGGCTTGGTCGAGCTGTCCGTCGAGGGCTTCAAGGTCACTGGCCTGGGCTGGTTTTTTGTGCGCGGAGTAGCCATGTTGTTTGACCGATATTTGCAGGCCGACCGGAACCGCGCCCGCTTTTCGCGCATCATCTAGCGCATGTTGTTTTCGCTGGTCTGGACTGCTTTGATCATGGGGCTCGTGGGTGGGCCCCATTGTCTTGTGATGTGCGCTGCCCCCTGCAGTGTGGTCACAGCAGCGAAGCCTGTCGGCGGCGGGCAGCCAGTTGTCGTGCTCGGCCTGCAAAAACGCCAATGGCTGCGTACCAGCCTGTTTCATCTGGGGCGCATCGCTGCCTATGCCCTGCTGGGCGGGATCGCGGCCGTGGCCATGGAAAGTCTGGCCTGGCTGACCAGTCAGACAACGGCATTGCAGAGACTTTGGACGCTGATGCATGTGGCGGTCATGGCCTGGGGGTTGGCCATGGTGGTGCAGGCGCGGCAGCCAGCCTGGCTGGAGAGGGCGGGGCGTTCCGTCTGGGCCAGGGTTCAGCCCTGGGTCACCGCGCCGGGCGGCAGTCTGGCAGCGGGCTTTGCCTGGGCACTGATGCCTTGTGGTTTGCTGTATTCGGCGGTGTTGGTGGCGGCCCTGAGTGGCGGCGCCTGGCAAGGTGCTTTGTCCATGGCTGCCTTTGCCGTTGGTGGTGCACTGTGGTTGCTGGCGGGGCCCTGGCTGTGGCAACTGGGGCAGTCGCATGTCAATGCATTGCGGGCCAGGTGGGGCACCAGAGTTGCAGGTCTGATGCTAATTGGCGTTGCGAGTTGGGCTTTGTGGATGGACCTGGTCTACAAACCCAGTCTTTGGTGCCGATAAGTCACACAAGAGGGGGTTGTTGACGCTGTTTGCATCCCAACAGACCCTAGTCATGCTTGAGCAGTCATGGAACTGCGGAATAATGTCTCATCTTGTGTGTAGCGCCCAAAGTGAATCGTTTCGTTGCTATTGATATCGGACAACTGCGTATCGGCATGTATGTCCATCTGGAGACCGGCTGGTTGCGCCATCCGTTTCCCGTCAGCAGCTTCAAGATTGTCAATGACGAGCAGTTGCAGACACTCAGGACCCTGAAGCTCAAGGCAGTTCAGGTCGATCTATCGAGAAGCGATCTGGAAGCTGCGGCAGCGCCTCCGGCCGAAGACCCTCAACCCGCTCCTGCCCCCCCCGAGAACGATGCGCATGCCTGGCGCAACAGTATTTTGGGCGTGCAGTCCAGGTTTCTGGGCGCGGTTTCCGTATTTGACGACGTGCAGGCCTTGTTGCCTGTCAACCCCGAGAAGGCGCGGACAACGACGGATATGCTGGTTGCACAGCAAGTCGTCAAACTGGCGCAGGCTCGTGATCTGAGTTTGCATCTGCTCGCGGATACGGGGGGCGCCACCTTTGGCGTACATGGTGTCAATGTCTCCGTGCTGAGCCTGTTGCTGGGTAAGACGCTGGGCCTGTGCGATGACGTATTGAAGGATCTGGGCACGGCGGCCCTGTTGCATGACATCGGCAAGCCGGGGCTTGAGATTTCCGCATCGGCCAATGCACTGAATCAGGGCACGGGCCGCACGCCTCTGCGAGAGACCGTGTATGCGCGTCATGTCGGAGAGTCGGTGGCATTGGCTCTATCCATGGGCTATCCTCCTTCCGTCACGACGGCCATCGCCCAGCATCATGAATGGGCCGATGGTTCAGGCTTTCCACTTGGCTTGCTGGCCGAAGATATGGACATTGCCGGACAGATCCTGGCACTGGTCAATAATTTTGAGCGCTTGTGCAATCTGCCACTGCAAGGCAACGAAATGACGCCTCATGAAGCCATGGCTGCACTGTACGGACAGTATCGCCAGCGGTATGCGCCCGATGTGCTCAAGGCATTCGTGCAGACCTTGGGGGTCTATCCACCGGGCTCTTTGGTGGAACTAAGCGATGGGCGGATGGGCGTAGTGGTGTCTGTCAACACCAGCCAGTCGCTCAAGCCGAAGGTGCTGACCTATGACATGCAGGCGCCGCAGAAGCTGCGGTTCGTAGATTTGCTTGAATATGTGGGTTTGGGTATTCGCCGGGGCTTGACGCGAAATCAGCTTTCTCGAAATGCGTTAGAAGCTTTACAGCCGCAAAGGCGTCTTTGCTACTTTTTTGACAGTTCTGCAGCACCTGCTGCCGAGAAAGACCTCGCGTGACTTTGCAGCAGAGTTTTCTGATTGACCCTCTGCTTGCCTCCATGCTCGATGGTTTGCAGGAGGCGGTCTGGCTGCTGGATGCGCAGACATTGCGTGTCGTGCATGCCAATGCAGCCAGTATGCAGCTCACGGGCTACACGCCCGAGCAGGCGCAGGAGCAGTATGTCGATGTGCTGTGCGCCTCCCTGGTGCAAAAGGCGTTCTGGCAGGATGCCTCAAACTGGGTGGGCGGGGCGAAATTTCTCACAGAAATCTGTACAGCCAATGGTTCATTGACAGCTGTGGAGATGGGGGTGGGCTCCATCGCCCTGAATCCACGCTGGTTGATGCTCACCATGCTCGACCGCAGCGAGCAGTTGCGGCACGAGAGCGAACTGGACATGCTGCTTGCAGAGTTGCGGGCGACGCTTGAGTCCGCTGCAGATGGCATGCTGGTCTGTGATCTGCGCGGTGGCATTCGGGCATTCAATCACCGTTTCGCGGAGCTGTGGCAACTACCCGAACCACTGCTCGTGCAGCGAGATGATGCGGCCGTCTTTGCCCATCTGGAAGCGCAGACCATCAGCAGCGAGAGTCAGTTCACTCTTTTACAGGATGCGCAGGACCTGTCGGCTCCTGAAACCTCGGAGGTACTGCAGCTGCTCAGTGGCAGGGTGCTGGAGCGTCGCTCCGTGCCTCAGCTCAGTCGCGGTGTGGCGATAGGGCGTATCTACTCCTATCGAGACATCACGGTGGAATCCAGCTCGGCGACAGAACTACGTCTGGCTGCAAGAGTGTTCGAGTCCAGCCTGGACGGTATCTTCATTGCCGATGCCAATGGTGTCATCGTTCAGGTCAACCCGGCCGGCGGGCAGTTGCTGCATGGCAAGGCGGTGCTGGGGCTCGCTGCCTGGACTCTGTTCGAGTCCGAGGGAGGGCCTGTGTCCGACCTGCTGGAGCTGGCCGCTGCGCGCTGGGATGTGGGCAGCTTCTGGGAGGGCAATCTTTGGCTCAAGCAGAGTGAAGGTCAGCGCTGCGCGGTCTGGCTGTCCTGGGTCGCATTGCGTGACGGCTATGGGCGTCTGGTACAAAGCATTGGCTTTATGCGCGACATGACCATGCAGCGCAGTGCCCAAAAGCAGATTGAGCAGCTGGCTTACAGTGATGCGTTGACAGGGCTGCCCAATCGCCTGAGTTTGAGCCGTCACGTGCAAGCCGCAATCACTGCTGCGCGCTTCACACAGCAGCCCTTCAGCATTCTGTTTCTGGATCTGGATCGTTTCAAGATCATCAACGATTCATTGGGCCATGACTTCGGCGACCGGGTGCTCAAGCTGGTTGCTCAGCGGCTGAGCGGACTGCTGCGCCCTGCGGATGTGCTGTGCCGTCAGGGCGGGGACGAATTTGTTCTCTATCTGCATGATTGCACGGGAGAAGGGGCTTCGGCCGTGGCTGCCCGTATTCTGGACGAAATGCGCCAGCCCTTCATGCTTGACGGCCTGGGCTTTTCCGTTCAGTGCAGCATTGGGGCTGCGCAATTTCCGGCGGATGGTTTGACGCTGGACGAGCTGATTCGTCAGGCCGATATCGCCATGTATCGTGTCAAGGAGCGTGGACGCGGCAATTTCAGTTTCTACCAGCCGCAAATGAGTGCGGGTCTGCTCTCGCGCATGAAGCTGGAGCATGCCATGCGCCAGGCGCTGGACAAGGGGCATATGGCCGTGCACTTTCAGCCACAGGTACATATCCGTTCGGGTCGCATTGTGGCGGCAGAGGCTTTGCTTCGATGGACGGACCCCGAGCTGGGGGTGATCTCTCCTGCAGCCTTCATTCCCTTGGCGGAGGAGTCCGGCTATGTGGTTGCGCTGGATGCCTGGGTGCTGGAGCAATCAGTACAAGAGGCGGCGCGCTGGCTGGCTATGGACATGCCTGTCAAGGTGTCGGTGAATGTCTCCGCGCTGGAGTTCAGGCAACCGGACTTTGTGGATCGCCTCAAATACGTGCTGGAAGCCAGCGGCTTGCCGGCACAGTGGCTGGAGCTGGAGCTGACCGAGAGCATTTTGCTGCAGGAAGCGCAGGAAATGGCTTTGCGCGTGCACCAGATCGCAGAGCTGGGTGTGGGTCTGGTCATTGACGACTTCGGTACCGGTTATTCGAGCTTGGCTTATTTGAAAAAACTGCCGATCTCCAAGATCAAGATCGACCAGAGTTTTGTGCGCGGCCTGCCGCACGATGCGGGAGACAAGGCCATTGTGGGCGCCATCATCAGCATGGGGCAGGCATTGGGTGTGGAACTTGTGGCAGAAGGAGTGGAAACGCAGGAGCAATGCCAGGCAATTGAGCAGTTACAGGGTGACTACTTTCAGGGCTATCTGTGCTCGCCAGCCTTGCCTGCGGAGCAATTCCGAAAGCGCTTGGAGCAGAGTGCATCCGAGCAGGAGCCGGGAGCTCAGCCGTATTCGTCGGATGACGATGCCAGTGGTATTCATATTGCAGGTCTGCAATAGTTGGAGGGCATGCTTTTTTGCTAGGTTTCCTATCGTCTGATTTGACGATGCGCAGTTTGTGGGGACTCAGCAAAATCAAGGCATTTCTTGGGCCGACTTCCGGGTGCGTGCATCAATGAAGAACGCGCGCAGAGTTGAGTAACTGTGCGGTATTTGATGGGCCGGATTTTTTGAGACAGCAAATGCCCAAAAGCGATTACGCAACTTTTGATTTCTACAACTATCGCTCGGATGCTCTTCAGGCCGTCACCGGCTTTCCCGTTTCGTATGCTGTGGAGCCTGAGGCAGCTTCTTCGCCGGAACAGGTCCCGGTCATCGGTACCGAAGCCCTGAGTCAACTGATTACTGCGCTGTACGAGTCAGCCCTGGACCCGCAGAACTGGAAGGTATTTCTGGAGCTGCTGCGCTCAAGCGCCAATGGCAACTACGCCTCGCTCGTGGTGCGCGATCCTCATGGTGAGAATGTGGGCTGGGTGATTTCAGCATCGAGCGGTCGCTCCGAAGTCATTCCTTACGACCCCTATGCGCAATGGAGCCCGTTTCTCGGTATCGCCAAGGACAAGGTGCTCACCCTGTTGGATGTGATGACGGAAGCCGAATGGCATTCCTGTCGCTACTACAACGACTGGTGCAAGGGGGTGGACATCGAGCACATTCTGGCCGTGGATGTCATGACCGATAACGGCTGCTCCTATGGTTGGCGTATCACGCGGCCTGCGGCGGCGGGAGCATTCGAGTCAACACATCTGGACGTGGTGCGCATGTTGGTGCCGCACCTCAAGCGGGTGTTGAACATGCAGCTGAATCTGCATCGTGACCGGCAGGTCATTTCGCTATACGGGCGTGCCACTGCGCAGCTGATGATGGGCGTGGTCATTCTCGATCAGACGGGGAAAATGATCGAAGCCAACCCAGCAGCCACCACCATTTTGAACGTGGGCGATGGAATACGGGTCAACAACGGTGCGCTCGAGGCCGTCTATGCTAATGACAATCGCCGGCTGCAGCGTCTGATCCGCGATGCCTTGCTCTCTCCCAAGCTGGAGAGCGTCTCCATGACCGAGGGCATGTCCATCACTCGCCAGTCCGGCCAACTCAACTGGGGCGTGGTGGTGCAAAGCATCTCTCCCGATGAATGGACCGAAGGCAAGCAGCGTCCCAGCGTAGCGGTTTTTCTGCGTGATACGACGGGCAAGGCAGAGCCGCCCGTCAAGCTCACGCAGCAGCTTTTCCATCTGACTCCTGCAGAGACAGCAGTGGCCACGCATCTGAGCAACGGCATGTCTTTGGAGGAGGCGGCCGAGGCTTTGGGTATCAAACCCAATACCGCCCGCGCCCATTTGCGCTCCATCTTCTCCAAGACCGGGGTACGTCGTCAGACCGAACTGGTGCGACTCTTTCTCAACAGCGTGGCCTGGTTGGGCAATCATTGATTCCAGCCCGGAAAACAGGCAAAAAAGGCCCGGCAAGCGGGCTGTTTCTTGTGCCTGGCTGGAAGCTGTTGTCAGCGTGGGGCTTACATCCGTCATCGCCTCGTGGTTGTTGGAGTCGCAGTCATGGCGCTTGAAGTCGTCATTCACTGGCTGGGTCATGCCTTAAAGGTCGGCACTATCACGGCGGAGACGCTGCCTGCAAGGTTGAAACCAGGTTTGAATGCGAAGGCAGATGCGCCACCGACGTCTGGAGCTGTCGAATGCCGGTCGCAGCCTTTCTGTTAGTCGCTTAGTACGCTTGCTGCAGAGGCGAGAGCATCGAGCACTGTCGGCTGAGTTTCCTGCGCAGGCTGCATGCAGGGGAACAGGGTGGCAGTTGTTTGCAATGCGTTGCGGCATGGTCGGAGATCTTGCTTTCCATTTCGGCTCCTCGAATGAGAAAAGCACGCGACGGGCAGGGGTTGCAGGGCGGCGCTCGTCCCTGGCCTTCTTGAAAGCTGGAGGAGGTTGATGAATGGCAGCTGCCGCAGCGCTTACCAGATTGAGTGTTGAGGGCAGGACTCCAGAAAGTAAAAGCCACATAGCGGATAGCTATGGTTAAACTATGGCTGATTAATTCAGTGAGGCATGTATGGATCGAATGGATGCCGGCGCAACGTATGAAATGAGCCCGCGCAGGGTTGTGTTTGAGTACAGGACCAATGGTGAGGCTCGATCAGCAGCTATCAGTGGCGATGCGCTTGAGCGCCTGACCAGAGCCAAGGAACTTGCTGGAGCGGGGCAGAACTTGGCGGCATACAGAGCCCATTGGCAAGCAATTCATGGGCTGGCTGCGACAAAGCACGATCAAGGTCAGGGGCCTGTCGTCATTCGCGTCGGTGATATTCAAGCTCGATAGAGTGATGCGGGTCCTGTGCCAGGCTCTCTGTGCTCATGAAGGAGTCGGGCGGCAACCTTTCTTGCTTCTTGAATCTGGACGTCAAGCCATTCGGCCTTGGCGGCTGCAGCGGCCAGCTCTGTACCTTGCGAAGCGGCTGTAGAGGGTATGGGGCTTAATGGTGCAGTGCGCATGGCGTTTCTGGAAGCAAAAAGCTCGCGCGATGGCGAGCCTGTTTGTTGCTTGAGCTGGCTTGTCAGAGCCCACTCATGCGACTCACGGTTGGAGTGCAGTTAATTCATGCTGGGCGTCGTGGCGTTGGCAGATGGCCGCCGTCGACGTAGATGTTCTGACCGGTGATCCATTCGCCTTGGTCGCTGCACAGGAATGCGACCAAGTGGGCGATATCTTCGCCGGTACCTGCTCGACCCAGAGAGATGTAGCCGGCGATCATGTCGTCCCACACTTTGCCGCGAGGCACATCATCCAGGCGACTTGTTTCCACGATGCCTGGAGCCACGACATTCACGCGAATCTTCTTGGGGCCAAGCTCTCGCGCCATGATGGTGGTCAGGCCATTGATGGCCACCTTGGTGGTGGCGTAGGCGCCAGTATCGGGTGCCAGCAGCTGCGCTGCCAGCGACGAGATATTGATGATGGCGCCGCCTTCTCCCTGTGCCCCCATATGTTTTGCGAACGCACGAGACATATAGAAGGTTCCGTTCAGGTTGACATTCATCACCCGATGCCATGTATCGATGGATAGCTCCGTCACCGGGATGCGGTCGTCGCCGCGGGTTGCGCCCGCGTTGTTGATCAGAAAATCCACACGTCCCCATTCTGCAATCGTGCGTGCAAGCAATGCGTCGATGGACTCTGGATTGCTGACATCGGAAACCACAGGCAGGGCGCGGCGCCCGAGCTGACGGATTTCATCCGCCACCGATTCGATATCTCGCCAATGCGCTTTGCGCTCATCTTCCGGATAGGTGTCGGGGGCGCGGCCCGTGCCCGTCAGGACAACATCACAACCCGCTTGCGCCAATGCCAGTGCAATGGGGCGACCGATGCTGCGCATCCGGCCTGCACCGGTGACCACGGCCACTTTGCCTTCAAAACCAGTCAACGTATACGACATGCCACTTCCTTGCGATAGGGACCCTGAACATTCAGACGAATCAAGATTCTTCGGTCTGGCTTGATGCTCCTGCACTCCAATCTGCGCATCAAGGACGATGCAGCGGTTGAAGATCGAGCAACTCATCAGCCAGATTCTTGAAGTGGTGGAGTTGAGGAAAATCGTCTGATGGGACTAGGGAGACGCGCCCATTGAAGGGTTCCTGCTTGCTTGTCAGTCAGGGGTCTTTTGGGGGGCGCTGAGTGCAAGTGGATAAGGTCGGTACGCCTTTTTGCGGTAGGACAGTGGCAACTCGGAAGCAGGGTTGGCGGACCGCCAGCATTGGCTGATACATCGCGCTCCAGAAAGAAAAACCCGCACGGTGCGGGTTTGTATCAGGGCAGAATCATTGGCTGAGAAATGATCAGATGCCTTGAAATTTAAACGGCTCGGATGCCTTGAATTGGCCAGTGGCATCCCCTGAATAAGTGTGATTCTGGTCCGGTCCCAGATCGATCTTCATGACCTTGCCTTTTTCCTTGCTGAAGTCCAGTGCCTTCAGGTCTACCCAGAAGGTGTTGGGTGTCAGTGCCGACTCAAAGAAATACAGCTTGCGCTCGTGATCAAACACGGTGCGCCAGCGTGTGGAGGAAATATTGGGCTCCTGCGGCGTATTCAGACCATAAGGAACAGAGGCATTGCGAATCACACTGAACACGCTGGCGAGCGCCTTGTTCGGGCTTTGATCCTTGGGTATTGCGTTCACGTAGAACGAAGCGCGGGCGAAGCGGTCTGCTGCACGATTGGTGCCAGGCAGCATTGTGGTGCCTCCAATCTGTTTCCAGTATGCATTGAGCGCCAGTTGCTGGTCGAAGGTTGGCGAGTTTGTCATGACCTGGTATTGGCGACCATGATGAATGACTTGCTTGCCCGCGATGTATTCCACGATCGCGCTATCGCCGCTGGCGTCGGAGATTGAAAGGTGTACGGTTGTCAGCCGGTTTTCACCGGGCATGGTGTCGGATACGAGGGTGAATGGTTCCTTACTTAGCGCGGCTACTGCCTGCTGCACTGTCGCAAAGTTGTCCAGTACATATTGAGCCCAGGCGGCAATCGATAGGCCTGGCTTGCTATTGGTGCCAAATGCAGGGTATTGCGACTCGACGAGCCATAGAAGGTTGGCATTCAGACCGGCTTCGTTGACCCCGTCGGTAGTGGAAATGTCATAGCCTGAAGTGATGACGCTGCCATACTTGGACGTCCAGCGCACAGTATTGGGGCCGGTTTCGCCAGTGCGCTGCATGCCTCGCGGCAGTACCCAGAGGTTGCTGACGATGTCACTCTTCCAGTCCATGGATCGTGCAGTGATCACTTGGCCGTTGGCTCCGTGAAATACCAGTCGTGTGCATGCCCAGGAACTGGACATGGCTGCTAGACCTGAAACTCCAAGCAGCAAGGCTGCTACACGAGGGTGGATACACGGCATCTTCATCTTCATTGAGCCTCCATGGTTAAAAAATGTGAATGGTGCCAAGCATGCCACATGCATCGGTAGTGAGATATTGATCGAGCTCCAGCGACGTAGATGCCAGGCCATAAACATTCAAACTGCCTCAGTACCTGCTCTTGCAATAAGTCCAGCAAGGCAGTGGCGATTCATGAGCGTCGGGTGCATGTGCTTTTCCAAACACAAAATTCCGCTGCATGGCAGGAAGGGCTCGATAAGTGGATGTTGAAAACGGCTGTGCGCATGGCACGTTTTATCTCCGGGCGCGGCCTTGGCGCCGGTGATGCTGGCGCTGCTCGGAAAGAATGCAAGAGCATTGCGGCCTTCGCCTCCCTTCGCCTCAATCGGATCGGTAGTCAGGCGCGAAGGCTTGGCCCTGGCAATGGCGCCTCCTGTATCAAGGAAAGCTGCGATCGTGAAGGCTCTCGGCGTCCATGACCGCATCAAGAAGTGCAATGTGCTTGATAGCGGTGGGCAGTGGGCGGGAATGATCACTCACAAGGAAGTGATCTGACGGCTCAGGGTCTTGGCTAGCGAAAGTTTGATCTACGCGAGAACTACGCGATTGCGTCCAGCGGCCTTGCCTCGATACATAGCAGCATCAGCGCGCGAGATGAGGGCTTCTGCGGTTTCTCCCTGTCGATACTGAGTCGCACCCAACGTACATGTCACTCGCAGATCTTTGTGCACTAACTGTGTCCACGGGAGTGCTTCTGTGCTTTCGCGAATTCTCTCAAGCAGCACTCCTGCCTGGGCCAGTTGTGTGTCACAGAGCACCAGAAGAAATTCTTCTCCGCCGTAACGACCAGCGCAATCGGCTGCACGAATCTGCGAGGACAGAAGTTGTCCAAAGGCTCGAAGTACTTGATCTCCTCCTTCATGACCGTAACGGTCATTGACCTGTTTGAAGAAGTCAATGTCAAGCATTGCGATGCAAAACGGGGCGTCTCTGCGTTGAGCCGCATGAATACATTGTTGCAGTCGATCCATGACCCCTCGGCGGTTTTCCAGTCCCGTCAAGTCATCGTTGCGCACCAAGTTTTCAATCTGCTTCAGCGCGATGGCCAGTTTTTCATTACTCGCACTGAGTCGATATTGCATGCCACGAAAGTAGGTGACCAGCACGCTGCATCGGACGACTGCTCCGAGCATGACGCCGACAGTGAGGAACTGCCCGATAAGGGTGTCGGTGGTCATGCGCATCTGTGGCCCTACCCAGTAAACAGCCAGTGCAATTGCAATGAGCGTGCAGCTCCAGGTCATCCAGAAGCTTGTACGCCGCGGAGCAAGAAAGCCGTCGGTACTGAAGACCAGAAGCATAACCAGTGCCTGGAACGCAACCTGAGGCGCTGCGACAAGCAAGCCCAGCACCCCAGTAACCGAGACCAGTTGGTGCCAGAAGAACAAGCCAGGGTCACTCTGAGTCTGGCTCCAGCCACTGGCGTAGGCCCAGGTGATAAAGGCCATCCCTGCACCTATCCAGAGCCCATACAGCAGCACTGCATGCAACGGCACGTAGCCTGCCCAGCAGTGGCCGAGAAATAGCATGAAGGCATATAGATGGCTCAATAGGACCGAAGCGTGCAACTGCCAGGTGCGCTTGCGCCAGCGTTCGAAATGCTGAGTTTCATTGGCAAGAGGCGATGAAGACCTAGGGCCCCACAAAGGTGGTCCGCGTGTTTTTTCAGGGGAGTGAGCCATTGCCGGTTAATGGTCGCCAAAGTGCGATTGGTTGTTGCAAATAACAGTTTGCCCGAATTCCGGCCCCGGAAAATTACGGTGGGTGACCTGACAAAGCTTGGGTCGAACTGATCGCTAACGGTGCATACGGCAAGGTGACCCAGAGCCATCGGAAGGCTATATCGATAGAAGTGTTTCCTGGCGCCTTCAACTCGACATGCCGACCTACGACACTGCGGTAAATGATCATGCTCCTGAACATTGCGATCCAGAAACAAATAAAGCCCGCTTGAGCCGGGACGGTGCACGAATTGGGTAGGCAAACAGGAAGTTCAACAAGAACTTACATGCAGCGCGCGCGGCAAGACTAGCCTGCAATGCTCCACGT
>Ga0268257_1001555_pt1 | contig 19057 bp, 22 predicted proteins | sample AgamicAtPrz_FD_200249 | JGI IMG/M metagenome (GOLD analysis project Ga0268257, IMG submission 200249) | Agave microbial communities from Guanajuato, Mexico - At.P.rz (v2) (version 3) | ecosystem: Host-associated > Plants > Phyllosphere > Phylloplane/Leaf | place: Guanajuato, Mexico | collected... | reverse complement strand
CGAGCAGCAAAAACTTGATCTTCGATTTATCCAGCGACGTCTTACCCATGATCCAGCCTCGATCCATCAAAACTCCATTACAGCGGTTTCGTAATTCCGTTACAGGATCTGGGTGCATCGCCCCTTCATGAAGTGAAGAGGAGCAGCACCGGCGTCCCCGGCCCAAAAACGAGGGCTGGGCGGGACGGAAGCGTGCATTTGTCGACTCAGCTGTAACAAATTACGACTTTCCGATTCGCTTCCTACAATCGCGATCATTCACGCGCTTCCAATTTCATAGTTGAAAGTGCAGACCACTCAAGCTTTTTACAAGGATTTGCTGCCTATGCTGACCCTCTTGCGCCGCGCAGAAGATTTGCTGATTCAAGTTCTGCGTCTTGTCTTGCTCGCCTTTTCCATCTTTGTGCTGTTTGGCATGGGCCACTGGATCTGGGACCACTACAAGCCCAAGAAGCCCGATACCGCCACTGCCGGCGCAACGGCGCTGAACTGGAAGGATGCGCCCTACGACCTCAAGTACATGGAAGAAGAGACCGGTCGCGACCTGAGCGTACTCGGCAACGCCGTGCCCATGGAAAAGCGTCTGGCCGACCCCGCCCTGCGTCCGGATTTCCGCAAGGCCGACGGCCTGCTGCGTGGCTTCATCTACCGGGACACGGCTGCGCGCAAACGCGTAGAAACGGAAAACAGTAGCCAGGGGCTGGATCCCATCCACCCCCTGCTCAAGGGCGATGCCCTGCCCTCGGCCGACGATGTCAACCGCCAGATCAAGATGCGCGAGGCACGTGAAAACTCCTGCTGCGACAAGGAGGCTGCCGACGCGGCCGCTGCCGAAGTGGATGCCGCCTGGACGGCTCGCCGCATCTCGCTGACCCGCGAGGACCGCATGGCCCGTGCCGCCGCAGATGCTGCAGCCGATGCAGCGATTGCGGCAGCCGCCGAGGCTTCGGGCGAAGACGCCATGCTGATGGATCCGGTGAACCTGGCCTCCGAAATCAACGACCGTGCCCAGGCCGCCGAGATGGAGCATGGCGAGGGCTCGTACGCGGCCTACATCAAGGGGCTGCCCGTGGCGCTGGAGAAGGTGCTGGGCAACGAAAGCCTGACTAAGAAGCTGCAGCAGCAGTCCGCCCCGCAGATCGTCAACACCTTGCTAACCAACTACACACTGTCGTTCGACCGCACGGCCGCCAAGCTGCGCGGCGACAACCCCGATGAGGAAAAGTGGGAGTTTCTGGGCATGGACACGGCTTTTGCCACGCTGCTGATTTCCTGCCTGGTGATGGTGATGATGGCGCTGGTGATGTTCCGCATGGAGCGCCATTTGCGCGGTATCGGCGCGCAATCGGGTCAGAAGTCCTGATTTTCCGGCTCCGGCACAAAGGCCGGAGCTTGCGCTATGGTTTCGGGCCCGCCTCTGTACAGTAGGCGGGCCCTTTTCTTTTCAGTTCAGCGATATCACCATGAGCACCACCCGTAGCAGTACCGTCCCCGTCCACGCGCAATTCATCGAGCGCATGTCGCCGCGCGCCTTTGTGCCTGAAGCACTGAGCGCTGCCCAGATCGAGCAGCTGGTGGAAGCCGCCCGCTGGGCGCCTTCGGCCAGCAACAAGCAGCCCTGGCACTTTGCCTACGCCCTGCGCGATGACGCGAACTGGCAGGCGTTCTCGCAGATCCCCAACGAAGCCAACCGCCGCTGGTGCCTGAATGGCGGCGCGCTGATCGTGCTGCTGTCGGACAGGCAGGCTTCCGCCGCCAAGCACAGCTTCGACGCGGGCTGCGCCTGGGGCTATCTGGCGCTGCAGGCCCATGCCATGGGTCTGGCCACCCACGCCATGGGCGGCTTCTCTGCCGATGAAGCCCGCAAGGTGCTGAACCTGCCCGAGCATCTGGTGCCCGAATGCGTGATCGCCGTGGGCCGCCGCGCCGATGCCGCCACTCTGCCCGACGATCTGCGCGAGCGCGAGCAGCCCTCGGGCCGCAAGCAGCTGGCCGAAATGCTGAGTGCCGGAGCCGTTCAAGCCGCCGCAACCGCCTGAAGCGGCGCCAATCCCGCCAAAGCTCCACAACTCACCCTGTGGAGCTTTTTTTGACAGAATTGCCGCATTAATCAATACAACATTGCGGGAGCAGCTATCAAATTTGCGCCCCGTAGCCTGAGCCTATGTCCGTCATGCAAACAATGTGGCAGCGCCTGGGGCCGGTGGCCTCGCGCCCTTCTTGGAAAGAGCTGATCCGCGCCAGCATCGGCGCAGGTCTGGGTCTGGCGCTGGCCGGCATTCTGGTGGGGCTGGTCGAGCATTTCTTTCCCAACACCCTGTTCCTGTTCGCACCGCTGGGCGCCACCGCCGTGCTGGTCTTCGCCGTACCCAGCAGCCCGCTGGCCCAGCCCTGGAACTGTGTCGTCGGCAACACCGTGCCTGCACTCTATACCTTGCTGCTGCTCTGGGCGTTTCCCACGCTGTCCCAGACCTCGCTGGCCGCGCTGGCCGTGGCAGGAGCCATTGCCCTGATGCTGCTGCTGCGTGCCCTGCACCCGCCGGGTGGCGCCGTGGCCTTGCTGACGGTACTGGCTGCGGCCCAGATGGCGCCACTGGGCTGGCATCTGCTGATTCCCATGGCCGTGCTCTCAGGCGTCCTTGCAGCAGTCGGAGTGCTCTACCACCGCGCCTGCGGCCGTCCCTACCTGCACCAGCCGCATCAAGCGGCCAAGACCCAGCGCCCCACCACGCGCCTGGCGCTGAGCGAGCAGGATCTGGAGCAGCTGTTGCAGCGCTTCGAGCAAAGCTACAACCTGACACCCGAGGATCTGGGTGAGCTGCTGGCCGCCGCTGAGGAGGAAGCCATCAAGCGCCGGCTGTCCAGCGTGAACTGCGGCACCGTCATGTCCGCCAAGCTCCTGACCGTGAGCCCGCAGACTCCGCTCGAAGAGGTCGCCGAGCTGTTTCACCGCCATCTGATCAAAAGCCTTCCCGTGGTCGATGCGCAAGGTGAGCTGATTGGCCGCGTGCTGCGCGCCGACCTGTTCGACTGGCTCTGGCAGGATCACCGCGCGCGCCAGCAGCAAAACCTCTGGCAGCGCCTGCGCAGCCGGCCATCCAAAGTGCAATCCGTAGCCCAGGAACTGATGCGCGCACCAGAGATGAGCGTGCAGGAAGACACACCCATGGGGGATCTACTGCACGAGCTGGCATCGCACAGCGTGCAGTTCATTGCCGTGCTGCGAGGCAAGACCCTGGTCGGCGTCATCACACGCTCCGACGTGATTCGCACCTTGCTGTCCATCAATCAATAGCCATGCGGGCAAAGGCCCTCTTGCCTGACACGGGCTGCTGGATAAACTATGGGCAGTACTGGTTTGATTGCCCGAAAAGGAGTTGCTGCCATGGACGCCGTGTTCACCCCAAACCTCGACAAGCTGCGCAACATAGTGCAAAGCTTTGGAGCCAGTTCCTTTACCGCGACACAGGTGGCCACGGAATATGAAGGCAGCACTGCCAGCAGCGAAATCACCAAGACCTTCGAAGAGCTGCTCGCCCACCACGCCACCGTGCTGGGCATTCAGTCCGTGCCGGGCCACCATGTGGTCTGGCGCGCAAACTGAGCCGCTGACAAGCCCCTTCATGCATGCCCACTTCGGTGGGTATTTTCTTTTTCATCCAGGGATCAACTGGGCTAAAGTGCGGCGCCATGTCGCTGATTCCTCTTTCGTTGTGGATGCCGCTGTCCGTTGCGGCCTGCGTGCTGCTGGTACTGGCCGCCGTGGGCTGGCTATGGCGTACCGCCCTGCGCATCCCCGCAGGCAGCCGTGACGGCCGCAATATGCGCAACATGGCCGCCATTGCCAGCGCAGGCCTGCTGCTATGGCTGGCCTATGGCTTGTTCAAGGGTTATGGGGCGCTGTGGCAAGCCGATGCGCTGATGCTCATGGCTCAGGCACCGTTGCTGGTGCAGATGCCCTTGATCATCGCTGGAGTGGCCTGGATTGCGACCCTGCTGCTGGGTCGAGTCATGGCCATGCACAAAGACGGCCACGAAGACTGAAGGCACAGCCGTCAGTGCGAGCGCGTTGCGGCCGGCTGCAGATCAGCCCATAGCTTGCGCAGCTGCTGCAGCTCGGCATCGAAGCGCTGGTTGATGCGCTGCTTTTCCTCTTCCTGCTGCTTGATGAAGCGCTGCTGCTCGGCCTGAGATTCCGTGTTGTCGTCCAGCTGACGGCGCAGATTGGCGGGAGCCTTCTTCGGGTCGTTCTGATAGAACTCCAGCTCGGTATTGAGCTTGCGGCGGCGTTCCTTGAGATCGACCTGGCGCTGCTGGGCCACGCCGATCACATCGTTGACCTGGGCAATGGCCTCGGCTCTGGCGGCGTCATGCACGCCCTGATTGGGGAAGCGCGCCAGCATCGCGCGGTCACGCGAGCGCTCCTCACGCAGGCGTTGCTGCTCGGCCTGGTCCTGGCGGCGCTTGGCCTCCTGTGCACTGCGCTCCTGATCGGTCAGCGTGGGGCCCACGCGGCGCAACTCGACGCCCGTGGTACCAAGCACACGCTGCTCGCGATCGACGCAGGAGGCAATAGGTCTGTCGGCCGTGATGCGCCGCCCATTGGCATCCGTGCAGGCGTAGATACCGCCGCTATTGGCTGGGGCCTGGGCTTGAGCCGGCATGGCGCCTGCCCAGACGGTAGCTATCACATACAAACTCAGTTTTGCATGCAAGGCCTGCTTCATTTGCGTGTTTATTCCTTGTCTTCAACACCATAACGCTGACGGTAGGCCAGCACGCGCTCATGATGCTCGCGGCCGGCATCCCCGCCCTGCTGCTCGAGATAAAGCAACAGATCTGCCAGCTTGGCAATCGCACAGACCTGCATGCCCAGCTGATTGCGCACATATTGCACGGCGCTGTGCGGCACGTCCTGGCCATTCTCCGTCGCCATTTCCTGACGATCCAGAGCGATGGCCACGGCATGCGGCTCGGCACCGGCCGCCTTGATGATAGCAATCGACTCGCGCGCGGCCGTACCGGCCGACATCACGTCGTCAATGATGAGCACGCGGCCCTTGAGGGGAGCGCCCACCAAAGTACCGCCTTCGCCGTGGTCCTTGGCTTCCTTGCGGTTGTAGGCAAAGGGTACGTTCTTGCCCTGCCGCGCCAGTTCCACCGCCACCGTGGCTGCCAAAGGGATGCCCTTGTAGGCAGGCCCGAAGACCATATCAAACTCCATGCCGCTGGCCAGAATGGCTTTTGCATAGAATTCGGACAGACGGGCCATCTTGGCGCCATCGTCGAACAGGCCGGCATTGAAGAAGTACGGGCTGATGCGCCCGGCCTTGGTCTTGAATTCACCAAAACGCAGCACGCCCGCATCGACGGCAAACTGCACAAAATCCTGCGCCAGACGGTCTGCACCGCCCATTGGCTTCTCACTCACCACCATGGATTCATCCTTGTTCAAATTAACCAGCCTCAACCTCAACGGTATCCGCTCTGCCACGACCAAAGGCGCCGAAGCCTGGATCGAAGCCACTGCGCCGGATTGTATTTGCGTCCAGGAAATCAAGGCCCAGGCTTCGGATATGGCCGGGCGCTTCGAGGTGTTGGCCGGCATGAAGGGCTACTTCCACTTTGCCGAGAAGAAGGGCTATTCGGGCGTGGGCGTCTATACCCGCCACGAGCCCAGCGATGTGGTCGTGGGCTTCGATATCGAAGAGTTCGACGCCGAGGGCCGCTATGTCGAAACCCGCTTCGACACGCCAGGCCGCAAGTTCTCCGTCATCAGCGCCTACTTTCCCAGCGGCAGCTCGGGCGAGTTGCGCCAGGAGGCCAAGTTCCGCTTTCTCGCCAAGATGCACAGCCACCTGATGCACCTCAAGGCCGAGCGCGACTTCGTGCTCTGCGGCGATATCAATATCGCGCACCAGAAGGAAGACCTGAAGAACTGGCGCGGCAACCAGAAAAACAGCGGCTTCCTGCCCGAAGAGCGCGACTGGATGAGCAAGTTGCTGCACAAGACCGAGGCCAGCGGCGGTCTGGTCGACGTCTATCGTCAGCTTCAGCCCGACACCACGGATGCCTGCTACACATGGTGGAGCAATCGGGGCCAGGCCTATGCCAACAACGTGGGATGGCGACTGGACTACCACCTGGCCACACCGGCGATCGCGGCCCTGGCCCGCACCGAGTCCATCTACAAGGGCGAGAAGTTCTCGGACCACGCGCCCATCACCATTGGTTACGACATGGCGATCTGAAGCGCGCAAGCAACGCCGGCAGCGACCTGCAAGGCAGTGAACGCACGCATGCTCGGCAAATTGAGTTAGCGCAAGGTGCAACAGTACAACCCATGCGAGCATGAGTTGTACTGAGCCGGCTGGGCAGGTTTCCGAAAGAATGAACTGCGGAACCTGGAGGGCGACAAGGCCACAGCGGTTCCCGTTTCGCTTTTAGGAAAAGGAATAGCCAATGAAGAAGATCCTGATGACCCTGGCCCTGTGTGCAGTCGGTGCCCTGAGCGCACCCGCCATGGCGGCAGGCTGCGAAGCCGTCGTTGAAAGCAACGATGCCATGCAGTTCAATGTCAAAAGCATCGATGTGCCCAAGTCCTGCAAGAAGTTCAGCGTGACTCTCAAGCATGTGGGCAAGATGCCCAAGACCGCAATGGGCCACAACATCGTGGTCAGCACCGCTGCCGACATGCAGGCCGTGATCACCGACGGCATGGCCGCTGGTGCTGGCGCCGACTATGTGAAGGCCGGCGATGCACGCGTGCTGGCTCACTCCAAGGTGATCGGTGGCGGCGAGACTACCAAGTTCGACATCGATGCGAGCAAGCTCAAGGCTGGCACTGACTATGCCTTCTTCTGTTCCTTCCCCGGTCACTCGGCCCTCATGAAGGGCTCGCTCAAGCTGGGCTCCTGAGTTCCGAAGCTCCCGATTCAGGAGCTTGCAGCGCTTTCCTCATATAAGTTTTGAAGTTATTAAAACTGAAAAACATTGATGGGCAAGCGCCATAAGCTCTGAAATCAGGAGCAAAATCGGCTACATCAAAGCGCCTGTGATTCGCATCACAGGCGCTTTTTCATGGCTTATTCCATCGCAGACGTCAGCGGTCTGTTGCTCACCACATGCTTCATCACCAGCGTGGAAGTCATGCGCAGCACGCCGGGCAGCCGGGTCAGCTGCTCGTCATAAAGCCGCTGGTAGGCAGGCAGATCGCGCACCACGACCTGCAGCAGATAGTCGGGATCACCGAACAGGCGCTGGGCCTGCACCACATTGTCGAGCCGGGCCACGGCGTCCTCGAACGCAGGCACGGACTTGCTGTCCTTGAGCGTGACAAAGACCAGGGACGAGAAATCCAGCCCCAGCGCCGCGGGGTCCAGCTCGGCGCGGTAGCCGCGAATCACGCCCGATTCTTCCAGCGCACGCACACGCCGGTGGCAGGGCGACAGGCTCAGGCCCACCTGCTCGGCCAGCTCGGTCACCGTGAGGCGGCCATTGTTTTCGAGCGCAGCAAGAATTTTTCGATCCAGCGAGTTCACGAGGCAGTTTCTTCCAATTTCAAGCCGATCGGCGGCGAATATTGAGAGCACATTCTCTCTCCTCTTCCATATTCTCTCGGCATCAACGCTTTTCGAGGGAATTTCGTGTCCTACGCCGCCTTGACCGCCTTCTGGGCCGTCTCCTTTCTGCTGGTGCTCACGCCCGGTGCCGACTGGGCCTATGTGATCTCGGCCGGTCTGCGTGGCCGGCGGCTGGTGCTGCCCGCCACGCTGGGCCTGGCCTGCGGTGCGCTGCTGGCCACGCTGGCCGTGGCGGCAGGCGTTGGCGCCCTGGTGGCGCGCAACCCGGCCCTGCTGACCGCCTTGACGGCCACCGGCGCGCTGTACCTGGCCTGGATGGGCGTGGGACTGTGGCGCAGCCCGGCAGCCATAGGCAGCGCCGGCGACGCCGAGAGCGGCACGCGCTGGCACTGGACGATCAAGGGTGCCAGCGTCAGCGGCCTCAACCCCAAGCAGCTGTTGCTGTTGCTGGCCTTGCTGCCGCAGTTTGTGCGGCCTGCCGAGAGCTGGCCGGTGTTTGCGCAGATCATGGCCCTGGGCGCGGTCCATGCGGCCAGTTGCGCCGTGGTCTACTTCGGCGTGGGCTGGAGCTCCCAAAGCGTGCTGCGCTCGCGGCCTGCCGCCGCGCTTGCCGTCTCGCGCCTGTCTGGCACGCTGATGCTGGTGATTGCCGCCGTGCTGCTCGGTGAAATCGCCGTTCAGCATCTCTGACAGCAAAAATGCCTGCGGCCGAAAACCGCAGGCATTTCAAGAACAGGCATATGCCACAACCCGGGACACCGGGCTCCCGCATTGCAAAGCAAGGCGGCAGAGGGGGCAGAGCGCCTCAGCAGAGGCCACCCCATCTCATCAGCTCTTCAGTGCCCCCAGCACCTCATCCAGCATCTTCTTCGCATCGCCGAACAGCATGCGGTTGTTGTCCTTGTAGAACAGCGGATTGTCCACGCCCGCATAACCGGAGGCCATGGAGCGCTTCATCACGATCGAGGTCTTGGCCTTCCAGACTTCCAGCACCGGCATGCCGGCGATGGGGCTCTCGGGATCGTCCTGGGCTGCCGGATTGACGATGTCGTTCGCGCCGATGACGATGGCCACGTCGGTCTCGGGGAAGTCTTCGTTGATCTCGTCCATCTCCATCACGATGTCGTAAGGCACCTTGGCCTCGGCCAGCAGCACGTTCATGTGGCCGGGCATGCGACCCGCCACCGGGTGGATGGCAAAGCGCACATCCACACCCTGCTCGCGCAGGGTCCGGGTGATTTCATTGACGGTGTGCTGGGCCTGGGCCACGGCCATGCCGTAGCCGGGCACGATGATGGCGCTTTTTGCCTCGCGCAGCATCTCGGCGGTCTCGGCTGCACTGACGGGTGCCACTTCGCCCTGGGGCTCGGCGGCCGCAGAAGCATCGCCCTTCTTGGCGGGAGCGCCGGAGCCGAAGCCGCCCGCAATCACGCTGATGAAGTTGCGGTTCATGGCCTGACACATGATGTAGCTCAGGATGGCACCCGAAGAGCCCACCAGCGCGCCGGTGACGATCAGCAGGTCATTGCCCAGCATGAAGCCGGTCGCCGCCGCAGCCCAGCCAGAGTAGCTGTTGAGCATGGACACCACCACGGGCATGTCGGCCCCACCGATGGCCATGACCATGTGCACGCCGAACAGCAGGGCGATGACGCTCATCACGATCAGCGGCAACATGCCGTCGGCCACGGTTTGGGCATGCAGAAACTCGCGCCCGAACCAGATCACCACCAGCAGCGCGAGCAGATTGAGCCAGTGGCGTGCGGGCAGCAGCAGCGGCTTGCCGCCTATCCTGCCGTTGAGCTTGCCGAAGGCTATCAGCGAGCCCGAGAAGGTGACGGCACCGATCAGGATGCCCACGTAGATTTCCACCTCGTGAATGGCTTTTTCTGCGCCGGCGAGCTCGATGGAGGTATCGACATAGCTGGCAAAGCCCACCAGACAGGCGGCCAGGCCGACCAGGCTGTGCATGAGGGCGACCAGCTCGGGCATCTGGGTCATCTTGACGACCTTGGCCGCATACAGGCCGATACCGCCACCGACCACCAGCGCGCCGACGATCCAGGCGATGCCGCCGGCATCGACGCGTGGGCCGAACACGGTGGCCAGCACGGCCAGCGCCATGCCGACCATGCCGAACAGATTGCCGCGGCGCGAGGTTTCGGGGTTGGACAGGCCACCGAGGCTGAGGATGAACAAAATGGCAGCCCCCAGATAGGCCACCGTTGCGAGACTTTGGGACATGGTGTTTCTCTCTTGTGCTCGTTCTTCTTATTTGCGGAACATGGCCAGCATGCGACGTGTCACGGCAAAGCCGCCAAACATATTGATGGCAGTCAGCACCAGCGCTGCAAAGGCCAGCCAACGAATCAAGTCATCAGGGCGAGCGGTACCCGCCGTTCCCGGCGGTGCAATCTGCACCAGGGCGCCAATGGCGATGATGCTGGAGATGGCGTTGGTCACGCTCATCAGCGGCGTGTGCAAGGCAGGCGTCACATTCCACACCACCATGTAGCCGATGAAGCAGGCCAGCACGAACACCGTGAAGTGGCCCAGGAAGGCCGCTGGCGCGTAGGCACCGATGAACCAGAAGGCCAGGGCGGCAATCGCAAAAATAATGGCCAAGGTCTTGGCAGGCAGCGGGCCGGCAGCGCCATGGCCATGACCGCTTTTCTTCTGCTCCACGGGCGCGGCAGGCTTGGGAGCAGGCTTGGGCGCCTGGGCAATGGGCGGTGCCGGCCAGGTGATTTCGCCGTCCTTGACCACGGTCAGGCCGCGAATCGCATCGTCTTGCATATTCACCACGGCGACGCCATCCTTGGCCTTGCACAGCTCTTCCGTCAGGCGCAGCAGGTTGGTGGCGTACAGCGTGGACGACTGCTTGGCCAGGCGCGATGCGAGGTCGGTGTAGCCGATGATGGTCACGCCGTGGCGCACCACGGCCTCGTTGGGAACGGTCAGCTCGCAGTTGCCGCCCTGCTCGGCCGCCATGTCGACGATCACGCTGCCGGGCTTCATGCTCTGCACCATCTCGGCCGTGATCAGCTTGGGCGCCGGTTTGCCGGGGATCAGCGCGGTGGTGATGATGATGTCGGCCTCCCTGGCCTGCTGGGCATACATCTGGCGCTGCGCAGCCTGGAAGCCCTCGCTCATCACCTTGGCATAGCCGCCGCCGCCAGAACCGTCCTCTTCGTAGTCGACCTTGACGAACTCACCGCCCAGCGATGTGACCTGATCGGCCACTTCGGCGCGCGTGTCGTTGGCGCGCACGATGGCGCCCAGATTGGCGGCCGTGCCAATGGCCGACAGACCGGCCACGCCTGCGCCGGCAATGAAGACCTTGGCCGGGGGCACCTTGCCTGCGGCCGTGATCTGGCCGTTGAAATAGCGGCCGAAGGCGTTGGCGGCCTCGATCACGGCGCGGTAACCCGAAACACCGGCCATGGAGGTCAGTGCATCCATCTTCTGCGCGCGGCTCAATGTCCGGGGCAGCGAGTCGATCGCCAGCACCGTCACCTTCCTGGCAGCCAGTTGCTGCATCAGATCGGGATTCTGGGCCGGCCAGATGAAGTCGATCAGGATCTGGCCTTCGCGCATCAGCGCGACTTCTTGCGGGGTGGGCGGGCGCACCTTGAAGAGGATGTCGGCAGCAGCCCAGACCGCCGCAGCGTTGGGCAGCACCTCGGCTCCCACTGCGCGATAAGCGTCATCGCTGAAGTTGGCGGCATCGCCGGCGCCCGATTCGATGGCGACCGAAAAACCCAGCTTGATGAGCTTTTCAACCACATCGGGCACGGTGGCCACGCGCTTTTCCAGCGGGAAGGTTTCCCGCGGGATGCCGATACGTTGGGCGTCAGTACGCTGGGCGTCGGTCGGCGGGTTGGAAGAGGTAGACATGAGGAGTCTCCTGGAGTTTAAAAACTGGTTCCCTTCAGGCCGACCCGCCCCCAACCATTCCTACCGCAGGAGGAACTTGCTTGCATGGGCATTGGCACGGCCTGAACGATCTTGAAACTGTGTCGGGGCGCCTCCCATGAAGCGAATGCCCGCTGCCTTGCAGCACAAATACGTTTTAGCAGCCCGCACCAAAATGGGGCACTCGCATCCATGCTAGCTCAAATGAGGGATGACGCCAGAATCTGAGCGGGCATTTTTGATGCGCGTGTCATGCCGTGTCATGCTTGCGGGGTTCGCAGCCCGCGAGACTACGCAAACGCCTGAAAAATACAAGTCACCCATGTTGCAATATCACACTGTCCCCGTCACAGCCTTTCAACAGAACTGCTCTCTCGTCTGGTGCGACCAGACCATGGACGCGGCCGTCATCGACCCGGGCGGAGATATCGAGCAGATCGAGTGGGAGGTGGAACGCCTGGGCCTGAATCTCAAGGCCATCTGGATCACCCACGCCCATATCGACCACGCGGGCGGCACCAGTGAGCTGGCGGCCAAGTACGAGCTGCCCATCATCGGCCCGCATGAGGGCGACCAGTTCTGGATCGACGGCCTGCCCCAGCAGGGCGCCATGTTCGGCTTCCCCCATTCCGAGCCTTTTGTGCCCTCACGCTGGCTGCATGACGGCGACACCGTGAGCATCGGCCAGGAAACGCTGAACGTGCGCCACTGCCCAGGTCACACGCCCGGCCATGTGGTCTTCCACTCACCGCAGATCGACCGCGCCTTTGTCGGCGATGTGCTGTTTGCCGGCAGCATAGGCCGCACGGACTTCCCGCAGGGCAATCATCAGCAGCTGATCGACTCCATCGTTCAGCGCCTGTGGCCCATGGGTGACCAGACGATCTTCATCCCCGGGCATGGCCCGGAAAGCAGCTTTGGCCGCGAGCGCAAGCTAAACCCCTATGTCAGCGGGACCTGAAGCCTGACGGCCGAAGCTTGCGGAATCAGGTCTTCCGTAGCAGCATGCGCCTGTCACGCCTTGTGACATCACATCTATTGGAGGGAGTTCGTATGCGCAATTTATGGAAAATTTGCCTGGCTTCAGCCCTGGTCAGCAGCTCATGGGCGAGCCTTGCTCAGGCACCGGCAGCGGCGCCTGCCGCACCGGCCGCCAAAACAGCCCCCATCAAGCCGGCGGCAGAACCCGCAGCAAAGGCTGCGCCGGTCCCTGCTGCTGCCAAGGCGGACATGCAGACCTTTGTCTGCAAGGATGGCTCCACCATGAGCGCGGCGTCCTCCAAGGGAGCTTGCTCGGGCCACAAGGGCATTGATCAGCAGGCCACTGCCAAGGCTGCTGCAGGCGCCAAGCCGGCCTCGACCGCCGCACCTGGCGGCGGTGCAGGCAAGGTCTGGGCCAATGAGGACAGCAAGATCTACCACTGCCACGGCACCCGCTTTTACGGCACCACCAAGAACGGCAAGTACATGAGCGAGGCCGATGCCAAGGCCGCCGGCATGCATGGCGCCAACAACAAGAGCTGCAGCTAAACCTGTAGCATCAAACCATCGCGCTGACCTGCGATTGCAGGCAGCGCGTTTTTTCATTGAAAACAGGCTGGATTGCTTGTCCATCAAACACAAGCAGCTATCAATTCAAAAGGACAATCGCGGGCATGAACTGGCTGGTCGGACTGGGTATGTTGCTGATGGCAGCCTTGCTGCTATGGGCTTTTTCGGCGCTCTTCATCAGCATGCTCGCCGGCCTGGCGGTCAGCGCCCTGCTCTGGCAGCCGCTGCGCTGGTGGCGTCGCAGGCAGTTGCTGCGCGAGCTGGAGCAGAACCCGGCTCTCGATGTCCAGCAGCAGGCCCCTTGCGCCCTGTTCTATCTGCTGTCCGCAACCGTGGTTCTGCTGGGATGCGCCGCCGCACTGGCCGCCCTGATTCATCTGCCCGACAGCCTTTATTCGCCCGAGCAGCTTTCTCTGATCTGTGGCCTGGCATTTGCCATCAGTCTTGCCACCCTCATCAAGCTGAGCGGCAATCTCGTCAGTCTGGGTGAAGAGGCTGCTGCCGCTGCCGAGATCAGGGCGGCCTGGTCGCTGGCGGCGGGCATTGTGCCCATGCTGTCCCTGATCACTCTGATTTTCTTCGTACCGCATACGGCGGGCTGGATGGTCTGGCGCGAGCAATGGCGCGGCTATGACAGCACGCAGTTGCGCATCCCCCTGAAGCACAACGATGCCGAGCACCAGCAGGCCTTGTTGCAGTTGGTCCGCCCGATGCTGGAGCAAGGCAGCCGCATCCTGAGTCACCGTGCCCGCTCACGCAGCGGCGGCAGCTATACCCTGAGCGCCGCCCTGCCCGCACGCTATCGTTTTCATGAGGATGCGCTGGAGTTGCAACTGGCGGGCCTGATGCCGCAGGAGCAACTCAACATGCATCTGCAGGCCTTGATTTCCGTGGTGGAAGGAGAGGCCAGCAGCCTGCCTCTGGCCTATGCCCAATGTCAGCCGTCCCCCGACTGGTTGGGCAGACAGCGCTTTTTCGGGCGTGGCCAGCAAGCCATGCAATCGCTGCGCGAATGCGTGCGGACTCGCCAATCCGAGCTGACGACCGCTCTTCAATTGCTGCGGGGCAATCTACAGGAGGTGCAAGTGGGCTGGAGTCGCTTTCGCCCCTGGCCGGCTCTGCCGCGCTGGCAGGCAGCGGCCTTGCCGGAAGATGAAGATGAGCTGCAGCGGCTCGATACTTTGCGCTAGGAACCACTGAGCGGCAGCACATCCAGCCACTGGCCGGGCTCCAGTCCTTCAATCGAATAAGGCCCCACGGCCATGCGCACCAGCCTCAGCGTGGGGTGGCCGACGGCTGCCGTCATGCGGCGCACCTGGCGGTTCCTGCCCTCGCGGATGACGAGCTCGATCCAGCAATCGGGAATGTTCTGGCGCACGCGAATCGGCGGGTTGCGCGGCCACATCAGGGGCTGCGGTTCTATCAGGCGGGCCTTGGCGGGCAGGGTCTTACCGTCGCTCAATTCCACGCCGTCGCGCAGGCGCTGCAAAGCGGCCTCGTCCGGGATGCCTTCGACCTGCACCCAGTAGGTCTTCTCCATCTTGTGGCGCGGATCGGCAATGCGGGCCTGCAACTGGCCGTCATTGGTCAGCAGCAACAGGCCTTCGCTGTCGGCATCGAGCCGGCCCGCCACATAGACACCGGGCACATCGATCCAGTCCTTGAGGCCCTGCCACTTGCCCTCGGGCGTGAACTGGCTGAGCACTCCATAGGGCTTGTGAAAGCACAGCAGACGCGTGACCTCGGGCCGGGGCGCGGGCTGGCGCACCACGGTGCTGCGGCGCAAGTTGCTGGAGCGATTGGAAGAGAACGGGCGGGGCATGGCAGCGAGCTTAGCAACAAAGACCTGGACTAGCATCAAGCATCAAAAAGCCTTGTATCGCTTACTGGACAATGGAAAACAGCTATCAGTTTTGAAAATCCGGAAAAGCAGCACCGAGGAGCGGCTGTGGATACACCTCACGCACGCAGTTCAGCCAGGCCTGGGCCGCACGCGACAGGTAGCCGGGCCGCCACATCAGCGCCACATCCCAGGGGATCTCGGGCTCCACCAGCGGGCGGCTGGCCACGCGCTGCGGGTCGTAGCGGGCGATGACATGCTCGAACATCACGGCCACGCCCACATGAGCCGCGACCAGATGGCCTATGAAATCCCAGTAGCGCGTCTGCAGCTTGACCTGTGGCGTGAAGCCCGCTGCCTCGCATTGCTGCAGCACGTGCTCGTGCAGAGCAAAGTCCGAGGTGTAGAGCACAAACGGCAGCTCGCGCAGATCGCTCCAGCGCATGGGTTGGCCCGGGTCTGTCACCTGCCGGGCGGGCAGCACCACGCGCGTCTTCTGACGCGCCACGGTGTAGCGCTCCAGCGCAGGATCGGGGGCCGCGAACAGGCCCAGCGCCATGTCCAGCTTGCCTTCCTGGATCAGTTGGTACTGGGCACGCGCCCCCTGCTCGTTGACCTGCAGGTTCACACCCGGATAGCGCTGCTGGAACAGCGCGATCACCGGCGCCATGTAATGGCCCGTGGTGGGCATGATGCCCAGGGACAGCTCGCCGCGCGTGATGTGGTCGACCTCGGCCACCTGGCGGCGCAGCAGCTGGGCCTGTTCAAGAATCTCCATCCCGCGGTCATAGACCACCTGGCCGGCATCGGTGAGCTGCACGCCCCGCCCCTCGCGCAGCAGCAGGCGGCCACCGAATTCATCTTCCAGCGCCTTGACCATCTTGCTGATGGTGGGCTGGGTCACATGCAGGGTTTCGGCCGCACGGGTGAAGCCGTTCTGGCGCACGACCTCGATGAAATAGCGCAGGGCGCGCAAGTCCATAAAAATTCCCTTTATGCATGGAAAAAATGAAAATAAGTCATTTTATGAATATAGGTGAAAACCCTAGAATTCACCCATGTCACAGATTACGGAAGCTGTCGCCCCTCGCGCCCAGGGCAGCAGCCATTCTTTCGCCCAGACACTCTGGCAACTGCTCAAGGCCGTGCTGCAAGTGTGCCTGCTCAGTGCCATCTGGATTGCCATGGATGTGCTGCGCCAGCATTTCGGCTGGAGCATGCCCGCCGGCCTGATCGGTTTCGGCCTGCTGGCCGTGGGCCTTTTTTCGGGCCTGGTCAAGGCACGCTGGCTGCAAAGCGGCACCAACTGGCTGCTGGCCGAGATGCTGCTGTTCTTCGTGCCCGCCATGCTGGTGGTCACCGAATACCCCGATCTGATCCGCCATCAGGGCTTGCGCATTCTGGCCGTCATCGTGGCCAGCACGGCCTGCGTGATGGCCGTGACCGCACTGGCAGTCGATCGTGTCTATCGCTTCGAGCTGTGGCTGGCAAGGCGCAAGTCCAGCCGCGATGCCTCTGCCCTGGATGAGGAGTAAGCCATGCTGTCGAATGAAGTCATCGGCCTGCTGTCGCTGCTGGCCACCGTGGCCTGCTACTGGGTCAACAAGCGCCTGTATCGCAAGCATCCCCACCCGTTGCTGATGCCCATAGTCGCCACTCCCATGGTGCTGATCGGCCTGTCGCTGCTGACCCATGTCAGCTACCCGCAGTACATCGCCCAGACACACTGGCTGGTCTGGCTGCTGGGCCCCACCACGGTGGCATTTGCACTGCCTCTGTACGAGAACCGCAAGCTGCTGCGCAAGCACTGGATGTCGATTGCCACCGGCGTGGTTGTGGCCAGCCTGGTGTCCATCTCCACCACCATTGCGTTTGCCGATATGTTCGGCCTGTCCGAGGCGCTGCAAAAAGGCCTGGCCGTGCGCAGCATCACGACACCGTTTGCGATCGAGGCCGAGAAAGTGCTGGGTGGCCCCACCGATCTGGCGGCGCTGTTCGTGCTGTTGACCGGTGTCAGTGCCATGCTGCTGGGCGAGACCGTGCTGCGTGTGCTGCCCCGCATCCGCAGCAAGCTGGCCACGGGTGCCAGTTGGGGCGGAGCCGCCCATGGCAGCGGCGTGGCCAGGGCGCGCCAGGCCGGCGAGGTGCAGGCCGTGATGGCATCGCTGGTGATGATGATTGCCGGTGCCGTCAACGTGCTGGCCGCGCCCTGGGTGCGCACATTGTTTTTCTGAGCGGCGCTCAGGGACCGGCTCCGGCAAGCGCCGCTCTCAGCGCACCGGAATGGCAATCGGGCGCAGCGGTGCGGCGTCGCCGCCTCGGATCTTCAACGGGTTTCCGATGAATGCGAACTCATAGACCTTGTCTCGCGAGAGCCCGTCCAGGGCCACCAATTCCATGATGGGAATGCCTTGCTGGGCCAGCAGGTAGCTGTGCAGCGGCACATAGTCATCGTCCACTTCTGAGGGGAAAGTCTCCAGGCTCAGGTTGTCAGCGCCGACAATCATGGCGCCGGCATCCTCGGCCAGAAAGCGTGCGGCATCCAGGCCCAGCCCTGGCGGTTTGGCCATATAGGCCTGGGGTTGCTCGTAGAGCTTCATGCGTCCCGTGCGAATCAGCACGACATCGCCCTTCTGCAGCGTCACGTTCTGGCGTTCCAGCGCGTCCTTGAGGTCCTGGCGCGTGATCCGGTACTGGTCGGGCAGCATGTCCAGGCCCTTGGCCGCAGCCACATCAATCAGCACGCCGCGCGCCACCAGTGGCGGGAATTTCTCTATGCCTGTGCGCTTCCAGCCGCGGTCGCCCAGATGCTCGTCGGCGCTGAAGCCGTTCCAGATCCTGCCGCGTATGCCGAAGTGGTTGAGTGCGTCGATGTGCGTGCCCGTATGGCTGTACATGGAAAAAGCCGTGCCCGTGTAGCTGCGCGTGGCGTTCATGTTCTTGCCCACGTTCATGGGGTCGTCCACCACGGTGCCGCGTGGCGTGTGCGTCATCCAGAACTGGTAGTGCGGATCGCCGGCGTCCTGCCAGCTGGGCATGCCCACGTAGTACTCGGTGGCGAGGTCATAGACCTGGCCACCTGCGATGCGCTGCAGGATGGCAGCGCGCGAGGCGGGCGTTATCAGGTTCAGGCGGCCGATCTCGTCGCCCGGCCCCCAGGGGCTGGTGCCCACATCCTGGCCGGCACCGGCCGGGAGCGTGTGGCCACCGTGGGCATGAGCCAGGCCGGAGAACGCTGCTGCCATCGCGAGCAACAGGGTGGGCAAGCGCCGGACACCGGCGCGGAAAGAGAAGTTCATGAGTGTTTCCTAAGAAGCGGTGCGCCTTTCGGCGCCAGTGAAAAAGTGAGAGGAAATGGCTTAGCCCACCAGGGCGCGCAGCCGTTCACGCAGCATGTTCAGGGGCTGGGTCTGCAGCGGTGGCAGGCCCTGGGCGATCAAGGTGGGAATGCTGCGCAGGCCCAGGTGCTGAGCCAGTGCGATGTCCTGGTGAACCATGTTCAAGGCCTCGGTGCTTTCCATGCAGCGTGCAAACGCATTGCGCTCGAAGCCGGTGTGCGTGGCGATGTCCAGCAGCACCTCGGCGTCGCCTATGTTGCGATGGGCACTCATATGGGCGTGCTGTATGGCATCGAACAGATTCCAGTGGGCCTCGTCGCCCTCCAGGATCTGGGCAGCCTGGCAGGCCAGTGCGCCGGCCAGGCCGCTGGGGTACTCAAAGGTTTCGCGGCGCATGCCTTCGACGTCGATACGCTGTGTATCGTCATGCCGTGCGCAGGCCTCCCAGTGCCCAAGAATGATCTGCTTGGCCTGCACCATGGAGCCAAACCTTGCCACCATCTCGGCGCGGGAAGCTTGCAGCACAAAGCTGCGCTGACGTACGCGCAGGCCCAGCTCGCCGGCCACCTGGCGCAGGCGCGGCGACATCACATAGCACCAGCCGCAAACCACGTCGTGGAAGAAATCGATGGTGGGAGCAGCCTCAACTGCCGCGGACAGTACCGGGTCAGGGGCTGGATGAGCTGCGACCTGCGCGGGCAGAGCGCAGGAAAAATCATGGCATTGCGTCATGCTTGTGTCCTTCATGGCTGATGGACAGCAAGCGTAGGGCGCAGGCCTCGCAGGAGTAAGAGGCCTGCGCTTGAGAGACTCTTAATCCGGCGTCAAGA
>Ga0268257_1001548_pt1 | contig 19150 bp, 17 predicted proteins | sample AgamicAtPrz_FD_200249 | JGI IMG/M metagenome (GOLD analysis project Ga0268257, IMG submission 200249) | Agave microbial communities from Guanajuato, Mexico - At.P.rz (v2) (version 3) | ecosystem: Host-associated > Plants > Phyllosphere > Phylloplane/Leaf | place: Guanajuato, Mexico | collected... | reverse complement strand
GGTGCCGATGGCGCTCGGTCTCGGCGAAGGCGCCGAGCAGAACGCGCCGCTCGGCCGCGCGGTGATCGGCGGGCTGCTGTTCGCGACCGTTTCGACGTTGCTGTTCGTGCCGCTCGTGTTCGGCGGCGTGCATGCGCGACTGGCCCGGCGACGCGCGCGCCAGGCCGGTCACTGACTTTCGCCCCACTACCCGGTTGAACTGGTTGAATTCATGGAAGAGAAACATCACAGCGCCGTCGGCATCCAGGTGGACGAACACGGCATGCACCTGCCGGCGCGCGCGTCGGTGTCGCGACGCGGCCGGATCGTCGTGATCGTGATCGGCGTGCTGCTGGCCGCCGGCGCCGCGCGCACCCTCGTCGTCAACGTGCTGAACCGGCATCGCCTCGACGCGGTCGCCGAGCAGAACACGCGCCAGTACGTGAGCGTCGTGCATCCGGTAGACGCGGCCACCGGCGGCAAGCTGACGCTGCCCGGCACGCTGCGCGGCTTCGTCGAGGCGCCGATCTATGCGCGTGCCAGCGGCTACGTGCTGCGCTGGCAGGCCGACATCGGCGCGCACGTGAAGCAGGGGCAAACGCTCGCCGAACTCGACACGCCGGAGCTGAACCAGGAACTCGCGCAGGCCACCGCGCAACGCCAGCAGGCGCAAGCGTCGCTCGCGCTCGCGAAGACGTCGTTCGACCGCGCGCAGCAGCTGCGCCAGCGCGATGCCGTGTCTCAGCAGGAACTCGACGACCGGCAAGGCGCGTTCAACCAGGGCACCGCGAATCTCGCCGCGGCCGACGCGAACATGCGCCGCCTCACCGAGTTGAAGGGCTTCCAGCGGATCGTCGCGCCGATCGACGGGATCGTCACGCAGCGCAACGTCGACGTCGGCGATCTCGTCAATTCCGGCAACGCCGGCCGCTCGCTGTTCACGGTCGTGCAGGCCGACCGGCTGCGCCTGTACGTGCAGGTGCCGCAGGCGTATGCACAGCAGATCAAGGTCGGCCAGCACGTGAGCGTCGCGCAGGCCGAGCTGCCGGGGCGGACCTTCGACGGCACGATCACGCGCACGTCGCAGGCGATCGACGTCGCCACGCGTTCGCTGCAGATCGAGATCACGCTGCCGAACCCGGACGGGCGGCTGCTGCCCGGCGCGTACGTGCAGGCGACGCTGCCGATGACGCCGGTCGGCCGCCTGCAGGTGCCGGCCAATACGCTGCTGTTCCGCGCCGAAGGCCCGACGGTCGCGACCGTCGATGCGAACGGCAAGGTTCGCCTGAAGCAGGTGACGGTCGTGCGCACGATCGGGCAGACGCTCGAAGTCGACGGGCCGATCACGCCGAACGACCGGCTCGTCGCGAACCCGAGCGACGCGCTCGCGACCGGCGACGCGGTCGTCGAGCAGGCGCCGGCGGCGCAGCCGGCGTCGGCCGTCGCGGGAGCGAAGTCGTGAGTGCGATACGCACCCGCGTGCACCCGGCCGCGATCGGCGCCGTCGCGATCGTCGCGGCCGCGGTGCTCGCCGGCTGCACGGTCGGCCCGGATTACCAACGCCCGGCCGTCGACACGCCGGCCGCGTGGCGGCTCGACCCGGCCGACGCATACTGGCACCCGGCCGCGCCGGCCCGCGCGCCGCTCGATCCGGCCTGGTGGACCGCGTTCGGCGACGCGCAGCTCGACGGGCTGGAAGCCGATGCGCTGCGCAACAACCAGAACCTGAAGGCGGTGGCCGCGCGCTACGACCAGGCGAAGGCGACGCTCGCGTCGGTCGCGTCCGCGCAGTATCCGGCCGTCGGGTTGAACGCGAGCGGCCAGCGCTTCAAGATCTCCGCCGACCGGCCGCAGACCAACTACGCGACGAAGAGCATGTCGACCGTGCAGAACGAGATCCAGGTCGGCGCGGCGGTCAGCTACGAACTTGACCTGTTCGGCCGCGTGCGGCGCAACGTCGAAGCCGCGCAGGCCAGCTCCGAGCAGGCGCGCGACGATTTCGCGAACGCGCGCCTCGTGCTGAGCGCCGATCTGGCATCGAGCTATTTCACGCTGCGCGAGCTCGACACCGAGATCGACGTCGTCAGGCGCTCGATCGAGTTGCAGCAGAAGGCGCTCGATTACGTGAGCGCGCGCCACGACCTCGGCGCGGTGTCGGGCCTCGACCTGTTGCAGCAGCGTGCGCAGCTCGACGCAACGCGCACGCAGGCGCAGTTGCTGCGCCAGCAACGCGCGCAGGTCGAAACCGCGATCGCGACGCTGGTCGGCACGCCGGCGCCGGAATTCTCGCTGCCGCCGCGCGTGGTGCCGATCAACGCGCCCGCGCTGCCGACCGGCATGCCGAGCGACGTGCTGCAACGGCGCCCCGACGTCGCGTCGGCCGAGCGCGCGATGGCCGCCGCGAACGCACAGATCGGCGTCGCGCGCGCCGCATATTTCCCGCGCATCACGCTGTCGCCGGACATCGGCTGGGACGCGACGCGCTTCGCGGGCCTGTTTACCGTGCCGGCGCTGCTGTGGTCGGTCGGCGGGTCGCTCAGCCAGCCGCTGTTCGAAGGCGGCAAGCTGAAGGCCGGCGTCGATTTCGCGCAGGCCGGCTACGTCGCCGCGCAGGCCAGCTACCGGCAAACCGTGCTCACCGCGTTCCAGGAGGTGCAAAATGCGGTGACCGGCCTGTCGGTGCTCGCACAGGCGGCGCAGCAGGCTTCCGCGGCCGTCGACGACGCGCGCAAGCTCGTGTCGCTCGCGCAGGACCGCTACGCGGGCGGCCTGACGCCGTTCATCGACGTGCTGACGGCCCAGCAGCAATTGTTGACGAGCGAGCGCCAGGCCGTGCAGATCCAGGGCCAGCGCGCGGCGCTCGTCGTGTTTCTCGCGAAGGCGCTCGGCGGCGGCTGGGACGGCGATGCGGCGAACGGCGCCGCGCCGTCCGACGTCGCGTCGGCGGCCCCGCAGCGTGGTGCGGGTGTCGGCCCTTGACCTGCCCTTAACCGGTTACGCGGACAACGAACATATGAAAGTACTGATCGTCGAAGACGAACCGAAAGTCGTCGAATACCTGAAGAGCGGCCTGACCGAGGAAGGCTGGGTCGTCGATACCGCGCTCGACGGCGAGGACGGCGCGTGGAAAGCCGTCGAATTCGACTACGACGTGGTCGTGCTCGACGTGATGCTGCCGAAGCTCGACGGCTTCGGCGTGCTGCGTGCGCTGCGCGCGCAGAAGCAGACGCCCGTCATCATGCTGACCGCGCGCGATCGGGTCGACGACCGCGTGCGGGGCTTGCGCGGCGGCGCCGACGACTACCTGACCAAGCCGTTCTCGTTCCTCGAACTGATCGAGCGGCTGCGCGCGCTGACGCGCCGCGCCCGCGTGCAGGAATCGACGCTGATCTCGATCGGCGATCTGCGCGTCGACCTGATCGGCCGCCGCGCGACCCGCGACGGCACGCGGCTCGACCTGACCGCGCAGGAATTCCAGTTGCTCGGCGTGCTCGCGCGGCGCAGCGGCGAGGTCCTGTCGAAAACGACGATCGCCGAACTCGTGTGGGACGTGAACTTCGACAGCAACGCAAACGTCGTCGAGACGGCGATCAAGCGCCTGCGCGCAAAACTCGACGGCCCGTTCGCGGACAAGCTGCTGCACACGATCCGCGGCATGGGCTACGTGCTCGAGGCGCGCGAGGACGGCGACACGGAGCGGCGCGCATGAAACGCTCGATCATCCTGCGGCTCTCGGCGATGTTCGGCATCGTGTCGCTGCTCGTGTTCACGCTGGTCGGCTGCGGGTTGTTCGTGATGATGGAGCGCCAGCTATTCGCCGAATTGCGCGCGACGCTCGACACGCGCGCCAAGGTCGCCGCGATGATCGTGTCGCACGCGACCACGGCCGCACGCGGCCGCCTGATGCAGGAAAAGCTCGCCGATCTCGAACCGCCCGACGGCTCGACGCACTACCAGGTAATCAGCGACAACCCCGCGTTCCGCTTCGGCAGCCCCGTCAACGGCGTGCCGCTCGATCCGCCGTTCGGCGCGTTCCAGCGCTACCAGCTCAACGACAGCAGCTACGCGGTGATGACGAAAACCATCACGCTGGCGGGCGCCGGCGAGCGGCCGACGCTGCAACTGGTCGTCGCGTCGTCGTGCGAGCGCACGCAGCGGATGTTGCGCCGCTTCGGCTGGACGCTGGCCGCGCTGATCGCGACGGCCACCATCATCACGCTGCTGCTGAGTCGCGCGGTCGCGCGCTTCGGGCTCGCGCCGCTCGACCGGCTGTCGCAGGACGCCGCGAGCGTGAGCGCGACGAACCGACGCCAGCGCCTGCACACCGACGCGCTGCCGACCGAGCTGCGCGATCTCGCGACGTCGTTCAACGGCGCGCTCGAACGCATCCAGCAAACCTACGCGCGGCTCGAAGCGTTCAACGCGGACGTCGCGCACGAGCTGCGCACGCCGATCAGCATCCTGATCGGCCAGACCCAGGTCGCGTTGACGAGCCGCGACCGCTCGGTCGACCGGATGCGGCAAACGCTGCAGTCGAATCTCGAGGAATTCGAGCGGCTGCGCGTGATCATCAACGACATGCTGTTCCTGTCGCGCAGCGACCGCGGCGAACGCGCGACCGACCTGAAGGACGTGTCGCTCGCCGACGAGGTGCGGCGCATGCTCGACTTCCTCGAAATCCCGCTCGACGAGGCGCAGTTGCGCGCCGAACTGCACGGCGATGCGCGCGCGGCCGTCGATCCGTCGCTGTTCCGCCGCGCGATGACGAACCTGCTGATCAACGCGATCCAGCATTCGGCGCCGGGCGCGACGCTGAACGTGACGATCACGCGCCGCGACACGCTCGTCGAGATGGCCGTGTCGAACCCCGGCGAGCCGATCGATCCGGCGCAGCGCTCGCACGTGTTCGAGCGCTTCTACCGGCTCGAGGAAGCGCGCGCGAACAGCAACGAAAACCACGGGCTCGGGCTGTCGATCGTCAAGGCGGTGGCCGAGATGCACGGCGGCGGCGTGTTCGTCGCGTGCTCGGGCGGCGTCAACACGTTCGGTTTCTCGGTGTCGACGCAACCCGGGTCGGGCGGGCCGCTGCGTCCGGCCGACGCCGCCGGCCCGGCCGATTCCACCGACTCCACCGATTCAGCCAATCCGGCCGATCCGCGCGGCCCTCGCCCGGCGCACGTGCCGCGCGCATTGCACTGACGGCGATCGCACTTGTCGATGTCCAGCCCCTTCCGATTGGCGCTTGCCAGCCGCGAACGCGGCCCAGGACGACGTGTTACGCGCGCGGCTTGCCGCCCTGCTCGCGCCACGCCCGCGGCGACATCGCAAACCGCTCCCGAAACACGCGACTGAAATGCGACATGTCGTTGAATCCCCAGCGCAACGCGATATCGGACACGCGCAGCACCACGCATTGCGGATTCGCGAGATCCTGCGCGCACCGTTCGAGGCGCAGGTTCAATACGTAGCGCATCAGCGACGTGTTCTCGGCCTCGAACAGCTTGTTGATGTACCGCGACGAAATCCCGATCGACCGTTCGATCATCATCGGGCTCAGCTCCGGATCGTGCAGGTGCTCGAGCAGATACCGCTTCACGCGCGTCAGCGTCAACGCCTTCATCCTCGATTGCGCGAGGTCGTTGCGCTGCATGCCCCCGAGCGTCATCGCGATCAGCGAGATTGCGGTATCCGACAACTGCCGCATCTCGTCCTCGGTCACGCTGCGGATCTGCGACGACATCTGCTCGAGAAACGCACGCATGACGCTGCCGACGCCCTCCCCGGTGTGCGTCGGGCAGGCCGTGCGGTGTTCCATCCCGACGACGAGCTGGTTCAGGGTCGCGCGGGGAATGCTGACGACGATCTCGCGCCACGACTGGCCGAACTGAAGATGGTGAGGCCGAGTCGCGTCGTAGATCGCAAAATCCCCGGGGTGCAGCGTGACGATCTTGCCGTCCTGCTCGACCGATTGGCTGCCCTCGAGCATCAATACGCCGAAATACTTGTCCTCATACTCGCTGCGCGCCTGGCGATAGCGCCGAATCACGGCCTGCTCGCTTGCGTAGATTTCCGAGATTCGCATCTTTTCGCATTTGCGCTGCCGCACCTGGCCGAAGAAATCGGCTTTCTGCACGGCCGCGATCTGCACGTCCGCGAACAAGCGCAGAATCGTTTCGCGCCAAAACTCGATACGCTGGCTGACCGATCCGTCGGTCGCCACCTCGATCGCCGAATTCGTCCATTCGTCCGGCGGGCTGCCGGACGCCGGGCCGAGCGCGTCGCCGCTTGCGGCGCGCGGGAAAGGACGCATCGTCATGGTCGTGCCCCATATGGGTTAGCCAACACGCAGTCGATAGCGTGCCCGTTCAAAAGCGCATTGTCCAATCGATAACCGTGCAAGCCGCGTTGCCGGCCGGACCGACATGCGGCGCGGCGGCGATGCGCGGCCGCGCCGGGCATGTCATGCGAATGTCGTCTGACGCCAGTCGGCAGACTGTTCATACGCATAGGCGCAGCGGTAGAGCGTCGCCTCGTCGAAGCGGCGCCCGACCAGTTGCAGCCCGATCGGTAGATCGTCGGCTACCCCGCACGGCAGCGACATGGCCGGATGCCCGGACACGTCGAACGGCGCGGTATTCGCGAGCATCTCGAACGCCCGTGTCAGCGACTCGGACATCGCACAGCCGGGCTTCGGCAATTCCGACGCGCGCATCGGGACGGTCGGCATCAGCAGCACGTCATACGACTGCAGCGCCGCGTCGTAAGCCGATCGCAAGCGTCGCGCGAGGTTCTGGCACTTCGCGTAGTAGCGCCCGCGATACCGGCTCGTGAAATATTCGCCGAGCAGCATCGTCACCTTCACGGTATCGGGCAACTCATCGGCGCGCTCGCGCCAGCCCGCGTGATGATCGATCATGCCGGTCACGTACAGGCCGCCCCAGTTGAAACCGTGGCTGTTGCCCTTCATCATCTGCTGCGTCGCACCTTCGGCCGCGATCGGCAGCCAGATCGAGGTGCCGGCCGCATGCAGCGGCACCGACACTTCGTCGACGCTCGCGCCCAGCTTGCGCAACCGGAGCGCGGCGACCCGCACGGCCTCGTCGACCACTTCCTCCGAATTCGCAAGCCCGAACGCCTCGCGCAGAATGCCGATCCGCAGGCCGGCGATGCCGTCGCGGATCCCGCCGAGATAATCGGCGTGCGGCGGCAACATCCGTTGGCGCGGATCGAGCCCGTCGTCGCCCGCGATGACATCGAGCAGCAGCGCGTTGTCGAGCACGGTGCTCGTCATCGGCCCGAGATGATCGACGGTCGCCTCGATCGGCATCGCGCCGGTGTACGGCACGAGCCCGTGCGTCGGCTTCATCCCGTAGATGCCGCAATAGGCGGACGGGATTCTCACCGAGCCGCCCTGGTCGCCGCCGAGCGCCATGTCGACCTCGCCGCTCGCGACCAGCGCACCGCTGCCGGACGACGAGCCGCCGGACGAGTGTCCGGCCTTGCGCGGATTGTGTACCGGCCCCGCCGCGCTCGTGTGCGAGCCGCCGGAAAAGCAGTAGTACTCGCAGGTCGATTTGCCGGCGATCGTTCCGCCAGCGTCGAGCACCCGCGTGACGACGGTTGCATCGATATCGGGCACGTAGCCCTCGAACGTGCTCGCGCCATTGCGCATCGGCACGCCGGCGACGCAGATGTTGTCTTTCACGGCCACTGTCTTGCCGCGCAGCTTGCCGTCGGCGGCGCCGTGGATCGTGCTCTTGCGCGCCCATGCGCCGTAACGGTTCTCGTCGCCCTCCGGGCGGTAGCCGGGCGTGCGCGGATACGCGACGACGGGCAGATGGTCGGGCAGCGCGTCGATCACGTCGTATGCGTCGAAGTTCGCCTGCAGCGCATCGTCATATTCGGCGAGTTGGCGGGAATCGACATGAAAGCCGAAGCCGGCTGCGATGTCGGACAGTTGTTCGCGGGTCGGGCGTTTGATGGCCATCGACGTTCTCCAGTTCGGTAAGCGGCACCGCCGGCCTTGGCGGTGCCGGCAGGGTTCAGCGGGCGACGGCATCGCGCATCAGCCCGGTGCGCGGATGGCAGTTCACGTATTCGTAGACCTGATGCTTTGCGTCGAAGACGGAAACCTCGTGGTACAGCCGTAGTCTGGACAGCCCGGTGACGACGCGGAAGAACGTGACGAAGATCCGCAGGTGCGTCGGATGGGATTCAGCCCACCGCTCGAGGCGGTCGAGCGAGCGCCAGTGGCCGATGTTGTAACTCTCGTCGAGCACGTTGCCGTCGAGATCGATCGAGCGCACGTAGCGGTTGCTGTAGCAGCCGACGTCCTTGCCGTTGTCGCGCAGGAATTCCATTCCGCTGCGCAGCGTCGGCTCGATCTCCTCCAGATACAGTCGGCGCTCGTCGCTCTCCGCCGCGCGCCAGTCCTGACCGGACCGAATCAGCGCGATGTTGTCGTGTGCGAGTACGACCACACGGCCGCCGCGTGCCGGATCGCCGTCGACGATGCGCAACTCGCCGTCCGCGCGCATCCAGTCCGTCTGCGAGATCGGGAACCGGTCACGCATCGATCCCCAGTAGCCGTGCTCCTCGATCTCGCCGCTGACGCCGTCCATGATCGCGCCGACGCCGGGGAAATCGCTCGTAAATGCGTAAAGCGTCTCGAACTGCTCGGCGCGTGGCGCGACGATTTCCCGGAAGTAGCCGATCCCGTCCGCGAGGCGTGCGTCGGAGGCCCACCATTCGACGAGTGCCGGCGACGCGATCCAGCGCGCATACGCGGCCGGATCGCGCCAGTAGCCGACGGCAATCAGATTCTCGTAGCCCTGGTCGTCGGTGTGTTGCGTCAGGTCGAAGGTGTTCGGACCGTCCTGCGCACCGAAATCGGCGACGATCCGGCGCAACGCGGCCAGCGCCGCCGCGCGCTTGTCGGCGCCGCGATACTGGACGCCGAAGTAGCCCATCACGACCTGGCTCAGGTCTTCGGCGGCCCGGGCGACGTACATCGGGAACGGCGGCTGGTAATCGTCGGCGACGCGGCGCGACAGCGTCCGCGGGCAGATCAGGTGTTTGTCGATGGCGGATTCCATGCGTGACCTCTCTGGAAAAGGAATCGGGTGTCGAGGTATCGACGTTGGGGGACACGGAGCGACATGCACCGGCCATATCCCGGCGCATGCGGATTGTCAGAAGATGTGTGCGTAACGCAGGCCGGCGAGCAGGCTGTTCTTCGGACCGTTGCGCACGCTCAGGTCGGTGCCGAGCTGGATTTGCACCTGATCGGCCTTCGTCACGAACTTCGCCGCGGTGATCCGCAGGCGCGTCGTGCGCAACGCGTCGTTGTTGTCCGCGCCGTCGACGCTCGTTTCACCGCCCCAGAATTGGGTGATGCCGATCCCGAGCGACGTGCCCGGATCGGGCATGTAACGCACCATCGCCTGTGCGCTGTAGCTCATCCGCTGATGCAGCGTGGCACCGTTCGCGCCGTACGACGTGTTGTTGCCGTACCAGATCGCGTCGCCGACGAGATCGAGTGCCCACTGCGGCGAAAAGTGCTTGACGTAGGCTGCCTGAAAATCGAGCGACCAGCGGTTGGCGCCGAGATTGAGACCGCGGTTCTGGTCGTAACTCCCGGTCGGCGCGTAAACGTAGACCGTCGCGGCGACGACGTCCTTCGCTTCGTTCAGGCGGAATTTCAACGGAGCGGTCAGGATCACGTCGCCGATACCATTCGCACTGCCAAGCGTGCCGGCGTTGCCGAAGCTGCTGATGTGACCGAACGGCAGCAACACCTGCGGATCGATCGTGAGCCTGTCGGTGAGCTGGAACACATGCAGCAGGCGGGCGATGCCGACATTGGACTGCAGATCGAAATCCGACGTCCGGTGGCCATTCGCGTAGTACGCGTTCGTCGCCGAATAGTTGTAGTACAGCACGCCGATCGTCGCGCCGGCCGGATACTGCTCGTAGTCGCCGGGATCGACCTCGACCGCGCCCGCGTAATGCGATGCGACGACCATCAGCGACAGGCCGATCCAGCGCGCGATTCGCTTCAGTTTCACTCTGTTGACGTTGTCCATCATGCTCCTCACCTGGATGCTCAGACACCGCCATGCTCGACGTACGACGAACGGGAACCGTTGCCGGACGGGGGAATCGCGGGGTACTGGCTGACTGTTATTCCGCCGGTACACGGGAGAGTGCCGACGATTCGCGACACCGGACGGCCGTCGCTTGAGAGTGAGAATAGAAAGGCAAAATCCGCATTTCTGTTTTCCGGCGGAACAAGAAATTGGCTGTGGCGGACCTCCGCAGCCAGCGCCCCGCAGCGGTCGAATAACGTGCGCACGCTGTCGCCGTTTCATGCCGGACGCGCTGTGGATGCCGCCCATCGCCGTGCATCCAGTGCGCATCGGCGCCTGCCGCGCAACGGGGCCGTCTCGGCACAGTTTCCGATCCGTGCCGGCAAAGAACCGCGCTTTTTCTCTTCTTACCCTGCTCGTCGAGCGTGACCGACACGACACGCCCACGCCCCCGCCACGGCCATCGCAACGCCGTGGCGGCGGTCGACCCGAACCACGACAAGGAGCCCCACGATGAACACGATTCCTTCCGAGGAAACCGTCTCGACGCCCGGCGAACGCGCCTGGGCGCTGTTTCGCGTGATGAAAGAGAAGAACCTGATTCCCGACGGCTATGTCGAAAATCTGACCGAGCTGATGTCCACGACCTGGGATCCGGCCAACGGCGCGCGCATCGTCGCGCGTGCGTGGGTCGACCCGGTGTTTCGCGAGTTACTCCTGAAGGACGGCACGGCCGCATGCGCGCAGTTCGGCTACACCGGCCCGCAGGGCGAATACATCGTCGCGCTCGAAGACACGCCGACGCTGAAGAACGTGATCGTCTGCAGCCTGTGCTCATGCACGAACTGGCCGGTGCTCGGGCTGCCGCCCGAGTGGTACAAGGGCTTCGAATATCGTGCGCGGCTCGTCCGCGAAGGGCGCACGGTGCTGCGGGAGCTCGGCACCGACCTGCCCGACGACGTCGTCGTGAAGGTCTGGGATACGACCGCCGAAAGCCGCTATCTCGTGCTGCCCGTGCGGCCGGCCGGCAGCGAGCACATGACCGAGGAACAACTGCGCACGCTCGTCACGAAGGACGTGCTGATCGGCGTTGCGCTGCCGCGCGCGCACTGACTCGCACCACGTTTCGCTCTCGACCTTCATCTCGGAGATCACATATGGACGGCTTTCACGACCTCGGCGGATTCCAGGGTTTCGGCCCGGTGCCGCACACGATCAACAGTCTCGGCTACAAACCGGTCTTCAAGGAAGACTGGGAGCATCTCGCGTACAGCCTGATGTTCGTCGGGGTGGATCAACTGAAAAAATTCAGCGTCGACGAGGTACGTCACGCAGTCGAGCGCATCGACGTGCGCCAGCACGTCGGCACGCGCTACTACGAGCGCTACGTGATCGCGACCGCGACATTGCTCGTCGAAACCGGCGTGCTCACGCAGGATGAACTCGACCGCGCGCTCGGTTCGCCTTTCCGGCTCGCGAACCCGCCGCGATCCGCCGGCCGGGCGGCCCCGCCCGAGTCGACGCGGTTCGACGTCGGCGATCGCGTGATCGTTCGCGACGAATACGTCAGCGGACACATCCGCGCGCCGGGCTACGTTCGCGGCAAGACGGGCGTCGTGTTGCACCGGACAACCGAATCGTGGCCGTTCCCGGACGCGATCGGCCACGGCGACACCGGCGCCGCGCATCAGCCGACCTATCATGTCGAGTTCCGCGTGAAGGATCTGTGGGGTGACGCCGCCGACGACGGCTATGTCGTGGTCGACCTGTTCGAAGGCTACCTGGATCGCGCGTCCGGGCAGAGCGCATGACGACGCCGGACAATCGACAAGTGTCGGCCGCCCCGGCGCCGAGGATTCCGGTCACGGTGCTGTCCGGCTTCCTCGGCGCCGGGAAGACGACGTTGCTGAACCATATCCTGCGCAATCGCGCCGGCCTGAAGGTCGCCGTGATCGTCAACGACATGAGCGAAGTCAACGTCGACGCCGACGATGTGCGGCGCAACGTCGAGTTGCATCGAGGCGAGGACCAACTGGTCGAAATGACCAACGGCTGCATCTGCTGCACGCTGCGCGCCGACCTGCTCGAGCAGATCAGCACGCTTGCGCGGCAGCGTCGCTTCGATTATCTGCTGATCGAGTCGACGGGTATCTCGGAGCCGATGCCCGTCGCGGAGACGTTCGCGTTTCTCGACCGGGACGGTTTCAGCCTCAGCGAACTCGCGCGGCTGGACACGCTCGTCACGGTGGTCAACGGCGAGACGTTCGAGGACATGATCGCGTCGGCCGAACCGGTCACGCGCGACGCCCCGCTCGCGAACGGCAGCGATACCGGTCCGCCGCGCACGCTGTCGGACCTGCTGATCGAACAAGTCGAATATGCGAACGTGATCCTCGTGAGCCGACTCGACCGGATCGGCGACGCAGGTTTCGACAGGCTGCGCGCAGTCCTTGCGTCGCTGAATCCGTCCGCGCGAATCCTGCCGATGCAGCACGGCGGGATCGATCCGTCGGACGTCCTCGATACGCGGCGCTTCGATCTACCGGCGCTCGTCGAATCTCCGGGATGGATGCAACGCATGCAGGCCGACGAGCGTCCGTCGGAATCGGATACATACGGAATCGCATCGTGGGTCTATCGCGAACGTGCGCCGTTTCATCCGGCGCGCCTGCTCGCGTGGCTGCGTCGCCCCTGGACCAACGGCCGGCTGCTTCGCTGCAAGGGATATGTCTGGGCTGCGCACCGCCATGCTGAAACCGCCATGCTCGTGCAGGCCGGCGACACGTTCCAGTGGGGCTACGTTGGCCGATGGTGGCGGTTCACCCCACCGTCGGACTGGCCGCACGACGAATATCGTCGCGAGGGTGTGCTGAAGAAATGGGAAGAGCCGACAGGCGATTGCCGGCAGGAAATCGTGTTCATCGGGCAAGCGATCGATCACGCCCAGTTGCGTCGCGAACTCGATGCGTGTCTGCTGACGGTCGCAGAAATCGACGCGGGCCCCGAGTCGTGGCGCCAGCTTCCCGAAGCTGACACGTTCGACGCGCTCGCGGCTACCGCCCAGCCGTGAAATAGGATTCGGCGGCATCGGTTGCAACGCCTGCGTCCGATGACTGTCGATCGGCCGCTGGGCGTTGCGCCCGGTTCAGTGGGACGTGAATCCCGACAGCGCCCCCGAGGGCAGTTTTCTTCAATACGGGCCGACGCGGCGCCCGTAGTCTCGGTGCGACTTTCGACATGTCGCATGGAGACACCTGATGAGCATGCTGGTTTCGATGGCCGCGTTCGCGCTCGCCTCGTCGATCACCCCCGGTCCCGTCAACATCGTCGCGCTCGGCGCGGGCGCGCGCCACGGCCTCGGCGCGAGCCTGCGCTACGCGGCCGGCGCGACGCTCGGCTTCGTCGCGCTGTTCCTGCTGATCGGCCTCGGCCTGCACGCGGCGCTCGCGCGCTGGCCCGTGCTGACGACGGCCACGCAGTGGTCGGGGATCGCGTTCCTGCTGTATATGGCGCTGCGGCTCGCGCTCGACGACGGCCGGCTGTCGGCCGATCCCGACGTGGCCGGCCCGTCGGCGGCGGCCGGCGCGGCGATGCAGTGGCTCAATCCGAAGGCATGGCTCGCGTGCGTGGCCGCGATGGGCGCGTATGCATCCGATGGCGATCGCGCGCAGGTCTGGCAGTTCGCCGCGCTGTATCTGGTGATCTGTTTCGCGTCGATCGCATGCTGGGGCTATGCGGGCGCGTCGCTGCGGCACCGGCTCGCGAACCCGCGGCGCATGCGCGTGTTCAACCGGCTGATGGCGCTGCTGCTCGCGGGCAGCGCGCTGTTTCTGCTCGACGTGTAGCCGCCGTGGCGTTCAGCGCATCGCGCCGCGGTACTGCCCGGGCGTCGCGGCCGCGATTCGCCGAAAGGCGCGCTGGAAATGCGCCTGATCCGCAAAGCCGGCGTCGAGCGCGACTTCGGCGATCGGCCGGCCGCGGCGTAGCTCCGTGCGGCCGTACTGCACGCGCCGATCGATCAGGAACGCATGCGGCGTCATCCCGTAACGCGCATTGAACGCGCGGATCAGGTACGACGGCGACAGGTCGGCCGCCGCGCAGATCGCGTCGAGCGTGACGGCCTCGCGACAATGCGAGGCGATGTAGTCGGCCGCACGCGCGAGCTTCGCGTTGTCGTCGCCCGGCCGCGGGTCGGGCAGTTCGCGATCGAGCGCGCCGTGCAGCGCCGTGAAGAATTCGACCGCCGCGCTCTCCTTGCCGAGCGCATCGATGCCGGGCGACACCAGCGTGCGGTAGAAGCCGCCAAATTGCGCGAACAGATCGCCGCGCTGCGTCAACTTCGGCGAAAACCCGTGAAAATCGCGGTTCGGATCGTGGCCCAGCGCATGTTGCAGCCGCGCGAGCCACGGTACGTCGACATAGACCATCCGGTACGCCCACGCATCGGGGCCGTACGGGTTGCATGCGTGGACCTGCTCCGGATCGATGATCACGAGCACGCCGCGCCCGACGTGTGCGTTCGTCGCACCGTTCACGTACGTGCTCGTGCCGCCGACGATCGCGCCCACCGAAAACGTGTCGTGCGTGTGCTTCGCGTAACAGATCGCGCGCCCGTCGTCGACGGTGCGCGCCTCGATGAACGGCAGCGCGGTATCGCGCCAGAACGGCGACGGTACGGCGGATCGGTTGGCAATACGGCTCACGCGGCGGGCTCCCGGTTCGGACGGCGAACGCTCACCGTACAAGACTGGGCGGCGCCGCGCAACAGCGAGCCGACGCTTGGCGGCTGGATCGCCTAAGCTTTGAATTTGGCCGCCGCGGCAGACGCGGCGGGTTCCGCTTCCTCTTCCAACCGGTACGCTCATGCAGATCGATCTGAAAGGCAAGACCGCGGTCGTCACCGCTTCCACCGCCGGCATCGGCTTCGCGATCGCCGAAGGGCTCGCGCGCGCCGGCGCGCACGTCGTCGTCAACGGCCGCAGCGACACGTCGGTGCAGTCCGCACTCGACAAACTGCGCGACGCCGTGCCCGGCGCACGCTTCGACGGCGTCGCCGCCGACCTGTCCGACGCGGCCGGCGTCGCGCGCGTCACGCAGCACACGCCGGATGCCGACATTCTCGTCAACAATGCGGGCATCTACGGCCTGAAGGCGTTCTTCGACATCGACGACGCCGAATGGGAACATTACTTTCAGATGAACGTGATGTCCGGCGTGCGGCTCGCGCGGCATTACCTGAAAGGGATGATCGAACGCAATGCCGGGCGCATCGTGTTCATTTCGTCGGAATCGGGCCTGAATATCCCGGTCGACATGATTCATTACGGGTTCACGAAAACCGCGCAGCTGTCGATCGCGCGCGGCCTCGCGAAGCTCGCGGCCGGCACCCAGGTGACCGTCAATTCGGTGCTGCCGGGGCCGACGATGTCGGAAGGCGTGCGCGAGATGCTGAAGGCGCAGGCCGACGAAACGGGCCGCGACATCGATGATATTGCCGTGGAGTTCGTGCGCAGCGAGCGTGCGAGTTCGATCATCCAGCGGCCGGCGACGACGGAGGAAGTCGCGAACCTGGTCGTGTACGTGTGCTCGCCGCAGGCGTCGGCCACGACCGGCGCGGCGTTGCGCGTCGACGGCGGCGTGGTCGACACGATAGCGTGACGGCCCTATGACGCGCTCGCGCGGCGCGTGGCCGCCGCGCTATCGCGACGCGCGCTTGCCAGGCTGAAGCGCGCCCTTGCGATCGGCGTCCATGCAGGTATCGAAGCCGTACTGCGTGACGACGCCGGCCTTGTCGAACACGACGAAGTACGTCCGGTGATCGTTGCCGTGCTCGATGAAGTAGTTGTAGCAGACGCCGCCACCGTTGCGGACCATCCAGACGCTGCGCGGGTTGCCGGCGGCGCGGACGACGTCGGCGCGCGTCGCGCCGTGCCGCGACGCGGCCCGTGCAAGCGGCGTGCGCGAATACGAGAACGGCAGCCACGAATCGAACCACGCACAGCCATGCAACATCAGGCAGCCGGCGGCCAGGGACAGCGTCGCTGCGGGACGGGACATCGGAAACAATCGCATGCTCGGGAAATCTGCTGCGCCATACCGGCGTGGTCGAAAGCCCCATGCTACTCGACCTTTGGGTCCGGATCGAAAAGAAATGTAGAGATCTTTTTCCGAATCCCTGCGTTTGCGGGCCTGCCCGCCGGCCGAATCGTCAGCGATCGTTACAGCCGCTGCGTGCGTGCGCGCGCATCCGCACCGCCGCACCGTTGCGTCGAACCGGTGCAGCGGCATGCGCGATCAAGCAATCCATTCGGCCCACAGCATCGTCAGCACCGTCATCAGCGCGGGGCCGACGAACAGCCCGATCAGGCCGAACGTCTCGGCGCCGCCGAGGATGCCGAACAGCACGAGCAGGAACGGCAGCCGTGTCGAACCGCCGATCAGCACCGGCCGCACGAAATGCTCGGCGATGAACACGACGATGAACCCGAGCGCCGCGACCACGACGGCCCACATGGTCGCTCCCTGCACGAACAGCCAGAGCGCCGCGCCGCAGAACACGACCGGCGCGCAGAACGGCAGCATCGCGGCGACGGCCGTGACGAGCCCGAGCAGCGCCGCGTGCGGCACGCCCGCGAGCGCGTACGCGACGCCAAGCAGCGCGCCCTCGCCGAGCCCGACGACGACCAGCCCCGTCACCGTGCCGTACACGGCCGCGACCATGCGCTCGATCAGCTCCGCGCCGTTACGCCCGAACGCGCGCCGCGCGCCCTGCAGCAACGCGCCCGACAGCTTGTGGCCGGCGCGCAGGATCACGAACAGCGTGACGAGCATGAAACCGAATTCGAGCAGCACGTGCGCGAGCTTCGTGCCGAATTGCCGGCCGAACGCGATGAATTTCTCGCCGTTGACGCCGTGCATCGCGGTGGCCGCATGCAGCGGATGGCCGAGATTGGCTTGCCACCATTCGGTGATCTGCGCCGCGCCGTACGGCAACCGGCTGACCACGTCCGGCAACGGAATGCCGTTGTCCTGAACCGTGCGCAGCCACTCGCGCAGGTCGTGGGCCTGCGCGAACGCCTGGGTCGTCGCGACCGCCACCGGCAGCACGACGAGCAGCGAAATCGCTGCCGTGATGACGGTCGCGATCAGCGTCGGCCGATTGCGGAACAGCCGATGCGATTCGAAGCGTTTCAGCAACGGCCACATCGCGATGGCGATCACGCAGGCCCATGCGATGGCGGGAATGAAGTCGCGGATCACCCACAGCGCGAGCATCAGCAGCGCCGCATACAGCGCGACGCGGGCGATCTGCTGGACGCGCGGCCGCGCGGCGGAATCGTGAGACGACGGGACATGTGCGCCCATGGCACCTCTGTCGAAATGAAAAAATGGCGGATCGCCCAGGCAACCGGCCTGGACGAACCGCCATTCTATCCATCGGCGCCGGATCGGCGGCACACGCGATCGATGCGCGGCCCCCCCGGCGCGGCGTCGACGCGCGCCGCTCAGGCCACCTTGTCGGCGATCCGGTAGCGCTCGAGCCAGTGCGCGTACGGCGCGGGCAGCGTCCACGACGGACGCTCGACGCCGAGCTGCTTGGCCGCGTAGTACGGCCAGTGCGGGTCGGCCAGGTGCGCGCGGCCGACCATCACGAGATCGAGCTGCGCTTGCTCGACCACGCGGTTCGCCAGTTGCGGCGTGTCGATTCCCCATGCGGACGATACCGGCAGCCCGGCCTCGCGGCGCACGCGTTCGGCGATCGGTGCGAGGAACGCCGGGCCCCACGGAATCTGGGCGGTGGGCGTCGAGAAGCCGACCGACACGCTCAGCATGTCGAGCCCTTCCCGCTTCATCCGCTGCGTGAGCGCGATCGACTCGGCGAGCGTCTCTTCGTCGCGGCCGTCGTATTCGATCACGCCCAGGCGTGCGGTCAGCGGCAGATGTTCCGGCCAGACCTTGCGAACGGCCGCGAGCGTGTCGACGAGGAAGCGGCCGCGGTTGCCGGCCGAACCGCCGTATTCGTCGGTGCGCTGGTTCGAATGCACCGAGAAGAAGCTCTGGCCGAGATAGCCGTGCGCGAAGTGCAGTTCCAGCCATTCGAAACCGAGGTCGCGCGCACGCTGGGCGGAAGCGACGAAGTCGGCCTGCACGCGCGCGATGTCGTCGTGCGTCATTTCACGCGGCACCTTCGGCAGGTGCGCGCCGAACGGCACGGCCGACGGTGCGATGGTCTGCCAGCCGCGCGGATCGCCGTCGGCGATATGGTCGTCGCCTTCCCACGGGCGGTTCGCGCTCGCCTTGCGGCCCGCGTGCGCGAGCTGGATGCCAGGCACCGCGCCGGCCGCCTTGATCGCGGCGACCGACGGCGCGAATGCGTCGGCCTGCGCGTCGTTCCACAACCCCGCGCAGCCCGGCGTGATGCGGCCTTCCGGCGACACGGCCGTCGCCTCGGCGATCACGAGGCCCGCGCCGCCGCGCGCGATGCCGGCCAGATGCACGTGATGCCAGTCATTGACGACGCCGTCTTCGGCGACGTACTGGCACATCGGCGGCACCGCGATGCGGTTGCGCAGCGTGACATCCTTGAGTTTGAACGGTTCGAACAGGGCAGACATCCACGACTCCTTGCTTGGTTCTGCAAAACGGCTGGGAATGCGCCGTGCGGGGCGCACGGCGCAACGATGCGGGCCGTCGGCGGGCCCGCTGCGCCCGGCGACGGCAAGGACGCGGCGCCGGCCGGGCCGGCGCCACGTCTTCAGCGGTGGCCGAGCTTCGCGAGCAGCGCCTCGGCCGCGGGCGCCGACGACGCGGGGTTCTGCCCGGTGATCAGCAGCCCGTCGGTAACGACATGCGGCGCCCAGTCGGCGCTGCGCTCGAATTCCGCGCCGTTGGTCTTCAGCATGTCCTCGACGAGGAACGGCACGACTTCGGTCAGCTCGACCGCCGCTTCCTCGCTGTTGGTGAAACCCGTCGCGCGCTTGCCGCGCACGACCGACTCGCCGGTCTGCGGGTTCTTCACGTGGCGCAGCACGCCCGGCGCGTGGCAGACCGCCGCGACCGGCTTGCCGGCCGCGAGCGTGCGC
>Ga0268257_1001538_pt1 | contig 19225 bp, 18 predicted proteins | sample AgamicAtPrz_FD_200249 | JGI IMG/M metagenome (GOLD analysis project Ga0268257, IMG submission 200249) | Agave microbial communities from Guanajuato, Mexico - At.P.rz (v2) (version 3) | ecosystem: Host-associated > Plants > Phyllosphere > Phylloplane/Leaf | place: Guanajuato, Mexico | collected... | reverse complement strand
ACCTGTGCACCATGACGCGCGTGCAATCCACAACAGGGGATATCCCATTTATGCAACGTTTTCTTAGCATCGCTCTGGCGCTCTGCGTCGGCCTGACGCTGAGCCTGGATGCCAACGCCAAGCGTTTCGGCGGCGGCAAGAGCTCGGGCTCCGCGCCTATCCACCAGACCCGTCAAGCCACGCCAACCACGCCAACTGCGCCTGCTGCCGCGCCGACCGCACCTGGCCGCGCCGCACCGGCCGCCAGCGGTGCTTCGCGCTGGCTGGGCCCACTGGCCGGCCTCGCCGCCGGTGGTCTGCTGGCCTCCATGTTCATGGGTGACGGTTTCGAAGGCTTCCAGATCATGGACTTCCTGATCGTGGCGCTCATCGCCTTCCTGGTATTCCGCTTCATCGCCGCGCGCCGCCGCCAACAGCAGCCGCAAATGGCCATGCCAGGCCACGCACCCATGCAGCGTGAGGCTCACGCCCAACCGGCCCAGCCTTCGATCTTCGGTGGTTCGGCCGCACCTGCAGCCACAGCAACGCCAGTGATCAACGCCCCGGCGTGGTTCAACGAGCAAAGCTTCCTGGCCGCCGCCCGCAACCACTTCCAGGCGCTGCAGCAACACTGGGACGCCAACGAAATGGACAAGATCGCCGAATTCGTTACCCCGCAGATGCTCGAATTCCTCAAGCGCGAGCGGGCTGACCTGGGTGACGGCTTCCAGTCCACCTACATCGACAACCTCGATGTGCAGCTGGACGGTGTCGACGACCGTGCCGACCGCACCGACGCTACCTTGACCTTCCGTGGCGTGTCGAAGACCTCGCGCTTCGACCAGGGCGAAGTGTTCAGCGAAAGCTGGCACATGGTCCGCGCCCAGGGCGAGAACCAGCCTTGGCTGGTGGCCGGTATCCGTCAAAACGGCTAACTGCTGCACGCTGTACCAAAACCCCGGGGCTTCCCCGGGGTTTTTGCTTTTGCCAGACTGGGCTACTAGGGTATAACGCGCAGCGTTGTCATCTAGGTCAGAGGAAGTGAACCGTGGAAGAAGTGATCGAACAACTCCGTGAAGCCAATGAGCCAGTGCCGGTGCCGCTTGAGCTTCCCGACGAGGACCTGCTGGTCGAAATCGAAGAAGAGCTGTTCATCAACATTCCCTTCGTGTTCAAGGAGTTTCTGCTGACCGTCAGCGATGTGGTGTACGGTTCGTTGGAGCCGGTAACCGTCACCGACCCACAGTCGCATACCTACCTGCCCGAGGTTGCCGCCAATGCCTGGGATGCCGGCGTACCACGCGACCTCATCCCGCTGTGCCAGGACGGCGATAACTACTACTGCGTCGAAGAAGACGGCACCGTGGTGCTGTGGGACGCAGAAGAGGAAATTGTCGGCGAGGACAGTTGGGAGTCGGTGTGGCACTGGGCGCGGGATGTGTGGCTGGAAAGCTGATCACCAGCGCTTCGGTAAATCAGTGGCTCAGTGCCATTAATGCAGTTACCATCGCCAGGCTTTCTGCGCCTGGCGACATCGCTACCGCTCCATCCCCTCGGACGACGGTGAAATCTGGCGCAGAGAGCGTTGCCGGTTCAATGCGAGTTCTCGTGGCTATTCTCCAGCGTCTCCAGCAAGGCAATCTGCATCCGCGTGTGTACGCGGATAAACCATCGCCACAGCAACGCCACCACTGACGCCGCCACTACGGCGATCACCAGCAGCAGTTCGCTGGTCGGCAGAATGCTTGCCGACAGCGCTGACAACAGCAGGAAGATCACCAGCAGCGACAGCAGCGGAATCACCTCGGCCACCACACGGCGCACGCGCTGGGTATGCCGCCCGGCCATCTCTGGTTTCACACTCATTTCCGCCAGCACCATCGATAGCGCTTTGAGCTTGCGATAGGCAGCAATCAGGAACGGCAGCGACAGCAACAAGGCTGCCCCCCAGATCAACGCCTTCTGCTGGCTGGCATCGCTGACCCATTCACTGAGCCAGTCACCGATAGGCCCAGCGAAATAGCCACCACTGAAAAATATCGCGATCACCAGCGCCAGGTTGACCGCCACCTGCAACAGGATGCGCCGGATCATTGCCGCCAGCATGGCACCCTCACCCTGGGGCTGGATGCTGCGCAACCATTCGCCGTACAACGACAGCACCCGCGCCAGGCGGCTGGGCACTGCCTTGCCGAGCTTGTGCGAAAGCGGGTCGGCCGCTCGGATCAGGTACGGTGTCATCAGCGTGGTAATTGCCGAGACAGCCACAGCCACCGGGTACAGGAAGTCGCTGGTCACCTGCAGTGTCATGCCGAGTGCGGCGATGATGAAGGAGAATTCGCCAATCTGCGAAAGCCCCATGCCAACCCGCAATGACGTGCGCCCGTCATTTCCGGCGATGAACGCGCCCATGCCACATGACAGCATCTTGCCCAGGACCACCGCCAGGGTAATCACCACGATCGGCCATGCGTAGTCTACGAGCACCTGGGGGTCGATCATCAGGCCGATGGCGACGAAAAAGATGGCGCTGAACAGGTCCCGCACCGGTTCGATCAAGCGCTCAATCTTCAACAATTGGCGCGACTCCGCCATGATCGCGCCAATCAGGAAGGCGCCCAGCACCATGCTGTATTCGAGCTTCACCACCAGCAGACAGAAGCCGAAACACAGGCCTAGCACGGTAATAAGCAACATCTCGTTGCTCTCGAACCTGGCCACATAGGCCAGCAGCCGCGGCACCAACAGAATGCCGATGACCAGCGCGACGATCATGAACAGCGACAGCTTGCCAACGGTGGAGAAAACCTCACCCGAACTGACCGTGCCGCTGACAGCGATACCCGACAGCAGGGCAATGATGCCGATGCCGAGAATATCCTCGACGATCAGTACCCCGAAGATCAGCTGGGCGAAGCGCTCGTTCTTCATCTTCAGGTCGTTCAGCGCCTTGACGATGATGGTGGTCGAGGAGATCGCCAGAATGGCGCCGAGGAACAGCGAGTCCATGGTGGTCCAGCCAAACCAGCGGCCAATCTCGAACCCGATCCAGATCATCAGCACGATTTCCAGAAACGCCGCGATGAAGGCCGTGGCACCGACCTTGAACAGCTTGCGCAGGCTGAATTCCAGCCCCAGGCAGAACATCAGGAAGATCACACCCAGTTCTGCCAGGGTCTTGATGGTGTCTTCATCGTGAATCAGGCCGAACGGCGGCGTGTGCGGGCCGATGATGAAGCCGGCGACGATATAGCCCAGCACGACGGGTTGCCTGAGTCGATGAAAGAGAATGGTGACCATGCCAGCGACCAGCATGATTACAGCCAGGTCCTGGATGAAGCTGATGGCATGCATGGCGCGATCCTCCTTTTCGTCCTTTGTTGCCCATGTTGCATGGGCTTCGTCAGGTTAACATCGCACCCTGCCGCAAAAAGGCGGTGCAATATGCAGAAACAGATCGGCAGGAAAGGCGCCGTCAGTGGCATGATCAGCGTGACGATGGAACGTCGGCCAACGTCCCGTATCAGGAAGGTCAACTCAAAGAGGGGGAAACAGAAGTGTCTTCAGATAACCATCCCCAGCGACCCCATTCGCCCGATTCAGCGCAACCTCACCGTGAGCACACTATGGAACCTGGAAACGCCCAGCTGAGCATGACCGTCCTGATGACCCCGGACATGGCCAACTTTTCTGGCAACGTACATGGCGGCACCCTGCTCAAGTACCTCGACGAAGTGGCCTATGCGTGCGCGAGCCGCTATGCCGGCAGCTATGTGGTGACCCTCTCGGTCGACCAGGTGATCTTCCGCGAGCCGGTACACGTGGGGGAACTGGTGACCTTCCTGGCGTCGGTCAACTACACCGGCAACACCTCGATGGAGGTGGGCATCAAGGTGGTCACCGAGAATATCCGCGAACGCTCGGTGCGCCATTCCAACAGCTGTTTCTTTACCATGGTCGCGGTCGACGACAACCGTCGCCCGGTGCCGGTACCCCCGCGCCAGCCGCAGAGCAGCGAGGAAAAGCGCCGTTTCCTGCAGGGCCAGCAGCGCCGGCAGATCCGCCAGGAGCTGGAAAAGCGCTACCAGGACCTGAAAACCGACGCCATTTAAAGCGCCAGCGGCTGTGCCTCGAAGCGCACCCGTGGGTGCGCGATGCGGTCCTGGGCCCGCACCAGCTGCAATTCATAGCTGGCGCAGGCCTGGGTTTCCAGCAGCACTTCGTGCACGGCCGCAGCGGTATATTCGAACGCCTGTACACAACCGTCACCGAGCAGTACACGGGCGAGGAACAGGCCTGATGTCAGGTCCCCGACACCCACCGGCTGCCGCGGGAACGCCAGCAGCGGGCGGCGCAGGTGCCAGCTGTGCTCGGCAGTCACCAGCAGCATTTCGAACTGGTCTTCGGCACGCCCGGGGTAGGCCAGGTGCTTGACCAGCACCACCTGCGGCCCGCGCTGCAGCAGGCTGCGTGCCATGCGTACACAATCCTCCAGCGACTGCGCACGGCGCCCGCAGAAACTGTCCAGTTCCAGCTGGTTGGGGCACAGTATGTCAGCTGCGGCGGCCGCCTCGTCGAGCAGGAACTCGCTGACTTCCGCCGGCACGATACAGCCCTTTTCCGGGTGCCCCATGACCGGGTCGCACAAGTACAGGGCCTTTGGGTTCACCGCCTTGATCCGCGCGACACCAGCCAGAATCGCCCGGCCTTGCTCGGCACTGCCCAGATAACCTGACAGCACCGCATCGCAGTGGCCCAGCTCGCCAATGTTGGAAATGCCTTCCACCAACGCAGGAATTTGCGCCGGAGCAAGCACTTCACCTGCCCACTGGCCATACTGTGTGTGATTGGAGAACTGCACGGTATTGAGCGGCCAGACATTGACCCCGATACGTTGCATGGGAAACACCGCCGCGCTGTTGCCGGCGTGGCCGAACACCACGTGGGACTGGATGGCGAGCAGGTGCGGGGTACGTTTCATGCGGGAGATTTCCAAAGCCGTTTCAAGGAATTGTGCGCAACGCAGTATGGACTCGATTGCCACCTGTACGACAGGCCAGGGACGCAGTTAAGCTGGATTGACCTGTTTGGAGCAGATGTAAATGTTGACCCTGGAAAACCTCTTCATCCTGATGCTGGTAGCCACGGCAGGCGCCTGGCTGTGGCACAACCACGGTTTGCGTGAAAAAGCCCTGGAGCGGGTCAAACAGCACTGCGCCAAGCTCGACCTCGAGTTGCTCGACGATGCCGTCGCGCTCAAGCGCATCGCCTTTGTACGGGATGCCAACGGCCGCAAGCGCCTGGCGCGTATCTATGCCTTCGAATTCACGGTTACCGGCGAGCAACGCCATCCCGGTACCATAACCCAGTTCGGCGCACACAGCGTGCAGATCGAACTGGCGCCCTACCCGTTCGAAATCAAGACCCCGCCACGCGCCGACAACGTCATCGAGATGCAGCAATGGCGCCAGGAGCACAACCGTTGGCGCAACTGATCAGCTGACGCGACATTCGCTCAAACCGGCTTGTAACGCCGGTTGCGGCTGTGGCTGGTCGAAAATCAGCTCGATGCGGGTATCCCGGCGCCAGTCGCTGGGCTGCCAGATGGGCATGTCGCCGTCCAGGCCATTGAACGATTGCCAGCCTTCCACTGTGTGGATAACCCCTTTCGCACGCCGCCATGGCCAGGCCCGCAAGAACGCCTGCAGGCGTTGTGGATAAAACTGTTGGTCGGGATGCCAGCGCCAGCCGATGCTCCAGCCACCCTCGCCTTGCTGGGCGAGACAGATCGGTTGGCCAGGGTCTGCCCAGAGCGCCGGGGGCATCAGCCTGTTGTCAGGAACAAGGTTATCCACAAGGGAATTGGCAGCGGTACTGGTGGGTATAGTGGGAAGGTCCGACACGGGCAGCTGCCCTTCGATCGTCCAGAACACTTTCTTGGCGGGAAACCTGTCCGTTATCGATGCCTTGCAAGCATCATCCAGCGACTCAGCCTTGTTGAAGACAACACCTTCCGCTGCATCGAGCGCCTGCTGTTGAGCCTCCGCCAGCCGCTCGTCACGAACCATCGACTGCGCATCCACGACCATCAGCAACGGCTGTACCGCCAGCACCCCAGCCCAAGGTGCCTGTTGCAACTGAGCAAGCAGCTGCAACGGATGGCCCAACCCGGATGGCTCTATGAACAACCGATCAGGCCGGGACTTGCGCAGCAGCCGGCCCAGGCCCACCTGGAACGGCATGCCGTTGACGCAGCACAGGCAGCCACCCGCGACCTCGCCGATGGCGATCCCGTCCTCGTCACGGCTGAGCAAGGCCGCATCAAGCCCGACCAGGCCGAACTCGTTGATCAGCACTGCCCAGCGCTCATTGCGCGGACGTTGGGCCAACAGATGGCGGATCAGGGTGGTCTTGCCGGCACCGAGCGGGCCGGCAATCACATGGGTAGGAATATTCTGCAGCATGGAGGACTTCAGGCGATGGTGAATCCTCACTATGCGCCGTCAGGCCAGCCAGTCAAGGCTGAGCAGCAGTCGCCCCTGCTGCCCCGCCGGCGAACGATGCACCAGGCCAGCGCCTTCGTTGCCCTGCCACTTCTCGCCCTTGAGCAGCGCTACGTCGCCTGGTTGCAGACGCTGAATGTTATCCACAGGCGGCTGCGCGGTGGCTAAATCCAGGCCCTCACTCGCCTGCCGGGGCAACCATTCGGTACCCGGCCCAGCGTAGGTGGTAAGCAAGCGCAGCGGCACGTTATCCACATGGAAGCGTGGGCACATGGGCCCCGCCAATACACGGAGGCGCAATCCCACCCGCCGTGCGCCAACCAGGCAGGTGTAGGCCGCGACCAGCCAGGTCACATCGGCGACGAATGCTGCATAGCCGTGCAGATCCGCTGTTTCACGCAACAGCTCGGGCAATACCGGCTTGTGCTGCTCGTCGACGTCAATTACCCGCTGGTCTGCCAAAGACAAGCCAAGGCTGACGGCAAGAGCGGCAAAGTCCTCCAACTGCGCCGGCAAGCGTCGACGCCATACAGCCAGGTTGACGCCGTCCTGCAGCACGGCGGTCAGCACCTGGGGCGTCTCACCGAATGCCTGAAAGATATCCACAGATTTGCGTACCGGGATCACGCGGCAACCTCCTCCTGCCAAGGACCGAACGGGTCGGGCAGGCGCAACCAGCCCATCGGACCCAGGGCCATCTCCTCGTCGGTCAACAAGCATGCATCGAGTGCTGTGGATAATTCAGCGAAATCGATATTCTGCCCGATGAACACCAGCTCCTGGCGGCAGTCACCGCTTTCGGCGGTCCAGTGCTCAAGGATCGCAGCGGTGTTATCCACATCCTGCGGCCACTGTTCGCGGGGTACGAAGCGCCACCAGCGGCCCGCCAGCCCGTGACGCATCATGCCACCGGCTTGCGACCAGCTACCCGCCTCCTGGAACTTGCTGGCCAACCAGAAAAAGCCTTTTGAACGTAGCAGCCGGCCATTGCTCCAGGGCGTGTGGATAAAGTCGAAAAAGCGCTGTGGATGAAGCGGCCGCCGAGCCTGCCAAGTGGTGGCCGCGATACCGTACTCTTCCGTTTCAGGTACATGTTCGCCGCGTAGTTCCTGCAACCAGCCAGGAGCCTGGGCGGCCTGGTCGAAGTCGAACAGGCCGGTATCGAGGATACGCGCCAGCGGGACCTGACCCATGACCATCGGTATGATCTGCGCTCGCGCGTTAAGGCTACGCAGGATCGCCACGAGCTCTTCGCGCTGGTGCTGGCTGATCAGGTCGATCTTGCTCAGCAACAACACATCGGCGAACTCGACCTGCTCGATCAGGAGGTCGCTGATCGAACGCTCGTCCTCTTCACCCAAGGTCTCGCCGCGGCTGGCCAGGCTGTCGGCAGCCTGGTAATCACGCATGAAGTTCAAGCCATCGACCACAGTGACCATGGTGTCCAGCCGCGCCATGTCGGAGAGGCTGCGGCCCTGTTCGTCACGAAAGGTAAAGGTCTCGGCCACAGGCAGCGGCTCGGAGATCCCAGTGGACTCGATCAGCAGATAATCGAACCGACCTTCCCCGGCGAGCCGCGCCACCTCCTCGAGCAGGTCTTCACGCAACGTGCAGCAGATACAGCCATTGCTCATCTCCACCAGCTTTTCTTCAGCACGGTTGAGGCTGACATTGCGCTGCACCTCGCTGGCGTCGATGTTGATTTCGCTCATGTCATTGACGATGACCGCGACCCGCAGGTTGTCACGGTTGCGCAGCACATGGTTGAGCAATGTGCTCTTGCCGGCGCCAAGGAAGCCGGACAGCACGGTAACAGGGAGACGATTGGACATGGGCAAACCTCTTCAGGCGAAGCGCATTCGAAACGATGCATTGCACAATGTTATAAAGTAACAATACAATTTCGCCAAGCCGTTCTCGACGACATGTGCTGACAAAGGATGGAAATGAAACTGCTACGCGCCTCGGCGCTGCTATTGCTTGCGCTGCCCACCTCGCTGCTCGCCGCCCTGCCGCAGGGCGGCTCGTTGGCGCTGTGTACGCGCAGCGCGACGCTGCTCGCCTGTCAGGATGGCAAGGGCGGTTTCTATAGCGTTCGCAGCGAAGGCAGCGTCTTTTACCTGCGGGGTTATGACTTCGACAGCCGCCGCCTTTGGGCACAGACCAACAGCCGCTATGGCACGTTGACCTTTTTTACCGGCCTGGCCAGCGATGGCGAAGCCTGGGTGGGTTACAGCCGACGCATCGGCTGGACCACCGTTAACCGCGTTTCCAGTTCCAGTGGGCAACGCTTCAACCTGCATTGCAGCTTGATTGCCGGCTGCCGTTGACACCCTATTGTTTGGAAGGCCAGATGACTCAGCTCAAGCTCCCCGACATTGCGACCCAGACCCAGGACTACGCCTCGCCTTTGGACTGGGTGGGAATGTGCGGGATCGCCTTGCCGGTCCTCTTCGACGGACACCAAACGGCGGCTACCGTTGATGCCGGCGTAAGCCTGGTGGACGGCAGCTCACGTGGTATCCACATGTCACGGCTATACCTTGCCCTGGAAACCCTGGAACACCAGCCCCTTACAACGCTCGCCATTCGGCAGCTACTGTCTGGTTTTCTGGACAGCCATGAAGGGCTGTCCGCAGCAGCCTATCTGCGCCTGCGCTTCGAGCATTTGCTGAAAAGGCCTGCGCTGCTCAGCCCTTTGCACGGCTGGAAAGCCTATCCCGTAACAGTCGATGCAAGGATCGAGAACGAAATGTTCCACGTGGAACTATCCGTTTCCATTCCTTACTCTTCGACCTGCCCTTGCTCGGCTGCGCTCGCACGGCAGCTGATCCAGCATCAGTTCCAGGCGGACTTCCCTACCGCGCACGTCGACAAGGCTGCGGTGTTGCAGTGGCTAGGCAGCGCCGAGGGCATCGTCGCGACACCCCACAGCCAACGCAGTAACGCGCATATCCAGGTGAGGCTACGCAGTGATCAGCAGCAGCTGCCAATCACCGAACTGATCGATTGCATGGAAGCGAGCCTGGGGACAGCGGTACAGACCGCAGTCAAGCGCGCCGATGAACAAGCGTTCGCCTTGGCCAATGGCCAGAACCTGATGTTCTGTGAAGACGCTGCTCGGCGTCTGCATAAGGCGTTGCGACAAGTTGAATGGAGTACAGCCTTCAAACTGCGTGTGGAACATGCAGAAAGCCTGCATGCCCACGATGCTATCGCGTCCAGCCAGTGGCAGTGGGATATCAGCTACGCGGCTTGACCGAACCGCAGTCGCTCCCCAACCACACGGCACGGGTATTCATACTGCCTTGCTGCTGCACACCCGAAGCGTTGAACGTGCCGTTCACCTGGGTAGTGAACTCGCGGTCGCTGAGGAACGTCGCCTGGCCAGTGCCCTGTGCTCGCGGGCAACTGAACTGGAACTTCCACACGTTGCCAGTGCGGTCGGTAATCTTCTGGGTGCAACCTGACTTGGGGTCCTGCAACGGAATGTCGTTGGTGGCTACCTGCTCTGGGGTCAGGCAAGAACGCACCCCCTTGCCGCCGACAGTGACACCTTGCTTGGCCAGCACGCCTTCCATCATCGCGCGTTGTTCCGGCGGCAAGTTCTTCAACTGGCCGAGCATGAATTCCATGTCGGGTAACGGCTTGCCATCGACCTGCATGTTGCTGGTGGTCAGCTCCCACAATCCTGGCTGCAGCATTTGCGCATGCACCAACGGGCTGCTCATAGCTAGGGCCAACGCCAACAGTGGCAGACGAATCTTCATGGACGAACGCTCCTGGAAAAAAAGCCGGCCAACCGGACCGGGCTGAGCCTTAGACGCCAAATCCACCTTCAGGTTGCAAGGCGGAGCGGGAACGTGTTCTGTTACACAAGTGTACTCGGCAAGCAGGATGCATATGGATTACCACAGCCCCTACTTCTTCGGTTATCTACTCGGCCTGATCCATCTGCTGGGTATCGTCGCCGCACTGCATGCACTGTTCACCGTGCGCACTGCCCAAGGTGCAATTGCCTGGGCCATGCCATTGTTTTTCATTCCCTACCTCACTTTGATTCCCTACCTGGTTTTCGGTGCGCGCTCGTTCTATGCCTACATCAAGGCCAGGCGGCAGGCCAACCAGGAAATGCACGTTGCCATGGCCAACCTCAACTGGCGGCCATGGGTGGAAGAGGCCCTCACCGCCCGCGAGTCGGAAAGCTACGCAGCCTTGCGTGCCATGCCCAAGCTTGGCCGCATGCCCTGCCTGGCCAACAACCAGGTGCAGCTGCTGATCGATGGGAAAGCGACGTTCGATGCCATATTTGCCGCCATCGACAACGCCCGCGACGTGGTGCTGGTCCAGTTCTTCATCATTCATGACGACAGCCTTGGTAAGGCGCTGCAACAATTGCTGCTGCGCAAGGCTGCCGAAGGCGTGCAGATATTCGTCCTGTACGACCGGGTCGGCAGCCACGCCCTGCCGGCCAGCTACAGTCAGGTCCTGCGCGAAGGCGGCGTACAGATCCACGCCTTCGCCACTCGCCGAGGCTGGTTCAATCGCTTCCAGGTGAACTTTCGCAACCACCGCAAGATCGTGGTGGTGGATGGCCTGCTCGGCTTCGTCGGCGGCCATAACGTGGGCGACGAATACCTGGGCGCGCACCCGCCGCTCTCGCCCTGGCGCGATACCCATGTACAGATCACCGGGCCGGTGCTGGCATGCCTGCAGGAGTCGTTCGCCGAGGACTGGTATTGGGCCACGCGCCAGCTGCCTCCACTGATACTGCCGGACGCCTACCCGGACGACGGCGTGCTCTGCCAAGCCTTGGCAAGCGGTCCGGCCGACCCACAGGAAACCTGCTCGCTGTTCTTCATCGAAGCGATTCATTCAGCCACTCGGCGAGTGTGGATCACCAGCCCGTACTTCATCCCCGACGAAGCGGTATTCGCCGCGTTGCGCCTGGCGGTACTGCGTGGGGTCGATGTACGCGTGTTGATACCGTCACGCCCCGATCACCGCATCGTGTATGCCGCCTCCAGCCTGTTTGCCTTCGAAGCGGTGCGTGCGGGGGTGCGCATGTTCCGCTACCAACCCGGCTTCCTGCACCAGAAGGTGGTGCTGGTGGATGACGAGATCAGCGCAATCGGCAGTGCCAACCTGGACAACCGCTCGTTCCGCCTGAACTTCGAAATCACGCTGTTGACGGTAGACCGCAGCTTCGCCGACCAGGTGGAGAACATGTTGATCAATGACTTTGAACAGGCTCGGGAAATCACTGCAGAGGACAGCCGTGACACTCATCGGCTACAGCAACTGGGGATGCGGATTGCACGGCTGATTTCGCCGATTCTGTAAGGAGTGGGCGCAGTTTCCGCTGCGCGTCGCGGGGCTTGGGGGAACGGCTTTACCCATCATTGCGCCGGTAACATCGCTAGCGCATTCACGGGTAAACCCGCCTCCCCAGTGAAGAGGTAAAGTCAGCGATAAAGGTCTTCACGCGTCCACGGCAGGTCGTGATGCCCATCGGCGTATGGCTTCACTGCCAGAATCTGGTGCAGGTTGATCCAGCCCTTTTCAAAGGCGTAGGCACACCCGGCCAGGTACAGGCGCCAGATGCGCAAGGTCTTCTCAGGCACCAGGTCCGCAGCCTTGTGCAACTGGTTTTCCAGGTTCTCGCTCCAGTGGTGCAGGGTCTTGGCGTAGTGCAGGCGCAAGCTTTCCACGTCTACCACTTCCAACCCCGCTTCACAGATGCTGGCGCTGATCATCGACAGGTGTGGCAGTTCTCCATGAGGGAACACGTAGCGGTCGATGAATTCGCCAGCGCCGCGCCCGACCGGACGGCCATCGACGTGCTTGGCGGTGATGCCGTGGTTCATCACCAGGCCCCCTTCCCTCACGGCACCGAACAGCTTCTGGCAATACAGCGCCAGGTTGGCGTGGCCAACATGCTCGAACATGCCAACGCTGACCACCTTGTCGAAGCGGCCGTCCTGCGGCAGGTCACGGTAGTCGAGAATCTTCAGTTCGACCTTGCCGTCGAGGCCCTCTGCCTTGACACGCTCCTGGCCGAGCTTCAGTTGCTCCTTGCTCAAGGTGATGCCGAACACCTTGGCGCCATATTCACGGGCAGCGAAACGCGCCAGCCCACCCCAGCCACAGCCTACGTCGAGCAGATAGTCACCGGCGTCCAGGCGCAGCTTGCGACACAAGTGATCGAACTTGTCCTGCTGCGCCTGATCGAGCGTGTTGTCCGGCTCGCGGAAGTAGGCGCACGAATAGGCCATGTCCTGATCCAGCCACAACTGGTAGAACGCGTTGGAAACGTCATAGTGGTAGGAAATGGCATCGGCGTCAGTGCGCTTGTCGTGGGCTTGCCGTTGCGGTGGCGCCTCGTCCGCCTCGGTCAGCAACGCTTCGCTCAGCTCATCGCACACGCGTATGGCTTCACCGATATCCCCTTCCAGCTCCAGCTTGCCCTCGACGAATGCCGTGCCCAGCTGGTCCATGCTTGGGTGGCTCAACTGGCTGATCAGCTGTGGCTCCTTGACCAGAATGGTGACCTGCGGGCTGGGCCCCAGATCGAACTGGTTACCGTCCCACAGTTTCAGCCGCAGCGGCAGATGCAGGCTCTGCAGTGCCGGTGGAAGTTGCGCAAGCATGAACGACCCTCCTGTCCGTATTTGGCCACGACGCCTGAAATTTCGAGCGTCGCCGGAACAGAGTAGTTCATTCGTGGGATGTTTCCTTTACACGCGACCATGGTCTAGAACCCACTGATCTTACCCAGCCTGCAGATTGTATACAATTCTTGCATCTCAGCTTAACCTTGTGCCCCTCTCGCGCTTCTTCATCCTGGAGTTGAACCCATGAAATCCTATGACGTGGTGATCATTGGCGGCGGCCCTGGCGGCTACAACGCAGCCATCCGTGCCGGCCAGCTGGGCCTGAGCGTTGCCTGCGTGGAAGGCCGCTCGACCCTCGGCGGCACCTGCCTTAACGTGGGCTGCATGCCTTCCAAGGCACTGCTGCATGCGTCCGAGCTCTACGAAGCCGCCAGCGGTGGCGAATTCGCCCACCTCGGTATCGAGGTGAAACCTAATCTCAACCTCGCCCAGATGATGAAACAGAAGGACGAGAGCGTGACCGGCCTGACCAAGGGCATCGAGTACCTGTTCCGCAAGAACAAGGTCGACTGGATCAAGGGCTGGGGTCGCCTGGATGGCGTTGGCAAGGTCGTGATCAAGGCCGAGGACGGCAGCGAAACTGCATTACAGGCCAAGGACATCGTCATTGCCACTGGCTCCGAGCCGACCCCGCTGCCAGGCGTGACCATCGACAACCAGCGCATCATCGACTCGACCGGCGCACTGTCGCTGCCACAGGTACCCAAGCACCTGGTCGTCATCGGTGCCGGCGTCATCGGCCTCGAGCTGGGCTCGGTATGGCGACGCCTGGGCAGCCAGGTCACGGTCATCGAATACCTCGACCGCATCTGCCCGGGCACCGACGAAGAAACCGCCAAGACCCTGCAGAAGGCACTGGCCAAGCAAGGCATGGTGTTCAAGCTGGGCAGCAAGGTGACCCAGGCCAACGCCAGCGCCGAAGGCGTCAGCCTGACCCTGGAGCCCGCCGCCGGCGGCAACGCAGAAACGCTGCAGGCCGACTACGTACTGGTCGCCATCGGCCGCCGTCCTTATACCCAAGGGCTAAACCTGGAAAGCGTGGGCCTGGCGACCGACAAGCGCGGCATGCTCGGCAACGACCACCACCGCACGTCTGTGCCGGGCATCTGGGTGATTGGCGACGTCACTTCTGGCCCGATGCTGGCGCACAAGGCCGAAGACGAAGCGGTGGCCTGCATCGAACGCATCGCCGGCAAGCCCCACGAGGTCAACTACAACCTCATCCCAGGTGTGATCTACACGCGCCCGGAGCTGGCCAGCGTGGGCAAGACCGAAGAGCAACTCAAGGCCGAAGGCCGTGCCTACAAGGTCGGCAAGTTCCCCTTCACGGCGAACAGCCGTGCCAAGATCAACCATGAGACCGAAGGTTTCGCCAAGGTCATCGCTGATGCCCAGACCGATGAAGTACTGGGGGTGCACCTGGTGGGCCCGAGTGTCAGCGAGATGATTGGTGAGTTCTGCGTGGCCATGGAGTTCTCGGCCTCGGCAGAGGACATCGCCCTCACCTGCCACCCCCACCCGACCCGCTCCGAGGCCTTGCGCCAGGCAGCGATGAATGTGGATGGCATGGCGATGCAGATCTGAGGCAGGACTGCGAAGGGCTGCATTGCAGCCCTTTCGCGACACAAGGCCGCTATGGCCGTGGTTGGCCTGAGCGGCGTTGTGGCTTGGGGTGGCCGGGGCAACCAGAGCATTGCTCGCCCCGGCTTGCGCCTTACTCGACCGTAACCGACTTCGCCAGGTTCCGCGGCTGGTCCACGTCGGTGCCCTTGAGCACAGCCACATAGTAAGACAGCAGCTGCAGCGGAATGGTGTAAAGGATCGGTGCCAGGGCGTCCGCAATGTGCGGCACCTTGATCACGTGGGTACCTTCGCCGTTGGTCATGCCAGCCTGTTCGTCAGCGAACACCACCAGCTCACCACCACGCGCACGCACTTCCTGCAGGTTGGATTTCAGCTTTTCCAGCAGTTCATTGTTCGGCGCCACGGTGACCACGGGCATGTCATTGTCCACCAGCGCCAGTGGGCCGTGCTTCAGCTCGCCAGCCGGGTAGGCTTCAGCGTGGATGTAGGAGATTTCCTTGAGCTTGAGCGCACCTTCCATGGCTACCGGGTACTGCGCACCGCGGCCGAGGAACAAGGTGTGGTGCTTGTCGGCGAACAGTTCGGCGATTTTCTCGACGGTTGCATCCATGGCCAAGGCTTCACCCAGGCGGGCCGGCAGGCGGCGCAGCTCCTCTACCAGCCCGGCTTCGACGCCGGCTTCCAGGGTACCGCGCACCTGGCCCAGGGCCAGGGTCAGCAGCATCAGCGAGACCAGCTGGGTGGTGAAGGCCTTGGTCGACGCCACGCCGATTTCCGGGCCGGCCAGGGTCAGCAGGGTCAGGTCCGACTCACGTACCAGCGAGCTGATGCCCACGTTGCAGATCGCCAGGCTGCCGAGGAAGCCCAGCTCCTTGGCGTTACGCAGCGCGGCCAGGGTATCGGCGGTTTCACCGGATTGCGAGATAGAGACGAACAGCGTGTCTGGCTGCACCACTACCTTGCGGTAGCGGAACTCGCTGGCCACTTCGACCTGGCACGGGATGCCGGCCAGGCTTTCCAGCCAGTAACGGGCGACCATGCCAGCGTGATAGCTGGTGCCGCAGGCAACGATCTGCACGTTGCGCACCTTGGCGAACAGGTCGGCCGCCTGTGGGCCGAAGGCCTGCACCATCACGCTGTCCTTGCCCAGGCGGCCTTCCAGGGTACGCTGCACCACGCTTGGCTGCTCGTGGATTTCCTTGAGCATGAAGTGACGGTAGGTCCCCTTGTCGGCGGCTTCGGCGCCTTCGTGGTACTGCACGGTTTCGCGCTGAACCTTGCGGCCTTCCTGGTCCCAGATGGAAACCTGGTCACGGCGGATTTCGGCGATGTCGCCCTCTTCCAGGTACATGAAGCGGTCGGTGACCTGGCGCAGGGCCAGCTGGTCGGAGGCCAGGAAGTTTTCACCCAGGCCCAGGCCGATGACCAGCGGGCTGCCGCTACGGGCTGCTACCAGGCGGTCAGGCTGGCTGGCACTGATCAGCGCCAGGCCATAGGCACCATGCAGGCGCTTCACAGCGGCCTTCAGCGCGTCGGTCAGGTCCGGGGTGGTCTTCAGGGTATGGTGGATCAGGTGCACGATAACTTCGGTATCGGTCTGCGAGGTGAAGACGTAGCCAAGGCCCTTCAGCTCTTCGCGCAGTTCTTCATGGTTCTCGATGATGCCGTTGTGCACCACGGCCACTTCATTGTTCGAGAAGTGCGGGTGGGCATTGCCCTCGGTCGGCGCACCGTGGGTAGCCCAGCGGGTATGCGCGATGCCCAGTAGGCCAGACAGCGGCTCGGCGGCAACCGCGGCCTCCAGTTCGCTGACCTTGCCGATACGGCGGCGGCGCTGCAGTTCACCACTCGAAGTGAGGACGGCCAGACCGGCGCTGTCGTACCCGCGGTACTCAAGACGCTTGAGGCCTTCGATCAGGATGGCTGTGATGTTGCGTTCGGCGACGGCACCAACGATTCCACACATGGTTTATTGCTCCTGGCTGATCGCGGCGCAGATCAGGTTGATGCCGCGGGCTTGAATTTGTTCGCGTGCCGCTGCGGGCAGGCGTTCGTCAGTAATAAGGGTGTGCACGCTGCCCCAGGGCAGCTCGAGGTTGGGGATCTTGCGCCCGACCTTGTCCGACTCGACCATCACGATCACTTCACGGGCAACTTCGGCCATGACCCGGCTCAGCCCGAGCAACTCGTTGAACGTGGTGGTACCGCGGCCGAGATCGATGCCGTCGGCACCGATGAACAGCTGGTCGAAATCGTAGGAACGCAATACCTGCTCGGCCACCTGGCCCTGGAACGATTCGGAATGGGGGTCCCAGGTTCCGCCCGTCATCAGCAGCACCGGTTCGTGTTCGAGGTCGCAGATGGCACGTGCGACGTTCAGCGAATTGGTCATCACCACCAGGCCAGGCTGGCGCCCCAGTTCGGGGATCATGGCTGCGGTGGTGCTGCCGCTGTCGATGATGATCCGCGCATGCTCGCGAATGCGCGCGACGGCGGCACGTGCAATTGCCTTTTTATAGGAAGACACAGGCTGGGCAGGTTCACCGAGCAGCTCTTGCGGCACCGGAACTGCGCCACCGTAGCGGCGTAGCAGCAGACCGTTGGCCTCGAGGGCGGCGAGGTCCTTGCGGATGGTAACTTCCGAGGTAGCGAAACGCTTGGCCAACGCGTCCACACTCACCTCGCCCTGCTCACTGAGCAACGCCAGGATGTTGTGCCGCCGCTGTGGAGTATTTCGTTTCGACATGAGCGCTTAAGTTTCGATTCGAAAGATAACGATGGCAATCAAAACCTAAGACGAACGATTCGTCAAGCTGTGGATAAAGCTCAGGGATAAACGGGGCATACGGTTGCGGCGTTAAATGCTAGCGAAGGTGCACCGCTTGAAAAAAAGCCGACTTATACACATAAGTCGGCTTTCGATCGAAACTGCTGTGTATAACTCAGCTTTTCTTGATCTTCTCAGGTCGCTTCCAGCCCGCGATGTTGCGTTGGCGCGCCCGGGCCACCGCCAGGTCGCCAGCCTCAACGGTCTGGGTGATGGTCGAACCGGCTGCAGTGGTAGCGCCCGCCTGGATATCCACCGGCGCGACCAGCGAGTTGTTCGAGCCGATGAAGACGTCTTCGCCCATCACGGTCTTGAACTTGTTGGCGCCATCGTAGTTGCAGGTGATCGTGCCGGCACCAATGTTGGTACGCGCGCCGATTTCGGCATCGCCCAGGTAGGTCAGGTGTCCGGCCTTGGCCCCTTCGCCCAGATGGGCGTTTTTCAGTTCGACGAAGTTACCCACATGAGCCTTGGCATCCAGCACGCTGCCCGGGCGCAGGCGGGCGAACGGGCCGGCATCGCTGCCCTCACCCATCACGGCGCCTTCAAGGTGGCTGTTGGCCTTGACCACCGCGCCTTTGCGCAGGGTCGTATTCTTGATTACGCAGTTCGGGCCGATCTGTACGTCATCCTCGATGACGACCTTGCCTTCGAGCACCACGTTGATGTCGATCAGCACGTCGCGACCGACGGTCACTTCACCACGGACATCGAAGCGTGCCGGGTCGCGCAGGGTCACCCCCTGGGCCATCAAGCGACGGCCTTCGCGCAACTGGTAGTGACGTTCCAGCTCGGACAGCTGGCGACGGTCATTGGCGCCTTGCACTTCCATCGGGTCGTGCGGCTGTTCGGTAGCCACCACCAGGCCATCGGCCACTGCCATGGCGATGACATCGGTCAGGTAGTACTCGCCCTGGGCATTGTTGTTCGACAGACGCCCCATCCAGTCCGCCAGCCGGGCGGCCGGCAGGGCCAGAATGCCGGTGTTGCCTTCCTTGATCGCTTTCTGCGCATCGTTGGCGTCCTTGTGCTCAACGATAGCGGTCACCTTGCCCTGCTCGTCCCGGACAATACGGCCATAACCGGTCGGGTCATCGAGGGTTACCGTGAGCAGGCCCAACTGCTGGGGATTGGCCTTGGCCAGCAGGCGCTGCAGGGTTTCCACCTCGATCAGAGGCACGTCGCCATATAGCACCAGCACGGTGTCGGCAGTCAGGGCCGGCAATGCCTGGGCAACCGCGTGGCCGGTGCCCAGCTGCTTGTCCTGCATGACGAAGTTCAGGTCGTCAGCGGCCAGGCGCTCGCGTACCAGCTCGGCACCATGGCCAATGACCACGTGGATACCTTGCGGCTGAAGCTGGCGCGCGCTGTGGATAACATGGCCGAGCATGGAGTTGCCGGCTACCGGGTGCAGCACCTTGGGCAGCGCCGAGCGCATGCGGGTGCCTTGGCCGGCAGCGAGAATAACGATATCGAGTGACATTACTGGCTACCAATCCTGGGCGGTCAGTGGAATGACCGGTTTTATGGTTTACAAAAAAGAAAAAGGGTAGCCGATGGCTACCCTTGTTCTCAATCTACATGAAGCCTGCGGAATTAACCGCCGAACTTCTTGCGGATCTGCTGGACGGTACGCAGCTGGGCTGCGGCCTCGGCCA
>Ga0268257_1001536_pt1 | contig 19255 bp, 18 predicted proteins | sample AgamicAtPrz_FD_200249 | JGI IMG/M metagenome (GOLD analysis project Ga0268257, IMG submission 200249) | Agave microbial communities from Guanajuato, Mexico - At.P.rz (v2) (version 3) | ecosystem: Host-associated > Plants > Phyllosphere > Phylloplane/Leaf | place: Guanajuato, Mexico | collected... | reverse complement strand
TGTACGCCTGGCCTGCATCGCTCTGGTCATCGAGGATGACCGGGATGCCCTGGTTGGAGGCCTTGAGCACGGCTTGGGATTCGGGGATGACACCCAGCAGTTCGACCGAGAGGATTTCCTTGACGTCTTCGACGCCAAGCATCTCGCCTTTCTCGACGCGCTCGGGGTGGTAGCGGGTGATCAGCAGGTGTTCCTTGATCGGGTCGTCGCCCTGTTCGGCACGGCGCGACTTGCTCGACAGCAGGCCGATCATGCGGTCGGAGTCACGTACCGACGAGACTTCCGGGTTGGTCACGACGATGGCTTCGTCGGCGAAGTACATCGCCAGGTGCGCACCTTTCTCGATACCGGCCGGCGAGTCGCAGACCACGAAGTCGAACTGGTCCTTGAGCTCCATCAGTACCTTCTCGACGCCTTCCTTGGTCAGCGCGTCCTTGTCGCGGGTCTGGCTGGCGGCCAGCACGAACAGGTTTTCCAGGCGCTTGTCCTTGATCAGGGCCTGCTGCAGGTTGGCCTCGCCGTTGACCACGTTGACGAAGTCGTATACCACGCGGCGTTCGCAGCCCATGATCAGGTCGAGGTTACGCAGGCCGACGTCGAAGTCGACGATGACAGTCTTGTGCCCGCGCAGTGCGAGGCCGGTACCGATGGCGGCGCTGGTGGTGGTCTTGCCCACACCCCCCTTGCCGGAAGTAACCACGAGAATCTTGGCCAAGGTGTTTCACCCCTAAATAATTCGGGACAGGCGTCCCTGCAAATACAAAAAACGGCAACGGGAAAAAAGTTGCGCTAAAAATGCCGGCAAGTATCCGTTAAAGACGGGTTATGTTCAACACGTCGCCGGACAGGCTGACCTGTACGCCCGAACCCCACAGCGGGTCGCGGCGCAGGTCTTCGCAGACTTTGTACTGGCCGGCGATGGAGACCATTTCCGCAGTCATCTGCAGGCAGAAGATACGCGCCTTGGTATTGCCCTTGATGCCGGCCAGGGCGCGGCCGCGCATGGCGCCGTACACATGGATGTTGCCATCGGCAAGAAGTTCCGCGCCGGGGCTGACCGAACCGGTCACCACCAGGTCGCCGCCCTGGGCGTAGATTTGCTGGCCGCCGCGCACCGTCGAGGTGATGATCCGCGTCGGGCGAACTTCGGGTTCGGCCGGCGCGGCTGGCGGCGCGGGTGCGGGCTCGGGCTTCTTCGCCTCGGGCTCCGGCTCGAGCGGGCGTTCGCGGGCGCCGGACGGCGGCAGCACCGGCAGGTCGATGGCGATCGCCGCGGCGATGTCCTCTATGCGGCTGGCGCGGATCGCCAGGGTGCGCAGGCCATGGTGACGGCACACGCGCATCAGCCCGGGCAGGTCGATGGCGCCTTCGTCATGGGGCAGCTTGTCCAGGGCCAGCACCAGCGGCGTGTTGCTGAAGAAATTCGGCGCCTGCGCGACCTTCGCCGCCAGCTGGCGGTCGAGGGACTCGAGGTCGTTGCGCGCCAGTTCCAGCACGGTGATGGCAAGCATGCTGCCCTTGAGCTGGAACACGGGGGCATTGTCGGGTGTGTGGTTGGGGCTCATGGTCTGCATAGACGGCTTGTTGCGAAAAAAGTGCCCTGACTTATAGCGATAAGACCGTTTGCCCGCAACCGATGTAGAATGCCGGGCTCATGTCTTGCCGGAAGCTTCAATGGAACGCCCGCGTTTTCGATCTTCTTTCCTTCACCCGCGATTCTGGGGCCTGTGGCTGGGCCTGGGCCTGCTGTGGCTGGTCGCCCAGCTGCCGTACCGGGCCTTGCTGGGGCTGGGGCGCGCCCTGGGCGCGGTGATGTACCGGCTGGCGGGGGAACGCCGGCGTATCGCCGCGCGCAATCTGGAACTGTGCTTCCCGGCGCTGCCCGGCGACGAACGGCAGCGCCTGCTCAAGGAAAACTTCGCCTCCACCGGCATCGCCTTCTTCGAGATGGCCATGAGCTGGTGGTGGCCAAAGGCCCGGTTGGCGCGCCTGGCCCACATCGAGGGCATCGAGCACCTGCAGGCCGCCCAGCGTGAAGGCGAAGGCGCGATCCTCATGGCCGTGCACTTCACCACCCTGGAGATCGGCGCCGCCTTGCTGGGCCAGGTGCATACCATCGACGGCATGTACCGCGAACACGGCAACCCGGTGTTCGATTTCATCCAGCGCCGCGGCCGCGAGCGCCACAACGCCGACTCGCTGGCGGTGGAGCGCGACGACGTGCGCGGCATGCTCAAGCTGCTGCGCAAGGGCCGGGCGATCTGGTACGCGCCGGACCAGGACTACGGCATCAAGCAGAGTATCTTCGTGCCGCTGTTCGGTATCCCCGCGGCCACCGTCACCGCCACCACCAAGTTCGCCCGGCTGGGCAAGGCGCGGGTGATTCCGTTCACCCAGAAACGCCTGGAGGATGGCAGCGGCTATCGCCTGGTGGTGCACCCGCCGCTCGCGGACTTCCCCGGCGAAACCGAGGAGGCCGACTGCCTGCGCATCAACCAGTGGGTCGAGGATGTGCTGCGCGAGTGTCCGGAGCAGTACCTGTGGGCGCACCGGCGCTTCAAGTCGCGGCCCGAGGGTGAGCCGCGGCTGTACGACAAGAAAAAGCGCTAGGCTGCGTGGGAGCGGGCTTGCCCCGCGACAGGGCCGGTATTGGCAACCACTGACTCCAGGAAGGATACATGACCTCGACCACCGGCCTGATCCTCTCCGGCGGCGGTGCCCGCGCCGCCTATCAGGTCGGCGTGCTGGCCGGCATTGCCGAACTGCTGCCGCCGGGCGCCGCCAATCCGTTCCCGGTGATCGTCGGCACCTCGGCTGGCGCGATCAACGCGGTCAAGCTGGCCAGCGGTGCCACCCGCTTCGCCCAGTCGGTGGAGCAATTGACGGCATTCTGGCAGAACTTTCGCAGCCACCTGGTGCTACGCAGCGACTGGCCAGGCGTGATCCGCCAGGCCAGTCGCTTCGTCGGCCACAGCCTGCTGGGGCTCGGCGGCCAGGTGCCGGTGGCATTGCTCGACAGCCGCCCATTGCGCGGCCTGCTGCACGAGCATCTGGACCTGGATGGCATCGCCCACTCCCTGGCGGCCAATCAGTTGCGCGCCATCGCCGTGACCGCGTTCGGCTACGAGTCCGGCCAGGCGGTGACCTTCTATCAAGGCCGCGACACCATCGAACCCTGGTTGCGCCACCGCCGCATCGGCATGCCCACGCCGCTGACCATCGACCACCTGCTGGCCAGTTCGGCGATCCCGCTGCTGTTCGCCCCGGTACGCCTGGGTGAGGAGTACTTCGGCGATGGCGCGGTGCGCCAGTCGGCGCCGATCAGCCCGGCGCTGCACCTGGGGGCCAGTCGCGTACTGGTGGTCGGGGTCAGCGGCAACCCCCAGCGACCGTCGCCGCCGTTGCCGACCCAGCGGGTGTTCAGTGGCCAGCAACCGAGCCTGGCGCAGATCGGCGGGCATATGCTCAACAGCACCTTCATCGACAGCCTCGAGGACGATATCGAGCTGCTGCAGCGGCTCAACCATCTCAGTCACCTGCTGCCGGCGCACCTGGACGCCCGGCGCCTGGGGCTGGCGCCGATCGAGGTGCTGGTGGTGGCGCCCAGCCAGCCGCTGGACGAGATTGCCGCCCGTCATCGCCGCGAGCTGCCGGCGGCGCTGAGGCTGTTCCTGCGCGGGCCCGGGGCGACCAGGACCAGCGGGGCAGGGGTGCTGAGCTACCTGCTGTTCGAGGCGAGCTATTGCAGCGAACTGATCGAGTTGGGGCGCAAGGATGCCTTGGCCAAGAAACGGGAACTGTGCCAGTTCCTGGGGATTTGAGGCTTCCTGCATTGGCCTTTCGCCGGAAAGCCGGGGAAGGGCCGCGCAGCGGCCCCATGCTTATTCGGCGATCTGCAACTTGCGCGACTGGGTGTACACGTATCGCAGTTTCTCGTACTCGAACGGCGAGTTGGTCTGCCCGTAGCGGAAGTTGGTGGTGTAGCGCTTGTCCACCGCCCGCAGCACGGTCAGCTCCGGGTGGTCGCTGGCGGTCTCGGGCACGTTCAGGTAGTTGATCTCCTTTTCCCCCACGTAATCCACCACCAGCCCGGTGGTGTCGCGCAGGTTCGACGGCCCGAGGATCGGCAGCATCAGGTACGGTCCGTCCGGTACCCCGTAGAAGCCCAGGGTCTGGCCGAAGTCCTCGCCCTGCCGAGGCAGGCCCATCCGGGTCGCCGGGTCCCACAAGCCGCCGACCCCGATGATGGTGTTGAACATCAATCGGGCGGTGATCCGCGCCGAACGCTGGGGCTTGAGCTGCAGCACGCTGTTGAACAGGTTGGGTACATCGCCCAGGTTGTTGAAGAAGTTGCTCACCCCGGTGCGCACGAAGCCGGGGGTGATGTAGCGGTAGCCGTCGACCACCGGCAGGAACACCCACTCGTCGAAGCGGTAGTTGAAGTGGTAGATGCGCCGGTTCAGCGACTCCAGCGGGTCGTAGATGTTCAGTGCGGCCAGGGTCGAGCGTTCGAATTCGCGCTGATCCAGGCCGGGGTTGAATTTCAGCCCGCGCAGCGGATCGACGAAACCGTCGGCTTCCACGGTGAGCGTTTCGGTCTTGTCGGCCTCGACCACGCTGGCACGCGGCGCGACTTCCTCGGCCAGGGCGCAGCCGCTGGCGAGCAGGGCGGTGACGAGCAGCAGTCTATTAACCACGGAAGAACTCCAGCATGGCGTCGCTGTTGACGCGGTAGTTGAGGTTGCCGCAATGGCCGCCATGGGGGTAGAGCGTCAGGCGTTCGCCGAATACTCGGCGCAGGAAGCCGATGTCGCCGGGGCCGAGGATCACATCGTCGGCGTTATGCATCACGGCGATTTTCGGGTTGTCGCGCAGATAGTCCTCCAATGCGTACAGGCTCACCTGGTCGACCAGTTGCAGCAGGCTGTTGCCGTCGGTGCGCGCGCGCCACATGGGGATCACCTGCTCGGTCAGGTAGCAGTCGAAGTCGCACTGCAGTGCCCGCTTGAAGAAGGGCTCCAGGCTGCTGCCCTCGGTGATCGGGAACTTCGGCGGAATGATCAGTCCGCGCCGGTTGATCAGGTCGGAGGTAAAGGCGATGTCGGCGGCCGAGAAGCGGAACGAGGTGCCGATGAGCATGGCCATCTGCTCGTTGGACAGGTGCTCCCGCGACTTCTGGAAGTCGTAGAGCAACGCATCGTTGAGGTCGATGTAGCCCTTGTCCTGGAAGTAGCGGGTGAGCTTCTCCAGCATCAGCTCATAGAAGGTGGTGCTGCGGTCGATGCCCTTGACCCGCGTCTGCACCAGCTTGTCCAGGTTGCTGATCGAGGTGTACAGGTTGACCGGCGGGTTGAGCAGCAGCACACGCTTGAACTTGAAGCTCTGGCGGGTTTCGTCGAGCTTGCTGACGAACGCCGCGTCCAGCGCGCCCAGGCTGTAGCCACTGAGGTAGTACTCGCTGACCGGCAGGCGTGCCTGCTGGGCGCGCACCGCCTGCATGACCCGGTACAGGTCCTTGGCGTCTTCGCTCGACACCCCGGGGGTGGCGAAGCGCGAGGCGGCGCTCATGAAGTCCCAACTGGTCGGCGAGGACAGTTGCACCACGTGGTAGCCGGCCTGGTAGAACAGCTTCTTCAGGTATTCGTTGATGCTGCTGGAGTAAGGCGCGCCGGTGCCGGCGATCAGGAAGATCAGTGGCGCTTCGTGGTCCTGTCTGGCCAGGCGGTAGCGCAGTTTCTTCACCGACCAGAAGTTGTCGGGCAAGGTGAACTCGCGCTCCGGGCGCAAGGTGAGGCTGTAGTCGGCCTGGTCGATTTCATCGTCGCTGGGCAGCGTCGGGCGCTGTTCCGGCGGCGTGGTGGCGATGGTCGCCTCGAACGGGTTGGTCAACGGATAGCCGTAGCTCGCCGCGTCGATATCCCGCGCCGAAGCGGCCGCAGCCATGAGCAGGCCGCCGAGCAGGGCGGCGAGGCGCAAAGATCGAAGCATTTATGTCCCCCAGGGAAAACGCAAGGTCGTGCAATACGCAGGCTAGGACCACGGCAGGTCGGACAAAGTTGCCCGTCGTCGTGTCGTTCGTCGCACCAGATGTTGCCGCGCCGGACAACGTTTGTCTTGTGCAACATAGCTGCATGGCCATGATTTTGCCTTTCATCACGCTACTGAGTGATCATGCAGCGTTTCCATTACCGCTGTGGGAGAACCGGATGTCTCGTGCGTGGCCACTGTTTGTCCTGCTGGCATGCCTGGCCCTGTGGCTGGCGGCCAGCTATGGCGTGCGTTATGGGTTGATGGAGGACGCCCGGTGGGTCGGGCTGTGCAGCGTGCCGGGGCAGGTCTGGCAATGCCAGGTGCGATCGCTGCTGGGGCTGGGGATACATTTCCAGGTGATCGCCTGGGCCGCCTTGGGCCTGGCGCTGGTCGCCCAGTTGGTGCCCAGGCGTGCTGGCTGGTGGCTGGCGGTGCTCGGGCTGGTGTTCGGGCTGCCGGCGCTGGTGCTGTATACCGCCAGCATCGCGGTGTTCGCGGTGGTGCTGGCGGGGTTGCGGCTGGTGAGGCGCACGGCTTGAGGCCGTATCGCGGAGTATCAGGCTTTGCGCAAGCTGCGCCACAACGCCCCGACCATCAACACGCTGACCGCCGCCCAGCCCCATGCCTGCGGGTTCTGCAGCCCTTCGCGGAACAACTGCGGTGCCACCCCGGCACCCACGATGAAGGCCAGCAACGCCACCTCCGCCCGCCGCGCAGGTACCGGGCGCAGCAGATAGACTACCGCCGGCAGCAGCAACGCCGCGTTCGGGAAGCTGCGGTAACGTGGGTCGAACACCATCGCCAGCATGCTCACCGCTGCGGCGAACCCGGCCGCCAGCAGCCATGTGCCGGCATGCTTTTCGAGCCAGGCGAACAGCCGCCGGCGCCAGCCTTCACGGCTGGCCAGTGCCAGCGCGCCGTGGGCCAGCACCAACAGGTTCAGCCCGGCCAGGGCAAATGCCCACAGCCATTCGCCGGCAAAGCGGGCATTGGTGCGCATCAGCTCACCCCATAGCCCCAGGCAGCCGGCGCCCAACGCCGCCAGCAACGGCAGCAGCAGGGCGGCGCGCTGGTTGGCCGGGCGCCCGGCCAGGGCCAGGACCGCCAGCATCACGACCACGCTGGCCAGCAACCACTGCGGCCACATGGCCAGGTTGCTCACCGGCCCTTCGAGCACGCCCTTGTCCTGCCGGTCGGCGTCGTACAGCCCCCAGTAGCCGCCCACGGCGCCTTCGCTGGCGCGCTTCCAGGGCTGGTCGAAGGCTTCGATCAGGTTGTAGCGCCAGCCGTTGGCCTCGGCCAAGGCGACGAAGCCGCGGATGAAACGCGCCTCGTTGACCCGGCTCGGCTCCGCCGTCTCGCGCTGGCGCCCTTCGCTGGGCCAGCCGGTTTCGCCGATCAGGACGTCCTTGGGCGCGAAGCGGTCGCCGAACACCTGGCGCACCTCGGCGACATGGGCCAGCGCTGCATCGATGCCGCGCGGGTCGTCTTCCCAGTAGGGCAGCAGGTGGATGGTCAGGAAATCCACCGCCGGTGCGATCTGCGGGTGTTGCAGCCAGAATTCCCAGACATCGGCGTAGGTCACCGGCACCTTCACCTGGCTTTTCACTTGCTCGATCAGCCCGGCCAGCCGCTCGCCGGTGACTTCCTTGCGCAGCAGCGCCTCGTTGCCGACGATCACCGCGCTGACCACGTCGGGGTTGGCGTTGGCCGCGGCGATCAGCAGGTCAATTTCCTTGTCGGTGTCCACCGGGTTGGCGTTGACCCAGGCGCCGAGCATCACCTTCAGCCCGTGTTTGCGCGCCAGCGCCGGGATCGCCTCGAGGCCGGTCATCGAATAGGTGCGGATGCACTGGAAACGCTCGCTGAGCAACGCCAGGTCGGCGTCCATGCGCGCCGGACGCAGGCGGAACGGCTGGTCGAAGGGCGACTGGTCCTTGTCGAAGGGGGTGTACGAGGCGCACTGCAGCTTGTGCGTCGGGCTGGCGGCATCGGGCAGGTGCACCGGCTTGCCGAGCCCATACCAGAGGGCGGCGAGACAGAGCAAGGCGAGCAGGCTGGCGAACAGGTAGAGCGTGCGCAACATCGGGCGGTCCATCGTCGAATTCGGGAACCGGGGCCGCACAGCAGCCCCACGGGCCTGTGATAGTAGCCCGGCGCCAAGCCTTTGGCATGCAAGGATCGCGCAGGCCGCTCGGGTGGCGTGGCGTTAATGGCACAGTGCTGTCGCTGATCGTTCGCTGGAGGTCGCTGACAGAGCAGGTCGTGCGCTGGGGCAGGTCGATGATGCAATCTCCAAGACCTGACGAGGGATGCTTTGATGGCGACTATTACAAGAATGCGACGTTTCCTGGGCGTGGGCACCGCCCTGGTATTGGCCATGAGTACTGCGCAGGCAATGGCCAAGGAAGTCAGCATCGGTTACGTGGATGGCTGGTCCGACAGTGTCGCCACCACCAACGTGGCTGCCGAAGTGATCAGGCAGAAACTCGGCTATGACGTGAAGCTGCAGGCGGTTGCCACCGGCATCATGTGGCAGGGCGTGGCCACCGGCAAGCTCGACGCCATGCTCTCGGCCTGGCTGCCGGTGACCCATGGCGAGTACTGGACCAAGAACAAGGACAACGTGGTCGACTACGGCCCCAACTTCAAGGATGCCAAGATTGGCCTGATCGTCCCCGAGTACGTCAAGGCCAACAGCATTGGAGACCTGAAGACCGATACCAGCTTCAAGAACAAGATCGTCGGCATCGATGCCGGCTCCGGTGTCATGCTCAAGACCGAGCAGGCCATCAAGGACTACGACCTGACCGGCTACAAACTGACCGCCAGCTCCGGCGCGGCGATGACCGCCGAGCTGGGCCGCTCCTACAAGAAGAACGAGTCCATCGCCGTGACCGGCTGGGTACCGCACTGGATGTTCGCCAAGTGGAAGCTCAAGTTCCTCGAGGATCCGAAAGGCGTGTATGGCGCCGCCGAGACCGTCAACAGCATCGGCAGCAAGGAACTGGCGAGCAAGGCTCCGGAAGTGGCCGAGTTCCTCAAGAAGTTCCAGTGGCAGTCCAAGGATGAGATCGGCGAAGTGATGCTGGCGATCCAGGAAGGCGCCAAGCCCGAGGCGGCGGCCAAGGACTGGGTGGCCAAGCATCCGGAGCGGGTCAAGGAGTGGACCGGTAAGTAAACGCTGGCAGGATCGCGGGGCAAGCCCGCCCCCACGAGCGATGTGGGAGCGGGCTCGCCCCGCGATGCGTTTGCGGTTGTTGCAAATCCTGCAAAACACCATTGCATCTAAGACTAAGGTCGTCTGGTTGGCGTCCAGCGGCAGCATAAAGTGGAGTCGGGTTCTCCCTAATCTGTGCTGCTAGGACAAAAACAATGAACGACAGCATTTACCAATCGATACAGAACAGTCCGCGCTTCAAGGAACTGGTCACCAAGCGCGAGCGTTTCGCCTGGATCCTCTCGGCGATCATGCTCGGCCTCTATTGCGCCTTCATCCTCCTCATCGCCTATGGCCCGCACGTGCTGGGCGCCAAGCTCAGCGCTGGCTCGTCGATCACCTGGGGCATCCCCCTCGGTGTCGGGCTGATTCTCTCGGCATTCGTGCTCACCGCGCTCTATGTGCGCCGCGCCAATGGCGAATTCGACGAGTTGAACAAGGCGATCCTCGAGGAGGCCAAGCAATGATCCGACACGCCAAAACCCTGGCCGTCCTGGCCTGCGGTGCCTTCGCACCCGCCGTGTGGGCCGCCGATGCCCTGACCGGCGAGGTGCAGAAACAACCGCTGAACGTTGCTGCCATCGCCATGTTCGTGGCTTTTGTCGCCTTCACCCTGGGCATCACCTACTGGGCCTCCAAGCGCAACAAGTCGGCGGCTGACTACTATGCTGCTGGCGGCAAGATCACCGGCTTCCAGAATGGCCTGGCGATCGCCGGTGACTACATGTCGGCGGCCTCCTTCCTGGGTATTTCCGCGCTGGTGTTCACCTCGGGCTACGATGGCCTGATCTACTCCATCGGTTTCCTGGTCGGCTGGCCGATCATCCTGTTCCTGATCGCCGAGCGTCTGCGCAACCTCGGCAAGTACACCTTCGCCGACGTGGCCTCGTATCGCCTGGGGCAGAAGGAAATCCGCACCCTGTCGGCTTCCGGTTCGCTGGTGGTGGTGGCGTTCTACCTGATCGCCCAGATGGTGGGGGCTGGCAAGCTCATCGAGCTGCTGTTCGGCCTCGACTACCATGTGGCGGTGATCCTGGTCGGTATCCTGATGTGCCTGTACGTGCTGTTCGGCGGCATGCTGGCCACCACCTGGGTGCAGATCATCAAGGCGGTGCTGCTGCTGTCCGGTGCCAGCTTCATGGCGCTGATGGTGATGAAGCATGTCGGCTTCGACTTCAACACCCTGTTCTCCGAGGCGATCAAGGTGCATGCCAAGGGCGAGGCGATCATGAGCCCGGGCGGCCTGGTCAAGGACCCGATCTCGGCCTTCTCGCTGGGCCTGGCGCTGATGTTCGGCACCGCCGGCCTGCCACACATCCTGATGCGCTTCTTCACTGTCAGTGATGCCAAGGAAGCCCGCAAATCGGTGCTCTACGCCACCGGCTTCATCGGCTACTTCTACATCCTGACCTTCATCATCGGCTTCGGCGCGATCCTGCTGGTGAGCACCAACCCCGACTTCAAGGATGCCGCCGGTGCCCTGATCGGCGGCAACAACATGGCGGCGGTACACCTGGCAGACGCCGTGGGGGGCAGCGTGTTCCTCGGCTTCATCTCGGCAGTGGCCTTCGCCACCATCCTCGCGGTGGTCGCCGGCCTGACCCTGGCCGGTGCCTCGGCGGTGTCCCATGACCTGTACGCCAGCGTCTGGCGCAAGGGTAAGGCCAACGACAAGGACGAGATCCGCGTGTCGAAGATCACCACCGTCGCCCTGGGCGTGCTGGCGATCGGCCTGGGCATCCTGTTCGAGAAGCAGAACATCGCCTTCATGGTCGGCCTGGCCTTCTCCATCGCCGCCAGCTGCAATTTCCCGGTGCTGCTGCTTTCGATGTACTGGAAGAAGCTGACCACCCGTGGCGCCATGATCGGCGGCTGGATGGGGCTGGTCAGTGCGGTGGGCCTGATGATCCTCGGCCCGACCATCTGGGTGCAGATCCTCGGTCATGAGAAGGCCATCTACCCGTACGAGTACCCGGCACTGTTCTCGATGATCATCGCCTTCGCCGGCATCTGGTTCTTCTCGGTCACCGACAAGTCCAAGGCCGCCGAGAACGAACGTGCGCTGTTCTTCCCGCAGTTCGTCCGTTCGCAGACCGGTCTGGGGGCCAGTGGCGCGGTATCGCACTGATACTATCGAGATGAACACCAACGCCCCGGCTAATGCCGGGGCGTTGGTGTTTTCTGGAAGGGTTACAGGTCCCTGGGAATTTTCCTAGCATGGCTCGGACCAGTCCTAAAGGCTGGCGCCGTACAGATACGAATAATCCCTATCACCAGCGGCAAATCGCCGTCTTGGTTTTCCTGGCTGGCGTTGTTCAGCTATTGATCGATAGGAGATTCATCCGTGAAAGCTTTGTTTGTTGCCCTTCCGCTCGCTCTCTTGGTTGCCGGTTCGGCCATGGCCGCCGACCCGGTCGAGAAGCAGGTTCAGGTGATCGCTACCGTTCCCACTGCCGCCTTCTTTGTCGAGCCGGTCGGTGGCAACTGGATGAACGATCCACAGGAGCTATTGTGGAACTCGAACCAGCAGTCCTTCTCTACCATCGACAAACAACTGCAGGTCAAGAGCACCATCGGCCCGATTGCTGCCTACCTGCTGTCGCCCGCCGTGATTTCCAGTGGCGCCGAGGGTATTGATCTCGATGTCAAGGTCGCCGGTACCTCCCTTACCACTACGTCCTCCGAAGTGATCAGCGAGGCCCAGGCCAACGCGGGCGCGGTGGTCGGCTTCCAGATCGCCGCATTGCCCGCCAGTGGCGGCAGCTATTTGCCTGGCAGCTACCAGGGCTTGGTCAGCATGGTCTTCGAAACTGCCGCGCCTTGACCCTGTTGGGTCAATAGCTTCTTTCTCTCTCGCCCCCTTTCGCCCTGAGGCATTCCTGACCAGGGGCGAGGCGGGGCTGCATGCAGGCTTTCATGGCAAACTTTCCTTTCTCTCGGGCCTGCCTCTATGGCGGGCTGGCGTTCCTTGCCTGCCTGGCACGCCCGGTCATTGGCGAGACCGCGACGGGTACGCTGGCGGCTGTGATACCGACCCAGGGCCTGCCACGGGAATTCGAGGAGCACTTCTTCGATGTGCCCCTGGCGGTCCGGGTCGACCTGGACGGCCGCTACCTGGGTGATGCGATGGTCCTGTTATCGCGTGACCAGCGGGTCCAACTACTCGAATTCACCGATGTCCAGGACAGCCGCGAACCCGCGGTCATGCGCCGTCGCTGGCAAGAGCGGCTGGCAGGCGGGCGACCGTTGGGCGACTGTGTCCGGGATTGTGTCGATGGGCTGCGGGCCGTGCATTACAGTCTGGTCAACTCGCAGCTTTCGCTGTTGACCCATGATGTCGAGCACCAAGGCGGACAGGCCAGGTATCACCAGCAACCCGAGCATGGCAGCTATGGGCTGTTGTTGCGAAACCAGCTCAACCTACTGAGTAGCGCGGCCGACAGCACGGGGCGCTATGTCCTGCAGGGTCAGGGTAGTGTGGGTAACTGGACGGTGCTGGCCGACGCCCAGGCCGACCGCGGCAGTGATGACCGCCAAGGTACCCGGCATCGTCTCGATCAGCTCTATGCAGAGCGGGTGAGTGATGAACATTTCTATCGCCTGGGTTACTTCACGCCGTCTGCCCAGGGGTTGAGCCGACAGCCGCGGCTGTTTGGCAGCACGCCTGACACTGCCCTGGCTCTGATGTGGGGCAGCAGCGACAGCTTGCTGATCGAGCACGGCCAGCCCAGCAGCACCCCCATCTATGTCACACCCAATCGTCCGGGAGTGGCCGAGATCTATCGCAATGGTGTGTTGATCAACAGTCAACCTGTTCAACCGGGGCTGCAGGCCCTCGATACCCGGGTACTGCCGGGCGGAATCTACGAAGTCGAGATACGTCTGCTCGAAGATGGCCAGGAGAGCTCGCGCAGCGAGGCGTTTGTCTACAAGCCCAGCAACTGGGGTAATACAGACAACCGTTGGCGTTACAACGTCTACCTCGGGCAGCAGCAGACATTGCTCAGCAACTGGGATGACGGGCGCGAGCAAAGCGTGGCCGCCGGGGTGATGACCAACTACCTGCTGCATCCTCGTGCGGTACTGGGGCTGTCCGCGCAACGCATCGACGACGCCTTTCAGTACGGCACTTCGCTGGATTGGGACGTGCTGGATCGCCTCAAGCTGTATGGCAATTTGTATCAGAGCCAAGGGCGAGGCGATGGTTATGACGTGCAGGCCGTGCTTCGTCACGACCAGGGGTCGTTGGTGCTGAGCCACAGCCGCAGTCGCGTCGATACATCGGCTTCGGTTCGCGAGGCGCTGCGTGGGCAGGCTGAGAGCCGGCAGACTTCGCTGTCCTACAACCACCGTATCAGCCCACGCAGCACGGCCACGCTGCGTCTGGCCCATAACACCGGTGCCAACAGTGGCAGTGGGGTCGATCTGGGCTGGGCGTACTACGGAAAGTTGCTGGGGTCGGAGGCCAACTGGCGATTTTCGCTGTTCGATCGTCCGGGCTCCCTCAGCTCCGGTGAGCAGCGCAACCGCGGGGTCAACGTGACTCTGAGCATGAGCCTGGGCGGGCCGGGGCGTCGGTTGGGGGCGAGCTTGGGCACGCGAACCGCCCGCGATGGTGGCCGTGACCAGAACGCTGCGCTGTCCTATCAGCAGGATGTCGACTGGCAGGGGGTGGAGTCGGTCGGCGGCACGCTCACGGTGGATCGTTACGGCACCGGCTACGCCGGCCACGCCCAGTTCCTCAACCAGAACCTGCAAGGTGATGCATACGTACAGTCGTCTTCCTACAACGGTGAACTCAGCGCGGGTCTGAACCTGCAGAGCCTGGTGGCGTTCAGTGCCGCTGGCCTGGCCATGTCGGGGCAGCCGCAGGCGCAGGATGCCGGCCTGATTGTCGAGCTCGACAGTGACCTGCCCGACCTAACGCTGCGTGCCGACGATTTCCAGGGGGCGAGTACCTTGCTGCATCCTGGGCGCAACGTCATCCCGGTGACGGCGTACCGCAGCGGCCATGTGCAGTTCGATTTCGACCAGGCTCACGATCCCTCGGCCATCATCCAGCCGTCCAGCCTCGATTACCACCTTAACCGTGGCGGCGTGGACTTCCGGCAGGTCCGCGTGTTGCGCACGGTCACAGTGTTGGGGCGGTTGCTCGATGACCAGGGCCAACCATTGTCCGGTGCGATGGTGATCAATCATGCGAGCCGCAGTGTCAGTGAGGCTGGAGGGCACTTCGCGGTTCAGGTGAGCCAGTCAATGCCAACCCTGGAAGTGCGCCGGGACGGCCAGACCCTCTGCAATCTGTCGATGGAATTTGCTGATCACAAGCGCGAGGGTGATGTGCTGCTGGTGGGTGACCTGTCCTGTGGGCAAGGAGGGCTGGCAGCAGTCCAGCCAATGGCGCAAGGAGAAAAGAGTTGATGAAAAATGCTGTTGTGTTTCTGCTCGCCCTGGCCGCCAGCAGCCTGCCATCGGCTTGGGCTGCGCAAGTGACATTGTCGGCTCGTTATCTGGGCGACCCGGCAGGGCAATTCGAAAATACCACGCCCAGGGCGGACTTCTGCACACGATGGCCACTTGTGTGCAATGTAGATACGGTGGATTTGCCGATCGGTTTTCGCAAGACCACTAGCCAAGGCGCAGCAGATCTGCGGGACCGTTTTTTTGTCAGACTTCCCGCTCGTCGAACCGTGACGGTGGTCAATCAATCCACGTTCGAAAGTTATGCGGTCACCCTCGAGTTCCTGCAGGTCAGCTTGGAGTTGCAGCGCACGCGGGGCCTACCTGAGGTACCGATCTTCAACCTGGAAGGGGGGTGCGCGCTGCGGGTCAGCGAGAGTCGAGGCTTTGGTGCTTATGGGCGTTTTGTCTGGACAGTCAATGACCCCGCCATTCCACAGCCTTGTTACAGCGATTCCAGGAACGGAACCATCGGGGATCAGGTGGAAAGTGATGTTGGGTTGGCCGGTGTGGTCTACAGGCTGACCATGCCTCGGCCCATCGGCATGCCCCAGGGAACATACCGCGGCACCACGGAGTTCACGATGGGGGGCGATGGCGACTTTGCCTTTGGCAACAATGCCGTTGATTTCAACGACTCGATACTCACCGTCCATCTGGAGCTGGACGTCAGACACGACCTCTACCTGCGATTTCCTCCAGGATCCGACCGGGCTGTGCTGGAGCCTCCGGGTGGCTGGCAGGCTTACCTGGGAGGGCGTGGCTTGCCGCCAAGGCTGGAACGCGATCTGCCGTTCAGGATCTGGTCAACGGGGCCGTTCAAGGTCTACAAGCGCTGCGAGTTCGACATGGGACTGCATTGTGGCATTCGAAATGCCTCGAATCATGCCGTGCCGCTGGAGGTCGGCCTGTCGCTGCCGAGCAACGTCCAGCATGAAGGTGGTGCGGCCCGGCGGATTCCGTTGACCACCGGCGCGCTCGATGCGCCGGTTTTCCTGCCACAACATCTTCTGAGCAACCAACCTGGGCAACTGCATTTTCAGGTGGGAGGGGCGGCGGTCAAAGAAATGGCCGCCCATGCAGGCACCACTTACCAAGGTGAAGTGACAGTGTTGTTTGATGCGGATCTTTGAGGGTGAAGATTCACTTGGGAAATTTCTGCAGCCTTTTTGGGAAACGGCGAGCCGCTCCTCTCAGGCGCAAGCGTGAACAATGCGCTGCTGCAAGCAATCGATTCAACATTTGTGCATGAGGACCTTTGTCGTGACGCTCCGTTCATACGTGTTAAGCCTACTTGGCCTGTTGCTTTCCCTGCCGTTGCAGGCGGCACCGGCGCTCAATGTAGGAGGGCTCTACGATTACCTTGCCGATGACCGCAGCACACTGCTCAAGCGTTTGCGCAATAGCGGCGACAGCACGGCGTTCGTCAAGGTCAGCGTGGCCGAGCTGGTCTACGACAGCGATGGCACAGTCCGTGAAGTCGACCAGGAGACCCTGCCCATGGAAGCCCGCGGTCTGATTGTGAGCCCGGCGCGTCTGATCGTACCGGCACGGGGCATGCAAGCCGTTCGTTTGCTGTACCGAGGCGAGCGGGTAAAGGAACGCTATTTCCGATTGCGCTTCATCCCGGTGATGCCCGAGCAGAATGACGGTTTTGCCGTGAGCGAGGTTGAGACACAGCGCTACAAGGAAAGCTTCAAGGCCGGGGTCAACGTGCTGACGGGATATGGAACGTTGTTGTTTGTCACGCCAAGCGAGTCCAGCTACGACACGCCGGTGGAGCAGAAAAGCGGTCGCATGGTGGTCAGCAACAACGGTAATGCCACGGTAGTGCTGGATCACTTCCGTCAATGCGATCGCAGCGGCGACACATGTGATGCAGCCGTCAAGCATCACTTGTTACCCGGGCGCACCCGTGAATTTACCGTGGCAGACGGGCGCATTTACCAATTCGAACTGCATGAGGGCGTTGAGCGCCGGGATGTGGTGGTCGGGCGATGACTGGCTTATGGAGTTCGCAGCACCAACATGGGAGGGACCGGTGTACAAAGCGAGAGCGTTAGTGGTGGATGACCACCCCTTCATCCGCACCAGTGTGTGCATGCAGTTGCGTATGGACAAGCTGGAGGTAGTCGGGCAAGCGGACAATGGCATCGACGCGGTCGCCATGACGCGTGATCGCAAGCCTGATGTTGTGGTCCTTGATCTGTTGCTGCCCGGCCTGGACGGTCTGGAGGTGATCACGCGAATAAAGATGATGACGTGCCCGGCCAAAGTGGTGGTGCTGACCTCGCAGTTGACCGAAAATTTCTCGCTACGCTGCATGAAGGCCGGCGCTTCAGGGTTTGTCTCCAAGACCGAGGATCTGAAGATCCTGAGCACGGCGATCATGGCGGTACTGGACGGTTATACCTACTTTCCTGATGTCGCCCTGAGCTCTGTCAACCGACGCGAGCTGGAGGCGAGCGAGCCGTATCTGCTCGGTACACTGACCAACCGTGAGCTGATCATTCTGCAACACCTGGCACGCGGTCTGAGCAACAAGACCATCAGTACCTACAAGACTCGACTGATCGAGAAACTGAAGGTGGGTTCGGTCATCGACATGGCGGACATAGCCCGGCGCAATGGGCTGGTCTAACGCGATGAGCAGGCAGCATGCCGTACTGGGACGTATCCATGCTGAACGGGAGCGTTGGCATAGGCAACAGCAATAGGGTGTGGTGGGTGATGGAGAACAACCATACCTGTATTACCCACTGAGCCGCCTTTGTCACAATCATGGCTTCACGATCATTCACCGTCAGGTGCGACAGGCCTCGAAATCCTGGTAGTGGACGGTCACCCTGCAAGTCGCCTCATGCTCAAGCAGCAGTTGAAACGATTGGGGCACTCGGTCGCTGTTGTCGATGATGGTCGACAAGCGTTGCGGTTGTGCCTGGCGACACCGTTCGATGTGATATTCAGCGGCCTGAACTTAAGCGGCCTGAAGGGTTGCCAGTGGGTTCGCGCCTTGCGGCTGCATGAGCTGCGCCGCAAGTTTTTTCCCTCGTTGATAGTGGGTATCACGGCTCGGCATTGCGATGTGGGTAGGGAGCGAGGGTTGCTTGCCGGCATGGATTATTGTCTGGCGAAGCCGTTGTCCATGACCCAATTGCAAACGTTGCTATGGGATCATGACAAATGTGGGCTCGGTATACCCGGCCTTGAAATGACCGAACTCGAACGCTTGGCGGCCGGTGATGGCGAGGTCATGAGCGAGCTTCTGCAACTGTTGATTGATACCAATACCGATGATTTGCGCGCGCTGCGGCACTGTGCCGTGCGCCGCGACCTGCCAGGCGTGCAGGCACTTGCGCACCGGATCAAGGGAAGCGTGCGCATGGTCCATGCGCAAAGACTCATCGCGGCTTGCCAGGCAGTCGAAGATCAATGCCTGGCGACGCAGCCGGCGATCGGTACCCTGGCAAACGCCCTTCGAAAGCTAAGCCTTGAAGTGCAACGCCTCGTGATCGGGCTGCGCCGTTGTCAGGCAAACCGCCTCAGATCCGACCGAGCAGCAACAATATCAGCAGGACCACCAGCACCACGCCGATGATGCCGGACGGGCCGTAACCCCAGGAGCGGGAGTGAGGGAAGACCGGTAAGCCACCGATCAGCAGCAGGATCAGGATGATGATGAGGATCGTGGTCATGGCGGAGTCCTTGCGTGATGGAAGGGCTGGAGCGCAGCGGTAGGCGCTTAATGGTTCCGACCGGTGCCTTTGGCTAAAAATTCAATCCGCCTGCCTGGCGATTGAATTACCTGCCGCCCGATACTGGCGTATTCAGCAGTTTGATGCCGTACCGGCAGCCGTGGTGTTGTGGCTAGACTCCAGCCATTCCCACTGTTCAAGGCGCTCCACCATGCACAACCGAATGATGATTACTGGTGCCGGCTCCGGCCTTGGTCGCGAGATTGCCCTGCGCTGGGCCCGCGAGGGCTGGCAACTGGCCCTGGCCGACGTCAATGAGGCGGGCTTGCGCGAAACCCTGGCCTTGGTGCGTCAAGCCGGAGGCGACGGCTTCACTCAGCGCTGCGACGTGCGTGACTACAGCCAGCTCACCGCCCTGGCCCAGGCCTGCGAGGAAAAGTTCGGCGGCATCGATGTGATCGTCAACAATGCCGGGGTGGCCTCGGGCGGCTTCTTCGCCGAGTTGTCCCTGGAGGACTGGGACTGGCAGATCGCGGTCAACCTGATGGGCGTGGTCAAGGGCTGCAAGGCGTTCCTGCCACAGCTCGAGCGCAGCCGCGGGCGGATCATCAACATCGCCTCGATGGCGGCGCTGATGCAGGGCCCGGGCATGAGCAACTACAACGTGGCCAAGGCCGGTGTGCTGGCGCTGTCCGAAAGCCTGCTGGTGGAGCTGCGTCAGGCGGAGGTGGCGGTGCATGTGGTGTGCCCGTCGTTCTTCCAGACCAACCTGCTCGACTCGTTCCGTGGGCCGGACCCGGCGATGAAGGCGCAAGTGGGCAAGTTGCTGGAAGGCTCGCCGATCAATGCG
>Ga0268257_1001527_pt1 | contig 19341 bp, 20 predicted proteins | sample AgamicAtPrz_FD_200249 | JGI IMG/M metagenome (GOLD analysis project Ga0268257, IMG submission 200249) | Agave microbial communities from Guanajuato, Mexico - At.P.rz (v2) (version 3) | ecosystem: Host-associated > Plants > Phyllosphere > Phylloplane/Leaf | place: Guanajuato, Mexico | collected... | reverse complement strand
CGTCGATGCGTTGCTGAACGTCGCTCATGGCGGAATCCTCTGAAAGCTGATGCGGGAAGACGTGTGCGGGAGCGCGCCGGGACGGCACGGCGGGCCGCGCGATCCGGCGATTATCGGGCAGCGGACATGCCCGCGCTCGGCGGAGCCCAAGGCCGGTCGGTCCGCTGGCGGTGAGGCTCAGAAGCTGTAGCTGACGCCGAACTGGACGACCGGCCGGTAGCGCAGGTCCTGCGACAGATCGGCCTGCGGCGCGCTGTTGCCCAGGCGCAGCGCCGAGGCGCCGCCACCGACCACGCCCAGGTCGGCGCTGAAGCCCCAACCGCCTCGCAGCGAGTAGCTGGTGTAGCCGACGCCGACGTAGGACAGCGAGAGATTGGGCTCGCGATCCGGGCCGGTGAGCAGGCTGAGACTGCGGCTGCCCGCCGACAGCGACGGCGTCAAGGCCGCGCCGCGGCCGAGCGCCAGGCCGGAGCTGCTCTGCAGCAGCGACATCGGGCCCAGCATCAGCCCGCCGGTGGCCCGCAGGCCGCCACGCGTGCCGGCGCCCAGGCCGGAACCGGTCAGGTAATAGTCCGCCAGCAGGTTGGCGCTCAGCAGGCGGCTGCCGCGGCGGGCGTCGAAGGAGAGGGCGTCGTCGTCCTGGCTCTGGCTCACCTGCAGGCGGGCCTGCCAAGCGGTGAAGGCCTTGCGGTCGGGCTTCAACTGCAGGCCTTGTTGGGCCCAGGCGGCACCGGCCATGCAGACACTGCCGGCCAGGACCACGGCAAGGCGCAAGAGCAAGGGGGCGGCGCGCATGACAGGTCTCCCAGACTGACGACAACACCCGTTTCGAAATGGTTCAAAACGGGCACCAAGTCAGACCATGCTACGCCCCACCGAGTTACCGCGCCAGATCGAGTTGCGGGGGTTTCCCGGCACTGTTGCGGATTCCCGGCGCGGGTTCCCGCAGTGTGGAAACAGCATGTGAAGTTGGATGCAAATGGTTGAGATCCGAACGCGGCGCGCGCTCAGCCGGGCCAGCGACCTCCGGTGGCGCGGGGCTGGCCGCCGAGGTCGCGGCGGGTCTCGACCTCGAGGAAGCCGCGCCCGCGCAGCATCGCGGCGACGGCGTCGGCCTGGTCGAAACCGTGCTCCAGCAGCAGCCACCCGTCGGCGCGCAGCCACGCCGGGGCCCCCTCGATCAGGTGGCGAAGGTCAGCCAGGCCATCCCCTTCGGGGGTGAGCGCGGTGCGAGGTTCGTGCTTCAGGGCGTCCAGGTGGCGGTCGTCCCCCGCCACGTAGGGCGGGTTGCTGACGATCAGGTCGAAGGGGGCCTGACCCGCCAGGGGCTCGAACCAGCTTCCCAGGTGACCGTCGACCTGCAAGCCCAGTCGCTGCGCGTTGTCCAGCGCCACCGCGAGTGCGCCCGGGCTGAAGTCGACCATGCGGACATCGGCGTCCGGCCGCTGCGACTTGATCGACAGCGCGATCGCGCCGGTGCCGGTGCCCAGGTCCACGACGCGCGGGGGACGCGGCCCCTCCAGGCGCTCCAGCGCCCACTGCACCAGCAGCTCGGTGTCGGGCCGGGGAATCAGGGTGTCGGGCGTGACGCGCAGCGTCAGGCCGAAGAACTCCTTCTCGCCGGTGAGGTAGGCCAGCGGCACGCCATCCAGGCGGCGCGCCAGCCAGTGGTGGAAGCGCTCCGCCGTCACGGCGTCGAGCAGGTCCGTGTCATGGCCGATCAGCCAGGCGCGCGAGACCCCGAGCAGCGCCTGCAGCAGGTATTGCGCCTCGGCGCGCGGCAGGCCGGCGGCGATCGCGGCCCGCTCGGCGTCGATGACGGTCAGCGCGGAGCCGCCACCCGATCGAGCGCCCGGGCCGCCGTCGGCGTGGCCATCACGGATGCTCATGTCGCCCCGCCTTCCAGCGCGGCAAGCTGCTCGGCCGCCTGCGCCTGCTGCAGGCCCTGGAGGACGTCGCGAAGGTCGCCATCCATGATCGCGCCCAGCTTGTACAGCGTCAGGTTGATCCGGTGGTCGGTCAGGCGTCCCTGCGGGAAGTTGTAGGTGCGGATGCGGTCGCTGCGGTCGCCGCTGCCGATCAGGCTCTTGCGCTGGGCCGCCTCCTTGGCGGCGCGCTCGCCGCGGTCCTTCTCGCGCAGCCGCGCGGCGAGCACCGCCATCGCCTTGGCCTTGTTGCGGTGCTGGCTGCGGTCGTCCTGGCATTCGGCGACCAGGCCGGTGGGCAGATGGGTGATGCGGATCGCGCTGTCGGTCTTGTTGACGTGCTGCCCGCCGGCGCCGCTGGCGCGGAAGGTGTCGATGCGCAGGTCGGCGGGATTGAGCTGGATTTCCTCCGCCTCGTCGGGCTCGGCCATGACGGCGACCGTGCAGGCGCTGGTGTGGATGCGGCCCTGCGACTCGGTCGCCGGCACGCGCTGCACGCGATGGCCGCCGGATTCGAACTTCAGCTGCCCGTAGACGCCGTCGCCATCGAGCCGCAGCACGATTTCCTTGTAGCCGCCCAGATCCGATTCATTGGCCGACAGCACCTCGCAGCGCCAGCCCCGGGCTTCGGCGAAGCGCGTGTACATGCGGGTCAGGTCGCCGGCGAAGAGCGCCGATTCGTCGCCGCCGGTACCGGCGCGGATCTCCAGGAAGGCGGGCCGATCGTCGTCGGGGTCCTTGGGGATCAGGGCCAGCTGCAGCTCCTGGTCGAGCTGCTCGAGGTCCGCCTGCGCCGCGTCGATCTCCTCGCGCGCCATCTCGGCCATGTCCGCGTCGCCGCTGTCGAGCAACTCGCGCGCCGCGGCCAGGTCCTGCTCGCGCTGGACGTAGCGGCGGTAGCGCTCGACCAGCGAGGACACCTCCGACTGCTCGCGCGTCAGCGCGCGGTAGCGCTTCATGTCCGCGGCGACGCTGCCGTCGGCGAGGGTGGTGTCGAGTTCCGCCAGCCGGTAGCCGAGGCGGTCGAACTGCTGGCGCAGGGCGTCTTTCATGGGGAATCCGGAGGGAGTGCGGCCCCTCGAAGGGGGAGCGGACGGAGCGGGCGGCGGGGGGAAACACGGCGCGGCGGTGGCCGCGGGCGGAACGGGCACCGGGCGCATCGCCGGTGCCGGCGGCGAGCGCCGCTACGAGTCCGCTTCGTCGCCGAGCGCGTCGGCGCGCAGGCCGGGCGTCTTCGCGCTGCCGCGCAGGAACAGCCGCGACACGGTCTGCGCCATCTGCAGGCGCTGCTCACCGTCGCTGCCGTTGAGCTCGGCCATCGCGCCGTGCAGCATCTTCTGCGTCAGGCCGCGCGCGAGCGCGTCCAGCACGCTGTCGATGTCCTCGCCTCTGGCCAGCAGCTTGCGGGCGCGCTGGAGCTCGGCCTGACGCCAGCTGTCGGCCTGCTGATGCAGGGCCTGGATCAGCGGCACCGTGTGGCGCTGGCCCAGCCAGTGGACGAAGCTCTGCACGCCGGTCTCGATGATGGCCTCGGCCTGCTGGACGGCGGCCTGGCGCTTCTCGCCGGCGGTCTGGACCAGCTTGGACAGGTCGTCGACGGTGTAGAGATAGACGTCGTCCAACTGGGCGACTTCCTGCTCGATGTCGCGCGGCACGGCCAGGTCGACCATGAACATCGGCTTGTGGCGCCGCTTCTTCAGCGCGCGCTCGACGGCGCCCAGCCCGATCAGCGGCAGGCTGGAGGCGGTGCAGGAGATCACCGCGTCGAATTCGTGCAGGCGGTCGGGCAGGTCGGCGAGGCGGAAGGCTTCGGCGCCCAGGTGGCTGGCGAGCTTCTCGCCGCGCTCCAGCGTCCGGTTCGCGACCGAGATCGACTTCGGGCCCTTGGCCGCGAAATGGGTGCCGACCAGCTCGATCATCTCGCCCGCGCCGACCAGCAGCACGCGGATGTCGGCGAGGTGCTCGAACAGCTGGGCGGCCAGCCGGACCGACGCGGCGGCCATGCTGATCGAGTGGCTGCCGATCTCGGTGGAGCTGCGCACTTCCTTGGCGACCGAGAAGCTGCGCTGGAAGAGCTGGTGCAGCGTCGTGCCGAGGGTGCCGGCCTGGTCGGCCTCGCGCACGGCCTGCTTGAGCTGGCCCAGGATCTGCGGCTCGCCCAGCACCATCGAGTCCAGCCCGCTGGCGACCCGGAAGGCGTGCCGGGCCGCGGCGCCGTCCTCGACGACATAGGCGTGGTCCATCAGCGTCGCGCTGCCGACGCCGCCCACCTGCGCCAGCCAGTCCACCGCGGGGCGGACCATGTCGGCGTCGCCGGCGACGTAGAGCTCGGTGCGGTTGCAGGTGGAGAGGATGGCGGCTTCCGCCGCGGTGGCCCGGCGGCGCTGCGGCGCGCCGACCTGGTCCTGGAAGCGCAGCAGCGTCGGCGCCAGTTGCTCGAGCGTGAACGCGAAACGTCCGCGCAGGTCGAGGGGCGCGGACGTGTGGTTCAGGCCGAGGGCGAAGACGGACATGGCCGCGATTATAAAATTCCGCCCCGACCCGTGCATCGCACCGGCCTTGGCGGCGCGCTCATCGCCCCGGGATGCGTCAAGAATGGCGCTTTCGTCACACCTTTTCCCCTCGCCCGGAGCGAACCGACCCGTGGACCCACTCGACGCCGTCTGGCATTTCGGCAACCTGTTCCTGCCCGCCTGGGGCGTGGCCGCGCTGATGGCGCTGGCGCTCAAGCTGATCTGGCGGGAGACCGTCGCCGGCATGCGCTGGCGCACGCTGGCCGTCTGGGGCGGACTGGGCGGGACGATGGGCATCGCCGCCGCCCTGATGCTGACCGGGCGCGACGGCACCATGGCCGGCTACGGCCTGATGCTGCTGGGCGTCACCGCCGCCCAGTGGGGCGTCAGCTACAAGCGCTGAGCGGGCCGCTCAGCCGGCCAGGTCGGCGGTGATCGGCACCTCGCCGCGCAGCGAGTGCGCGAAGGCCTCGGTGATGCGCATCGGGATGATCTGGTGCATCAGCCGCTCATGGCCCTTGAAGTTGACGATGCGGTTGCACTCGGTGCGGCCCATCAGCTCGGTGGCGTCCTTGCGCGCATGGCCCGACACCAGCACCGGCACCGTCTTGCCCACCAGGCTGTCGTTGTAGCGGATCGCGGTGGCCTCGATCTCGGCCTGCAGCTCCTGCAGTCGGCGCACCTTCACCTCGTGGGGCGTGTCGTCCGCCAGGTTGGCGGCCGGTGTGCCGGGGCGCGGGCTGAAGATGAAGCTGAACGAGGCGTCGAAACCGATGTCGCGCACCAGCTGCATGGTCTTGGCGTGGTCCTCGTCGGTCTCGCCGGGGAAGCCGACGATGAAGTCCGAGGCGACGCGGATGTCCGGCCGCACCGCGCGCAGCTTGCGCACGATGCTCTTGAACTGCAGCGTGGTGTAGCCGCGCTTCATCGCCATCAGGATGCGGTCCGAGCCGTGCTGCACCGGCAGGTGGACATGGTTCACCAGCTGCGGGATCTTGCCGTAGGCGTCGATCAGACGCTGGCTGAACTCGTTGGGATGGCTGGTCGTGTAGCGGATGCGCTCGATGCCGGGAATCTCGGCCACGTACTCCAGCAGCAGCGCGAAGTCGGCGATCTCGTCGGAATCGCCCATCTTCCCGCGGTACGCGTTGACGTTCTGCCCCAGCAGCGTCACTTCCTTGACGCCCTGGTCCGCCAGGCCGGCGACTTCCTCCAGCACGTCCTCGAAGGGCCGGCTGACCTCCTCGCCGCGGGTGTAGGGCACCACGCAGTAGGAGCAGTACTTGGAGCAGCCTTCCATGATGGACACGAAGGCGGAGGCGCCCTCCACGCGGGCCGGCGGCAGGTGGTCGAACTTCTCGATCTCGGGGAAGGAGATGTCCACCTGGGGCCGCAGCTGCTCCTGGCGCTGGGCCAGCATCTGCGGCAGGCGGTGCAGCGTCTGCGGGCCGAAGACGACGTCGACATAGGGCGCGCGCTCGATGATCGCGGCGCCTTCCTGGCTGGCGACGCAGCCGCCGACGCCGATCATCACGCCCTTGGCCTTCAGGTGCTTGATGCGGCCCAGGTCGGAGAACACCTTCTCCTGCGCCTTCTCGCGGACCGAGCAGGTGTTGAACAGCACCAGGTCGGCCTGCTCGACGTCGGTGGTGGGCTCGTAGCCCTCGGCGGCGCGCAGCACGTCGGCCATCTTGTCCGAGTCGTACTCGTTCATCTGGCAGCCGAAGGTCTTGATGAAGACTTTCTTGCTCATGGGGAGCTCCGGGAGACATCGGCGCGACCCGCGGGGCGGGCCGGCGTTCAGGGGATCAGGGCTTGCGCCAGACCTGGCTGGCCTGGTCGAAGACCAGCTGGGAGGCTTGCTGCGGGGTGGTGGGCCAGGACTTGTTGGCCAGCTCGACCTCGTTCAGCACCCAGACGTCCATGAGCAGGCCATTGATGTCGGTGGTGTAGAGGACGGTCAGCTTCTGGTCGTACAGCGAGCCCGGCGTGGCGACCTGGTCGACCGCGTTGCGGATGCGGGCGCCGGGCGCGAGCCGGGCGGCCTTGCCGTTGAGCTTCACGTCCGGCGTGACGCCGATGACCAGTTCGCCGCGCAGCGCGCGCTGCGGGAAATAGCGGTGCCCGGGGACGATCTGCGCGTGGGCGGTCGATGGCGCGGTGAACGCGCCGATGCCGGCGACGGTCGAGAGGACCGCGAAGGCGGCGGCAGCGGTGCTGGCGGCCGACGTCGTCAGCAGGCGACGACGGGGCAGGGCGGGCGGGGCACAGCGGTACATGGTGTAGATCCAGTGGCTGCGGAAAATTCGCAAGGGCGCGAGTTTAACGGGACGAGCGCGGCGGGGCGCGCCGCCGCCCGCGCGGCCTTGGGCCCGGGCGTCAGAGCTGGCGGGTGGCGTCACCCTGCGCCAGCGGTGCCGGCGCGGGCTCGGGCAGCACGTAGACGACACCGGCGCCGTGGCCAAGCACGGGCGCGACGACGCGGTCGAAGAACTCGCCGGTGACGACCACGCAGCCCAGCGAGATCCGGTTGTCGTCCGGCGACGGCGAGGCGAGCCGCTCGGCGCGGCGCTCGCGCGCCGGGCTGGGGCGCAGGCGATGGATGGCGAAGGCGGCGTCGTAGTCGACCCAGATGACGGTCTCGCCCTTTAGGTTGGGGCCGGGCTGGCTGTCGTAGCGGCCGGCGGGCGTGGTGCGCAGGTCGGCGGGAATGCCGGTGGCGACCATGTCGCCGACACCCGGGGCGACGCGATCGCCGCGGGCCAGGCCCAGCAGCGCTGGCGCGGCGCCGGCCAGGCGGCCATCGGCGAGGAAGACGAAAAGCTTGGCGGCCTTCTTGTCGACCACCGCGAAGGGCAGACCCTTCGCGTCGGCGCGCTCGAAGGCGGCCCGTGCCATGGCGCGGGCCTCGGGCGAAGCGGGCTCGCCGCGGAAGTCGACGACGAGCGCCGAGGAAGGCCGGGCGACCGTCGGCGCCGGGACGGGCGTGGCCGGGGACAGCGGTGCCAGCGTCACGGAGGTGGTCGTCGCCACGGCGGGTGTCGGCGCCGCGAGGGCCCCGCCGAGCGTGGGTTCGGCCCGCGCCGCGGAAGCGCTGACCATCAAGGTGATCGCCACGGCGGACATCGCCAGCAGCGAGGCGGCAGCGACCACCCGCTCGCGCGCGGCGCTTCCCCAGTGACCCAACGACCCGATCGACTTCATACCACCCCGTTGTGCTTCTGGCGGACCGTCTGGTCGGCGCCGGCGAAGGGCCGGGCGGGTCCGCTGGGGGCGGATATTAAGGAGCCGTCGGCGGTTTCAACTGTCGATCCCTGCGCGGAAACGCCGGGACTTTCCCGGGAATTTGTAAGACGGGCGAAGAGCGGCAGGAATTGGCGTACGACAAGGGCGCCAAAGGAACTTCGGCTTATCCGTAACGCCGGCTTGGTAAATGTAAAACGCCTTTCCGAAAACCGGCGATCTCGTTAGTCTGCGCCCGTTGTCGACATGGCCGCGCCTGCGCGCTGGCGTGTCGGCGCTGGCCGCTGCCCACGGTCACCGTCCCCGAAGCGGACCCTGCTGGTCCGCGACGCGCGAGGCGGGCGAATCGGCAGTTGGGTTTCCCGAGCAATTTTTCGATTCACCGGTGACCGGTGAGGGCGGAGCCATGCCCGCGCCGGATCGCTCCAACGATCTCGGAGACATTCATGAAGAACATCCGTACTGACGCGTCCGTCGAACTGGTCGCGCCCCAGCCGCCATTGCCTGGCGTTTTGCGCGCGCCGCGCCCGCGCCAGGGACTGGCCGCCATGGCCGTCGTGGTGGGGGCCGTGGCCCCGATGGGCGCCGCGCACGCCGTGGACTGGCCCTCCGGCTTCTCCAAGTGCGCTGACGAGGGCGGCAGTTGCAAGGTCGGCACGACCGCGCGCCAGGTCTCCTTCGGCGTGAAGGACAAATGGGTCATCAAGACGCTCAGCGGCACGGTGGCATGCACCGCGGCCACCTTCGGCGGCGCCGACCCGAACCCGGGCATCGCCGAGAAATGCGCCGTCGGCCCCGCCGCCTCGCCCGCGCCGGCGCCTTCACCAGCGCCTTCCCCCGCCCCGGCGCCATCGCCCGCACCGGCCCCCGCGCCCGCACCCGCCGGGCACAGCGGCGGCTATGCCGGGACGGTGACGGGCGGTGGCTCGGCGACGCCGGTGACGGTCACCACCGCGGCCCAGATGCAGGCGGCCATCAACGCCTACAGCGGCAGCGGCGGGCTGGTGATCCGGTATGCCGGGACCTTCGACTTCGGCACGATCACCGATACCTGCGCGCAATGGCAGAAGCCGGCCGGCGCGATCGTCGAGATCAAGAACAAGAGCAACGTCACGATCGAGGGCGTCAACGGCTCGGCCGCGAACTTCGGGCTGGCGATCAAGGCCGCGGCCAGCAACATCATCATCCGCAACATGACGATCGGCCTGTTGCCCGGGAAGATCGACGCGATCGGCATCGAGGGCCAGAGCGGCGGGGTGCCGAGCAACATCTGGATCGACCACAACACGCTCTTCAGCTCGACGAAGGACTGCGCCGGCGCCGGTGACCTCGAGTTCGACGGCCTGATCGACAGCAAGGCGGGCGCGCATCACATCACCTACTCGTACAACTACATCCACGACCACCAGAAGGTCGGGCTGATCGGCTCCAGCGACAGCGATGCCAGCGACCGCTACATCACCTTCCACCACAACGTGTACAGCAACGTGGTGTCGCGGCTGCCGCTGCAGCGCGCGGGCTACACCCACCTCTACAACAACCTGTATTCGAACGTGCTCACCTCGGGGGCCAACATCCGGATGGGCGGTTACTCGCTGATCGAGGGCAACTACTTCGAGAACGCGCAGAACCCGGTGACCTCGCGGGACAGCTCCGCCATCGGCTACTGGGAGCTGCGCAACAACAACGTGAAGAGCCCGGCGGACTTCGCGACCTACGGCATCAAGTGGGTGGCGAGCGGCTCCAGCCCCTCGCGCGACGCGACCGACTGGACGACGACCGCGAACTTCCCGGTCGGCATCCCGTATGCGTACACGGTGCAGGACCCGGCCTGCGTGAAGCAGCGGCTGCTCAATGTGGCGGGGGCCGGGAAGGGGCTGGCGACGCTGAGCTGCAACTGATGAACCACACTCCGCGGGACTTTTGCCTCGCGGGGTGTTGTTCGTTGGTGGCGATCCTCATGCCTTCGCGGAAGTGATCCCCTATGCTTGCGGCCGGCCAAATTCCGCCAGCCACGGCATCGTTGCCGCTGTATTTCCACTTCGATGCCGTCTTTCAGAGTTCGCCGCTGGGCCGCCTGGGCCCCAGGACTGCCGACCCGCGCGCTCTGGCACGCCTGGCTGGCAAGCCCTGACCTGACGCAATTGGCGGGGGACGCCAGTCCGCCGCTCGCCGAGCTGCCGCCCATGACGCGTCGGCGCATCGATCCGCTGGGACGCGCCGCCTTGCAGACCGCCTTCTGGGCCCAGGGCGACTCGCTCACCGGCCCGGTCGTCTTCGCGTCGCGCTGGGGCGAGATCGCCCGCTCCGTGTCACTGTTGCGACAGCTCGCCGGCGGCGAGCCGCTGTCGCCGACCGCCTTCAGCCTGTCGGTGCACAACGCCAGCAGCGCGCTGTACTCGATCGCCCGCGGCGACCAGGCCAATTACGCCGCCGTGTCCGCGGGGCCTTGCAGCGCCGCCGCCGGCGTCTGCGAGGCGCTGGGCCTGCTGGCCGACGGCGCCTCCCAGGTGCTGGTGGTCAGCGTGGAGAGCTCGCTGCCCGAGCCCTATCAGGCGTTCGAGGCCGAGCCCCATCCGATGCGCGCCTGGGCCGCGCTGATCGAGGCCGGCGACGAGGTCCGCCTGGAAGCTGCGCCGTCCCCGGCGTCGGTGTCGGCTGCCGCCCCCCACGCCTCGTCACTGCCCCCTGACCTGGCCGTCCTCCAGGTCCTCGCGGGTGCGGCTTCCGAGTTCCGCCAGGGCCACTGGCACTGGAGTCGCCATGCGTGAGCTGGCGGCGTGGCCTGGCCGGCTCTGGCGGATCGCGGCGACCGCGATCGCCTTCGGCTGCTTCGGCATCGGCGGCCTCCTGCTGGGGATTGTTGTTTTTCCGCTGCTGCGCCTGACGGTCCGTTCGGCCGAGCGCCGCGGTCGCTGGGCGCGGGCGCTGATCGGGTGGGTGTTCCGGCTTTTCGTCCGGTGGATGCGCTTCCTGGGACTGATCACCTACGAGTGGCGCGGCATCGAACGCCTGCGGCGCCGCGGTCTGCTGGTGCTGGCCAATCATCCGACCCTGATCGATGTCGTCTTCCTGATCGGCCATGTGCCGGACGCGCTTTGCGTGGTGAAGTCAACACTTGCGAACCACCCCAGTACGAGGGGTCCCGTGCTGGCAACGGGCTACATCTGCAACAATTCGGGCGCCGACCTGCTGCAAGCCTGCGTGGACAAGCTCAGGGCTGGCGGTAACCTGATCATCTTTCCCGAAGGCACGCGAACGCGCCCCGGGCAGCCCCTGAAAATGCAACGAGGCGCCGCGCAGATCGCTCTGCGCGGCGGCTTGGCCATCACCCCGGTTCACATCCGCTGCGAACCGCTGGGACTTTTCAAGGGGCAGCCCTGGTGGCAGGTCGCCGAGCGTCCGCTGCATTTCAGCCTCGAGGTGGCCGACGATCTGTCGCCGGCCCCGTTCCTGGAAGCCGCTGGTGGCGAGGCCTCATTGGCGGCGCGCCATCTGACGGAACACCTGATCCAGTATTTCAGTCCATCGACAAGACACGACACGGTCCCCGGGAGCCATGCAAGCGTTGCAGCAAGAAATCAAGGAGTTGCTGATCTCGGCACTCCAACTGGAAGACCTCAGCCCTGAGGACATCGACGCGGAGCAGCCGCTGTTCGTCGAGGGCCTGGGCCTGGACTCCATCGATGCGCTCGAACTCGGCCTGGCGCTGCAGAAGCGTTACGGCGTGAGCATGAGCGCGGACTCCGCGGAGACCCGCCGCCACTTCGCCAGCATCCGCGCGCTGGCCGAGTTCGTCGCCGCGCACCGCAAGCTCCCTGCCTGAGCGCGCCCCGCCGCCCCGAGAGAACCGGCCATGACCGACCAAGACATCTTCGAACGCCTGCGCACCATCCTCATCGAGACGTTCGACATCGACGCCGAGCGCATCACGCCCCAGGCGCGCCTGTATGAGGACCTCGACATCGACAGCATCGACGCCGTCGACCTCATCGTCCGGCTCAAGCCGCTGGTGGGCAAGCGCCTGCAGCCCGAGGCCTTCAAGACGGTGCGCACGCTGCAGGATGTGATCAATGCGCTGCAGGGCCTGCTGCAGGCCGAGTCCGGCACCCACGCGAAAACCGGGTTCGAGGGCGCCGTCGCCCCCACGAACTCCTGATTGGGTTCCTCCATGCGATGGGCCCTCGTGGTGGCCCTGACGGCCGCCTATCCGCTGCTGGTCTTCGCCGGCCTGGGCCATGTCGAGCCGCGCACCATGGCGCTGCTGCTGCTGGTGCTGGGCCTGCTGCGCATGACCGTCGGCGGCCAGGGCCGGGCCCAGGTGCGCTGGGTCGTCGCGGCCGCGCTGCTGCTGGCGGGCCTGACGGTGCTGGTCAACCGCAGCCTGCCGCTGAAGCTGTATCCGGTGCTCGTGAACGCCGCCATGTTCGCTGTCTTCGCCTTGAGCCTGTGGCGCGGGCCCACCGTCATCGAGCGCCTCGCGCGCCTGACTGATCCCGAGCTGCCCCCGGAAGCCATCCGCTACACCCGCCGCGTGACCCAGGTCTGGTGCGGCTTCTTCGTGCTGAACGGCCTGATCGCGCTGGGCACGGCGCTGTGGGCCAGCGAGCGTGTCTGGGCCCTGTACAGCGGCCTGATTGCGTATCTCCTGATGGGGCTGCTGATGGGCGGCGAATGGCTGCTGCGCCGCCGCGTGCGCGCGAGGATGGGCGCATGACCCCCAGCCAGCGACTGGCCGCGCTGCTCGCCCAGCCGATCGAGCCGACCCGACGCATGGGCTGGCGGGGCGCGACGCCGGTGTCCGGCGAAGCCTTCAACGATCGTGCGCGCCGCTGGCAGGCGGCATTCGAGCAGGCCGACGGCCAGCGCTTCGCCCTGTTCTTCGCCGATGGCATCGAGTTCTCGGCGGCGCTCTTCGGCCTGTGGCAAGCCGGCAAGCAGGCCTGGCTGCCCGGCGACCTGACACCGGCGACGCAAGCCGCGCTGCGCGCGCAGGTCGCGGGCTGGGCCGGCGACAGCGGCGAGCTGGCCGACCTGCCGCGCGTGCGGCCGCTCGAGGGCATCGAGACGCTCACCCCCGCAGCGAGCGCTCCCCTGGATCCCGACGCTGATGGTCTGGTCGTTTTCACCTCCGGGTCCACCGGCGCGCCCGAGGCCTGCCACAAGCGGCTGCGCCAGCTCTTCGACGAGATCGACGCGCTCGAACAGGCCTTCGGCGCCGTTTGCCCGGACGCCACGGTGATCGCGAGCGTCTCGGCGCAGCATGTCTACGGACTGCTGTTCCGCGTGCTGTGGCCGCTGGCCACCGGTCGCGCGCTGCAGGCGCGCAGCCTGGTCTATCTCGAGGACCTGGCCGAACTGCTGCCCGCGGGCGAGCGGGCCATCCTGATCGCCAGTCCGACGCACCTGGGCCGACTGCCGGCTGAGGCGCCGGCGGCGGCGGCGCGGGTGGGCCAGGTGTTCAGCTCCGGCGCGCCGCTGCCGGATGCCGCGGTGCCGGACGCGCTGCGCGTCTTCGGCCGAGCGCCGATCGAGGTCTACGGCAGCACCGAGACCGGCGGCGTCGCCTGGCGCCAGCGGGATCCCGGCGCCGCCGTGCACTGGCAGGCGCTGCCGCAGGTGCAATGGCGGCTGGAGGACGGGTTGCTGGCGATCCGATCGCCGCATCTGCCCGGCGCGGACTGGATGCTGGGCGCGGACCGGGCGCTCGCGGTCGACGGTGGCTTCGAGCTGCGCGGCCGGGCCGATCGCGTCGTCAAGATCGCGGAGAAGCGGGTCTCGCTGCAGGCCGTCGAGGACTGCCTGTTGAAGGGCGGGCTGCTGACGGCGCTGCGGCTGGTCCTGCTGGACGAGCCGCGTCCGCAGATCGGCGTGGTGGCCGTGCCGAGCGCGCAGGGCTGGGCCCTGCATGACGCCCAGGGCCGTCGCGCGCTGTCCGAGGCCCTGCGCGCGCAGTTGCTCGGCGTGGTCGAGCGCCTGGCGTTGCCGCGCCGTTGGCGCTTCCTGCCGGAGTTGCCGCGCAATGCGCAGGGCAAGTCCACGCAGGCCCGGCTGATGGCCGAGTTCGATCCGCGCCGCCCGCCGGTGCGCGCGTTCAAGCGTGAAGGCGATCATGTCGAGCTGGCGCTGCTGATCGAGGCCACGCTCCCCCAGTTCGATGGCCATTTCCCCGAGCACCCGGTGCTGCCCGGCGTGGCGCAGCTCGATTGGGTGCTGCTGTTCGGTCGCGAGCTGTTCGACATCGCCGGCGAGTTCACCGGCGTGGAGGCCCTCAAGTTCCAGCGCGTGGTCGTGCCGGGCACGCGGCTGATGCTGACGCTGGACTGGCAGGCGCCGGGCCGCTTGAGCTTCCGCTACCAGTCCGAGGCGGGCGGCCAGCATGCCAGCGGCCGGGTGCAGTTCGGCGAGGTCGCCGCGTCATGACGCTGGGCGCCGTCATTCCGGTCTACAACCACGCGGTCCCCGTCGCCCGCGTGGCGCGCGCGCTGCGCGCCCATGGCCTGCCGGTGCTGCTGGTCGACGACGGCAGCGAACCGGGCTGTGCCCGCGCGCTCGACGCGCTGGCGAAGGAGGAGGGCATCACGCTGTTGCGCCTGCCTGAAAACCAGGGCAAGGGCGGCGCGGTGATGGCCGGCCTGCGCCAGGCGCAGGCCTCGGGCTGGACCCACGCGCTGCAGATCGACGCCGACGGCCAGCACGACACGGCGGACGTGCCGGTCTTCGTCGCGCAGTCGCGCCAGCATCCCTCGCATTTCATCTGCGGCTGTCCGGTCTACGACGCCAGCGTCCCCAAGGGCCGGCTCTACGGTCGCTACGCGACGCACATCTGGGTGTGGATCAACACGTTGTCGATGGCCGTGCGCGATTCCATGTGCGGCTTCCGCGTCTATCCGCTGGCGCCGACGGTCGAGTTGCTGGCGCGCGCCCGGATCGGCCGGCGCATGGACTTCGACGTCGAGATCGCGGTGCGCCTGGTCTGGGCCGGCGTGCCGGTGATCAACCAGCCCACGCGGGTGCGTTATCCCGAGGACGGCGTCTCCCACTTCCGCGTCTGGCGCGACAACGTGCTGATCTCTGCCATGCACACGCGGCTGTTCTTCGGCATGTTGTGGCGCGCGCCCGTGCTGCTGTGGCGGCGGTGGTCGGCATGACGGCCCGGCACTGGGCCGCGATGGGCGAAAGCACCTTCGTCGGCGGCATCTGGCTGCTCTTCGGCGTGCATCGCGTGCTCGGCCGCACGGCGTTCCGCGTGCTGCTGTGGCCGGTGGTCCTGAGCTACTGGCTGGCGCGACCGACACTGCGCGCCCACAGCCTGGGCTACCTGCGCCGCATGCGACCCGACGCCGGCTGGCGCGAGGGCCTGGCCCACGTTCGCCTGTTCGCCGAGACCCTGCTGGACAAGCTGCTCGCCATGGCCGGCCGCTATCCGATGGAGCGCGTGCATGAGCGCGGCGCCGAGGCCCTGCACCAGCTCGCGCGCGAGGGCCGGGGCGGCGTGCTCGTCACCGCGCACATGGGTTGCCTGGAGCTGTGCCAGGCGCTGGCCGAGCAGCGGCCCGACTTCAAGGTCAACGTGCTGGTCCACACCCGGCATGCCGAGTCCTTCAACCGCATCCTGCGCCGGCTGCGACCCGAGACCCGGGTGAACCTGATCGAGGTGACCGACCTGGACATGGCGCTGACGCTCAAGCTCGCGGCCAAGGTCCAGGCGGGCGAGTTCCTGGCCATCGCCGGCGACCGCGTGCCGGTGCGTGGCAGCAAGACGGTGCGCGTGCCCTTCCTGGGCGACGAGGCCGATTTCCCGGTCGGGCCCTACCTGATCGCCGGCCTGCTGAACTGCCCGCTCTTCCTGATGCTCAGCCTGCACGAGGGCGACGGTTATGCGCTCGAGTTCGAGCCGCTGGCCGAGACCGTCCACCTGCCGCGTCGCGCCCGCGAGGCCGCCATGACCGGCTACGCCCAACGATTCGCCGATGCGCTGGCCCAGCGCCTGCACCGCTCGCCCTATGACTGGTTCAACTTCTATGCCTTCTGGGACCGCGCCCAGCTCGACCCCCATGCCGCCCATCCTGTTTGACGGCCGCCGCCTGCGCATCGAGGACATCTGCGCCCTGGCGCGGCGCGAGGCTCCGGCCGAGCTGGGCCGCGATGACGCCTTCGAGGCGCGCATCGAGGCCGGCGCCGACTTCGTCGCCCGGCTGCTGGCCGAGGACGGCGTGATCTACGGCGTCACCACCGGCTACGGCGATTCCTGCACCGTGGCCGTGCCCCCGGCGCTGGTGCCGGAACTGCCGCATCACCTCTACACCTACCACGGCATCGGCGCCGGCGCGCTGCTGACGCCGACCCAGACGCGCGCCGTGCTGGGCGCGCGCCTGGCCTCGCTGTGCCAGGGCCTGTCGGGCGTGAGCCTGGACCTGCTGCGCCAGATCGAGTGCCTGCTGCGCCACGACATCCTGCCGCTGATCCCGAGCGAAGGCTCGGTCGGCGCCAGCGGCGACCTGACCCCGCTGTCCTACCTGGCCGCCGTGCTGTGCGGCGAGCGCGAGGTCAGCGTCGACGGCCAGACCCTGCCGGCCGCCGATGCGCTGCGAGCCGTGGGCGCGACGCCGCTGCGGCTGCGCCCCAAGGAAGGCCTGGCGATCATGAACGGCACGGCCGTCATGACCGGACTGGCCTGCCTGGCCTTCGAGCGCGCCGAGTACCTGGCCCACCTGGCCACCCGCATCACCGCGATGAATGTCGTCGCCAGCGCGGGCAACGCGCACCACTTCGACGAGACGCTCTTCGCCGCCAAGCCGCATGCCGGCCAGCAACGCGTGGCGCAGCGCCTGCGCGGCGACCTGGCGAGCGACCGCCCCTCGCGCAACGAGGAGCGGCTGCAGGATCGCTACTCGCTGCGCTGCGCGCCGCACGTCATCGGCGTCGTGGAGGACGCGCTGCCCTGGCTGCGGCAGCTGATCGAGAACGAACTCAACAGCGCCAACGACAACCCGCTGATCGATCCGGTCGGCGAGCGCGTGCTGCATGGCGGCCATTTCTACGGCGGCCATATCGCGATGGCGATGGACACGCTGAAGACGGCCGTCGCCAACCTGGCCGACCTGCTGGACCGCCAGCTGGCGCTGCTGGTGGACGCGCGCTACAACCACGGCCTGCCGGCCAACCTGACCGGCGCCAGCGGCGAGCGCGCGCCGATCAATCACGGCCTGAAGGCGCTGCAGATCAGCGTGTCCGCCTGGACCGCGGAGGCGCTCAAGCAGACCATGCCGGCCTCGGTCTTCAGCCGCTCCACCGAGTGCCACAACCAGGACAAGGTCAGCATGGGCACCATCGCCGCGCGCGATGCGCTGCGGGTGCTGGACCTGACCGAGCAGGTCGCCGCCGGCCTGCTCATCGCCTGCCGCCAGGGCCTGGGCCTGCGCGAGCGGCTCGCGCCGCTGACGCTGAGCCCCGCGCTCGCCGCGATGCAATCGGACCTGGCCGCGCGCCTGCCGCTGATCGTCGAGGATCGCGCCCTGGATCGCGAGTTGCGCGCGCTGATCGAGGCCATCCGTGCCCGGGACTGGAGTCTGTATGGCTGAGCTCTGGCATGAGATCGAGCTGAGTCCGGCCTTCCACGACCTGGACCCGATGGACATCGTCTGGCACGGTCACTACGTCAAGTATCTGGAGCTGGCGCGCGAGGCGCTGCTGGCCCGCTTCGACTACGACTACCCGCGCATGCGCGAGTCGGGTTACGCCTGGCCCGTCGTGGACATGCGGCTCAAGTACGTGGACATGCTGCCCTATGGTCGTCGCGTCATCGTGCGCGCCGAGATCGTCGAGTGGGAGAACCGCCTGAAGATCGAGTACGAGATCCGTGACGCGGCCAGCGGCAAGCGCATCAACCAGGCCTACACCATCCAGGTCGCCTACGACACCGACAAGCGCGAGATGCGCTACGTCTGCCCGCCGGTGCTGTGGGAAAAGCTGGGCGTGGAGCCGGCATGAAGCGGCGCCTCGCGTTGAACGGCCTGGTCGGCCTCGTGGGCGTGGCGGCCGCGCAGGCGCCGCTGCGCCTGGCGATGGCCGCGACGACCGCGACTTCTGCGACGTCCGCGGCAGCCACCGCGCCTGACCTGGCGCAAGCGGTGCGCGAGCGCCTGCAGCAGCCCGAGTGGCTGCGCGGCGAGTTCACCCAGACCAAGAAGGTGGCCGGCTTCGCCAAGCCCTTGCTGTCGCGTGGCGAGTTCGTGCTGGCGCGCGGACGCGGCGTGCTGTGGCGCACCGTCAAGCCCTTCGCGAGCGAGCTGCGCCTGACCCGCGACGAGATCCGCGCCACGCAGGGCGGCCAGACCTCGATGCGGCTGGAAGCCTCGCGCGAGCCCGTGGTGCGGGTGATCAATTCGCTGATGTTCTCGCTCCTCAACGGTGACGTCGGCGGCCTGACCGAGCTCTTCGAACTGAGCGGCACGGTCAAGGGCGCGGGCTGGCAGCTGTCGCTGACGCCCAAGCCGGGCGCGCTGCGCCAGGTGCTCAAGCAGGCGGAGCTGGAGGGCGATGCCTTCGTCCGCCGCATCCAGCTCCACGAGGCCAACGGCGACGAGAGCCTGATCCAGCTGCTCAACCTGCGGCCCGACGCCGCACCGGAACCGGGCCTGTTCCAGTGAGCCTGGAGCGCGTCACCCGGCGGCTGGCGGGCCTGTGGCTCGTGCTGGTGCTCGCCTGCGTGGCGCACAACCTGTGGCATTGGGGCTTCGCGCATCGCGCGCCGGTGACTGACATGCTGGCCATGCTGCCGCGCGACGAGCAGCGTCCCGTGGCCGCGCAGGCCACGCAGGCGCTGGCGGACGCCGGCTCGCGGCGCGTGAGCGTGCTGATCGGCGGGGGCGACTGGGGCGCGGCGCAGGCGGCTGCCGATGCCTTCCTCCAGGCCCTGGGCGACGTGCCTGCGCGTCATCGTGTTGGCGACGCGGACCAGCAGCGCTGGCTCGACCTCTATGCCCCGGTGCGCCAGGGCCTGATGACATCGCAGGCGCGCGAGCGGCTGACGATGGCCTCGACCGCGACGCTCGCCGATCAGGCGCTGGCGACGCTGCATCAGCCCGTGGCGGGCCCGCGCGTGGGTTCCTGGGCCGAGGATCCGCTCGGGCTCTTCGGCCAGTGGCTGGCCGAGCGCGGCCAGGGCAGCCGGGTGCGCGTCCAGGACGGTCGCTTGATGCTGACGGACGGCAGCGACCCTGGGCGCCACTTCGTGCTGGTGCTGATCGAGTTGCCGGGTTCCGGCTTCGAGATCGGCGCCGTGCGCGCGCTGATGCCCCGCCTGGACGCGGCGACGCGAGCCGCCGAAGCGCGCGGCGCGACCGTGCTCCAGGCCGGCGTGCCGTTGTTCGCCGCGGCCGCCTCGGATCAAGCCGAACGCGAGATCCACACCATTGGCCTGGGCTCGCTGCTGGGCATCGTGGCCTTGACGCTGCTGGCCTTCCGCTCGCTGCGACCGCGTCTGCTGGTGATGCTGTCGATGGCGGTCGGGCTGCTGGTCGCGACTTCGGTGACGCTGCTGTGCTTCGGCGAGCTGCACCTGGTGACGCTGGTCTTCGGCGTCAGCCTGCTGGGCGTGGCCGAGAACTACGGCACCAACTACTTCAGCGCCCGGCAGGGCCTGCCCCCCGCCGAGC
>Ga0268257_1001522_pt1 | contig 19361 bp, 18 predicted proteins | sample AgamicAtPrz_FD_200249 | JGI IMG/M metagenome (GOLD analysis project Ga0268257, IMG submission 200249) | Agave microbial communities from Guanajuato, Mexico - At.P.rz (v2) (version 3) | ecosystem: Host-associated > Plants > Phyllosphere > Phylloplane/Leaf | place: Guanajuato, Mexico | collected... | reverse complement strand
CTAATACAGGGAAACGTTACGCGATGGCCTCAAAAAACGCCTCTGCCAGGGCGGCGATATGCGATCGGCTGCGCAGCCAGCTATCCCGCTACTACCGGCTGGAAAATTACGATCTCTTCTTTGCGCCCACGCTGCATATTGCGCGGGTGGTGCTCTCTCAGCTTTTTTTACGCCAGGAGCAGGCGCGTAATCAGACACGCTACGCCTCACACCATCCGGTTAGCGAGCTGAGCGTACTGCCCGCCGTCCCGATGATGGCGGGAAATATCGCCCTGATAGAGCATGTGGATCTGGCGGAAGGGCGGGTGCGCTCGCTCGACGCCTGCCAGAGTCAGGGCGTGACCGACGCTTCCGGGTCGTTTGCCAGCGCGCTGCACAAAACGCTGATTGCCGGCTCCCATCTGTTTGTCGCACACCTGAACCACCACGCAGCGCTGAGCGACGATCTGGTACTGATTGCGCTGCGCACGACAAAATTCAGCACGCTGGTGCGCAGCGAACTGCGGCTGATAGAGCAGGGGCTGGCGCTGGGAAGCGCGCCGCAGCAGGCGCTGACGATGATGGAGAGCGCTGAGTGGAAGCCGTTTAATATCGCCATGGTTGACCGGTTTGCGCTCGAAACGCCGCTACCGCTCGCCTCACTGCAGCAGCCCGGTTTGCCGTTTGCCCTGATTGATCTGCCGCCGGCGCTGCATAATGTTACCCTGCCGCCGGAGATCCGGCGGCTGCCCGGGCGTTTGCTGATCCCGGCCAGCCTGCGCGGCAGCGGCAGCAAACATACAAACGTCACCGCGACGCTGAAAAAGCAGCTGAAAGCGTTGTTGCTGCGTAGCCTGAATTCCTAAAATCAATCCCTCAGCTGGCGCTTCATCCCAAAGCAGGTCACAGTAGGCGAGCCAGTGATAGCGTGCCCGTTGCCTTGTGGCTGGCGGGTCATAATGGTATGTTCTTGGCCTTCATAGATTGATCAATGCGATTCGCAAGGGGAATTACGCAATGCGTATTATTCTGCTCGGGGCACCGGGCGCAGGTAAAGGCACTCAGGCTCAGTATATTATGGAGAACTACGGTATTCCGCAGATCTCTACCGGTGACATGCTGCGCGCCGCAGTAAAAGCAGGCACCGAACTGGGCCAGCAGGCGAAAGCCATCATGGATGCCGGTAAACTGGTGACTGATGAACTGGTGATTGCGCTGGTTAAAGAGCGTATCGCGCAGGAAGACTGCAAAAACGGCTTCCTGCTCGATGGCTTCCCACGCACCATCCCGCAGGCTGACGCCATGAAAGAAGCGGGCATCAAAGTCGATTACGTGCTGGAATTTGCCGTGCCGGACGAGCTGATCGTCGATCGCATTGTGGGCCGTCGCGTACACGCGCCTTCTGGCCGCGTGTACCACATCAAAAACAAGCCACCAAAAGTGGAAGGTAAAGATGATGTGACCGGTGAAGAGCTGACCACGCGTAAAGACGATCAGGAAGAGACCGTGCGTAAGCGTCTGGTTGAGTATCATGAGCTGACAGCGCCCCTGATCGCTTACTACAGCAAAGAAGCGGAAGCGGGTAATACTGCCTATCACAAAATTGACGGCACCCGCCCGGTGGCTGACGTCAGTGAAGAACTGCGCCGTATCCTCGGCTAAGTACCAAAAGGGCCAGATGCCTGGCCCTTTTACAGCAATTGCTTTTCCCGCCCGTGATTTCCGCTACAATTTCCCCCGATTCACCACTCTTCGTTGCGACATCAAGGAAATACAATGAGGCAAGATAAGCCCGGTGTTCTGCTGGTTAACTTAGGCACACCTGAAGCACCTACCACCCCGGCGGTGAAACGCTATCTGAAGCAGTTCCTCGGCGATCCGCGCGTGGTTGATACGCCGCGCTGGCTATGGTGGCCCATTCTTAATTTTATTATTCTGCCGTTTCGCTCGCCGCGCGTGTCGAAACTCTACGCCTCCGTCTGGATGGAAGAGGGATCGCCGCTGATGGTATTCAGCAAGCGGCAGCGTGCCGCGCTGGCGCAGCGCGTGGACATGCCGGTCGAGCTGGGCATGAGCTATGGCCAGCCGAGCCTGGACGGAGCGGTACACCGCCTGCTGGATCAGGGCGTCACACACCTGATTGTGCTGCCGCTCTATCCGCAGTTCTCCTGCTCTACCGTTGCCGCCGTGTGGGATGGCCTGGCCAGCAGCTTTAAACCGCTGCGCTCGCTGCCGCAGGTCTCCTTTATTCGCGACTATGCTGAGCATCCGGCCTATATTGCCGCGCTGAAAGCCTCCGTAGAGCGCTCATTTGCCCGCCACGGCGAGCCGGATCTGCTGGTGCTCTCTTACCACGGCATTCCGCAGCGTTTCGCCAATGAAGGCGATGATTATCCGCAGCGCTGTAAAGATACCACCGCCGCACTGGCGGCGGCGCTGAACATTGCCCCTGAAAAAATCATGATGACCTTCCAGTCGCGCTTTGGCCGTGAACCGTGGCTGATGCCTTACACCGATGAGACCATGAAAAGTCTGCCGGCCAAAGGCATTAAGCACGTGCAGGTCATGAGCCCCGGCTTTGCGGCGGACTGTCTGGAAACGCTGGAGGAGATCAGTGGTGAAAACTGCGAAATTTTCCTGCATGCAGGCGGCGAAAAATTTGAATATATTCCCGCGCTTAATGCCGATGACGAGCACATTGAGATGATGGTACAGCTGGTCAACGCGCGCCGCTAAGCGCATCAGGCAGAGAGTATGATATGCTTCTCTGCCTGATTTTCCCTGATGATTGCTTTTCATGAAATTTCCCGGCAAACGTAAATCCAAACACTATTTTCCCGTCAACGCGCGCGATCCGCTGCTGCAGGCTATTCAGCAGGAGCAGGAGGAGGGCAGCTGGGTGGTGGGTATCGACCAGACGCTGGTGGATATCGAAGCCAAAGTTGATGATGCGTTTCTGCAGCGCTACGGCCTGAGTGCCGGGCATTCGCTGGTGATTGACGACGCGACGGCGGAAGCGCTCTATAACGAGCTGATGCGCGAGCAGCTGATCAGCCACCAGTTTGCCGGCGGCACCATTGGCAACACGTTGCACAACTACTCGGTGCTGGCTGACGATCGTTCCGTGCTGCTGGGCGTCATGTGCAATAACATCCAGATTGGCGGCTACGCCTATCGCTATCTCTGCAATACCTCCAGCCGTATGGATCTGAACTTCCTGCAGGGCGTGGACGGCGCGATCGGCCGCTGCTTTACCCTGATTGGTGAGCACGGTGAGCGGACCTTCGCAATCAGTCCGGGACAGATGAACCGGCTGCAGGCGGAGAGTATCCCGGAAGAGGTGATTGCCGGGGCGTCAGCGCTGGTGCTGACCTCCTATCTGGTACGCTGCCAGCCTGGTGAACCGATGCCGGACGCCACGCTGCGCGCCATTGCGTATGCGAAAAAGCATAATGTGCCGGTGGTGTTAACGCTGGGTACAAAATATGTCATTCAGGATAACCCGCAGTTCTGGCGCGATTTCCTGCGCGATCACGTCTCTATTGTCGCGATGAATGAAGAAGAAGCGTTTGCGCTAACCGGTGAACAGGATCCGCTGCTGGCAGCCGATATGGCGCTGGAGTGGGTCGATCTGGTGCTCTGCACCGCCGGTCCGACCGGGCTCTACATGGCGGGCTTTACCGAAGATGAGTTTAAGCGCAAAACGAATCACCCGCTGCTGCCGGGCGCGATTGCGGAATTCAACCAGTATGAGTTCAGCCGGGCGATGCGCCAGCAGGATTGTCAGCAGCCGCTGCGCATCTTCTCGCATATCGCGCCTTACATGGGCGGACCGGAAAAGATCATGAATACCAACGGGGCAGGGGACGGGGCGCTGGCAGCGCTGCTGCACGATATCACGGCGAACAACTTCCATCGCCTCAAAGTCCCCAACTCCAGCAAACATGCGCGTGAATATCTGACCTACTCCTCGCTGGCGCAGGTGTGCAAATACGCTAACCGCGTGAGTTATCAGGTGCTGAACCAGCATTCACCGCGCCTGACGCGCGGCCTGCCGGAGCGGGAAGATAGCCTGGAAGAGTCTTACTGGGACAGATAAGCGCGCAGTAAAAAGGGGCGCATCAGTGCGCCCCTGCAGTCAGCGATCCCCGATCAAATCGGGCATTCGCGGGAGATCGGCTCAACGGCGATCTCCTTTTTCAGCACATTGAGCATGCTGCTGGCAATTTCACGCTCGCCCATCACGACCTGATTAGCGCCGCGATCCATAATATAGGCGACTTCATCGTCATAGTGCGCACGGGCGATAATCTCAATATCCTTGCGCTTCTCACGTGCGGCCACCACCACTTCACCCGCTTCATAGCCATTCGGAATGGTCAGCAGCAGCCAGCGGGCGCAGTCAAGCCGTGCCAGCTCCATGGTCTCTGCGCGTGCTGCATTGCCCAGCACCGCTCTGATACCCTGTTCACGCAGCGCTTCAACGCGCGGGCGGGAGTTTTCCACCACCACCAGCGGGATATCTGCTTCCAGCAGCTGCTGCCCCAGCAGGCTGCCGACGCGTCCATAACCCACAATCACCGCGTGATTACAGATATCCACCGGGATCTGTTTCTCTTCCGCCATCGCCTCTTCCAGCGTCTGCTCCTCAGCGGTTTCAGTTTTATCCAGATAGCGCTCCAGCAGCGAGAAGAGGATAGGATTCAGCATAATCGACAGAATAGCCGCCGCCAGCACCAGGTTGCGCCCCTCTTCGCTGAGCAGATCGAGCGAAATGCCGAGGCCGGCGAGAATAAAGGCAAACTCACCAATCTGCGCCAGGCTGACCGAAATGGTCAGGGCGGTACGGCGTGAGTGCCCCAGCAGAGTAACTAGCGCCCAGGCGGCGATTGATTTACCCAGCACCACGATGGCGAGCGCGCCCAGTACCGCCAGCGGCTGTTCAATCAGGATCATCGGGTTAAACAGCATGCCGACCGATACAAAGAACAGTACGGCAAAGGCGTCGCGCAGCGGCAGCGTGTCGCGCGCCGCGCGGTGGCTCAGCTCAGATTCGTTCAGCACCATGCCGGCGAAGAAGGCGCCAAGGGCAAAGGAGACATCAAAGAACTCTACGGCACCAAAGGCGATACCGAGCGCGAGCGCCAGGACCGACAGGGTAAAGAGTTCACGCGAGCCGGTAGCGGCACTTTTTGCCAGGATCCACGGGATAACGCGGCGGCCTACCACCATCATCAGCACCATAAAGGCGGCCACTTTACCGATGGTCAGTAGCAGATCCCACGCCAGCAGGGTCGGACTGGCGTTACCCTGTTCCAGCATGCCGGCGATGGCAGGCAGCAGCACCAGCGTCAGCACCATCACCAGGTCTTCCACAATCAGCCAGCCGATCGCAATCTGGCCGCGCTGGCTGTCAATCAGCTGTCGCTCCTCCAGCGCCCGCAGCAGCACTACGGTACTGGCCGTAGAGAGGCACAGGCCAAACACCAGGCCGGTCATCCATGACCAGCCCATGGTCCAGGAGAGCCCCATTCCCAGCAGCGTCGCCACTGCGATTTGCGCCACGGCGCCGGGAATGGCGATCGACTTTACCGCCATCAGATCTTTCAGTGAGAAGTGCAGTCCGACGCCAAACATCAGCAGAATGACGCCCAGCTCTGCCAGTTCAGGTGCCAGATTCGTATCCGCAACAAAGCCTGGCGTAAAAGGGCCCGCAACCACGCCGGCAACCAGATAGCCCACCAGCGGAGAGATGCGCAGGCGATTGGCCAGCATGCCAAGGAGAAACGCGAGGACCAGGCCCCCGACAATAGTGGTGATCAACGGTGTGGTGTGATGCATGCCTGTCTCCTTGTGTGCAAATGTGTCCGCTTGTAACAACCAAGTGTAATGCAAATCCTGCTGCAGCGTTTAGACATTTGCGGGATGAAAGCTGAATAAACTGAAAAAATGCGATAAAAAACGTGCCGAAGCGCTATTTTCAGCAGTTATCCTGGCCTGCAGGTAGTGATAATGCATTACAGCAGCGCCAAAAAGCGCAGCATCCCCCGACGGGCTCAGCCGGTATGAGCAGATGAAAATAGCAGCGGGTACTGCCTTTCGGCTTGAGTTAAGCAGGGAACTGTGCGACACAGAGGGCAGAAATCTGTCAGGTCCACGATGCAGTGGAAAAAAATGAACAAGGAGAGCGTTGTGTTGTTACTTACCCCGAAAAAGCGCTGGCTGGCGCTGCTGGTTTTGCTGGTGCCGATGCTGGCGCAGGCGTGGCAAACCGATCGCAGCTATCGCTTCAGCATCCTGCATACCAACGATCACCATGGCCATTTCTGGAGTAACGCGCAGGGTGAGTATGGGCTGGCAGCACAAAAGAGCCTGATGGACCAGCAGCGTTATGATGTCCAGGCGCGCGGAGGAGGTGCACTTATCCTCTCCGCCGGGGATATCAATACCGGCGTGCCCGAGTCAGATGTGCTGAACGCAGAGCCTGACATTCGCGGCATGAATCTGGTGGGTTATGACGCTATGGCGCTGGGAAACCACGAATTTGACAAGCCTCTGAGCGTGCTGGAACAGCAGAAAAAGTGGGCGCGCTTCCCCTTTCTCGCGGCGAATATCTATCAAAAAGGCAGCGATCGGCGGCTGTTTTCGCCCTGGGCCATATTTAACCGTATGGGCCTGAAAATAGCGGTTATCGGGCTGACCACGACGGATACGCTGCGTATTACCAACCCGGAAAATGTCGCAGAGCTTGAGATCCGCGATCCGGTAAAAGAGACGCTGAAAGCGGTAGCGGAGCTGCGCGCCACGGAAAAGCCTGATGTGATCATCGCGCTGACGCATATGGGACATTATGACGACGGTCAGCACGGCAGTAACGCACCGGGCGACGTTGAGCTGGCGCGCAGCCTGCCGCCCGGCACCCTGAGTGTTATTGTGGGCGGCCACTCGCACGATGCCGTCTGTATGGCGCAGGCTAACCGCAGCGTGCCCGATTATCAGCCAGGTCAGCCCTGCCAGCCCGATCGGCAGAATGGCGTCTGGATCATGCAGGCCAAAGAGTGGGGCAAATATGTGGGTCGCGGCGATTTTACCTTTCGCAACGGTGAGCTGACGCTGGAAAATTATCAGCTCATCCCGGTTAACCTGAAGCATAAAGTCACGAACCAGGATGGCAGCGAAACCTGGCTGCCTTATCAGGAGCTGATTGTACCCAATACCGCGATGATGAAGCTGCTGACCCCTTTCCAGCTGCGCGCCGGTAAACAGCTGGATGTCGCCGTTGGCCGCAGTGACGGGCTGTTTGTGGGCGAGCGCAATAAAGTTCGCTTTGAGCAGACCAATCTGGCGCAGCTGATCCTGCGAGCGCAGATGGCCGCGACCAAAGCGGATGTGGCGGTGATCAGCGGCGGCGGCATCCGCACGTCGCTCCCGGCAGGCGAGCTGCGCCTGCGCGATCTGCTGCAGGTGCAGCCGTTTGGCAATCAGGTGGTGTCGGTTACGCTGAGCGGAGAGGAACTGCAGGCATATCTTGCCCGCATCGCCAATATCAAAGCTAACTCCGGCGGTTTTGCGCAGCTGGCCGGCATCAGCCTGGTGGCCGATGGCACCTCAGTGAGCGATGTCAAAATCAACGGTAAGCCGCTGGAGAAGACAAAAACCTATCGCCTTGCCACTAACAGCTTTAACGCCAGCGGCGGCGACGGCTATCCGCCGCTAACGGCGCGTGCGGGCTACCGCAACAGCGGTCTGCGCGATGCTGACGTGCTGCGCGACTATATTACTCAGCATTCGCCGCTAAAAATCGCTGATTTTGTGCCGCCAGCCGTCGTGCATCTGACTGACGAGCAGGTACGCGAGCGTGACAAGGCGCTGGAAAAGCAGCGCAAGCGCAGCTATCCGCGTATGTTCCTGGCGTGGATCTGGCCGCGCGCGGCGCAGGATTAAGCGTAACCGGCGCGCTGCTTCCGGCCGGAGGCAGCGCGCGCCCGGCATCAGGCGCGGCAGGATGGCTGCGCAAACCAGCGCAGGCGCAGCTTATCCCAGACCCAGTTGTAAACCATGGTGTAGGGCAGGAAAAACAGAAAGAATCCCACCTCCACTAAAAAGGCGTTAAGCAGCGAAATATGCAACATGCCGGCGGCGATCGGCAGGCCAATCAGGATAAATCCCCCTTCAAAACAGAGCGCATGCAGGGCACGCAGCCCCAGCCCGCGCTTCTGATGCGGCGGCCAGATGCGATCGAACAGGGTGTTATAGATCATGTTCCACAGCATCGCGACGGTAGAGAGGGCAATCGCCAGCGTGCCCATCTGGAACAGCGGCTTGTCCATAATCCATGCTGCCAGCGGCGCGATAGTCACAATAGCCAGGCCCTCAAAGCCTGCGGCGTGCAGAATGCGTTCTTTCAGCGAACGGGTACGCATAAATACCTCCGGTTACGTAATAACGCGCATTTTCGCACTGCACGCATCTGAGATAAAATGAGTGTCTATCGAAAAAAACGATGGTAAACCATGAAATACTCTCCGGAATCCCTTGAGGCATTTGTCCAGACCGTTGCGAGCGGCTCTTTCTCTGCTGCTGCCCGCGCGCTGGCAAAAAGCCAGTCCACCATCAGTGCTGCCATCGCTAACCTTGAAATTGATTTAGGCTTTGCGCTGTTTGATCGCCGCGGCCGCCAGCCGGTGCTGACACCGCAGGGGGAACGCGCGCTGGCTCAGGTGCAGCAGATCCTGGCCGCCAGTCAGCGGCTGGATGAACTGGCGCTGCGCCTGTCGCAGGGTGTTGAGCCGCGCCTGAGTCTGGCCATTTCCGATTTCTGGCAGGCCGATCATCATGAACATCTGCTGACGCGGTTTGATGCCCGCTACCCTGATATCGACTTTGAATGCATGATTGCAGAGGATGAGGATGTCCTGGATCTGCTGCAGGCGGGACGGGTGCATCTGGGGGTGGTCCGCACTCAGCCTGCGCTGCCGCCCGATCTGGCGGTAGCCCGGCTGCAGGTGGAGGCGCAGATGGCGATCTTTCTGCATCAGGATCACGCGCTGTCGCAGCTGGCTCAGGTGAGTGAGGCGCAGCTCAGCGAGCTGCGGCAGCTGCGGCTGAACACCTGGGTACAGACGCGCGGACCGCTGCCGGCTGCCGGACGAACCTGGTCAGCGCCGACGTATCTGCTGCTGCTGGAGATGGCGGAGCAGGGGTTTGGCTGGAGCGTACTGCCGCGCTGGCTGGTGGATCAGTTTGGTCATCAGGTCCTGAAAGAGCTATGCGTTCCCGGCTGGCCGCAGCATATTGCGGTAGATGTGGTCTGGTCGCGACGCAATCCGCCCGGCCCGGCCGGGCGCTGGATGATCGATCAGCTTTGCGCGCAGCAGCCCGATTAATCGCAGCGTGCCACGTCGGCCAGTGTGGCATTCAGCAGCCGCGCCAGATCCTCTGCAGCCAGTTCAATGTCGAGGCCGCGTTTACCGCCGGAGATAAAAATAGTGGCAAACTCTGCGGCCTGCCGATCGATCACCGTTGGCAGGCGCTTTTTCTGACCCAGCGGACTGATGCCGCCCAGCAGGTAGCCGGTGACGCGCTGCGCCAGCTGCGGATCGGCCATTTCTGCTCGCTTTGCGCCCAGCGCTTTCGCCACTTTTTTCAGATCGAGCTGGGATGCAACCGGCGTAACCGCCACCGCCAGCGCTTTCGCATCGCCGTTCAGCGCGACCAGCAGCGTTTTAAAGACCTGGCGCGCATCAAGGTTGAGCTTGCGCACCGCTTCATCGCCAAAATGCGTTTCATGGCTGTCATGCTCATAGGGGTGCAGCGTAAACGCCACGCCGTTTTTTTCCAGAAGTTTGACTGCAGGGGTCATCGTTAATCCTTACGACAAAAATTCTTCTCAAAGATAGCGCTAATAACAGTGGCGAAAATCTGAACTTTGCGCGAGAATTGTCCCGCGCCACTCACCCTGGCGATAACCAAAATCATAAACAAATTCCTCTTTGACAGGTCGATAGTGATATCGGCCTTCTTTTTTTGTCTTATCCTTCGGTCACTCCTGAGCAGCACAGGCGCCGCATTACGGCTGCTTCTGTTTTAACAGGCCGGGCAGGTTATCATCGCCATAGAGATGCAGCGCGCCGACGGCCACCAGATAGCGACCCGATGGCAGCGCCAGCAGCTGTTCGCGCCATTGCTGGTTACGGTTACGCATCAGCGTATCGCTCAGCTCGCTGCCAAAGGTCGCGGGCAGCGCTACCGGCTGCTGCGCGGGCGGCGCTTCAAGCCACCAGCTGATCATCGTCTGCAGCAGCCGTGCATTGGTATGCCAGTGCTCAAGCGTATCCACCAGCAGCGCCCGACCCTCCTGCGGCAGGGATTTCAGCAGCGCGATCTGCGTCTCCGGCCCCTCCAGCTCAATGATCGGCTTGCCCGCTGCCTTTGCGGCCTGCAGCAGCTGATAATCGATACCATACTCCGGACGCAGTCCGAGCCGCTGCGCCTGGTGCGCCTGCAGCATCAATGCTATCTGCCAGCAGGGCAGGGTATCAAAGAGGTCACTCTCCAGCCCCAGATCCTGACAGAGCGCCTGCAGCCGCGTCAGCGTGGCGCTCTCCAGCCGGGTGTGTAGCGGCGGCAAATCTGCGGTATCCGCAAAAGGAGAGCCGCCGCGCGTGATGTCCGCTTCAACAATCAGCGCATCCGCTTTCTGCAGCTGACGCAGCAGTCCGGCTGGCAGAGGCTGCATGTTGCGTGTACCCATATGAATACTGCCGGTCAGATGCAGCAGCCGGTCGCCCAGACGCATATCCATTGCCGGCCAGCGGTAGGCAGACGGAAAAAGCGCGGCGATCCGCTGCCAGAGACGTTGCCAGATAGGGCTGTTCATGTCCGCTCCTGTTACGGTTAAACCGTCATGCTAACGATTTATTTCGGTTAAAAACAGCGCACTGGCTGCTATTACCGGTCGGGCGGAGTGAAACGCAGCAGGCGGTTTGCATTGCTGACGACGGTGATGGAAGAGAGGGCCATTGCTGCCCCCGCGACAATCGGGCTCAGCAGCAGGCCGGTAAAGGGATAGAGCACGCCCGCCGCAATCGGAATACCCAGGCTGTTATACACAAATGCGCCCAGCAGATTCTGGCGCATATTGCGCAGCGTGGCCTGCGAAATCGCCAGAGCATCCGCTACCCCACGCAGGTCGTTACGCATCAGCGTCAGCGGCGCCGTTTCTACAGCGACATCGCTGCCGCTGCCCATCGCAATACCGGTATCCGCCTGCGCTAACGCTGGCGCATCGTTAATGCCATCTCCTATCATCATCACCCGGCGCCCCTGCTGCTGCAGGCGGCTTATGGCTTCTGCCTTGCCCTCAGGCTGCACGCCGGCGATCACTTCATCAATTCCCGCTTCAGCAGCGATAGCGCGGGCAGTGGCCTGATGATCGCCCGTCAGCATCACCAGCCGGTAGCCAGCCTGATGCAGCCGCTGCAGCGCCGCTTTACTCTCCGGCCGCAGATTATCGCGCAGCGCAATCAGGCCCAGCAGCTGGTGCGCGTCGGCCAGCAGCACCGGCGTAGCACCCGTTGCCGCGATGCGTTCGATATCTGCCCGTGCAGCATCATAGTTAATCTGCTGCTCATCAAGCAGGGCCGTGTTGCCCAGCAGCAGGGTCTGACCTGCCACCTGCGCGCTCACACCCCTGCCGCGCAGCGTGCGGAAGCGGGTGATCTCTGCTGCCGGCCGCTGCGGCGCGGCAGCGAGGATCGCGCTGGCGAGCGGATGCGTAGATCCCTGCTCCAGCTCTGCTGCGGCCTGCAGGATCTGCTGTTGATCCCGGTCAGCATAGCAGCAGATCTCGCCGATCTGCGGCGATCCCTGCGTCAGCGTACCGGTTTTATCAAACACCAGCGTGTCAGTTTCGCTGGCGTGCTGCAGCGCGTCGGCATCGCGCACCAGGATACCCAGCTCTGCCGCACGGCCGGTGCCGGCGATGATCGACATCGGCGTGGCCAGCCCCAGCGCACAGGGACAGGCGATGATCAGGACGGTAGTGATGATCACCAGCGCATAGGCGAGCTGCGGCTGTGGCCCAATCAGATACCAGGTGAGGCCGCTCAGCAGCGCAATCGCTACCACCACCGGTACAAAGACGGCAGAGATGCGATCGGCGAGGCGGCCAATCTCCGGCTTGCTGCTTTGCGCCTGACGCACCAGATTGATAATACGTGCCAGCGTGGTGTGGCTGCCGGTGGCGCTGGCGATAAAGCGCAGCGTGCCATCCTGCACCACCGTGCCGGCATAGACTTTGCTGCCAGGCGCTTTTTCCTGCGGCACGGCTTCGCCGGTCAGCATCGCTTCATCGCACCACGCCTCTCCCTGCGTGACGTCGCCGTCCACCGGTACCCGATCGCCGGTGACCAGCTTCAGAGTCATACCGGCGGTGACGGCGCTCAGCGGCAGCTGCTGCTCACCCTGTTCGGTGACCACGCACGCCTGCGCCGGCGTCAGATCCAGCAGCCGCTCCAGCGCGCGCGAGGCGCGCTGACGGGCACGCTGCTCCAGCGCGTGCCCGAGGTTAATCAGGCCGATGATCATGACGCTGGCTTCAAAGTAGAGATGGCGTGCCTGCAGCGGAAAAAATTCCGGCCACAGCGCCACGCTCATCGAATAGAGCCAGGCAGCGCCGGTGCCGAGCGCCACCAGCGTATCCATGGTGGCGGTGGCTAATCGCAGGCTGCGCCAGGCGCTGCGGTAAAAGTGGCCGCCGGCAATGATCATGACCAGCAGCGTGGCAACGCCCAGCGTACGCCACAGTGTCTGATTCTCCGGCGTCAGCATCATGTGATCGCCCGCCATGCCCCAGAACATCATCGGCACGCCAAACCCCAGCGCCAGCGCCGACTGCCAGCTGAAGCGGCGCATCGCCTGCCGCGCGTTCGCCTGCTGACGCTCGCGCCGGCGCTGTTCATCCTCAATCACTTCAGCGCTGTAGCCTGCCTTGTCTACGGCGGCAATCAGCGCCGGTGCGTTAACCTCACCCAGCACCAGCGCGCTGCGTTCACCGAGGTTAACGCGTGCTTCCGTGACGCCGGATACCGCGCGCAGCGCGTTCTCTACCCGGCTGACGCAGCTGGCGCAGCTCATGCCATCAATCAGCAGATGCTGTACCGGCAGCGCCGCTTCTGCCGGCTGAGAGGCCGTTGTCAGCGCCTCCGGCGGCGGCTCCTGAGCTGTCAACGGATCAGACTTTGGGGATGTTGCCTCAGGCTGCAGCGTGGCGTGGTAGCCAGCCTGCTCTACGGTGGCGATCAGCTCGCTGGCGCTGGCCGTCCCGGTCACGCGTGCCTCCTGCTGCGTGACCTCCGCCTGCTCCACGTCGCTGCGCTGTTCCAGCGCTTCTTTAACCCGTTTGACACAGTGGCCGCAGGAAAGCCCCTCCAGCGCCAGCGTTTGTCTGTCTGACATGATAGTCTCCTTAGTGAACAGAGTTGACCGGCTGCACCGGTTACAGTAGTTATAAGCGTAAACCTTCCATTCGGGGGAAGGTCAAGGAGCCGGCATGAATATCAGCGACGTTGCCAAAAAAACCGGGCTGACCAGTAAAGCGATCCGCTTTTATGAAGAGAAAGGGATCGTGACGCCGCCGCAGCGTAGCGGAAATGGCTATCGGCACTATGACGAACGCCATCTGGAAGAGCTGCATCTGCTGCGCCAGGCGCGCCAGGTTGGCTTTACGCTGGATGAGTGCCGCGAGCTGGTGGCGCTGTTCAACGATCCTGCGCGGCACAGCGCAGATGTCAAAGCGCGCACGCTGCAGAAGGCTGAAGAAATTGCAGCGCATATTGAGGAGCTGCACGCCATGCGGGCGCGCCTGCTGTCACTGGCAGAGGCGTGTCCCGGCGACGAGGGCGCCGAGTGCCCGATAATGAATCAGCTGGCGGGCTGCTGCGGTCACTCCGGCGGCAAGCGCGGCTGAATCAGCAGCGTGATCCCTTCAACCGCTGTGACCGTCACCCGCGTGCCCGCGGGCAGATCGTCTGTTGCCTGTACGCGCCAGCTGCTGTCACCAATCTGTACATGTCCGATACCACTTTTAAGCGGCGTCTCCAGCGTCAGCTGCCGGCCAATCAGCTCTTTACCGCGCTGGTTCAGCGTGTTGGGTTGCTGCGTTGCAGCCTGATGGCGCATCCAGCTATACCAGCCCAGCGCGCTCAGCAGCGTCAGCGCGGCAAACAGCAGCCCCTGACCAGCCCACGAGAAGGGCCACAGCCACTCGGCCAGGCCAACCAGCAGCGCCGCCATACCGCACCAGAGCAGATAACCGCTGGTGCCCAGCATTTCGGCTGCCAGCAGCAGCCCGCCCAGCGTCAGCCAGAACCAGTGCGGATGGGCAATCAGCTCCATCAGCATTACGGCCTCCGCTCCGCATGACGCTCTTTCAGCAGTTCACTGATGCCCGCTACCGAGCCGATCAGGCTGCTGGCATCGAGCGGCATCATCACCACTTTACTGTTGCCGGCTTCGCCAATTTTCTGCAGCGCATCAGTATATTTCTGCGCAACAAAGTAGTTAATGGCCTGGATATCACCGGCGGCGATCGCGTCAGACACCATGCGCGTGGCGTTCGCTTCCGCCTCTGCCTGCCGCTCACGCGCTTCGGCCTGTAAAAAAGCGGAGGTGCGCTCGCCTTCCGCTTTCAGAATCTGTGACTGCTTGTCGCCTTCAGCGCGCAGTATGGCGGCCTGACGCACGCCTTCAGCAGCCAGAATATCGGCGCGTTTGGTACGCTCAGCTTTCATCTGCGCATTCATGGCAGCGATCAGCTCCTGCGGTGGCCTCACATCGCGGATCTCAATGCGGGTAATTTTGACGCCCCAGGGGTTTGTCGCTTCATCAACGATATGCAGCAGGCGGGTGTTGATGTTGTCACGCTGCGACAGCATCTCATCCAGCTCCATGCCGCCAAGGACCGTGCGAATGTTAGTCATCGTGAGGTTGATTATCGCCAGCTCCAGATTGCTGACCTCATAGGCGGCACGCGCCGGGTCAACGACCTGAATAAAGCAGACGGCATCAATGGTAACGTTGGCGTTGTCTTTGGAGATGATCTCCTGAGAAGGGATATCGAGCACCTGCTCCATCATATTGATGCGGCGACCCACGCGATCCATAAACGGCACCACCAGGTTAAGCCCCGGCGAGAGCGTACGGGTGTAGCGTCCGAAGCGCTCTACCGTCCATTGATAGCCCTGCGGAACAATCTTGATACCGGCCCATACAATCACCAGCACCAGCACGATGAGAACAGGAATAGCGGTCAGCATATAACCTCCTGGCTGTCAGATTACCGGGCCGAGTCGCTTCGGCCCGTTTGCGTATCCGTCAGTAGAGCAGCGAATAGAGCTGGCGGCGATAGCGCGAGGCGAGGGCGTCGCCGGTGCCAAGCGCGGCCAGGATCTCCTGGAACATTTTGCGCACTTCACCGTCACCGGCGGCGAGATCGCTTTTCAAAAAGCCCAGCAGCAGCTCCAGCGCCTCTTCATTACGCCCAACCTGATGCAGCTGTAACGCAAGTTTAGCAGCCAGGATCGCGTTCTGCGGCTCGGCGTTCAGCTGCTCCTGCAGCAGCTGGATCTCAGGCGTATCCGCCGCCTGCTTCAGCAGGTCGATCTGTGAGACCAGGCTCTGATAGCGTGTATCCTGATCCTGCAGCGGCACCACATCCAGCACCGCTTCCGCTTCATCACTGCGGTTCAGGGCGATCAGCACTTCTGCCAGCAGAAAGCCAATCTCACTGTTTTTATTGCTCAGCTGCCAGGCATCTTTCAGCAGCGGCAGCGCCTCCAGCGGCTTGTTCTGCTGCATCAGCTCCATAGCCTGCTGCGCTTTCAGCTCCTCTTCGCGCGGCAGAACTTTTTCCAGCAGCGCGCGGATCGCCTCTTCCGGCTGCGGGCCCTGGAAACCATCTACCGGCTGCCCGTTCTGGAACAGATAAACCGTGGGCAGCGAGCGCAGACCGAACTGTGATGCCACCGCGGGCTCGTTGTCGCAATCGAGTTTTGCCAGCAGGAACTGGCCGGCATACTCCTGTGCCAGACGCTCCAGCACCGGGGTAAGCTGCAGGCAGTGCTGGCTGCGTTCAGACCAGAAATAGAACAGAACCGGCAGCTGCATGGATTGCTCCAGCGTCTGCTGCAAATTGGACTCATTGATGTCGGTGATCAAAGCGTGTGACATGAAAAACGCTCCTGGCAGAAAGTGTAAAGAGAATATGGGGATAAAGTGTCCCGCTTCAAGCGCTGGCTGATGTTACCGCTCAGTTGCTGCGCAAAATGCGATCCAGCATCCAGCCCGGCAGCAGTCGTTTCAGAAAACTCATGCCCCAGGCCACCAGCGTAACCGGATAGCGCAGCCGCGGGTGACGGCTCTCCAGCGCATGGCGCAGTTTGGGCAGAATCGCTTCCGGCGGCAGGGTAAAACGCGCCGCGATGCCGGGATTCTGCACCGGCTTCTCCTGTTCACCCTGCTGCACGTTATCGGTGAAGCGCGTGGCAATCGGTCCCGGCTCTATCAGGCTGACGCGCACGCCGCTGGCGCGCACTTCCATACGCAGCGCATCGCTCCACGCTTCCAGCGCCCATTTGCTGGCGGCATAGGCGCCACGCCCCGGGGTGGAGATCAGTCCCAGCACCGAGCTGGTATTGATAATGCGGCCGTCGCCGCTGTTCTGCAGCGCCGGCAGCAGCCGCATCGTCAGCTGATGGGTACCAAAGAGGTTGGTGGAGAACTGCTTTTCAAGCTGCTGGCGGCTGACGCTGCTCAGCGGCCCATACTGACCAAAGCCGCCGTTATTAAATAGCCCGTGCAGGCAATGTCCGGTGAGCGCCAGCACCTGCTCTGCCGCGGCATCCACACTCGCGGCATCGTCGAGGTCGAGCAGGATGCCGGTATATCCCAGAGCGGTCATCCGTGCGACATCCTCGGCGCGGCGGCAGGCGGCAAGCACGTGATAGCCGCGCGCCTGCAAATCGCTGGCGGCTGCCAGCCCGATACCGCTGGAGCAGCCGGTGATCAAAACCGATTTTTGCATTTCTTTACCTGTGAAATAGCACGACTCAGCGCGAGTCATGCTTAACTAGCGGAGCCAGCGCGTCAGCCATAATGCTGGCAATAAACGGCTGCGCATCCGGATTGGGGTGAATGCCATCCTGCTGCATCCACTCCGGCTTCAGATAGACCTGCTCCATAAAAAAGGGCACCAGCGGCAGGCTGTACTCTTCCGCCAGGCGCGGATAGATGGCGCTGAACGCTTCAGTGTATCGTCGTCCATAATTAGCGGGCAGCCGGATCTGCATCAGCAGCGGCTGCGCGTCAGCGGCTTTTACCGCACGGATAATCGCACGCAGATCCTGCGCGATAGCCTGCGGCGGAAAACCGCGTAAACCATCATTACCGCCCAGTTCGATTAACACCCAGCGCGGCTGATGCTGTTTTAATAGTGCAGGCAGCCGTGCCAGACCCTGTCCGGCGGTATCACCGCTGATGCTGGCATTGACGACGTTGGGCTGCTGCTGCCAGCGCGCGCTGAGCAGGGCAGGCCAGGCGGCGCTGGCAGACATCCGGTAGCCGGCGCTCAGGCTGTCACCTAATACCATCAGCGTATCGGCTGCAGCGATGCGCGATACCAGCAGCAGCACCACACACAGGAAGGGATAATGCCAGCGGAAAACATTGTTGCGGTTCATCATCTTACTAAGTCCGTCGGTCAGGGTGAGCATCAGCTCTCAATCCTTACCGGAGTTGAGCTGGTTGTCAAACCAGCCGAGACGCTCGCGCTGATTGGCGAATCGGGATCGGGGAAGTCGACGCTGCTGGGGATCCTCGCCGGGCTGGATGATGGCAGCAGCGGCGAGGTTCATCTGCTGGGTCAGCCGCTGCACCGCATGAACGAAGAGCAGCGCGCGGCGCTGCGCGCACGCGAAGTCGGTTTTGTGTTTCAGTCATTTATGCTGGTGCCCACGCTAAACGCGCTGGAGAACGTGCAGCTGCCTGCGCTGCTGCGCGGCGAGAGCGATCGCGACAGCCGGGCACAGGCCAGCGAGCTGCTGGCGCAGCTTGGCCTGAAAGCGCGCCTGCATCATCTTCCTGCACAGCTTTCAGGAGGCGAACAGCAGCGGGTGGCGCTGGCGCGCGCATTTAGCGGGCGTCCCGGCCTGCTGTTTGCGGATGAGCCCACCGGTAATCTCGATCGTCAGACCGGGGAGCGCATTGCCGATCTGCTGTTCTCGCTCAACCGTGATTACGCCACGACGCTGATCCTGGTGACCCATGATGAGCAGCTGGCCGCGCGCTGCGATCGGCGGCTGCGGCTGCGTGACGGCAAGCTGTGGGAGGAGGCATGATCTGGCGCTGGTTCTGGCGCGAATGGCGCTCGCCTTCGCTGCTGATTGTCTGGCTGGCGCTGACGCTGGCGGTGGCCTGCGTGCTGGCTTTGGGTTCCATCAGCGATCGCATGGAGAAAGGACTCAGCCAGCAGAGCCGCGACTTTATGGCGGGCGATCGTACGCTGCGCAGCAGTCGGCCGGTGCCGGAAGCCTGGCTGACGCAGGCGCGTGAGGAGGGATTAGCGATCAGCCGTCAGCTCAGCTTCACCACCATGACCTTTGCGCGGGAGACGCCGCAGCTGGCAGATGTTAAAGCGGTGGATGACGCCTATCCGATGTTTGGTACATTGCAGACCGAGCCACCGGGCCTGCGTCCGGCGGCAGGCAGCGTGCTGGTCGCCGCGCGTCTGCTGGCGCTGCTGGATCTGCGCGTCGGCGATCCGATAGAGGTCGGGGACGCCACGCTGCGTATTGCCGGTACGGTGATCCAGGAGCCGGACAGCGGATTCAATCCCTTCCAGACGGCGCCTCGTCTGTTAATGAACCTGGCGGACGTTGAAAGAACCGGCGCCGTTCAGCCCGGCAGCCGCCTGAGCTGGCGCTATAAGTTTTCCGGCGACGCCGTACCGCTGGCACGCTACGATCGCTGGATCGAGCCGCGCCTTAAAGGGGGCGAACGCTGGATAAGCACCGAAAACTCAGAGGATGCGCTGGGCCGTTCCATGCAGCGCGCGCAGCAGTTTCTGCTGCTGTCGGCATTACTGACGCTGCTGCTGGCCATCGCGGCCGTGGCGGTAGCGATGAGCCACTACTGCCGCAGCCGTTACGATCTGGTGGCGGTGCTGAAAACGCTGGGGGCCACGCGACGTGCGCTGCAGCGGCTGATTATCGGCCAGTGGCTGGCGGTACTGCTGCTAGCGGGCGTGACCGGCAGCGCGCTGGGGCAGGGGATTGAACTGCTGCTGCTTACCCTGCTGAAGCCGGTGCTGCCCGCATCGCTGCCTG